>Ga0302326_10003772_pt1 | contig 35520 bp, 27 predicted proteins | sample Palsa_T0_3_FD_202264 | JGI IMG/M metagenome (GOLD analysis project Ga0302326, IMG submission 202264) | Peat permafrost microbial communities from Stordalen Mire near Abisko, Sweden - Palsa_T0_3 | ecosystem: Environmental > Terrestrial > Soil > Palsa > Peat permafrost | place: Sweden: Abisko...
CTTCCAGTCCAGAAGGCGGACGAGCCAGCGTGGAGTAATCGCCGAATACTGAGGAGGCGTTTTGGTAACGTTGGCAAGCTGAAATGCTGCGCGGTCGCCCAGCGCATGTTGAGTTGGTTCAGCCATTGGCGGAGATCCCCCTACATGATATGAAGAAACAGCGGCGCTCTCCGAACAAACGGAAAATCGCCCCACGCGAAGCGCTCGATGGTATTTATTCCACCGCTGGTTATTGTTGGCCGGATCCTAGGAAGGATACCGGTCAGAAGGAAAACCATGGCCCGCGCCGGCCAAGTGTCGCACGTGGAAACACGGTCCCAACGCGGGAAAACACGCCTACTTACCCCCGCCGTGCGCAAAACAACCGTTCGTTGCGGCGAATCGGCACCGCAAAGACACGGTATATGGGGACGTGGTATCCGTCAAGTGATTGTTCCTGATCCCGCTCGCTTTGGAATAAGTGACCGGCTGCCATTTGAGCAGGCTGGGTCTCGCGGCAATTCTCTGGTGCTTCCGAGGCGTAATTGCAAGAATGCTGATCACGGAGTGCGGGATCTTGCTTGACGAAGGAAATCAGCACCTGTATCGCCTCGCTGATGAGCTTGTGTTTTGCGCGCGTGCCTTGTTATCGGCCCAACAGCTAATTGCTGACGGCTAACTCTTCGCTGCGTGAGGACCGCGGCCACTTTCTGCAGGCGCACCGCTGACTGTTTCCCGAGGCGTTCGCGATTCGCCAGCAGGTGCACGATATCGATCCCAATTTACCGGTCACCGATTTCGAATCGCTCTCCTACGCGGTCCAATCGGTCGCCGGTGCCCAGCCGCGATTCCGCACCCTGCTGCTCGGCCTGTTCGGTCTGATCGCACTGGTGTTGTCCGCGGTGGGGATTTTCGGAGTTATCTCGTATTCTGTTTCGCGACGGACACACGAACTCGGCATTCGCATGGCCCTCGGCGCGACGCCGGCAGCGATCCTGAAAATGGTGTTGCGCGAGGGCGGCCGGCTCGCGGTGGCGGGAGTGGCGGTGGGCCTCGTCGCCGCGCTAATTCTCACGCGGTTCTTGCGGACCATGCTGTTCGAGATCAAGCCGATGGATCCGCTCACCTTCGCGGCGGTTGCAATTCTCTTGGCGCTCGTCGCGCCGGCCGCAGGCTACATTCCTGCACGCCGGGCCATGCGCGTCGATCCCATGGTCGCCCTCCGATACGAATAATCCCAGCGCGCAGGTCAACGCTAAACCGTCCTTAGAACTACTGCGCCCTCCTTTAATTTTCAGGCCGGGAAGTAGCGCATGTTCTCGAGATCGGAGATGAGACCGGGTCCGGTGGGCTTCCATCCCAGCTTTTCCCGTGTATGCGCGCTGGACGCCTGCACATCCCGTCCAACAAACGCTGCGAGCCAGCCAAAATGTTTGGAGGCCTCTTCGGGTGCGAGGGAAACCACGGGCACGTTAAGGCCTCGACCGATGGCCTCAGCGATGTCTCGCACCGGCACTCCCTCTTCCGCGACCGCATGAAACTTGTCGCCTGCGTCTGCCTTCTCGAGCGCCAGCCGGTACAGCCGGGCGGTATCGAGGCGGTGAGCCGCGGGCCAGCGGTTGAGCCCATCGCCGACGTACGCCGAAACACCCTTTTCGCGGGCGATATGGATTGCATAAGTAATAAGGCCTTGCTTCACAGTGTCGTGGACCTGGGGAAGCCGCACGATGGCAGCGCGGACCCCGCGAGCCGCGACCGAATCGGCGGCCTCTTCCGAAGCCGCACGAGGAACCACTTTCGAACTGGCCGCCAGATCATGTTCGGTGGCAAAAATGCCTGGCCCCGAGTTCGCCATGCCGGTCCCGGAGGTGACCATCAGGAGTCTGCCGGAGCCGGCAAGAGCGTCGCCCAAGGCTTCGATGACTTGCCGATCGGCTTCACAGTTCGCCACGTACTTCGAGAAGTCGTGATTGAAGGCGGTGTGAATTACCGCATCTGAATTGGCCGCTCCGTTGCGCAGGCTCTCCAGGTTTTCGAGATCACCGCGGTGCACCTCCGCGCCGGCGGCGATCAGCGACTGTGCGCCCGCATCGGAACGCGTAAGACCGAGCACTTGATGGCCCGAATGAATGAGCTCATAGACGATAGCAGAGCCGATAAAGCCTGTAGCACCCGTGACGAAAACACGCATAGTCTTTCCTCCTTCTTTGGTCTCTTTGAGTCACAGTACCTACGCATTGCATGAGCGCGAATGCAGTCTGCTTCCCGCAATCAACGGGCTGCCCTCACTGGCGCCGCCGGGCGCGACACTTGTTCGGACTTCAAAATACTTCGGCCGGTCGAGACCGGCAATTAACCCGGGGCTGGCTCGGGCGCCATCCCAACCGTCCCTGACACGAAATCAGTGTGCCGCCTGGGCCTCGGCCCGGACGCTTTCGGCGATCGCGTTCAGTTCGGCGATGACATCCGAAGGAAGTTCCAGGGCCGCAGCAGCGAGGTTTTCTCGAAGATGGTTTGTCGAAGAGGTGCCGGGGATCAGCAGAATGTTGGGAGAACGCTGAAGAAGCCACGCGAGCGCCACTTGCATGGGGGTAACCTGGAGCTTCGCAGCCGCCGCGTCCAGCACCGACGACTGCAGCGGAGTAAACCCTCCCAGCGGAAAAAACGGCACATACGCGATCCCTTGCTTCGCGAGGTCGTCGATCAGGCCATCATCGCTCCGGTTTGCTACGTTGTAAAAGTTCTGCACGCCGACGATCTCCGTAATTCCCTGAGCCTCGGCCAACTGCAGGCGACTGACATTACTCACGCCGATTTGGCGAATAAGCCCCTGATGCTTGAGTTCGGCAAGCACGGTCAGCGGTTCTTCGATGGATCCCTCCGTTGGCGCCATCATTCCTCCCACCCGGAGATTGGCGATATCGAGTACGTCCAGGGCGAGATTTCGAAGATTGCTATGAACGGCATCGATCAGCTCTTGACGCGAGAGCGCGTGAAGCCACGACTTGTCGTCACCCCGTCGGCCACCCACCTTGGTGACAATCACCAGGCCATCCGGATAGGGATGAAGAGCCTGCTTGATGATCTGATTGGTCACGTGCGGACCATAAAAGTCGCTGGTATCGATATGATTCACGCCGGCGGCGCTCGCCTCACGCAAAACAGCAATCGCGGCGTCAACATCGCGCGGCGGTCCCCACACCTGCGGACCGGCCAGTTGCATGGCGCCGTAGCCCATTCGGTAAACGCTGACCGAGGTTCCAGAAAGTTTGAATTGGCCACCGAGCTTTGTCTCTATAGTCACTTTATTTTCCCCTCCCATAGGCAGGTCAGCTCAAGTAAAATGGAGACTGTCTCCGCATCAATAGATTACCGGAGACTGTCTCCGGTTGCAAGTGTTTTCCCATGGCTACCAAACCTTCAAAATCGGCCCCCCGAAAGCCGCGCACCGATGCCCAGCGAAATCGCCAGCGCATCTTGGAAGTTGCCAAGCAGGCGTTTACCCGCCTTGGCGCCAACGCCAGCCTGGACGACATCGCCAGACAGGCGGGCGTCGGACCCGGAACTCTGTATCGCCACTTTCCTACACGAGATGCACTCATCGAGGCGGTCTATGGGGCGGAGGTGGAAAAGCTAGCCGCCGCGGCGCGCGACTTCGCTGCGGCCATGCCCCCCCTGGAAGCGTTGCGAGCCTGGATGCTGTTGTTCGTCGATCACATTGCGGCCAAGCAGATCATCGCCCCGGCGCTGAATACCTTGGTTGGAGGCCCCTCGAAGCTGTATGAAGGTTCCCGCGATCAGGTCCGGGGAGCGATTGACGCCCTCGCAAAGCGCGCCATCCAGAGCGGTGATATACGAAGCGATCTCGATTCATTCGATCTGCTTCGGGCGCTGATCGGCGTCGCCCATGTGGCATCCAGCCCCGACTGGCAGCAAAGCGCCAAAAGGCTGGTGGACATCCTGATCACTGGCTCACGCCCGGCGAAATAGGGATCGCGGTTTCGAGCGCCTACACTGGAGTTAGGCCAGCGCCCACAAAAGCGGCAAGCTCATCGCGTCGGTGGGCCTAATCCACCGAAACGATCCCTTCCACCGGCCCGAGCAAAATGCTAGCCTCGCGCAGGTATGCGAGCCCAGAGCCAAAACTGGGAAAGCACCGCAAGAGGGGAGGAAATTCTGAGGAGTCTCACTGCAGGGAGACCCCTTCGATGTGTATGAAAACAAACAACGGAATTTCCCCGAATCGAGGCAAAATCGCGTTTTCGAATCGGAAAAAGGCGGAACACTTTCCGGCAGGAGTGCCGCGGCTACGGACGTTTGTTGAGCAGACGGCCGGAGCATCATCAGGGGAGGAAAACTTAAATAGCAACAGCGCCAGGAATGCCCCTTCGATCTATATGAAAACAAACCACGGAAGTTCGCCGAATCCAGGCAAATTACGAGCAAAAAAATCGCTGGGACTTTGCCGCCTACGCTTTTATCGGGAGCGATGTGCCAACCCGGAGGCATTACTTCCGGTTTACCCGTCACTGGGGACAAACCCAGTTTAAGCAGCACGCTGTAGAGGAAAAAGGTGACGGAAGAATTGGTAAAAAAGAGCTTGACATATTCCCATATGAGAATATATTGAGCGCATGGCCAGGGCGGCGACTACCTCGGACGCGTTCAATGCGGTGGCCGAACCGCGGCGGCGGGACATCCTTAACTATCTAGCGATGCGCGAGAGATCGGTCACCGAGATTGTGGGCGCCATGGAGATGGAGCAGCCCTCGGTTTCAAAGCACCTGAAAGTTTTGAAAGATGTTGGCCTGGTGGAGGTCCGCAGGGAGGGTCGGCAGATGCTTTACAAAGTGAATGCTATGGCGATCCGGCCGCTGCACGAATGGACCAGCACGTTCGAGCGGCTGTGGAAACACCAGCTGCTGCGAATCAAGGAACGGGCCGAGGCCCACACTGCACCGAAACAATAGTCTTGTGGAATTTCAAACCAGGAGGAAATCGTGAGTTCACCCGCACTATCGCTGGAAGCGACAACGATCCATATAGAGGAGGAGATTCGAGTGCACGCGTCGATCGAGGTGACATTTGCCGCGCTGCTGGATCAGCTGGGACCGTACAACGAGACTCAAGTGGACAAGCCCATGCCGATGAAGTTGGAAGCATGGCCAGGCGGGAAATGGTATCGCGACCTCGGAGATAACAACGGCCATTACTGGGGAACGGTGCAGGCGATCAAGAAGCCGGCGCTGCTGGAAATTTGCGGGCCACTGTTTATGTCCAATCCGGTGATTACGAATCTTCAATACCGGCTGAAGGAATCGGGCGGCGTGACGACCATTACATTTCGGCATCAGTCGTTTGGTCTGGTGCTGGAGGAGTACAGAAACGCGAAGAACGGCTGGGCACACTTGCACGAGCGTGTGCGCCAGCGAGCGGAAGCGCCGCAGCCCCACTGAGGCGCGGAGGAGGTAGAAGTTCAGAGGAGGGAAATATGTGCCCAGCATGCATCGTAAGCGCAGCAGTGATCGCCGCCGCCGGCGCGGGATCCACGGGAGGAATGCTGGCGGTGTGCATCGGCAAATTCAGAAAGGTTTTCAGGACGAATGGTCTCGGTCTGTTCCAGAAAATCAAGGAGAAATAAAATGGCAACAAGCAAGCAGGGAAACATGGAGCACCAGAAAGGGCATCTCGGAATGAATACACCACCGATCGTGTCGGCGCAGGAATGGGAGGCTGCGCGCCAGCAGCTCCTCGTGAAGGAGAAGGCCTTGACCCGCTCCCGTGACGCGCTGGCCGCCGAGCGTCGGCGGATGCCGTGGCTGGCCGTGGAGAAGAAGTACGAGTTCGACGGCCCTAAGGGCAAGGCAAGCCTGCTCGACTTGTTCGAGGGCCGCCGCCAGTTGATCCTCTACCGCGCCTTCTTCGAGCCTGGCGTGTTCGGCTGGCCCGAGCATGCCTGCCGCGGCTGCTCGTTCGGTGCCGACCAGGTCGCGCACCTCGCGCATTTGAACGCCCGCGACACCACCCTCGCGTACGCTTCGCGCGCGCCGCAGGCCGAGATCGAGCGCCTGAAGGCACGAATGGGCTGGAGCATGCCGTGGTACTCCATTACCGACAGCTTCGACATCGACTTCGGCGTGGACGAGTGGCACGGCACGAACGCCTTCTTCCGCAACGGCGAGCGTGTGTTTCGCACCTACTTCATCAACAACCGCGGCGACGAGGCCATGGGTAGCACCTGGAACTACCTTGACATGACAGCGCTCGGGCGCCAGGAGGAGTGGGAGGACTCGCCGGAGGGCTACCCGCAGACTCCACCGTACAAGTGGTGGAACTGGCACGACGCATACGCCGCCGACGCCTCGGTTGACCCTAGGTGGAACAAAGTGCTGGAGAATGCAAAGGTGACGTTGAACCTCAAAGGCTAATACGGTGGCGCATGCGGTCCGAGCCTAACTTCCGGGTTGCCCGTCATCCGTCCGGAATCCGAAACGAGCCAGTCCGAGGCGTGAGCGCTACCGCCTGATAACAAAAACTATCCGCGAACGGCAAGCGATTGTGGCCAGAACCTTTTCCAGCTATTGCAGCTTCGCGTACTCTGTCTTGGCCTCCTTCAGGATGGGAATGTCGGGGTCGGCATCTTTCCAAAGCGTGAGGAAATCCTGGTACGCCGCGCGGGCTTTGGCGGTGTCGCCGGAGATGCCGTATGCGCGGGCGAGACCGAGGCGAGCCAGCGAGCCAATCGGTTGGTTTCCAACTACGCCGGCGTGGTCCAGAATCTTCTGAAACTCACGCGCCGCCGGGGCAGACTGCTTCTCCGCCAGATAAGCGGTGCCCCGCAGGTAAACAGGATAGAGAGCAAAGGTGAAGGTGGTGTTCGTATTCCCCAGATCGTAAGGCTCAGCGGCCGCCAGGGCTTCGACGGCTCGGCCCGCGTCGCCGCTACGAAGCGCCGTAGCGGCCCGAATCATGGGCAGGTAGTCAGATTGCACAATCGTGTCTGCGGGGAAGTTCTTGCGAAGATCGTCGGCGAGCCGCGCGGCTGGTGCGGAATCGCCTGCCAGCGCGAGCGCAATCGCTGAAAATCCATTGCCCTGCCTGCTATTGGCAAGCGCCATTGCGGCCTTGGCGTCCTGTTTTGCCGAGTCGGCATTCCCCGCTAACGCCTCCCGCACCGAGGCGTGCCCCAGATATTCCGCCGCTGTTTCTTTCTCACTTACTCTTTGGGCAGAATCGGCGGCGCGGCGAGTCAACTCCCGGCTCTTGGCAAACTCTCCGCCATATGCCGCAGTTTCAGATTCTAAGAAGAGCATTTGGTTATCGATCCCCGGTTTCGCCGCCGAGCTCGCGGCTTCCCGCTCCATCCCAGCGGCGTCGTGCGCAAGGAAATCCACGTTGTAAAGAACCAGCGAAAACCAAGGCGAGTCCAGATGTTTCCCGCGCGCTTCCTGCGCGGTTGCCTTAGCCTCGTCCAAGTGGTCGATCCATTGGTCCGCGTAAATGAGATTTACAGAGTTGTTCGAACTTGCCGGGTTAAGGTTCACCGCTTGCTGCGCCGCCATATGAGACTTTTCGTAATCTCCCAGCGCGGCATAAATGAGCCACAGAAAAACCTGTGCATCCTCATCCCGAGGATAGGTCTGCGCGAATAATTCGTAGGACGTGCGGGCTGCCTCCAGATTTCCGGTTACGATTAACTCGTAGAACGAGGAAATCTCCAATTTCTCTTGTTCGCTGGTCCGCTCGCGCAATTCGTAAGCCTTGCGAGTACTCTCTGCAGCTCGGGTGAGTTCACTCAGGGGCTGATAGCTTTGGCCCAGCCGCAAATAGGCCATGGCGAAATTGGGATCGAGGCTGACCGCTCTTTGGAACTCAGGTATCGCGGCGGTGAAATCGTTGGTCACGTCGTAGGCTTGCAGGCCAAGGCCATACGCTTGCAGCGCCTCCAGTGACGGCGTGGTCACGCTCGCTTGGGGCGCATCATACTTTTGCACCGAGGCCAGCGATTCTCCCAATCGCCCGCGCAGTTTGGTGGCGGCGTTCCCGAGAGCCTCCAGGACGTGCTCCTTGCCGCTGGCGGTGACCTGCTCTTGTGACAACACATCACCGGTGTGGCAATTCACCGCCTTTAGGCCCAAAACGTACTGGCTGCCCAAACTGGAGAGGGAGCCCTCGATCGTGGCCGCCCCGGCGGTGCGCTGGCAAACGTCGCGCGCCAGCTTTGGGGTGAGCCGCGCCTGTGTCGACTGGCTCATCAGCTCAAGGGTTTGCGCGATGCGCTGGTCCGAAATAAGGCTGAGAAAAGGCGACTGTTCCAGTTGCGCCGCAAGCCCTTGCCGTAACGTGCCGTCGAAGACGGAATCGCCGGTGGTATTGATGAAGTCGGCGAGGACTACCGTGTCTTTATCCGTCAGGGGCTTGGGGCGATGCGAACGGTAGTAGAGGCCGCCCACAATGAGCGCGATGACGATTCCCGCGGCTCCGATATAGCCAAGCTTGGCTCGTCGGGAAGCTTGCGTGGTAACGGCCGCCCCCGGCTGCGTGCCCTGAGCGGAGTCGATCGATCCTGGCGAGCGCAACTCGACGGTCGCGGAGCCTTTCTCCTCGAGGGCAGAGCCCGTCCCCGCATAAGCAGTGGAAATCCGCCCGCTCTCGCTGTCGCGCTTCAGGCGTTGCAAGTCGGTGTGCATCTCCCTAGCGCTTTGATAACGCAGTTCGCGGTCCTTCTCGAGCGCCTTCCGGATCACCATCTCCAGTCCGGCGGGAACCTGCGGGTTGATGCCGGAAACCGGTGCGGGTTCCTCATGCACGATCAGGCCGCAGATGTCCCCCGCGCTCGATCCATCGAAGGCCAGCTTGCCGGTGGCCATTTCATAGAGCACCGAGCCAAACGAAAACAGATCCGTGCGGGCGTCGAGTTCGTTGGCCTTGACCTGCTCGGGGGACATGTAAGCCACCGGTGCCCATCATGGCGCCGGGGTTGGTCAGGTACTCGGAAGCCCCCATGGTCTCGGCGTCAGCGCTGGCGGAGGCATCTTTGCCCGTTACTTTGGCCAGACCGAAATCGAGAACTTTGGCGTGTCCGCGCGCACTGACGAAGATGTTGGCTGGCTTAATGTCGCGATGGACAACGCCTTTGGTGTGCGCCGCATCGAGCGCATCGGCGATCCCAATGGCGATCGGAAATAGGCGGTCAAGATCGAGGGGACGCGCGCCGATGAGGTGTTTGAGCGTCATGCCATCGAGGCACTCCATCACCATGAAAGCGCGGCCTTGCTCGTCTCCGATGTCGTGAATGGTGCAGATGTTCGGGTGATTCAGGGCAGAAGCGGCTTGCGCTTCGCGTCGAAAGCGGGCTAATGCCTGCGGATCTTTGGCCACGTCGTCGGGAAGGAACTTGAGGGCCACGAACCGATGCAACCGCGTGTCTTCGGCCTTGTAGACCACACCCATGCCGCCGCCGCCGAGCCTTTCGACGATGCGGTAGTGCGAGATGGTCTGGCCGATCATTCGAGGGCGCATCCCTTTCGGATGGCCTCATCTTACGGAAGCCGTTTTGGCCAGTCAACGAATCACTGACGAGGTTGCGTGCCATCACTCCGGAAATTTGCGGGCTGTCCGCGAGCTTACTTCTTCTCATCAACCGGAAAGTTGGAATTCGGAACCACCAGCGAGGGCAGCTCGCCGCTGTCGGTCTTTTCGTCGTAGGATTTTTCGGTGCGGCGCAACTGCGTCGCTTTGGCCAGTTCGTTCTTGGCCTCCTGAGTCTTGCCCTGCTTTTGCAATGTCCGGCCGAGCAAATAATGAAGTTTCACGCTGCGCGGCTCGAGCTGGAGCGCCTGAACGAGGTACGGAACGGCGTGGTCTGGCTGATCCTCAGCGAGGTAGGCCTTCGCGAGCCCGGCCAACGAATCGGTGAGTCTCGGGTCGATCGCCAGTGCTTTGTCGTACAGCTCGATCGCGCGATCCGCGTGGCCCTGATGGAGATACAACGTGCCGCGATCTTCGTAGCTCAGCGGCTCTTTCGGGTTGAGCGCGATTTCGCGGTCGTATTGCGCGGCGGCCTCATCCACGAGTCCGAGCCGCTGATACGCGACGCCCAAAATCAAATGCGAATACTCGAGCTTGGGATCGCCGGCTACTGCCTTTTCGAGTTCCGTGCGAGCGTCGGGATTTTCGTCGAGATCCAGATAAAGTTTCCCCAGAAAAAGATGAAAGAGCGGCGTGTCGCCGCCGGCGTCGCGGAACAAATTAAAAGTGCGTAGCGAGTCGTCGGTCCGCTTCAGCTTCCCGTAGGAAAATGCCAGGGCATACAAGAAGACAAGATTCTTGTGTTCGAGGTCGAGGATCGGTTCCAGAACTTGAATGGTCGCCGCATAGCGCTCCAGCCGAAAATTAGCCAGACCCAGGAGATATCGCGCCTGTAGATGATTCGGATCGAGCTCAACGGTCCGTACGAAGTAAGGAATCGCCGCGGCGAATTCTTCCTTGGTGTAATACGCGAGTCCCAAATCGAGGCTGATTCCCGGATCGTTCGGCGTGATGTCGCGCGCCTTCGCAAATTCATCAATGGCGGAATCCAGGCGGCCCGAGCGCGCGTCGATTACGCCCAAATTGCAGTACGCCACGGCCGAGTGCGGATCGATCTTCAGAACTTCGCGAAATCCCTTTTCGGCGGCGGCGATGTCACCTGCCTCGAGAGCGCGAATCGATTCGTCCAGGAGAGATCTGGAATCCTGAACCGCAGGCTGCTGGGGGAAAAAACTGAGGGACGCGAGAAAGACAACCAGAAACACTCGGGCTTCCCTTCGCCGTTCGATGCAGCTTCAGCCGCCGCCGAAAAATGACGGAGTCTCAGTCGGCGCGGTCCAACTCCTAATCTACATCAACGACGCAGCGGAAGCTAACCGTCGCGGAACGATCGATGCTTGGCCCCATTAGCAGATATTTGCCGTGCTCATCGAGCCTCGAGTTCACCGGGAAATACCAACGCGAGCCGGCGGGTTGATAGTGACTGCCTCCGCGCAAAATGGCCGCGCGGGTGTGCTCGTCCTGATATTCATCCGTCCATTGCCAGACATTTCCCACCAGATCCATCGCGCCGAACGGACTGGCGGCGTTCGGATGCGCGTCCACATCGGCCGCGGGGCCCAGCGAACGACCCGTGTCCGGGGTGGGCACCATCGCCGGATCCCATTTGTCTCCCCACGGATATGCGCGATCGCCGGAATCCTGCGCCGCGTACTGCCATTCCCATTCGTGGGGTAGCCGTTTGCCGGCCCACGCTGCATAGGCCCGCGCGTCTTCGAGTGAAACCCACGTCACTGGCTTATTTCCCCAGCCATCGGGATAGGTTCCGTTCGTCCAATCCTTCAAGAAGTTGTGATCGTCCTTGGGGTGGTAATGTGTGGCGTCGAGAAACTGCTTGAAGCCTGCATTTGTGACCGGATAACGATCCATGTAGAACGATTTCATTTCCAGCGAATGGGCATGTTCACGGCGCGGAGAATCTTCCCACGGCATCTGCACGTCCACACCAACGTCGTTGCCGCCTTCGATCTCCAGCCCCGAAACGCGGAAATGATAAGTGCCGGCGGGAATTTTCACCATTCCCGCCGGCGCGGCTGTGGCGGGCCTCGTCGCGGGAATTTCCACAACGTGCTGTGGTAGGAAATGCCACTCGTTCGAATAGCTCGCGAGCGGCCGGACTGCCCAGGTGTGGATCTGGGAAAGTGCTTCCTTCTCGGAAGAAGAAATCCCCTTCGTTGCGAGAATCGCGCCGTAGCTGCGCGCTTCGATATCAAAATGCAGGACCGCCGTGCTCCCCTGAACAGCGGAATTGAGCTCCACACCGTGCCACAAGTCGTAATACTGCGTTCCCGGTTCGTATGGAACTTCGATCTGCGGGCCGGTCAAATTGAAGTTGTTCCGGTTGACGATGGTCCAAACGGTTTCATCCTTGCCCGGAAACTTGCTGGCAAACGCACCATATTGCAGAACCGGAGTGTGCGGTTCCCAACCCGGACTGATCAACAGATCGGCAACCGTGCGCTCGATCTTGGAGATGCGTCGCAGGGCTTCTTCGTCGCGATCGTCAATCTGGTTCCAGATGCCCCAGATATTTTCCCAGCTTTCGTAGCCCACCCCGTTGAAAAAAGCGTGTTGCAGATCATCGGTCTTGTCCTTCGCCCAGCGGTCGCAGACGTTCACCATGTGCCGCGGCTCGAGCCACTTGTCCGCGGCTACTTCCGGCACGAACGGATATTGCCACCCCGGCTTCTCGGTCAATATCACCAAGTCGTCCCAAGCCAGATTTTCCCACGCCAGCGACTCCTGGGGCGCGGCCGGAGCCACCTGCGGTTCCAGTACGATGGGATGACTCGTTGCGTCCGAAGTCGTGCGAAAGATCCGCGGAAACGCGAAGAGAGTATCACCGTTGATGCCGTCCGCTCCGATGTCGGCCATCAAGTGCGTCGAGGCCGTCCAATCCGGAACCTCTTCCAGCCGAGTTCCTTGATCCCACACCATCACCGGAAACAAAACGCGAACGCCTCGGTTATGAAAATCAGAGATCATCTGGCGGATGCCCGGAATGCCGCCGGGCATGTCGCGAATCAAGTCGTATTCATTGCGTGTGTCGATGCCGATGTTTGGGTAGCTTTGCCAGATCAAAACCGAATCGATTCCACCGAACCGCTTGTCCAGATCGTCGAGATAGCGGGCAACGGTGTAGCGTCCAGCGGCGGGATCGTAGAAGAATCGATCGTGGATCATCATCTGCGGCTGGATGAAGGATTTCTGGGTCCATTTCAGTTCGGGGCGGTCGTACTGCGATCCATCGTATCCGATGCGCACCAGCCGCTCATGCCGCCAATGCTGGACGTCTGCCAGCCAAGTCTTCGCGTCCGCCGCATTCGCCGGCCCCGGGATCAGCATGTTTTGCGCAGGATACTGGGTGTCCTGCGCGCACAGGATCGCCGCGAGCGGCAGAAGAAGCGCTGCCAAGCCGATTTTTCGCAGTCGCATCATGCTCCCCGGATTGTGATCGCCGTCAAGAAAGCGCTTCTCTAGAAATCGAACCGAAGCGACATTTCCCACAAACGCGGCGCGCGGCTGCCCGTCACCTGGCCGAACTGGCTCTGCGAATTGGTGAGCTGGTCGTCGAGGGTGTCGATGCTAACCCACTGTGGGTGATTGAACGCGTTAAACGCTTCCGCGCGGAACTGCACCTGGTAGCCTTCGCGGATGGTGAAACCCTTGATCAAGGCCAGGTCCCAATTGTTGATTCCAGGACCGTAGATGATGTTGCGTCCGGAATTGCCACGGCTGACGGCGATGCCGTTCGGACCGGCTGCGGGATCGGTGAAGCAACCGGTGTCAAAATACTCGAGGAATGACTTTTGGCTGTGAGAGAAATTCCCGTTGCATGTGCGGATTGGAACATCGCCCATGTAGTCGAACGAGCTGGTGCTTCCATTCAGGATGGTGTTAGGTGAGCCTTGCTCGAAGGTGGCGATCGTGCTCACCTGCCAGTTAGCCAAGGCCGCCTTCATCCACCCGTTCCAGGTAGTTCGATACGGCACCAGGTAGTTGATGTTGAACAGCAACCGTTGCGGGTGGTCAGCGTCGGAGAGCCCATGCGACCAATTCGGATGCCACTGCCCGCCAATGGCGTTCGTACCATTCTCAGCGCTGGTGTCGTAGATGAGGTCGGTCTGCTTGGACCACACGTAGTTGCTGAGGATGGTGATGTTGTGCCACGCCTTGGTCGAGAACTCGATCTCCAGAGCGTCATAAGCGTTGTTCAAATCGTGGTGAACCGCGTCGACGGCTCCCCATCGATTCGGATAGTCGGCGGAAAGCGGCCGCGCTGTGTTGTAGTCGGCGCTATTGAGATAGACTCCTTGAGGCGGAAGATTCAAATCGTATTCCCGCGGCAACTTTGTCCCCTTGGACCCCACGTAGCCGATTGAAATCAGCGCCTTCGACCCTAATTCCCGCTCGATCTGGAAATTCCAATACTGCAAATAGGGCGTCTTCGCTGTGTTCTTATCGATCGTGAACGTATCGCCCTGCGGCGCAAGGATGCCGCCATCTTTCCCGAGCGGAATCGGCCAGGTTCCTTTCTGCAGAGTCACCGGCGCGGGAAATGTATTCGCTAAAGTGAAATACGGTGTGTTCGGATCCTCACCATTTAGCGCGGCGTAAGTCGGGGAGTCATACTCGCTTCCACCGTATCCGGGAGCATTAAAGAACATCTGGTCGAGATACTTGTACGCCGCCGTGTCGTAGAAGATTCCATATCCTCCGCGAGTAATCCAGTTCTTGATCGGCCGGTAAGCGAAGCCGAACCGCGGAGCGATATTCGTCTTTTCCGATGGGAAGGGAGGATTGTGAGTGCCCGGCGTAAGCCCCGGCATCACCAAGCGCCATCCCGGATAACTCTGGTCCAGGACGCCCCAGTAATCGTTAACGCTGTAAGCTTGGGGAGCCCAGACGTACGCGAGCCCCAAATCCAGCGTCAGCTTCGATGTGACTTGCCAGATATCGTTGAGATACGCGTCCCATTCCGGACTGCGGAACCAAAGGCTGGTATCGCCGCCCACGTTATCGGTCCGCTGCCGCATCGCGGTCACCGCCCCGGTGAGAAACTCGGCCTCGGTGTTCCAACCCGAACCGTCAGCGGCAAATGGTCCTTTGCCTGTGTACGCCTCGCCACTGGACGACTCATGCGCGTTAAGGGTGTTGGTGCCGATGTCGATTTCGCGGATGACGTCGTTGTCCCGCTCATCCTTGCGATAGTAGTGGACGCCGAACTGAAAGGTATGTTTCAAGTGAACTTTGGTTAGATCGTCAGTGACCTGCCAGATCGGGACGTACTGATAATAGTATTCGCTCGGACCAAGGCTGAGATCTTCCATGCCGTACTGCGCTCCCCCGAATACCACCGAATACAGACACTTATCGGTCGTCAATCCGTCGAGTTGCGATTTGTCAAATGACGATAGACCGGCATTGGGTACCGAGTTGTTTTGGGTGAGATTGCAAAACCACGAATTTGCCGAACTCTGGTACGCCTTGATCGTGCTGGGATCCCAGTTCAATACATGCTGCCTCAGGTAGCTCATCTGAAACCGGTTCAAAAGGTTCGGACTGAAATTGTGGACCCATTGTCCGTTAATCAACGGCGTGGAATGAATCGGACCATTGCCGGTCGGCAAAGGCGAAGAGCCATCCACGCCGACCGCCAAATTAGGAATGGGGCCTCCGGCCTGGAAAGGCTCGCCCGAGTCCCTCAAGAAATCCACGAAGATCTGATCGGAGGCGCTGAAGTTGTAATCGAAGCGCAGCGTGAGGTTGTTGTTGGTTAAGCCGTTGAGTCCCTGCCCTTGCCAGTCGCGAATATCTCCGGGAATACCGGAGCTGAAATTGGGAAGCGGGAAATGAGAAAGGTATGCCTCGGCCTGCGGAGACGGATTGGTAATGACGTTGTTCGGATAGGGCTGGCGGGTCTGGGTAGTGGGATTGAAGGTAAACGGGTTGTAAATGATGTAGCGTGGATCGCCGGGAAATTCCTTGAGCCATGCCGAGAAATCACCGGTTCTCTCCGCCGCCGTGGGCACGTACCCAAAGATGGGAACGCCGCCGCTCTTGCGAATCCCCTCGAAGGCGACGAAGAAGAAGGCTTTTCCTTTGCCGTTGAAGACGTGCGGAATGTCGATTGGCCCGCCCAGACCGCCGCCAAATTGATTTTCGTGGTAGGGACTCTTCTGCACCGTGGGGTCGACGATTTCCGTATAGGAGTCGATGGCGTTCAGCACGTCACTCTGAAAGAAATCGTAAGCGCTTCCGTGTAACCGGTTGGTGCCGGACTTTACCGACATGGTGATCTGGCCGATGTCGCGCGTGTACGCCGCCGAGTAGTTGAGGGTCTGAACCTGAACTTCAGAGATGGCGTTCATGTTCAAATTCGCCAGCTGCGAACCGCCCCAGTTATCGTTATTGTTCACGCCATCCACGTAGTATCCGAGCATCTGCTCGGATCCGCCGAGGTTCAGCGCCTTGGTGCTTTCGATGGTCGTTTGTTGCGCCACTCCCCATGTGAGCTGGTTGTTGCCGCTGTTGAACAGCGGAGCCAGTTGGGCGTAATTCAGGAAGTTTCTCCCCTGGATGGGCACGTCCTTGATCAAGTCGCTGCTGAGCGCGACGTTTAAGTCGGCGTCATCGGTGTGCGCCAATGGCACGCTGGTAGCGGTCACCGTTACCGATTCTTTTTGTCCAGCGACGACCATCGGGAGATCGACGCGCAGCGTGGTGCCCGAGGCGCCAATCTCGATCGCTTCCGACTGTGCTGGCTGAAATCCTTTCTTACTGGCCTGCACTTGGTAGCGGCCCGCATTCAAATCCGGAAACACATACTGGCCGTCCTGCCCGGACGTGGTTTTCCAATCGCGCGAGGTGTCCAGATTTACGATGCGGACGTCCGCGCCCGGGACCGGAGCGCCCTGAGCATCGGTGATGGCGCCGAGAATACGGCTGGTGACATTGGTTTGGGCATGAAGCGGCGCGGAAGCGAAGAAGAGAAGCGCGAAGAGCAAACAGCGGCGGCAGCTTGGCATGAAGCACCTCGTCTCTTGAAACGGTTCAATTATTGGCGCTTTTTTACTCCGCTACCCTCCCCGTGTCAAGCTAAATGATCGCTCGCCCTCCCTCCGCGGCAGATGACCGTCCCGAATTTGTCGCCGTTTGTGGCGTTCATCCGGTGGGGTGGATGCGTGCTAGTCTTGAAACCCCATGACAGACCTCCTCGCTTTGATCGTGCACCACGGATACGTGGTCATCTGCCTGATTGTCTTTTTCGAAGCTATCGGTGTGCCGGTACCGGGCGCGGTCGCTCTTGTGGCGGGAGGAGCGGCGTCGGCGTCAGGCGCCCTGTACGGCCCGGCGGTTGCGGTGTTTGCGGTCGCTGCGATGCTTTCGGCCGACTCATTGCTGTACGTTCTTGGCAGCCAAACGGGATGGACGCTGTTGAACTTTCTTTGCCGGGTTTCCGTCGATCCGGAAGCATGCGTTCTGCGCGCCGCGGAATCGTTCTATAAGCGTGGGCGGGCCACGTTGTTGTTCGCCAAGTTCATTCCCGGTGTGAACACGATGGCCGCGCCGCTGGCTGGAAGCATGAAAATGCCGTACGTTCGATTCCTGGGACTGGATTTGCTGGGGGCCAGTGCGTATGCGCTGGCGTATGGCACGGTGGGATTTATCTTCCGGGACTTCGTGGCGGAAATCGTCAGTGGATTTCGGGCAGCAGGACACGCGGTGGAGATTGTAATCATGATTGCGGTGATTGCGTTTATCGGTCATCGCGTGTCGTTGTACTGGAAGCACCGGGCCGATCGCGTGGTACCCCGAGTACAGGTGGCGGCATTGGCGGCGAAGCTGCAGGCCGAAGGACCGGGAAAGATACTGCTGGCCGATGTGCGCAGCCATGGTTACTACGCCGCGGGTGCGGTGCGCATTCCCGGATCGATCCGAATTGAGCCCAACAATCTCAGCGCGGAAATAAAAATATTCCCGCGAGATAAAGACATGTATCTGTACTGCACGTGCCGGAGCGAAGCGACGAGCGCTAGCGTGGCGCATCTGTTGCGCGAGCAGGGATTTAATGCGTTTGTGATCGTTGGCGGCCTAGCGGCCTGGCGCCGAGCGGGGAATCCGCTGGAGGCTGTGCCGGAGAGCGATTTAGTGCACCTTCCCACTTTCAGCCGATAGCACTCCCGGTGATACCGGCGGTTCGGCGGAGTTAAGTTCCAATGAGCGAAAAAGATGAGCGATCAAAGCTCAGGAACAGCTTTGTCTGGAAATAGGAAATGTTTCTTCGCGAGTTCAGACGATAGGGTTTCGTCACGGTAGTAGCGTTTCAGAATGTTATCTTTCCAGTTCAACAAGTCGGCGTTGCTCTCGGCGAACTCGGCCCAACTCTGTTCACAATTAGCCCGCGCCATTCGGTCACGCATCAAAAGCAGAAGGGCCCAGGTGATGGTCTGGTGATATAGCCCGGGGCGTCCCTTGGCGTTAGCGAAGCTCATCAAGGAAGTGGAAAAGCGCTGGATGGCCTCGAGAGGCGGATACCTGGCGAGATAGAGGAAGGCCATCCTCACATGATCGCAGTGGTGGAAGGATTCATTGGCCAGACTGCCGTCCTCGAAACCGGCCATGAATTCGTTATCGGTCAAGGGAAACCTGCCCCGGTTTCGCCGCGTCTTGTTCCTGGCGCCTACGTCGTTCGCTATCTGAGTACATTGGTACTAATATATCAAAATACATGCTGAATAGCTATTGCGCGTCGATTGACGCCCACAAGGTGGAGGGTGGAATCGACGCGTAATTTGTCAAAGTTCCGCCGGAAATGCGACTTAGCGGCTTATGTCCGTGGCGAGCGCCGGTTGAGGAGGTTGGCCGCGGACTTGCGAAACTTGTCCCGTTGCCGAGATTAGGCGTCGCGCGCCCGACGCTTCTTTCGCTCTTTTAGATTGTGGCTATCCACCGCCCGCAGCGAGAGGCCGTAGATTGCGCGAAACTCCGCGATCAGCTTGAGAGTTTCCCGGGAGAAGGGGGATTTTCCTTCGAAGGCGTGCAGTACGATTCCCTCGAGGAGGTCGCCCACTGACATATCCTTCAACTCCGCGGTCGCTTTCAAAACCTTCAGAACGCGCCGCTCCATGCGAATTCCGGTCTGAACTCGTTCTACGACCAGCTCTTTGTTCATCTTGCGATTGGCCATATGGGTACAAGTGTACCACCGCACATTGAGGGCGAATAAAAACGTACCTCGGTACACGATTCGAGGAAACGAGGAACAGGATTTGTGGGTGCAAAACTGGAGCCCGGTAACCTGCCGTGGAGCCCCGATAGACATGGACCGCCGCCGCTGCTACTTCGAAGCAGGCGCGATTCCGGGGATCCATCGGATTGCATTATCGTGATAAATGCGGTGAAGAACTGGAGGCGGCAGATTCAGGCCCTGGATTTTCCGGCCGTGGTACTCGAGGGTGTGATCGGTGGCCAAGAATTGCCAATCCCGGGAGTACGTTTCTTGCCAATCTTTTAGCGCGTCGGGTGTGGGTTCGTCGATTAGGAATTCCAGGTCGGTGCCGTAAAGGACGCGGTCCTGATATTTGATGAGGAAGTTTCGCACCTTTTCTCGCGGCTGAATCATTAGATATTCCATTCGCGCCGCGGTATCGACCGCGAAATTCGGATAGCGATCGAATCGTTTAGCAATTTCGTCCACATCAACCTCCATGCTTCCCAGGTGGGCCCCGACCACACGCAGTTTTGGATTCTCGGCGAGCAAGCGATCGCGGGCCGCCAAGATCACTTCCTTGCGAGGATGATCGGGATGGAGATACATGTACCACTCGGGATTTTCGTTGTAGTAGCTGTAATCGGGGCTGTCGGGATTGGGAGGTTGCCAACATGAAGAGGGCTCGGCAACGTGAGCGACCAGCGTTTTGTTCGCCGCTGCGATTTCCTTGTAGATGAGCCGAAAGGCTGCATCGTCGGGCATCACGTACTTTCCGTCCGCCGTCTTTAGTTCCATTCCAATATTTTTCCAGATTTTCACCGCTATGGCGCCGGCGGCGAACTCCTGGCGCAGTTGCTTAACGGTGTTCTGGGCGAAATCTTTCTGCTGGAAGCCAAACGGGCGGAAGGTGACGCAGAGCCTGGCGTGGCCGTGGCTGCTTTGAACGAATGACTTGGCGCGCGCAAGCTCGGTACTCAGTTCGCCGTAAATACCCTGGCTATCGGCCACGCAGATATCCAGCACGTGCAATCGAAGGCGCGCCACCAATTCGACGAAAGCAGGATCGGTTTTGAAGGCATGAACGTGAGTATCGATCGGCTCTATCGCGGCAAAAGCCTGCAAATCGTCCGCGGAGCCCGGCGGCCGATCGGGCGCTTTCGCTGCCAATATTGGATCCACTGTAAATCGCCATGCGGGGAGGACTGCGCCTGCTACAGCGGCGGCGATCAACAGCGAAGTGACAAGTTTTCTGAAGTTGAAGTGCGTATTCTCCACCATTACTTTAGCCTACCCGAACGGTTGCAAGTTTTCATCGGCGCCTTCCCATTGATATCGAATCGGATGATTTCCGGATTTGCAGCGGCCGGCCGAGGTGATGCTAACCCGAGCTGATTTCAAAATCATCTTCATTGATTCGTGCTTCGGCGTGGCTTGTGGTGGAAATGCCGCAGCCGGGAAGGTGTGGAGGCCCAGAATCGCGGAAGTTGACAAACGAAGGAAATGAGTATAATTAGTAACAATTCGTAGCTTAGGCGCAGCGGGCCGGCCGGACCGGTCTATTCGGGGTCTGCATTTATTTATCTATTTATTTATCTAGGGGCGATCGAACTCAATATTGTGAGGGAGGGTTTTCGGTGAACCAATCTTGCCGCAGTCTTCCATTCCGTCGAGAAGATCCCAAAGCCAGGTCGGAACAGCGCTCGCGCAATACGAGGCCGTATTGGCTGCTGGTGAGCTTATTTCTGTTTTTTTCCTGCACCAGCGCATGGGCGCAGAAAGACACCGGCGCAATCGCCGGGACGGTAAAAGATACGTCGGGAGCGGTGGTAGCCGGTGCGAAAGTTCGAGTAACGGATGCGGACCGGGGAACCGAAGTGGATGCGGTCACCAACGCGGAAGGCGAATACACGGCGAGTCCACTACGAGTTGGGCGCTACAAAGTGGAGGTAGAAAAACCCGGATTCAAGACCTCGATTGCCGGCCCGGTGGTGGTGGAAGTTCAGGAACACGCGTCGGTGAACGTCACCCTTCAAGTGGGCCACACCGATGAGACGGTGACGGTGACAACGCAGGGTCCGCTGCTGGAAACCGAAACTTCGGATCTCGGGCAGGTGATCAGCGGAGATCGGGCGGTGACGCTGCCGCTCAATGGGCGTAATTACGCGCAGCTCGCGCTGCTCGGCGCGGGAGTTGTTCCCAGCGAGCCGGGCTCCCGGGTGGAAACCAGTTACGGCTTCAGTTCGAATGGCGCGCGGGCTCTGCAGAACAATTATTTGCTGGATGGAGTGGACAACAACTCGAACCTGGGAGACGTGCTGACCGGCCAGGCATATGTGATCCAGCCTTCTGTGGATGCAATTGAAGAATTCAAAGTGCAGACCAACGCGTACAGCGCGGAATTTGGCCGGGGGAATGGGGCGATTCTCAACGCGATCATCAAGTCCGGAACGAATAGCCTGCACGGGGACGTTTACGAGTTTTTTAGAAATGACGCCGTCGATGGACGCAACGCATTCGATACCAGCCGGCAGCCCTATCACCAGAATCAGTTCGGGGCGACGCTGGGCGGCCCAATCATCAAAGACAAGACGTTCTTCTTTGTCGATTACGAAGGCCTGCGGATCATCCAGTCGCTGCCGCAGCTTTCGCTGGTCCCTACGCCCCAGGAAATTGGCGGTGATTTTTCAAGCTTTCTGACGAACGTGCCGGCGATGGCGGTGGATATGAACGGCAATCCTACCAACCAGGTGGCGGTGGATTGCAGCGGGAATCCGACATACGTGGGCGAGGTCTTCAACTCGCGATTGGCACAAAATTCCAGTCTGAATCCCAGCGGCGTTTGCGGGGTGCCGATTGGGGTGGGCGCAGGCGGTGCTCCCACGAACATCTTTCCGGCTACCTCGATCGATCCGCTGGCGGCCCGGCTTTCGGCGCTCTTCCCGGCCCCCAACACGAATGTGAATGGCGCCAACTTCATCGCCGATCCGAGACGTACGGCGAGCCGCAACAACTTCGATGTTCGGCTCGACCACAAATTGTCAGATAAAGACAGCATCTTCGGCAGGTTCAGCTACGAAGCTCAGCCCAGCTTCACGCCGTCGCCGTTTCAAAACGCGCTGGACGGAGGAGCTTTCTCGGATGGAACGGAAGACGACTCGTTCCGCAGCGTGGCGATCAGCGAGACGCATCTCTTTTCATCCAATTTGGTGAACGAAATCCGTCTGGGATACAACCGAATCAATTCGCACCGGTTTCAACTGGACGCAAACGAAAACGTGTCACAGCAACTTGGTTTTCCGGGTGTTCCCTTCGCCCAGGATCTCGGGGGGTTGCCACAAATCAGCATCGACGACGGCACCGCGACGATCGGCAGCTCGGGTTATCTGCCGGCCATTGAAAAGCAGAATAGTTTTGTGCTGACCGAAAATTTGACCTGGATTCACGGCCGGCACTCCGCGAAATTCGGAACCGAAATTCGCAACGAGCAATTCACTCTCTTTGAGCCTTCCGCGCCCCGTGGGACGCTGGACTACGCGAGCGACTTCACCGATAACCCCGCGGCGCCCACCACCGGCGGCGAAGCTTTCGCTACATTCCTGCTTGGCGTTACCGACGGCGGATCCATCACCAATACGCATAACGTGGATTATCACCGGCAAATCTACTCGTTCTACGGGCAAGATGATTTTCGAATGACCCAGCGCCTGACGCTTAATCTCGGATTGCGATACGAGCTGTTTAGCACCATCAAGGCGGCGCAGAACGAGCAAGCGACGTTTGACTTTGCAAACGACTCGCTGGTGGTGCCGAGAGGGCAGACCGCCGAACTGACGCCATTTTTGGCCGCTAACATTCCTATCTTGAGAACTGGCAGCGAGGGGCTGATCTCTCCGGACCTGAATAATTTTGCGCCGCGCGTGGGCCTGGCATACCAGATCACCAATAAGCTGGTTTTGCGCACCGGCTATGGGATTTTTTACGGCGGGCAGGAAAATGGCCCTTATTCAAATCCGAGTCCGGGATTCAATCCGCCGTTCTACGTAACCGAAAATTTCAGCCAGCCGTGCTTCCTTTCGGCGGCAAATCCGAACGGTCCGGACTGTTCGATTCCGGGGCTGAGGTTCCTGTCCCAAGGTTTTCCGTCCAATTCGCTGACGGATCCCAATACTCCGATATTGTTTTCGGTAAGCCCGAAGGTGCGGACGCCATACACTCAGCAATGGCACTTCGGATTCCAATATCAGTTGCCCAGCCAAACGGTGCTGGAGGTCTCCTACGGCGGCTCCCACGGGTCCGACCTTTACAATTTTTACAATGGAAACCAAGCGGTGCCGGACGCAACATTTTGCACGACCTTTCCGAACACGTCTGATAATTGCCCCACCGCGCCGCGGCGACCCGCGAAAATGTGCGACGATTCGGTTTTTCCGCCAAACTGCAACGAGGTCTTCGACACTGGGATCGACCTGCTTCGCACCGACGGTTTCTCGAATTACAATTCCTTGCAAGTCCGGCTGGAAAAGAATTTCTCGCATGGGCTGCAATTCGAGGCGTCGTACACATACGCTCACGCCTTGGACGATGCATCGAGCGCTGCGCTGGGTTCTCTGAATAATGGTGATTTTCGCGACCAACGCTACCCGTATCTGGAATACGGCAATTCCGATTTCGACGTGCGGCACCGCTTCGTGATGAGTTACGTCTATCAACTGCCTTTCGGTAACGGCAAGAGTTTCGGAGGAAATGCGACGGGCCTGGAAAACCAAATCATCGGGAATTGGCAAATCGCCGGCATCACCACCGCTTCCACGGGAAACTGGTTTACGGTTACGGACGCGGTAACCAATGTATCCTCGAGCGACGGCGGTGGGGGAGTGAGCTACTTTGAGGTTCGCCCGAATGTGGTGGGGAACCCTAACGGAAAGCCTTGCATCGCGGGCACGGCTTTCAATACCTGCGCGTTTGCGGACAACACCATCCCGTTCACATTCGGAAACGCCGGGCGAAACATCGTGCGCGGGCCCGGTTTTCAAAACTGGGACTTCTCGATCTTCAAGCTATTCCCGGTGCGCGAGCAGATGCGTTTCGAATTCCGGGCGGAATTGTTCAACATCTGGAACCACGTGAACCCGTTATTCGAACCTACGGGGGAGATCAGCGAAGAACCGCAGCCACTGGAGTTCGGCACGCCACAATATGGATTCGTGCAGGGCGCGCGGGATCCGCGACTCATTCAGTTTGCCCTGAAGTTTTACTTCTGACGGCGGCCGCGGGCGGAAACTCGCTAACCGCGCGCAAGAGGGGTTTGTAAGTAGTTAGCGGCTGCCCGGCATTTGCGGAAAATGCGGCTGAGAATCGATGTTCAGGATTCAGGGCATGCGTGGTGGAGAGGTTGTTTCGCGATCGCTTGATCAGGCAGGTTCCCTCACGCGAACACCTTCCCGCGAGGCTGAGCGGCGCTGGTTCTTGCTGCTCACGATGCTGGCACTGGCGGGAGCCGCGGGCTGTCAGCAGTCACGCACGGCGCCGGCGGTACCCAAGCCACAATCTGCGATATCCATAAGCGCCCAAGCGGATGTTATTTCGATCGAAACGCCGGCTGCGGAGTTCCAGATTCTGCCTTCCGGCTACCTTCGCGGATATCTCAGGACGAATGGACAGGAGGTGTCGATAGACGACCCTCCAGGCGAGGGCTCGAGTGGTCCCGAGTACGTGACGATTGACGGTAAGGAAATCCGCGACTTCGAGATGGACCTCGCTCACGCGCACATTTCCGATGTTTCTCACCGCCTGGGTCCACTCGGCAAGCGGATCGAAATCAGGGGCGTGAGTAAAGTAAGGCCAGAAATCCAGAAAGCAGTTTCGGTCGAGTTTTACGACAATTTCCCATCGCTTGCGCTGACCACGGATGCTTACAAGAATGCCGGAACAACTCCGACGAAGCTTGAAACTGTGATCACTCAGCGGCACAGGCTGAATGCTTCCTTAGTAGATCCTGGGCTTCGACCTTTCGCGATGTGGTCGTTCCACGGATCGAGTGAAAAATGGGGAAAAGACGATGTGGTGCTGATTTCGAAAGACTTCGCTCGAGCCAATCCAATGGAACAAGTTATGCAGGGGGAGCCCGGCACTGGAGGGGGCATTCCTGTGGTTGCTTTCTGGACCGCCAAGATGGGCGAGGCCATCGGTCACTTGGAAACGCTCCCGCTGGCATTGGCAATACCGGTTCACGTGGGAGCTGACGAACGGATCGACGCGTCGATCGAGTTGAAGCCGGACCAATCGCTGCAGCCGGGCGAAGTCTACTCGACGCCGGTGAGTTTCCTTGCGGTGTTTCATGGGGATTATTACGAGCCGTTGCGAACGTACTCCGACGCGTTGGGCGCGCAAGGCTGGAAAATTCCAAGACCAAATGCCGCGGATTACGAAGCGAACTGGTGTGGATGGGGCTACGAATTGAATGTCACGCCCGCGCAAATGACCGGCACGATTCCGAAACTGCAAGAACTGGGATTAAAGTGGACAACGCTAGACGCCGGATGGTTCAACAACCGGGGAGACTGGCAGCCTCGCGCCGGCCTCGGCGTGGAAGGCATTAGGAAAGTCGTCGATGCATTCCACGCGGCTGGACTTCGAATTACACTGTGGTGGATTCCGATTGTGGCCGAAGACGGCGAGGGAATCGACATTCTGAACAACCGCCCGTATAAAAGTGCGGATGTGGTGAAAGAGCATCCGGATTGGTTGATGCTTGACAAGGACGGGAAGCACGCTCGCATGACCAGTGGCATGGCAGGGTTGTGTCCCGCAGTTCCGGAAGTTCAGGAATACTATCGCGAGCTCACCAGGCGATTCATAAGTGACTGGGGATTCGATGGCCATAAACTCGATTTTTCCTTCGCCGTGCCTCCCTGTTACAACCCAAAACACCATCATCACTCCCCTTATGACTCGACTCAGGCTATGGGTGAAGTCTACAGAGTGATCTTTCAGACGACCCGTGCGCTGAAGCCAGACAGTGTGACGCAGAGCTGCCCTTGTGGGACGCCACCCAACATGGCCTGGCTTCCCTTCATCGACCAAGCGGTGACGGGTGACCCAGTCGGTTCGGTGCAGGTAAGACGGCGGATTAAGATGTACAAGGCTCTTTTGGGGCCTTACGCCGCGGTTTATGGCGATCATGTGGAGCTCACCAAAATTGCCGGAGCCAATTCAGATAAGGAACAGGACATCGGGCGCGATTTTGCGTCGGCGCTGGGAGTGGGCGGAGTGCTGGGTACCAAATTCACTTGGCCGGACTACGGAGCGAAGTTTAGGAGTGTGTACCTAAATCCTGAAAAGGAAGCTGACTGGAAGAAATGGATCGCAATCTACAATCAGAAAATGCTTTCACGGGGGACTTTCCGGGACCTCTATATCTATGGGTATGACGTTCCGGAAGCTTACGCAGTGGAGAAGGATGGGGAAATGTATTACGCGTTCTTCGCGCCAGGCGGGGAATCCGAATGGCACGGAACAATCGAATTGCGCGGGCTCGCCCCGGGGAAGTACCGCGTGACGGATTATGAGAGGTCCCGCGATTTGGGAACGATCGACGCGGAAAACCCTACGCTCGCGACACAGTTTCACGAACATCTGCTGCTGGAAGCCGCAAGAGAGTGAGCTGGCCATTGAATCAGCGTTATCGCTATGATGACTCGCACTATCTTGCGAGCTTATCGAAATGACAACTGAAACTCATCCCCGTCTGACGCGCGGCTTTGGCTTGCTGGATGCCACGGCCCTGAACATGTCCAACATGGTTGGGGTCGGACCTTTTATCACAATCCCACTACTCATGGCCTCGATGGGCGGTCCGCAAGCCATGCTGGGCTGGCTAACGGGAGCGCTGATTGTAGTCTCCGACGGTCTGATATGGAGCGAACTGGGGGCGGCGCTGCCTGGTTCAGGCGGAAGCTATCATTTTCTGCGTGAGGCTTACGGCCGGCAAACTTGGGGCCGGCTAATGGCTTTTCTTTTCATCTGGCAATTCGTTCTGAGTGGTCCCTTGGAAATCGCATCCGGGATGATTGGATTCGCAAATTATTCATCATATCTCTGGCCAGGGCTGACGCCCCGCGGGCTGCAGTACGTAGCGGTTGCGGTAGGCCTGGTTGCGTTGTTTCTGCTGTGCCGGCAGATCACCTTCCTGAGCAAGGTCACCCTCACTTTGTGGGTTGGCACGCTGCTGGCCATGGTGACTATCGTGGTCGCCGGTTTTACGCACTTCAACGCTCACCGGGCGTTCGATTTTCCGACGGGAGCCATGACGTTCAATCGTGGGTTCGTGCTCGGTCTTGGCAGCGCCACGCTAATCGCGGTGTACAACTATCTCGGATATTACGATGTGTGTTACATCGGCGACGAGGTTAAAAATCCCTCGTACGTGATTCCGCGGTCGATTCTGTATTCGCTGGGAATCTGCTGCGTAGGGTACTTCGCTTTGCATCTCGCCTTGATAGGAGTCGTGCCATGGCGGGAAGGAATACACTCAAACTTCATCGTTTCTGATTTCATGGAGCGCCTTTACGGCAGAGGCGCCGCAATCGCGCTAACCATCCTGATTCTTTGGTCCGCCTTTGGTTCGGTGTTCGCACTGCTGCTGGGTTATTCGCGAATTCCTTACGCGGCGGCTATCGAAGGTTATTTCTTTCGGCCGTTTGCGCAACTGCATCCGACGAAAAAGTATCCGCGAGTTTCGCTGCTGGTGCTCGGCGGTGTATCCATTGCGGCTGCCTTCCTCAAACTCGATCAGCTGATCAGTGCGTTGATCACCACCCGGATTTTGGTGCAATTCCTCGGCCAGTTATTTGCCATTCCGCTGTTACGGCGAAAGCTGCCGGACAGCGCGCGGCCGTACAAAATGTGGTGGTATCCCGTACCCATCGTGGTCGCTTTCTTTGGATGGGCGTACGTTTTCCTCACCTCCGGCTGGCTGTACATCAAAATCGGTTTACTGACGCTACTGACCGGCGTGGTGGTTTTCTTCGTGTGGGCGAAATGGAAAGGCACATGGCCGTTCCATGCGAACCCGGAACCGGAAGGAGGATAAGAGCGGCCGTTCCGGCCATTGAGGTTCGCGATTGACAAAGGCGAACAAAGTAAGTAAAAGAAGATAAGCGAAATGATTCGAAAGCACTGCATTTTTGGGTGTCAGCTCGCTCGTGCAGCGCCGTCAGGCTGATTCCGCCGCATTTCTTCCGTTCTTTAGGGCGATCGATGTTTCTTTGTGTGAGTTTAAATCCGGCGATTGACAAAAGGCTCAGGCTCGACCGGCTACAGCCCGGAAGGGTGAACCGGGTCTCGGGTGTCACGCAGGCTGCGGGAGGAAAAGCAATCCACGTCGCGATGGTCTTGCAAACTCTGGGTGGAGATCCTTTGTGGCTGGGCTTTGCAGGCGGAGCCGCGGGCGAGGCGCTGGCCGCAGGGGTCAGAGAATTATCGATTCCCGCGGAGGTGGTGCCAACGGCAGGGTGCACGCGAACGAATCTCGAGATCGTAGAGAATGGAGGAGGGGTTACGGAGATTTTAGAGCCTGGTGAAAGTGTTGGGTCTGCCGAGCTTGAGCGAATGTCAGCAGCGTTTCAAAGGATTGTGACCGAGCACGGAAGAGCCGCGACCGCAATTATTTCGGGAAGTCTGCCACCGGGCGTACCGCGGGATTATTGTCTCACCCTGATTGGAATGGCACACCGTCACGGCAGCAAGGTGTTTCTGGACACCAGCGGGGAACCGTTCCGCGCGGCTCTGGCGGGGCAGCCGGATTTCGTAAAGCCAAACCGAGAGGAAGCAGAAAGTTGGAGAGGCAAAGAGATTGAAGGATGGGAGTCCGCTGAAAAAGTTCTGAGCGCAATGTTGGATGCCGGTGCGATTGCGGGGGCAATCAGTTTGGGTGCAGATGGGTTGATCTGGCGGTCCACGAGTGAGAAAGGGTTTTTGGCCAGGGGGCCGAAGGTGATTACGCGGTCCTGTGTTGGCAGCGGCGACGCAACCCTCGCCGGTTTTGCGTATGCCGCCCACAAGGGATTCGGGCCTGCCGAATCGGTGCGGCTCGCTGCCGCGTGCGGCGCGGCCAACTGTCTTGCCGATGGTCCGGGACGTGCGCATGCGGAAGACATCGCGCGTTTAAAGGTAGAAATTGAAGTGCGAGCCCTGGGGTAGTTTAGAGGAAAGCGGGAGTTGCGTTGGTATGCTCAGCGAAGAACGTAGACGCGAAATTCTGGGAATGTTGCAGAGCGAAGGGCGCGTCGTGGTGCGGGAGCTTTCCAAGCACTTCCGCACTTCGCAAATCACCATTCGAAAGGACCTGGAATACCTCCACCATCAGGGGCAACTGGAAAGGACCCATGGCGGTGCGCTCCCCAACGTAACCAGTGTGCTTCAAGATAGCCCGCTGCGAGAAAAGGAGCGCCAGAACCGCCAAGAGAAAATTCGTATCGCCGAAGCGGCGGTGCGGAAGATACGTCCGGGACAGGTGATCATTCTCGACTCAGGCACTACCACCACTGCCGTGGCGCGAGCTTGCCGCAATTTCAAGAACCTAACGATTATCACCAACGCGATGAATATCGCCGGCGAACTCGCAGGCTCTGGTGTTGAAGTGATCCTCACGGGAGGCGTTCTACGCCAGAATTCGTTCTCGCTGGTAGGTCCGCTGGCCGAGGAATCGCTCCGGAAGTTGAGCGCGGACCTGCTTTTCCTGGGCGTGGATGGGTTCGACGTGGGATACGGTCTGACGACCCCCAACCTGCTGGAAGCACGAGTGAATCGCGCGATGGCCGAATCCGCAAAACGCACGATCGCGGTGTGCGATTCGAGCAAGTTCGGGCGGCGAAGCTTGTCTCTGATTATACCGACGTCGTCGGTGGACGAGACCATCACGGACAAGAACATTTCAAAGCGCGACCTGAAATCTCTGCGCGAGGCAGGCGTGGAAGTGACGCTCGTTTAGACGTCCAGGAAATTAACGCTCAGGAAGAACACCAGTGACGAACAATGTTGCGCAACACCGGGAATCGTTGACGTGGAATGAAATTCAATCGCAGGGCGCCGTTTGGCGCGCGCTCATAGGCGAGTTGGGTCAAAGTGCGGACGTCGACAAGATGTTAGCGAGCAGCCGGAGAGCGGAGTCCTGGCTATTTGTCGGTTGCGGCACAAGTTTTTATTTGGCGGAGGCTGCGGCAACATCGTGGAGCATACTGAGCGGCCAAGAAACGCGCGCGCTGCCTGCGTCGGAGGTGCTCCTATATCCGGCTCTGAGCGGTGGACAAAATAGGGATGTGCAGGCGGTGGTGATTTCGCGCTCCGGGCACACATCGGAAGCGGTTCGTGCGGCGAGCGCGTTGAAACGTGAACTTCATTTTCCCACGTTCGGATTAACCTGCGCGGAGCAGAGCGCTTTAGAGGCGGAGTGCGATTGCACGCTGGTACTCCCCGCGACCGACGACAAGAGCACGGTCATGACTCGTTCCTTCACCAGTATGCTGATCAGTCTGCAGTATTTGGCCGCGCGAAGCAGTGGCAATGCCGAGTTCATCCAATCGCTGCAGGAAATGGCGAATCGAGCAGAGCCGCTGATTCGTTTACTTTCCTCCCAGGTGGAATCGTTTGTAGCCAGCCGTGCTTTTGCGGACTATGTATTTCTTGGCCAGGGACCATTTTACGGAATCGCCCGGGAAGCGGCACTCAAAGTGATGGAGATGTCGTGTTCCTACAGCCAGGCATTCCACTCACTCGAATTCCGGCACGGGCCGAAAGCGATTGTGAGTCCGCAAACCTGCCTTACCTTTTATCTGAGCGAGACGGCGCAGCAAGCGGAAACGGAGCTACTTCAAGAAATGAAGGAGTTAGGAGGGGTGACGATTGCCGTTTGCAATCGAGCGAGTAAGGAAGTGCGCGATGCGAGCGATCTGGTTATTGAGGTGAACGCGTCCAGCAACGAATTGGCTTTGCTGGCTCCCTATTCAGTGCCCGCCCAACTGATCGGGTTCTTTACAGGCATCGGCAAGGGGCTGAATCCGGATCATCCCAAGAATCTAACGCGCGTTGTGATTCTCGATTGAAGCACAAAGGGAATCGGCCGGTGGCATCTTTCGATGTGAGTGTGATTGGCGAGCTGAATCTCGATGTAATTTTGTATGGAGTTCCAGCCAGCTTGATTTTGGAGCGGGAACATCTGGCTAGTGATTTGAGCATAACTCTGGGCAGTTCCGCGGCGATCTTTGCGCACAACCTCGCGGTCCTGGGCAACAAAGTGGGCTTTCACTCGTGCGTCGGGGACGATCCATTTGGACAGATTTGTATGCAACGACTTTCGGCGGGCGGGGTGGATGTGTCGCACGTCCGCAAGCTACGGGGAAAAACGACGGGGTTAAGTGTAATCCTGCCCCAGGGTAAAGAACGCTACATCATGACCTATCCAGGCACCATGTATGAGATGACCGATAAGGAGCTGGATATGGATTGTTTATTCGACGCAAAGCATCTGCACCTTTCGTCGTATTTTTTACAGAAAGGGCTTCGGCCGCACTTGGCAGACATTTTTCGGAAAGCCAAGGATGCGGGACTAACGACTTCATTGGATACGAACGACGATCCCGAAGGCCTATGGGGCAACGACATTCATCTGTTACTTGGATACCTCGACATACTTTTGCTGAATGAGCGGGAATTGCGTCAATTGACGCGGATGGAGGATGTCGATCGAGCGGCAGAAAGCCTGGCGGCACAAATTCGAGTGATCGCAATTAAGCGCGGATCGCAAGGTGCGATTGCCTGGGCCGAAAAAGTCAGGTACGTTGCGCCGCCGTTTGTTGTGGATGTTGTGGACTCGATCGGTGCGGGAGATTCGTTTGATGCAGGATTTATCCACCAATTTATTCGCGGCAAAAACGTCGAAGAGTGCTTGAGATTCGGCAACATCGCCGGCGCACTCTCGGTAACGCTAGCCGGCGGCACGGAAGCATTTCGCGACGGCGTTCATCGCGACGCGTTCTTGCAAGAGCATGCCGAAGGCACGAATTGATACGCCACTGCGATCAGAGGGAAACGATGACTTCAAGTCCGGTAAGCAAGCAAGGACGTCAATCACGTTCGCTATGCGTCGCATTTCCACTGATTGCCGGACTTCTTTTATTTGCAGGTAGCTGCGGAAAACAATCCAGCCCCGGGACTGCCGATGCCAAACCACAGGGATCGCAAGTTCAGGTATCGGCGACAGAGGACGCTACGGTAGTCATTACTCCCATGGCAGAGTTTGACCTTTCGCCGGCTGGCTATCTTGCTGCGAAGCTGCTTGCGGGTAACCAGAAATTGTCCATCGATGACGCTGGCGGCGATTCCGGGGTTCGAGTGACCGTTGGTGGAAGCCAAGCTGCGCCTGTCGTTTTTGACGTTGCCCATCCCCAAATATCAGAGGCGCACGGAAGGCTCGGAACAATAGGGAAACGGATCGAGGTCACGGGCAGGAGCGCGGCGGGAGACTTGCAAGAAACGCTGGTTATCGAGGTTTACGACGAGTTTTCAAACGTCGCGCTGACCTCGGCTTCCATAAGGAATTTAGGCAAGAGCGAACTGAAACTCGACGCAATTGACCTGGACCGGCACCGCTTGAATGCCAGTCTGGCGGACCCGAAGGCAGCACCGAACGAAATGTGGTCGTTTGATGGAGCCAGCATTGCCTGGGGAAAGGACAACGTATTTGAAATCCCAAAGAAATTCTCACAACAAAACCAGATGGGATCGGTGGTCGAAGTAAAAGGAGACTTGGGGCGTGTAGGAGGGGGAATTCCGGTAGTCGCCTTCTGGACGAAGACGGTCGGCGAAGCGATCGGCCATGCGGAAACACTTCCTCTGGTGCTTTCGGTTCCAGTGGAAACGGAGTCCGATGGCCATGTTGGCGCAGCGGTGCACCTGACCCCGGAGACCACGTTGCAACCGGGCGAAGTGTATTCCACGCCGGAGACGTTCACCGCGGTGTATTCGGGCGATTACTATGAGGCGTTGCGAATCTATTCCGACGTGATCGACGCGGAGGGCCTGAAGAAATCTACGACGAACAGCGAAGACTATGCGGTGAGCTGGTGCGGCTGGGGATATCTCGCCAACGTAACCCCCGCTCAAATGCTGGGGACGATCCCCAAGCTAAAGGAACTTGGCATTCATTGGGCAACGCTGGATGACCGGTGGTTCAACAATTACGGTGACTGGCAGCCGCGCAGCGATACATTTCCAGGCGATGGAATCCGCAAGATGGTGCAGCAGTTTCACGAACAGGGAATTAAGGTTCAACTGTGGTGGTTACCCCTCGCCGTGGAAGATGGCGGTCCGGGATACGAATCACATCCGTACGGAGTCTCGGAGGTCGTGAAGCAGCACCCGGACTGGCTGATCCTCGATAAAAATGGGAAGCCGGCTCGAATGACGAGGAATCTGGCGACGCTGTGTCCGGCTGTTCCGGAGGTCCGCGCGTATTACAAACAACTGACCGAAAGGTTCATTCACGATTGGGATTTTGACGGCCACAAGCTCGACAATATCTATAGCGTACCGGCCTGCTACAACCCAAAGCACCACCACAAATCACCATACGATTCCGTCTATGCGATGGGCGAGATCTATAAGACGATTTTTGACACAACCCGCGCGCTAAAGCCGGACAGCGTGACGCAGAGCTGCCCTTGTGGCACGCCGCCGAGCATCGCCTGGCTTCGATATATCGATCAGGCTGTCACTGCCGACCCGGTCGGGTCCGTGCAGGTTCGCCAACGCGTGAAGATGTACAAAGCGTTGCTGGGACCCAATTCCGCGGTTTACGGAGATCATGTAGAGCTGACCAAAATATCAAATCCCAACGGGAATGAGCGCGACACAGGATCGGACTTCGCTTCTACCATTGGTACCGGTGGGGTTGTGGGTACGAAGTTCGCGTGGCCGGACTACGGCCCTAAATTGAGCGACGTTTATCTGAACCCGCAAAAAGAAGAACACTGGAAAAAGTGGATCGGTCTATACAACGAGAAGATGCTTTCGCGAGGGACGTTTCGAAACCTGTATGTCTACGGGTACGACGTGCCCGAGGGCTACGCCATCGAAAAGGATGGGGCGATGTACTACGCTTTCTTTGCTCCCTCCCCCGCATCAAGTTCGAAACAAGCGGAAGAGGCAGCATGGTCCGGAGAAATCGAACTGCGCGGCCTGGCGCCGGGGAAATACCACGTCGTGGACTACGTGAATGGTAAGGATTGGGGCGCGGTGACCTCTCCCGACGCAAAGTTGCAGGGCGCTTTTAGGGACCATTTGCTGCTCGAAGTAACAAAACAATAGAGCTCGCGAAACAATAAAGCTGGCCACCCTCATAGAAGTCCACAAAAGTTTCTGGTACGGAACGCCAAGCCCACTGTATTTTTACGTTTATTTGTCTGATGTCGAACTATACTTTCAAAGCAGTCGAGAGACCGAGGAGTAGGATGTGACAAATATGGAAGCGATTTCCCGGAAACGCTTTCAAGGTCGAGTGGCGGTAGTAGTGGGTGGAGCGCAGGGCATTGGGAAGGCCATTGCGGTACGACTGCGGCGCGAAGGTGCGTGCGTGGTGATAGCGGACATCGATCGAGCCATGCTAGATGCGGTATCGCGCGAAATGGCCGAGGCTGCAGCGAATGTTCAGACGTCAATATGTGACGTGCGTAATCGGCGACAAGTGCAGCGAATGGTGGCGGGCGTGATGCGCCGCTATCGTCGAGTGGATATCTTGATGTACGTCGCCGGGGTCGGTAAGAGTGTGCCCTTCACTCAAACGGATGACGAGCTGTGGAACCGGACGATAGACATAAATCTGAAGGGCGCGTTTCTCGTGGCGCGTGCCGTGGCGCCCCATATGATCAAACGGCGGCGCGGCAAGATGATATTTATGGCGTCAACCAACAGTTGGGACGCAGAAGCCGGACTCGCACCTTACAACGCTTCGAAAGCCGGACTCTACCTCTTAGCCAAGACCCTAGCGCGGGAACTTGGCCATTACGGTATTCAATCGAATGCCATCGGTCCCGGTTTGATCCGGACACGTTTGACCGAGCCCTTACTGAAAGACGCCAAATTCATGCGCAAGTATCAGAACCTGATTCCCGCTGGCCGGATTGGAGTGCCCGAGGACATTGCCGGACCTGCGCTTTTTTTGGCATCATCCGACGCGGACTACGTGAATGGCGTTTTGTTATTCGTTGATGGGGGACAGTTGGCGTAAATCCTGCTGAGGGACTCGATGAATTATCGTGAACTTTCAACCCCAGTTCTGACTGTTGACCTGGACACTGTAGAGCGCAACCTCGACAGTATGGCAACCCTTTGCGGCAGGGACGGAATCCAGCTTCGTCCGCACACAAAAACGCACAAGACACCGGAAGTGGGCCGAATGCAACTGGACCGAGGGGCGATAGGAGTTACGGTAGCCAAGGTGGGTGAGGCAGAAGTTTTTGCGGGAGCGGGATTTGACGATATTTTTGTGGCGTATCCCATATTCGGGGCGGAGAAACTTCGACGCCTGGCTCATCTCGCATGCGATCACAATATTCTGGTCTCTCTCGATTCCGCCGCTGCCGCCGAAGAGCTTTCACGCGCGGCCTCTGCCCAGGAAGCAACTATCGGGGTGCTCGTGGAGTTTGATTCCGGCACGCAGCGCTGTGGTTTAGTGCCCGGAC
>Ga0302326_10003774_pt1 | contig 35517 bp, 24 predicted proteins | sample Palsa_T0_3_FD_202264 | JGI IMG/M metagenome (GOLD analysis project Ga0302326, IMG submission 202264) | Peat permafrost microbial communities from Stordalen Mire near Abisko, Sweden - Palsa_T0_3 | ecosystem: Environmental > Terrestrial > Soil > Palsa > Peat permafrost | place: Sweden: Abisko...
TATCTTCGCCCCAACCGATCCCGAAGTGGCCTATGGCCTTGCCTGGGCCCAGGCCGAAGATGACTTCCCCACCCTACAGCTGGTGACCCTCCTGGCAAAAGGCAGACTCGGAGCCGCGCTGGGCAAAAAAGGAGCGGCCGCAGACTATACCCTCAGCCTCCTGCACTGCCGCGAACTGGTCGAAGACCAATGGAGTACGCTCAGCCCCGATTTCCTGGCCCTCATCGGCGGATACACCCGGGGACTCAACGCCTACGCTAAAGCCCATCCCAAAGAAGTAAGCTATAAAAACGCCTTCCCGCTGAACGAAAAAGAATACCTCGCCGGAGTCGTCTTCTCCATCAGCATCTTTTGCGATGTGGGCGCCGTCCTCCCGCAGATCCTCGGCGGAAAGGTCGCCACCCTCCCTGGATTCTCACCCGGAGCAGCCGGCGGCCCGCAGGGATCCAACGCCTTCGCCTTTCACCCTTCCCGCACCACTACCGGAGAAGCCTATCTCGCCATTAACGCCCATCAACCCATAGAAGGCCCAACCGCCTTTTATGAGGCCCATGTACACAGCGACCAGGGATGGAATATGCTCGGCGGCGTTTTCCCGGGAGGTTGCCTCATCTTTCATGGCACCAACGAAAACCTGGGCTGGGCGCATACCGTCAACAACCAGGATAAGGTCGACGTATTCCAATTGCGGATGAATCCCACCGGGAACAATCAATATTGGTTCGACGGTCAGTGGATCAGCCTGGAAGTAAGCACCGTCCGCCTTCACGTAAAAGGTATCCCCTTCACTATCGGCAAAAAAGCGTACTGGAGCAGATACGGCGCCACCGTAAAGACAAAAAAAGGAGTCTTCGCCTTGCGGACCCCTGCCAATATGGACTGCAAAGCCCTTGAAGAATGGTACCGCATGAACAAAGCCCGCAATTTTACCGAATTCTACCAGGCCCTCAGTATGACCAGCCTTCCCATGTTCAATATCATATATGCAGACCGCTACGACACTATTTTTTATATCAGCAACGGCAAAATACCCCGGCGCAACCCCAACCCCGAATACCACTGGAAGAGCACGGTCCGCGGTGATACCTCCGCCACCCTATGGACCACCTTCAAGCCCGTCACCGATTTACCCCAATACCTTAACCCGCCATCCGGCTATTTATTCAATACCAACCATTCCCCTTTTTTGGCCACCGACCCCCAATACGACCTCGATAGCAAAAAATTCGATCCCAATGACGGGTTCGAAAAATATAATAACAACCGCAGCCTGCGGGTCAGAGAGATCTTAAATGGATTCGACAAGATCGACTACGCCGGTTTCAAACGCCTGAAATTCGACCGCCAGCTTCCCGCCCGACTCGCCTATCGCTACGGTATCGACAGCATGCTCCAACTGAACGCCGGCGACTACCCGCAGCTAAAGGCCGTGATCACCCATTTACAGGGGTGGGACCACCAGGCCGCCGCCAACAGCCAGGGAGCCGCCGTATTCGTGATCATCTATAACTATGTTTCGAAAAAACTGGCAGGGTCCCCGCCCCGGCAGCTGACAAAGACAGAGTCCATCGAGACCTACCAATACGTATCTGATTATATGATGAAGTATTTTGGCACGACCGATCTGTCACTCGGCGACATCCAAAAGCTGGTACGCGGCGACGATATCCGCCCAGCCTCGGGATTGCCCGATGTCCTCGCGGCCGCCTATACAGAACCCTACAAGAAAGGACTGCTCCGGGTCACGTCCGGCGACGCGTATATCTGTTTTGTCCGCTATCCAAAAACCGGCCTGCCCCTCATCGAATCCATAAACACCTTCGGCGCCTCTTCCCGCCCCGGCTCCCCCCATTATAAAGACCAGGAAACCCTGTTCCAACAGCAGCAAACCAAGCCTATGACCCTCGACAAACAACAGGTCCTCGCCTCGGCGGAAAAGATCTATCATCCCGGCTGATAAACCCCCGGCTCACACTTTCCCCATTTTGTAGAACATATTGCTCATTCAAAACCGGATCCTGACATACCCTCCACCGCACGGAGGTTTTATCCATCTCCCTCCTCCAAACAGGCGCTTCCTTCTTATTGGCATCTCGTTTGGTTCAATCCCTGTAAATTGCTCATCTGCGCTTCTGGCAGAATCCATCTAATCCTTTTATTATGGATAAATCCCCCGGTTCCCAATTTAATGACGATTTCTATAAAAATATCCTGGAGAGTCTCGAAGATTACGGTGTCTTTACCATGGATAAATCTGGTATCGTGACGTCCTGGAACAAAGGCGCAGAACACATCCTGGGTTACACCGAAGAAGAGATTTGCGGCCAAAAAGCCGAGGTGGTTTTTACGGAAGAGGATTGCAGGAACAATATACCGGAACATGAGTTTGCAGAGGCACTTCAGAAAGGGAGAGGATTGGACGAGCGTTACCACCAAAAAAAAGACGGCTCCTTATTCTGGGCCAGCGGCTTGGTCTTCCCTTTGTTCGACAGCGACAATCATCATATCGGGTTTACAAAAATCCTGCGCAACCTCAGCCGCCGGAAAGAAGCCGAGGATGAAGCAGTGGAAGCCAGACGATACGCACAAAGCATAGTGCAAACATCCCGCGAGCCTATCCTGATTTTAAACCCCGATCTTACCATCAACTCGGCCAGTAAGGCATTTTTTAAATTGTTCAACATCGCTAAGGAGGATTCGGAAAACAAGAACCTTTTTGAAGTGCTCGAAATGCAATTGCCGCCAAACGCCTTACAGGAGGAGATGCAGCATTATGACAGTTTTGAGAACTTCGAGCTGCGATATCTCCCAAAAGGCATCCGGGAAGAACGAATTCTTTTGATTTCCTGCCGCAAGGTCTTTCAGACCTTCAAATCGGTTGGCCAATTTCTACTGACATTTGAAGATATAACCTTGCAGGAAAAACTATCTCAGGCCAAAGAGGATTTTATCAATGTAGCGAGTCATGAATTGAAGACCCCAATTGCCGTCATCAAATCCTATGCGCAGATCCTTAATATGGAGCTGAGAGATACTGCCGACGAACTGGTCACCAAAACACTGGATCGTATCCTCGTACAGTCCGAGAAGCTAACCGCACTGACGTCCATGTTGTTGGATGCTTCCGCATTCAAAGCAGGCAACATAAACCTAAAACGGGAAAATTTCGTTTTGCTGGCATTGGTGTCGGAAATTGTCCAGGAGATCAACTATTCCAATACAAAACATCACCTGAAAATTGAGGACATTACCGATGTGGTAGTATATGCTGATAAGTTTCGCATCAGCCAGGTCCTGACAAACCTGCTGACAAATGCAATAAAATATTCGCCGGAAGCCGAGTTGATTGTGATACATATCAACGTAGACGAGGCCAATCAAAAAGTGCGGACGACGATTATCGACTATGGCATTGGCATTTCACCCGAAAACCAGGCTGGTTTATTTAAACGCTTTTCAAGGACAGATTCCGAAAAACCGCATAAAATCGAAGGTTTTGGGATGGGGCTCTATATCGCTGCCGAGATCATGAAACTGCACGGCGGCGAGATCGGCGTAAGCAGCGCCATCAACGAAGGAAGTACCTTCTTCTTCGACCTGCCCTTGCTGCCTTAATGCCGATCTCGAGACCTTCAAATTGTTTCAATCTTTTGGCAGATCGGTAAATGCCGCCAATTCAAATACCTTGCTTTTTAATACACAAGCCTCCGTTTCGTCTACGTAAATATCAGAGTCGCTCCAACGCATCTGCAAAATATGCTCAACCGAAATGAGCACCTTTTTACCGCCCCGGAAAGGACGCGCATCGACGACAAGGTAAAGTAGTTTCCAGGTCCGGTCATCCACGATGAAATCGCAGACGTACCCGATTTCCCCATCGGTTCCATGAACATGGAAACCGGTCACATAACAGCAACTGCGCAAATGCAGATCCGCGCCTAACCGTCTCGTCCCTTCGGGCAAACCGTCGACCACCGATCCTAATCCTCCCGCATAAAAACCGCTTTCCCAATACCCCTTCCACGCATAATGTCCATACAATTCAATCTCCTGTTGACGGAATACGGGCTTATCCGTATCGATATCCGGGCTGTTCAATATCTGATCCCTCGTATGATCGACAAAAAATACCTCTTTCACGGGACGGTCCCTTACCAGCGCCTCGGGAGTAATCAACACTTTCCGACCCGACATCCCTACCTGCATTTCTACAATCAGGTACCGTATCACCCAGGTTTCGTCATCGAAATAAAAATCGTCCACTTTACCTATCTCTCCATCCGTCGCCACCATCCGGTAGCCAATGATACTATTGATATCTCGTTCCATATTCTCAAGTATTTTTATTGTACTGCATCACTCGACATAAAAGTTATGGTCAACATCAATGTCTACTTCCGGTGAGAAGGGTTCAGGCTTGTAGTAAGCCATACTATTCTCCAAAACAAAACTTGTCATGTTCAAAAATATCCTGGATGTATTACATTGAATATCCTTAATATGCTCGCAGGCTACGAGCACCTTCTTCCCCTCCGGCCAATGGTGCAATCCGACGACCAGATATTCAATGCGCCATGTCTCATCGTCAATGATAAAATCCCTCAAATGTCCCAGTTCCCCATCCGTGGTTTCGATATGATAACCTAAAATAGCCTGCGTGCAGCGCAGATGCAAATCACCTTCCCCTCCTTTATCCTCCTGCTGGCGATAAACCGGCTTATCCGTATCGATATCCGGACTGGTACGTATTTGCTCCCGGGTAATATTTACAGGGATGGTCCCGGACCGGGCCGCACCTTTTATTACGGCATAGGTGGAAAGAAGGACTTTTCGACCCGACAGCCAGTTACCTGTTTTGACGATAAGATATACGATAGCCCGGCTTTGATCATCGAAATAAAAGTCTGCCACTTTCCCTATCTCCCCATCCGTAGCTTCGATAGGATACCCGATCAAACTGTTACTATTGCGCTGCATATAAAACTCCTTCTTATTTACCTGTATCCATTTTGCCGGAAAGGAAATTCTTCTACCTGTTCAATCTATTTAAAATGCAATAGAAGCTTCCAGCATTGTCCCATAGAATTTTCCCCCGTTGAGAATATTCGTGTTGTCATAATGCTGATAGACCTGGTTGACATACTCCGCCTTCAGCATGATGTTCCGGGTCAGGAACCAGCCCGCGGAAGCCACTTCCCGGTTGATCGTTATATCCTGCGAATTGCCCTGTATCGCAGCTGTTACCGTATTGTAACGGACGCCGATCCAAAAGTTCTCCGAACGTTGGGGGAAGCGGTAGATCAGGTCGGCTGCATATTGCGTGGCCTGCCGTTGCGTAATTTCCTTGATGGTGCGGCCTTTTGCATTTTCGTAGGTACCGAAAAATTCCAGCCCCTTGTACTTCAGAAAAGGATTAACCATAAAGGTATTGACCTCTTCGCTAAACCCCGGGTTTAAGCGTCCTGAAAAAGGGCTATAATCGTTTTCATCCGAGATCACGGTTCCATTGGCCACGTTTTGATTTTCCATCACATAGAAATAATGGGAACCCGTCCGGTCGCCACCGAACAAGGTATTGCTGTTGGCGCTATGAACGCTATAGACCGATCCGGTCAGCCGAAATCGGAAATCCGTTGTGAGCTGTTTGTCAAACCCCAGTTTACCATGGAAAGCGGCCGGGTATTTATTCATTTGCCCGGTGGCCGAGTCTATTTTGGTAGCTGCCACGACAGTCGGGTCCAGCTCGCCATTGGTGATCCCGATCATTGCGAACAAACCGGATGGATGATGATAATAGACCTCGCCTCCGAGCTCTGTAGCAAATTCATCCATGATATAATTTTCAACGAAGGAGTTATAGATCGTATTACCCCCGTCCGTTCTGCGGTAGTGCTGGTCGCCATAATCCACATCGAACTGTCCGATCTTGATCGTAAAGCTCTTCATCAGGTTATCGACCAGGCTGCTGTGCAGGAACAACAGCTTATCGAACTGGATATAGCCGCCTTTTACCCAAGTGTCCTCATGATGCCGGGAAGACAAATATGTTGTTAGATTTACCCGGATGCCATCCGCTAATTGTGCGTCGATATTCAAGTTGGCCATGGCCAGGTCGAATCCGTTGGTCAGCGGGATCAGGCTATTGACATTTCCGTTGAACCCCGTCTCTGTCATCGCCAACGCCGTATTTTTATCCCGCAGCATCTGGTAGCTCTGTTCAAAGTTGCCCCCGACTTTTACTTTCAAATGATAAAAAGAAACGGTATCATTCTTGGAAGTCTCAAAGACATTGATGCCGTCTTTGTCATTCGGCCGGTAAAACTGGATCGCCTGATGCTGCGCCGACGCGGAAAATCCAAAAACCATAAAAGGTAAGACCCATAGGCCGTTAATGACTTTACTTGAAATGTTCATTTTGGTTGAATTGTAAAAACCGTTTTAAAATATATGGCGCGGCCATGCCCCCGGCGGTCCCAAAACCAGGAAAGCACCAAGCCAATCGCCCTATTTCATAACGACCATGGTAAAATCAATGGTCAGCGCATTGCCTGTTTTCAGCGCGCCTAACATATAGGTGGGCGGTTTAATCCGGTAATCGGTCATCAGCAACTTATCCGTGCCGGTACAAGTAATCGACCCGTCGGTTTTTACGAGACAGGCCGCGGTTAGCACAACAGGTTTCGTTACGCCGGCAATGGTCAGGTTGCCATTGCTCTTTACACTGAATTTATTCGCTGTGCCGGGCACTATAGTCGAGGAAGAAGCCGCAAAAACGATATTGCCGCCGGTTTTCGCCTTCATTGCCCCGTAGGCCTTGGAGTCCATTCCGGATTCGCCACTCTTTAAGCTATGGATGGGAAAAGAGAAGGTAAAGATTGCCAAAGATACCGGTATAGCCTTACCGGCTACATAGGTGAACCGGGCGGAACAGGCAACATCCTTATCCTCCATGGACCAGCTGTGCAGGTTGGAAGTGCCCAGCACTTTAACATCGGCGTTTGCGGAGGCCGCCGCCAAATGGGCGCCTGCCCTGAAAGGAATAACGGAAAATGCGGTTAGGAAAATTGCCACTCCTGCGAGCGCATAGCGTGTGTATTTGTACCAAAGGTGTAAACGCCGGTTGTCAATCATAATTTTCTTTTTCACTATTGAAAAAAAAATCCAATAGATCCCCAAAATTGGCGACTTTTTTATCCATAAGCATTATATACTTCAGGGAATAAATTACATCATTCACACCTGCACCAGCTGAGCAAGTCGTAGCATTCCCATAAGTGTGAATTATATAACTTATTCATGCAACCTTATAAGATTAATTGTACCAAATCGTCCAGCTTTGTCTGGTATTCCTTCTTTCATTACTACTATCGAATTATGCAACAAAGCGCTTACCATCCTTTATTGTGGCCATTTCTTGTCTATGGGTTGGCGGTGGTATCCCTGGTCAGCGGCATACTCCTGATCTCCTGGTTCCTCGGCGAACGGCATGAAGAACACGCTACTGATGAGGCATATGAAGGTGGCATCCTGGCAACCGGTACAGCCCGGTTGCGCTTTCCCATCCACTTTTACATCATCGCCATGTTCTTCGTCATTTTCGATGTGGAAGCCGCTTTTATCATCTCCTGGGCCATATCGATCCGGTCCGCGGGATGGGCAGGTTACCTGACGATCTTGCTATTCATCGGGGTGTTAGCCGTTGTCCTGCTATATGTGTGGAGGATAGGCGCGCTCGATTTCGGCCCGGATGGTCCTAAACTATTAAAAGCTTACTACAAATACATCAAAAAACCGATCTCTTATGAAGTGGTGGACCAGCAAGGTAAATGATCCAACGGGATCCATCGCGGGGAACAGCTCCTTCGAAGAGACGTTCCAAAAATCCATCATCCTCACCAATATGGAGAGCATGGTCGCCTGGGGCCGGAAGAATTCCATCTGGCCCTTCAATTTCGGATTGTCCTGCTGCTATGTGGAGATGGCTACCAGCATCACCAGCAAATACGATAGCGCCCGCTTTGGCGCCGAAGTCATCCGGGGATCCCCCCGGGAGGCTGATATGATGATCATCGCCGGGACAGTCTTTATCAAAATGGCCCCGGTCATCAAACGGCTCTATGAGCAAATGATGGCGCCCCGCTGGGTCATCTCCATGGGATCCTGCGCCAACTCAGGCGGTATGTACGATATCTACAGTGTAGTGCAGGGCGTAGATAAATTTATGCCTGTGGACGTGTATGTGCCCGGATGCCCGCCGAGGCCTGACGCCTTCCTGGAGGGGATCTTATTATTGAGAGAACAGGTGGGCAAGGAAAAGCGGCCCCTAAACTGGGTCATCGGCCCGCAGGGCATCATTAAACCTCAGGGACCTTCCATGAAGGAAACCAAACGGAGCGAAAGAATGAAAATGACCGAAATCAGCGAACCCGATCGGGTATGACGGATATCGGTACCATACTGACCACCCGATTCCCCGGCACAGTAATAACGGTCCAGGAAACGAAAGATGAATTCCAAACCCTTTGGATAAATGCTGATCACATCGTCAACATCCTCCGCTTTCTGAAGATGGCCCTGGAGCTGCCCTTTAAAATGCTCTATGACCTGACGGCCATTGACGAACAGGCCCGTATCCACCGGGAGGGACAGCCGGACAGCCGCTTCACCATCGTCTACATGCTGCTATCCTTTGAACGGAATGCCTTTCTGCGCCTTAAAGTACCGCTTACCGCTGCCAACCCGACAATCTCCTCCATTACCGGCCTGTGGCCCGCCGCCAACTGGTACGAAAGGGAGGTCTTCGATCTTTTTGGCGTAACCTTCCTGGATCATCCCCATCTGAAACGAATCCTGATGCCCGAAACCTGGGTGGGTCATCCCTTGCAGAAATGTCATCCGGCCAGGGCCACCGAAATGACCCCCTACCGCCTCCCTGAAAACAAACAGGAAATAGAACAGGACTCCATGCAATTCAAACCGGAGGACTGGGGATTGGATAAAATGACCGGCGATGACGAGTTGCTGTTTCTAAACCTCGGCCCTCAACATCCGGGAACCCATGGAATATTGCGGCTCGTCGTTCAACTCGATGGGGAAGATATCGTGAACGTCGTACCGGATATCGGATTTCACCACCGCGGCGCCGAAAAAATGGGCGAACGACAGTCCTGGCATTCTTATATCCCCTATACCGACCGGGTGGAATACCTGGGCGGCGTAATGAACAATCTTCCCTATCTAATGGCGGTGGAAAAGCTGGCGGACATCGAAGTACCCGACCGCGCGAAAGTGATCCGCATAATGCTGAGCGAACTATTCCGCATCTCCAGCCACCTCGTCTGGTATGGCACCTTCGCCCAGGACCTTGGGATGATGACACCGGTATTTTTAACCTTCAACGACCGGGAAAAAGTGCTCGATATCGTCGCGGCTATCTGCGGGGCCCGGATGCATCCCAACTGGTTCCGCATCGGCGGCGTCGCACAGGACCTCCCCATCGGTTGGGAAGACGGGATACGGGCATTCATCGGTTACTTTCCCAAACGGCTCAAAGAGTATGACAACCTGGTGATGAAGAATAGCATCTTTAAGGCCCGCACCATCGGCATCGGCATTTATTCCACGGAGGAGGCCATCGAATGGGGTATTACAGGTCCGGGGCTGAGAGCCACCGGCCTCGAATGGGACTTTCGAAAGAAACAGCCTTATTCCGGCTATGAGCAATTCGACTTCGACGTGCCGACAGGCCAGAACGGAGATTGCTATGACCGGGCGAAAGTGCGCGTGGAAGAAATGAGGCAAAGCCTGCACATTATAGATCAATGCCTGCATCATATGCCGGCGGGGGCGTACAAATCGGACAATCCGCTGACGACCCCACCCGTTAAAGCCCGCACCCTGGAAGACATTGAAACCCTGATCCATCATTTCCTGACGGTCAGCTGGGGACCGGTCATACCGCCCGGCGAAGCCTTCTGCGGGGTGGAGGCGACAAAAGGGAATAACGGGTATTACCTCATCTCCGATGGTAATACCGTCTCCTATCGGACACGGATCCGTACCCCGTCTTTTCCACACATCCAGTTCGTACCCGCCATCAGCATAGGCTATACGATACCCGACCTGATGGCCATATTGGGCAGTACGGATTATGTACTGTCGGATGTAGACCGATAAATATTCATAACATGGCAGCCGAAGAACAACTAACCATAGCGGAAAAATTGGAAATACTCGAAATATACAAGCACTTCCCGCAAAAAAGCGCCGCCTGCATGGAGGCCCTGAAAGTCATACAAAAACACCGCCGATGGGTGTCGGATCCTGCGGTAAAAGAACTGGGCCTGCTCCTGGACATGTCTCCGGCAGCGATAGACAGCATAGCCACCTATTACAACCTGATCTTCCGGCGGCCGGTGGGCAGGCACGTGATCCTGATCTGTAATAGCGTTAGCTGCTGGATAATGGGCTACGAACAGATCATAGCCTGCTTAATGAAAAAGCTGTCGATCGATTATGGAGAAACCACCGCGGACGACCGGTTTACCCTATTATCCATTCCCTGCCTGGGCACCTGCGATCATGCTCCGGCCATGATCATCGACGAAGACTTGCACCGGGACCTGGCAACGGACAAAATAGACGCAATCCTGAATCACTACGCATAGAATTATGCAAAGACCATTGACGCAACATATTAAGAACGACGGCACCTGGCTTACGCTACAGGAATACGAAGCGACGGGTGGTTACCAGGCGTTAAAGAAAGCACTGCAGCTGCCGCCGGCGGCTGTCACCAAAATCGTGACCGACTCCGGGCTGAAAGGACGTGGAGGTGCAGGCTTTCCCGCAGGCAAGAAGTGGGAAACAGTGCCCATGGGAAAAGATGCGCCCGCACCGAAATATTTTATCGCCAACGCCGACGAAATGGAACCGGGCAGCTTCAAAGATAGGTTGCTGCTGGAAGGCAACCCCCACCAACTGATCGAAGGACTGATCATCGGCGCCTATGCGACCCAGGCCCGTTTTAGCTTTATTTTCCTGCGCTGGGCCTATCACTATGCCGCAAAGGCATTGACCGAATCCATCCGCGAGGCTTATGCCGCCGGCTATCTGGGCGAACATGTTGCGGGAAGCGATTACCAGCTCGACCTGTCCCTGCACATCAGCGTGGGCCGGTACATGTGCGGCGAAGAGACCGCGCTGCTCAATGCGCTCGAAGGCAAGCGGGCCAACCCCCGGGCCAAGCCCCCCTACCCTTCTGCCAGCGGCCTGTTCGGAAAACCCACCGTGGTCAACAATGTAGAGACACTCAGCAATGTTCCCCATATCCTCGCCAATGGCGCCGACTGGTTCCTGCACCTGAGCAAGACAGCCGAAGGCGGCACCAAACTGTATGGCGCCAGCGGCAGGGTGAAGAAACCCGGCCTGTGGGAACTTCCATTGGGCACTTCCCTCCGTGAGATCCTGGAAGAACATGCCGGCGGAATGCAGGACGGCTACCAGTTCAAAGGAGTTCTGCCCGGAGGCGGATCGACGGATTTCCTGACGGCAGAACATCTCGATGTTCCTATGGATTTCGCCAGCGTAATGAAGATCGGCAGCCGCCTGGGCACGGGTACCCTGATCGTGCTCGACGACAAAACCTGCCCGGTTGGAATGGTGCGCAACCTGGAGCAGTTCTTCGCCCGGGAGTCCTGCGGCTGGTGCACTCCTTGCCGGGAAGGACTACCCTGGACCGCCAAGCTGCTCGACGCGCTGGAAACCGGAAAAGGCAGAATGGAAGACTTGGGCTTACTGGCCTTCCAGGTCGATTATATGGCGCCGGGCAATACCTTCTGCGCCCTGGCGCCGGGCGCCATGGAGCCCCTCCAAAGCGCCTTACATTTTTTTAAAGATGATTTTGAACGACATATTCATGAACATAAATGCCCCTGGCAATGACAATGGCTAAACTATTCATCGATGATGCGGCGTACGAAGTCGACGGCAGTCAAAATCTGCTGGCCACCTGCCTATCCTTCGGACTGAACCTGCCTTACTTTTGCTGGCACCCCGCGCTGCATTCCGTAGGCGCCTGCCGCCAATGCGCCGTCCTCAAATATAAAAATGCGGAAGACAAAAAAGGGAAACTCGTCATGGCCTGCCTCGAGCCCGTCATTGACGGGCTTCGCCTCTCTATCGAAGCGCCCGAAGCCAGAAGGTTCCGGGCGGGCAATGTGGAAGCCCTCATGGTCAATCATCCCCACGACTGCCCTGTCTGCGATGAAGGCGGCGAATGCCATTTGCAGGATATGACCGTCATGACCGGCCATAACTGCCGCCGATACCGGTTTACCAAACGAACCCATACCAATCAATACCTTGGCCCTTTCGTCAACCATGAAATGAACCGCTGCATTCAATGTTACCGCTGCGTGCGCTTCTATAAAGACTATGCCGGCGGTAAGGACCTGGACGTCTTTTCAGCACACGATGACGTCTATTTCGGCCGCCAGGAAGACGGGGCGCTCGAAAGCGAATTCAGCGGCAACCTCGTAGAAGTATGCCCTACCGGCGTTTTCACGGACAAGACATTAAAAAAGCACTTTACCCGCAAATGGGACCTCACCGACGCACCCTCCATCTGCCACCAATGCAGCCTGGGCTGCAATATTATCGCCAGTGAACGCTATGGTTCCATCCGACGCATCCTCAGCCGCTTCAATGGCGACGTAAACGGTTATTTCTTGTGTGACCGCGGAAGGTTCGGTTACGAATATATCAATAGCCGGAAGCGAATCCTGTCTCCCTCCAAAAAGGAACAGGCGACCACCTGCGTACTGTATCCCGATGAAGTCATCCGGGGCATAAAGGAAATCACAGCTTCCGGGAAAAAAATGATCGGCATCGGTTCCCCCAAAGCTTCGCTCGAATCGAATTTTCTTTTGCGGGAACTGGTAGGCGCAGACAACTTCTATGCGGGCATTCCCAACGCTGAGGGCAAGCTGATCCAACAAGTGACCGGCATCCTGAAAAACGGGAAGGTAAAAACGCCGTCCTTGGGCGCGGTAAAGGATTACGATGCCGTATTCATTATCGGAGAGGATGTGACTAATACCGCTCCACTGCTCGCCCTTAACCTGCGGCAGGCGGCAAAGAATCAACCCGGAGAACTGGCGGCAGCGCTTAAAATCCCTTTTTGGAACGATGCCGCCGTTAGGGAGGTCGTCCAGGGCGCGACCGGTCCCTTTTACATCGCGACCCCCACCATCACGAAACTGGACGAGATCGCTACACAAACCTATCGTGCGCCTCCCGATATGATCGCCCGCCTGGCCTATGCCGTCGCCCTTGCCCTGGATGCCCCATCACAGGCGCCGTACCCGGGCGACCAGACAAAAGAACTTTCCCAATCCATTGCAGCTGCTTTACTGGCTGCCAAAAAACCATTGATCATCGCCGGCACGAGCCTATATAGCGAAGCGATTATAGCCGCCGCCGCCAACCTCGCCTATACACTGAAAGACCTGGGTAAGGATGCGGGATTGGTCTTTACCGTTCCCGAGGCCAATTCCGTCGGTCTATCCCTGATGGCCCACCAGTTCCTCGACGACGCCTACGAAAGAGCAGGCACGCTGAAGGCAGCTGCAACACAACCCGGCGACGAGGCGCCGGCCAACCCTGATGACGACGAAACGGCGATCATCCTTGAAAACGATCTCTATGAAAGAACATTCAAGAGCCGGACAGATACCTTCTTCGCCCGCTATAAAAATATCATCGTTCTCGACTACCTCGAAAACTCAACCACACAGCGGGCCACCTACCTTCTATCCGCGGCAACCTTTGCAGAGACAGATGGCACGATCATCAATAACGAAGGCAGGGCACAACGCTTCTACGCCGTTCATACCCCCGAAAATGACGTCAGAGGCAGCTGGAAATGGTTGCAGGATATCCTGAGTGAACAGCCGCCGGTAAAGACCCCTCCTTTTGACGATATCATGGACAGGATGGTAAAAGCATTCCCTGAATGGCAGGCCATCAAGACCCTGGCCCCCTCCGCCGCTTTCCGCGAGGGCACCCAGAAGATACCGCGCGAACCCCACCGCTACAGCGGCAGAACGGCGATGCACGCGGGTATCGATGTAAGCGAGCCTATGCCGCCCACCGACCCCGATTCCGCCCTTTCCTTTACCATGGAAGGATATGCCGGTGTACCACCGCCCGCGCTGACGCCCTTCTATTGGTCTCCCGGCTGGAACTCCGTTCAGGCGATCAATAAATACCAGATCGAAGTGGGCGGCCCTTTACACGGCGGAAACCCCGGCAAGCGGTTATTCGAACCCGGGGACCCGGCCCCCGCCGCACCCGTCGTCAACAATATTCCACCAGCCTTTGCCCCAAAGCCAGACCAATACCTGGTGCTGCCCCTATATCATATTTTCGGTTCCGATGAACTCAGCGCACTGAGCCCCGGCGTAAAGGAAAGGGTGCCGCCGCCCTATATCGCCCTGAACGATTCCGATGCGGCAAAAGCAGGCCTTGCAGGAGGCAGTGCAGTTGAAATATTGCTCAATGGACAAACACACCGCCTTCCGGTCAGGCTGCAAGCCGGATTACCGAAAGGAATAGCCGGTCTGCCCAAAGGATTCAAAATAACAGCAGGCATCTGCTTCCCTTTTTGGATAACCCTAAACGGTCCGGCCCATGATTAAAATTGCAGAACATGCCGCCGTAGTCCTCGCCATCATGCTGGCGCTCGTCCTCATCGCCGCAGGGCTTATCTGGCTGGAAAGAAGGATGCTCGCGCTCTGGCAGGACCGTTATGGCCCGAATAGGGTCGGGCCCTTCGGCACTCTCCAGGTGGTCGCCGACATGATCAAGATATTCTTCAAAGAAGACTGGATACCCCGGTTTGCAGATAAGAAAGTCTTTGTCGTGGCCCCGGCCATCGTCATGATCACCATCCTGATGAGCTTTGCCATCGTTCCCTTTGCCCCGGCCATCGGGGTGGTCGATCTCAACATCGGCCTGCTCTTCTTCCTGGCCATGTCCTCCCTGGGCGCTTACAGCGTCGTGCTCGCCGGATGGGCCTCCAACAACAAATTTTCCCTGCTCGGCGCAATGCGGGGATCGGCCCAGATGATCTCCTATGAAGTATTCATGGGTCTGTCGTTAATGGGCGTGGTCATGCTCACCGGCTCTTTCAGCATGAAAGATATCGTCCTGGCCCAGCAAGGCCGGTGGTTCGTTATTCCCCAATTCCTGGGATTCATCATTTTCTTTATTGCCGGTGTTGCCGAAGCCCACCGCTTGCCCTTCGATATCCCGGAAGCGGAAAGTGAGCTCGTGGCCGGCTACCATTCTGAATATTCCGGAATGAAATTCGGGATGTTCTTCGTCGGGGAATACCTGGGCATTACCCTGATCTCCGCACTGATCACCACCCTGTTCTTCGGCGGATGGCTCGGCTTTCACTTCCTGCCGCCTGTCATCTGGTTCCTGATCAAAATGTTCACCTTTATCCTGGTCTTTATCCTGCTGCGGGCTTCCTTGCCCCGGCTGCGATATGACCAATTGATGTCGTTAGGATGGAAAATTCTTTTGCCGTTATCACTTCTGAATATATTGGTCACGGGCGCGCTTATACTTTATTTTAAATAGCATCTATTATGTTCAGCAACCTACGATCGATCTGGCTGGTCTTCTTACACATGTTCCACAAACGGGAAACGGTCCTCTATCCCGAGCAAAAGATTTATCTGCCACCCCGCTGGCGCGGCAGGATCGTGCTGACCCGCGACCCCGACAAAGAGGAACGCTGCGTAGGGTGTTACCTGTGCGCCGCGGCCTGCCCCGTGGATTGCATCGCGCTGCAGGCTGCGGAGGACGAGAACGGCCGGCGGTACGCCGAAACCTTCCGCATCAATTTCTCCCGCTGCATCTTCTGCGGGTACTGCGAAGAAGCCTGTCCTACGGACGCCATCCAGCTGATCCCCGATTTTGAAATGGGAGAATACAACCGGCAAAACCTTGTCTACGAAAAGGAAGATCTGCTCATCGACGGGCAGGGGAAATACCACGGTTATAATTTCTATAAAGTAGCCGGCATAGACGCCGGCGTCAAAGCAAAGGGGGAAGGCGAAACCGAACAGAAACCCGTCGACATCAAGAAGCTGATGCCATGAACATACTCTTTTACATATCGGCCATCCTTGCCATCGTCGCCACTCTGCGAATGATCACCGGCAAAAATGCCGTTCACTCCCTGCTATATCTCATCGTTTCACTGCTGGCCGTATCCGTTATCTTCTTCCTCCTGGGCGCTCCGTTCATCGCCGCCCTTGAAGTGATCATTTACGCCGGCGCGATCATGGTGCTGTTCGTCTTCGTGATCATGATGCTGAACGTTGATGGCAACGGGATAAAGAAAGAACGGGCGCTGCTGCAACCCGGTATCTGGACCGGCCCATCCCTTATTACAGCCGTGCTCTTTTTGGAAATGGCCTATATGCTGGTCCAACAGCCTGCCTCACCGGTGGAACAGGCGGCCATAGCAGCAGCCAGGCAGGAGATTCCGCCCGGCGCAGTGGGTGCCTTGCTGTTCACGAAATATATATTAGTGGTCGAATTGGCAGCTTTCCTCCTGGTCGCAGGCATTATCGGCGCCTATCATCTCGGTCAAAAGGAAAAGATATCCCATCACCGCTTTCTGAAAAATCAAGAAAAGTCAATATGACCATACCTACGGAACAACAAATACTATTGGCTGTCATCCTCTTCTGCATCGGCCTGACCGGCGTACTGGTTCGCCGGAACGTCATTTTCATGCTGATGTCCGTGGAGGTGATGTTAAATGCCGCAGGGTTGGCCTTTATCGTCGGAGGCGCAGCCTGGGGCCACGCCGATGGCCAGGTCATGTTCCTTTTTATCCTGGCGATGGCCGCCGCGGAAGTTGCTGTAGGATTGGCACTGATCATCCAATTGTACAATAAATTCAAATCGGATGACGCCGATAAAGCCAGCGACATGAGGGGATAAACTATAAACCGAAACAAATGAATAAGACACGCAGCGTATGAAGGAATTATTATGGTTGATCGTAGCGTTGCCTTTTGCCGGCGCCCTGATCCTGGCGCTCGCGGGAAAAAAATTGCCCCGCCTCGCCTGCGCTATCGTGGGCGTGGGGTCGATCTCGCTTTCCGCCATCGCCGCGTTCATGGTCGGCCTGGACTTCCTGCACGGCAACTCCATGGGCGCCCCTTTCGATCAAACGCTCTGGCAATGGATCGATGTCTTTGGCTTATCTCCCCGGATCGCCTTTCACCTCGATACAGTCTCCCTTACCTTCATCTTCGTCATCACTTTCGTGGGGGCGCTTATCCACCTTTACTCCGCGCCCTTCATGTGGAAAGAAGAAGGCTACGCCCGCTTCTTCGTTTATATGAACCTCTTCGTGGGCTTCATGCTCATGCTGGTCCTGGCGGATAACTTACTCCTGCTTTATCTCGGTTGGGAAGGCGTAGGCTTATGCAGCTACCTGCTGATCGGCTTTTGGTATAAAGACCCCGCCAACGGCTATGCCGCCAGGAAAGCATTTACCGTCACCCGCATCGGCGATACCGCCATGGTGATCGGTCTGTTCCTTCTTTTTACAAACTTTCATACCCTGAATATCCAGGCGATCTTAACCGCCGCACCGGCCAAATGGGCAGTCGGGTCCGGAGTGGCCATAACAACCGCCTTTCTTTTACTCGGTGGCGCCATCGGCAAATCCGCCCAGTTCCCGCTACAGACCTGGCTACCAGACGCCATGGCGGCCCCCTCCCCCGTCTCGGCGCTCATCCACGCCGCTACCATGGTCACCGCCGGAGTTTACCTCATCGCCCGGACCCACGTATTGTTTAGCCTGGCCCCCATCGTCCAGTCCACCGTTGCCATCATCGGCGCCGTTACCTTGATCCTCGGCGGCCTGGCCGCTTTATACCAGCACGACATAAAAAGGGTCCTCGCTTACTCCACCATTTCACAGATCGGGTATATGTTCCTCGCCCTGGGCGTAGGCGCCTGGTCCGCAGCGATCTTTCATTTTATGATCCACGCTTTTTTCAAGGCCCTGCTATTCCTTGGCGCGGGTAGCGTTATCTGGGTCATGCGCAATGAACACAATATGTTCAGGATGGGCGGCCTATGGAAAAAACTCCCGGTCGTCTTTTGGACTTTCCTGGTGGGGGCCTGCGCACTGTCCGCGCTGCCCCTGATCACCGCCGGATTTTATAGCAAAGATGAAATTCTCTGGCTTTCCTATGCCAGTGATAAGGGCTCGGTAGCTCTATGGTTCACCGGACTGGCAGGCGCCTTCATTACCGCCCTGTACACTTTCCGGATGGTTTTCCTGACCTTCTTTGGCCCGCGCAAAGCCGAACCTACCCAACGTCCGGGAATAGCGATGACCTTGCCGCTGATCGTTCTGGGTCTCCTATCCCTGGTCGGCGGATTCATTGAATTGCCGGACAATATGGGTCATGTGACCCTGTTCTCCCGCTTCATCCAAAAGACGCTGCCCGCAACGATGATAACGTCATTCGGACACTCCACGGAGTTAATTGCCCAACTGATCGCTGCAGCGGTAGCCATTACCGGCGCCGGAATAGCCTATAAACTATATTACAACAAGCCCTTTCCTGCAGCCATCCCCGTACGGAACAGCTGGCAAACCTTTTTCTTCAAAGGATGGGATTTCGATCAGCTATACAACAGCATCATCGTTGCGCCTATCGTGTTCCTTTCCCGGATCGATAAAGACGATGTGATCGATCGATTCTACAACATCCTCGCTGCCATTACCCGCCTGCTGAACCGGGCATTGACCGCGACACAGAACGGCCGGCTGCGCTGGTACGCTATGATGTTGGCCATCGGCACTATCATTACCTTAACCATATTGTTTTACCCATGATACTAGCCTGGCTCATACTATTACTCATGGGAACCGGCCTGCTCGCCTGGCTGGCAAGCCTATGGAACAATACCCTTCCCCGGTTCATCAGCCTTGCCGGCACGCTTGCCTTTTTGGTTATCGCACTTTCGCTATGGCTGGAGTATAAGCCCGACAGTGCAGGGCAAACCTGGATCATCAGCTATACACATGCCTGGATCCCCACTTTAGGCATCCGGATCAGATTTGCCGCGGACGGTCTGAGTTTGCTGATGCTGCTCCTCACTTCCTTTTTAGGAGTGCTCGCGGTATTGGTTTCCTGGAAAGAGATCAACCAACGCGTCGGCTTTTTTCATTTTAATCTGCTGTTCATCCTCGCCGGCATTACCGGGGTCTTCGTTTCCCTGGATCTTTTCCTTTTCTACTTCTCCTGGGAAGTCATGCTGATACCCATGTATTTCCTCATCAGCATCTGGGGCTACGAGAACCGGACCTATGCCGCCGGAAAATTCTTTTTGTTTACCCAGGCAAGCGGCCTGCTCATGCTGCTGGCCATCCTCGGCCTATATTTCATTCACGGGCGCAACACGGGAATCTACACCTTCGATTACGAACAACTATTGGGCACCTCGATGTCGCCCCAAACGGCCTTTTTCCTGATGCTGGGCTTTGCCGCCGCCTTCCTGGTCAAACTGTCAACTGTCCCTTTTCATAGCTGGCTCCCCGATGCGCATACCCAGGCCCCAACAGCCGGAAGCGTGATCCTCGCGGGACTATTATTAAAAACAGGGGCCTACGGCCTGATCCGGTTCGTATTGCCCCTGTTTCCCCAGGCTTCCCATCAATTCGCGCCAGCGGCCATGATCCTCGGCGTCATCAGCATCCTCTATGGCGCCAAGCTGGCCTTCGCCCAAACAGACCTGAAGAGATTGGTCGCCTATATCAGCGTTAGCCATATGGGGTTTATCCTGCTCGGAATCTATGCCTTCAACGCCATTGCCATGCAGGGCGTCATCATGCAAATGGTGGCCCATGCCGTTAGCACCGGGGCTTTGTTTATCATCGTCGGCGCACTCCACGACCGCATCCATACCCGCGACATCGGACAAATGGGCGGCCTCTGGACGCGGGTCCCGCGGATGGGCGCCATGGGATTGCTATTCGTACTCGCCTCCCTCGGACTGCCGGGCCTGGGCAATTTCATCGCCGAAATACTCATCCTTACCGGGTCGTTTGCAGCGAATAAAGCACTCACCATCATCGCCGCGCTGGGTTTTATCGCCGCCACACTTTATTCGCTTCGTATCATGCAAAAAGTCTTTTACGGGGAGCCAAAAAAGAAATGGGAGATAGCCGATTTCGGCGCCCGCGAGATGATCGTCATGGGGTCCCTCGCTTTCGTCATTATCTGGCTGGGCTTATTTCCCGGTTCAGTATTTAATACCACCAGGCACACGGTCCGGGAAGTGATGGAAAAGATACATACACCGGGTGCTATGCCCCAAAATGCGAGTCGATGATATCAGGACCGGACATACAAAGTTTACTTCCCATAGAAATACTGGCCGGAGGCATGCTATTCACCATGCTCGGTATAGCCATTAAACGCAACCATACGCTCGCTTTTATATCCACCCTGGTTACACTCGCGGCCGCATTCGGTTCCGCGTTTTTCAGTTGGCCTCAAACACCCCATGCCATCGGCGACCTCTTCCGGATCGACCGTTTCGGGTCCTATTTTCAGGCTCTGATCCTCTTTGCTACTTGTATCATTACCTTCTTCAGCTATATCAGCCTTCGGAATTTCTACCCGGAACGGCGGAAGGAAGAGTATTACCTCTTGTTGTTGCTGGCCACCATCGGCGCCAGCACCATGGTCATCAGCACCCATTTCATTTCCTTCTTTGTCGCCCTCGAGATCCTCAATATTTCCCTTTATGCACTGATCGGCTATTACCGGGAACGACCATCAGCTATTGAAGCCGGGATAAAATACCTGATCCTCGCCGCCATGTCCTCGGCCTTCCTCTTATTCGGGATGGCCCTGATCTATACCGTCACCGGCGCCCTCTCCTTCCAGGCCCTGGCGACCGTAACACCCAAACTTACCGCCGCCGCCGTAACGATGCTGACAGGCGGCATCGGCCTTATGCTGACAGGTATCGGGTTCAAACTGGCGCTGGCGCCCTTCCATCTTTGGGCCCCCGATGTATACGAAGGCTCCTCTTCCCCGGTTAGCGCCTTTATCGCCACCGCATCCAAAGGAGCCATGGTAGCCATACTGCTCCGCTTTTTCAGCATGGCCCGATTCTATGACTTTAAGAAAATCATGCTCGTCTTTACCGTTATCGCCATCTTGTCCATGCTGGGCGGCAATCTGCTTGCCCTCCGTCAAAATAATATAAAACGAATGCTGGCCTATTCCTCCATCGCCCACTTTGGCTACCTGCTCGTCGCCTTCATCGTCGGCCAGGCAATGGGCGCTCAAGCCGCCATTTTCTACCTCACAGCCTATACCCTTACCATCCTGAGCGCCTTCGGTTTGATTACCCTGCTTTCGACCTCCGACAAGGAAGCAACCGATATCGAAAATTACGCAGGTTTGTTCTGGAAAAAGCCCGTCTTCGCCACCGTCTTTTCAGTCGTCCTGCTTTCCCTGGCGGGCATTCCTCTTACCGCGGGCTTTATGGGAAAATTTCTCGTTCTGACGGCCGGTGTGGGAAAAGGCGATTGGCTGCTTGTCCTCACCCTGATCAGCAGCAGCGTCATTGGCCTGTTCTATTACCTGCGCTTCATTTTCGCCATGATGAAAACCAATGGCAGCGATCTCTCTTACCTTTCTTCCCCATCGCCTATTTCATCCCGTTCTTCGATGACAGGTATGATCCTGTTGACCATTTTAGGAGGAGCGATCTTATGGATGGGCCTCTTTCCCACCTGGCTCCTGGTTATTATAAAAGGCCTTATGTGATCTTATTGTCAACATGCCATCCAAAAAGGGATATGACAGAAAAATGTCGTATCTTATAGAAACCCCTGAAAAAGGGAAGTTCCTTGACAATCTATATCAAAAATATGGTCTGCATCCGCTGCAATATGCTGGTGAAGGCCGAGTTAACCAAAATTGGATTGCACTTTTCCACGGTGGAACTCGGCCGGGCAGATATCATAGAGGACATTTCCCTCGCACAGCATGATCAGATCCGGACCGCCCTTTTAAAGTCAGGCCTTGAATTAATGGATGATCTCAAAGGCGTCCTCGTCGAAAAGATAAAAAAAGTCATCATTGAATTGGTCCACTATTCCGAAGACCCATTGTCCGTCAACTTATCGGAGTATTTACGCCGGCGATTATATTACAATTACACGTACATGGCCAATGTCTTTTCAGAAGCGCAAGGCCGCACGATCGAGCGATTCTTCATTGAACACAAGATCGAACGGGTAAAGGAATTGCTCGTTTATGACGAACTCACTCTTACGGAAATCGCATACAAGATGCACTACAGTAGTGTCGCCCACCTTTCTTCCCAATTCAAAAAAATCACCGGTAATACGGCCTCCTATTATAAGCAACTCAAGGTCAAAAGGCGATCTATGCTCGAAGATCTTTGAGTATCCTTTTACCGAGCGATCGTCGAACGCGGAAACCACCAGGCACTATTACAAAAAAAAGGGGAATACTATGCACTCTACAGCACTCAGTTTGACTAAACCACCGCCCCGTTCCAATTCCGACCTGGTGAAAGACATCATCATCGGCATGTCCGACGGCCTGACCGTTCCCTTCGCCCTAACCGCGGGACTGAGTGGCGTGCTCAATACCACCCACCTCATTATCGTTTCCGGCCTGTCCGAAATCGCAGCCGGCTGCATTTCCATGGGGCTCGGCGGCTTCCTGGCCGGAGAGTCGGAGGTGGAACATTACGACACCGCACTGAAAAGGGAATTCAATGAAATAGATACCATGCCAAAAACAGAATTGGAAGAAGTGGAAGATATTCTGATGAACCTCGGAGTCGAAAAATCACTCAGCAACCAGGTAGCCCTGCAGATCAGTAACGACAAGAACCGATGGGCGGAATTTATGATGAAGTTGGAATTGAATATGGTACAGCCTGCCAGGAACCGTGCCGCCAAAAGCGGCGCTACCATCGCCCTTGCATATTTAGCGGGTGGCTTTATTCCCCTGTTTCCTTATATCCTCTTCAGGGATAGCAAGACCGGGTTCGACCTGTCCTGTACCGTCACGATTTTAGCCTTGATCATATTCGGCTATATCAAAAGCAAAGTCACCGGACAACCCTTAATCATAGGAACGATCAAGGTCGCCTCCATCGGTATCATTGCGGCCGGAGCCGCTTACTTACTCGCCAGGGCTGTCAGTTAATATGCCGTTGTCCCAACCTTCTCCGGGCCCGGCAACAAATGCAATACCACGACCAGCGCCAGGGTAAAAATGATAACACTCGCAGCATTCTTAAAGATCCGGTAATTGGAAGGATGGACGTTCATTCTCCGTGAAGAATGTAACCAATAACGCCCGATCGCACGGCAGGCAAAATGAGAAAGGATGACCGCAAGTACCAGTTTCAGAAACACCCAAAAACTCAAAAATTTGCATCTTTGCGTCTTTTTCAAACAGGCCATCCATCTCTATAGCATGGCCAACACCGCCGCTCCGTGTATCTCACCCTTCCGGAGCGCAGCCAGGGCTTCATTCGCTTCATGAAGCCGGAACAACCGGGTTTCCGTCTTCACGGGTATCTGCGCCGCAAGTGATAAAAATTCATGACCGTCCCTCCGGGTCAGATTAGCCACGGAACGAACGATCCTTTCTTCCCATAGCAATTCATATTTAAAAGCCGGGATATCGCTCATGTGTATACCCGCGCAGATAACGCTGCCCGCCTTATCGATGTCCTTCAAGGCCTTGGGTAGCAACTCGCCCGCAGACGCAAAAATGATCGCCGCATCCAGCCTCTCCGGAGGAGGCTCCCCCGACCCTCCCGACCAAATGGCGCCCAGCCGCATGGCGAATTCCTGCGATTCCAGGTCCCCATCCCTGGTAAAGGCATATACCTTCTTCCCCTGGTGCAACGCCACCTGTAAAAGGATATGCGCCGCCGCCCCAAATCCGTAAATGCCCAGGCGTTCCACCCGCGGTCCGATCATACTATAAGCGCGGTAGCCGATCAGGCCCGCACAGAGCAGCGGTGCCCCGGACGGGTTTCCATACATGGAAGCCAACGGAAAACAATAATCCGGATAGGCCACCGTATATTCGGCATAACCCCCATCCATCGTATAACCGGTAAAGAGCGCATTTTCACATAGATTTTCCTGTTGTCTCAGACAATACCGGCAATGCCCGCAGGTATACCCTACCCAGGGAATACCTACCAGATCTCCCGGTTTCCATGTTGCCACCGATCCACCCACAGCCGCCACTATTCCCACAATCTCATGGCCCGGAATGAGAGGTAGCTTTGGATGCGCCAGCTCGCTATCCATAATATGCAGGTCCGTCCGGCATACGCCACAGGCAATGATCTTCACCAGTACCTGTCCGGCCGAAGGAACGGGCAGCGGGACCGTTTTACAAACGAGCGGACGGCCCGGCGTTTCCATCACCATCGCCTTCATGGTTTCAGGAATCAATACATCCGGGTTACTATTCATCATTATATACCATTATGCGAAGGATGATATTTTACAGCAAAGGTCTCCGCAGTTGACATGATATCTCCTTCCCGGTTGCGCACCCATTCCAGTAACCGACTCACCGTTTCAACGGCCGAGGCCGGGTTTTGACCCGTAATAATATTTTCATCAACGACCACGTAGCTTGTAAAATCAGCGCCCGAACGGTAATCAGCACCCAGGGAAAGGAGTTTCGTTTCCAATAGGAAGGGAGGGACCTCGCCTAATCCGGCTAATTTCTCTTCCCTGTTACTGAAGGCCGTGAGCCCCCTGCCCTTCACCAAAGGTTCTCCGTTTTTAACCGTCAGCGAGATCAGCGCCGCCACCGCATGGCCCACCAGACCGATCGGTTTGGCCTGCTTAATAAAATCGTCCAGCAGGTTTTTCAGGCTTTCATTACCCGGAAAATCCCACATCGCTCCATACCCGCCGGCCAAAAATACCAGATCGAAATCCGCCGCCCTGACTTCGTTTAGCGGGAGGGAATGAGAAAAATGATACATGGCCTGCGCATCCCGCTGAAAACGACTCGTATTCTCCGTCTCCTCGTCCTTAGACCGGCAAATCGGATCAAGCGGGATCTGTCCTCCTTTCGGCGAGGCGATGGTAACATATTCCCCGGCATCCCTCAATACATAATATGGCGCGGCCAGGTCTTCCAGCCAGACGCCTGTCTTATTCAAGGTATCACCCATCCGGTTGTTCGAAGTAGTGATCAGCAAACAGTTTAAAGACTTCATCTGAATGACAATTTTATATAATCAAAAGAGCAGGAGACATCCGCCCTGCTATTAATCCGCTAATTCATAAGCATAGTCTACTACCAATTCATTGTCCACCGACCACACTCCGCGCGCCTTCCAGGCTATCCGGGCAGCTTCGGACTTTTGATACCAGGAATCCACCGTGCCGGTAAGAGTCACTTTGGTCCCGGATACTTTCACCTTGATTTCCCGGTCGCTTAAAGACCAATTACGCTCCAACGCACTTTCAATATCTTTCCGCTCGATCTCATCCTGCGTGTCAGCTTTGATCGTAATATTGTTCGTCACACCCACTACACCCGAAAGGTCCCTGACCGCCTTTTTCGCGGCTTCCTTCTGAAAATTCCATTCCAGTTCCCCTTCCAGCGTGACCCATCCCTTTTCCACCTTCACTTTTACCTTGTCCCTTGGAACCTCAACATTCCATTGATAGGCATTCAATACTTCGGCAGCAATATCATTGTCATCCTTTTTGGAAGAATTGCCGACAAACCTGATTTCGATCTTTTGAACCACCGCCTTAACACCGGCTACGTTTTTCGCGGCCTCCTCCGCTTCCGTTTTCTTCCAGTAGCTGTCCACCGTTCCCGTCAGGGTGATAATACCTTCTTTAGCGGTAACCCCGATTTCAGCGGCGCTCAATAACGGTTCCCATTTGATAGCTTCCTGAACGTCCCTTTGTAAATCCACATTTATTTTCATGTTATTTTTTTAATTATCATTTAGCGGCAAAGGTCCCTACCTTTCCATCCACAACTATTATATCTACCCACTTGTTAATTGTATATTTCACACCCCGCAAGGGAACCGGCTTACTTCACCATGATACGGACAGATGGGAAAAATCTCCCCAATAACACCCATCTTCCCTATTCAATGTCAGAATTATTACCATCATTGCCAATATCCGCCTATATCAAAGATCTGGCAGGGATATTGCAACTTTAAGGTAGCCGCGGCACCATCAGAATTGCTATCTATCCGGTGCAAGTCTGATCAACTCATATTCTGCTGCTCCGCCTACCTATCTTCACCATGACGACTACAGGCGCGAATTCCCCTAAGAAGCATTCGCATCCCTAAGATCTCTTTTTTATTCTGCATTTTATAACATAAGATTTATGACGATCTATATCAAAAACATGGTATGCATTCGCTGCAAAATGCTGGTAGAGGCCGAATTGGCAAATATGGGCCTTCATTTTACCCGGGTGATCCTGGGACAGGCCGATATTATAGAGGATATTTCCATCGCCCAGCAAGATCAGATCAAATCGGACCTTTTAAAATCAGGCCTTGAGCTTATCGATGACATCAAAGCTGTCCTCATTGAAAAAATAAAAAATGCGATCATCGAATTAGTACATTACTCCGATGAACCCATCGCCATAAACCTATCCGTACACTTAAGCCAACATCTACACCACAATTACACCTATATGGCCAATATCTTCGCCGAGGCACAAGGCCATTCTATTGGAAAATTTTTTATAGAACACAAAATCGAACGGGTAAAGGAATTACTTAATTACAACGAACTCAACCTGACAGAGATAGCCTATAAAATGCATTATTGCAGCGTGGCCCATCTCTCCTCCCAGTTCAAGAAAGTCACCGGCAATACTCCTTCCCATTACAAGCATCTGAAGGCAAAAAAACGGGCAATGCTGGAGGAAATATAAATAACCTGGACCATAAATCCCACCATTCCTGGTAAGTGTGAATCATATAAGGAAATCTAAAAAAAGTATAATACTTTATCCTCAAAGTGTGCTCAGCTTTACACTATAGCGGCAAGAAATGAAAGTATGAAATTAAATTTGATCCCGTCATCGCATGAGCTCATGGCCAATATGAAAGCATTCTTTCAGGCAGGTTATGGCAACTCCGGTAACTTACCCGAAGAACCGCTTCGGGAAGAGCTATACAGCTCCGATCAATTGGAACGCTTTGCCAAAACACTGGCCGAAAAACATGCCCTAAGCTCGAAACCAGCAAAGGACCATCTGCTCAAACGGCTTGCGCTCAATGAGATCCTTTTACAGGAAGTGCGAAAATTGCTGAATGATTCCATCAAGAGGAAATACTCCGTTACACCCGCCGGAGAATGGCTGATCGACAACTTCTACCTCATAGAAGAACATATCCGCATTGCCAAAACACATTTCCCAAAAACGTACAGTGAAAACCTGCCACAGCTTTCGGCCGGCCCGACAGCCGGTATTACCCGCGTTTACGATCTTGTCCTGCAGATCATTTCCCATAGTGACGGGAAATTAGACATGGAAAGCCTCAACCGGTTTATAAAAGCCTATCAGACCGTTACGAACTTACACCTGGGGGAACTGTGGGCCGTGCCCATCATGCTCCGCCTCGCCCTGATCGAAAACATCCGCCGGGTATCCGCCCGCATGGCCATCGATAAAGTCGACAGGAACCTCGCAGACTACTGGGCGGAAAAAATGATGGAGACGACGGAGAAAGACCCAAAAAACCTGATCTTGGTCATAGCCGACATGGCCCGGTCCGGGCCTCCGGTGGTCAGCGCCTTTGTCTCCGAATTAACCCGTCAGCTACGCGGAAAGGGACCCGGCCTGGCTTTGTCGCTGAACTGGATAGAAGAACAATTGTCAGACAGCGGATTGACCAGCACTGAACTGGTGAATGCTGAAAATAGAAAACAGACCGCAGACCAGGTGTCCATCAGCAACAGTATCGGCAGCCTCCGTTTACTGGGCGCCCTGGACTGGCGGCAATTTGTCGAAACAAACAGCATCGTTGAACAAACACTGCGCACCGATCAGGACGGTATTTACGGTTTGATGGATTTCCCTACCCGCGACCGCTACCGCCACGTCGTAGAGCTCATCGCTAAAAAAAGCCCATCCAGCGAACAGGACATCGCCGCGCTCGCCATACAGCTGACGAAGCAACCTGTACCCGGCATGGACAAAGACCAACGAACGTCCCACGTCGGCTACTACCTGATCGGGCCAGGCCTGCGCCAAACGCAACGAATGGCAAAAATGCGCTTGCCGGCTGCCCAAAAGATACGCAACATACTGGGCAAACAGGCATTCGGATTGTATCTGATGTCCATTCTGGTGATCTCCTTAGCCATCAGCGCGGCTATCCTCCGAAAGGCCTATTCGGACATCCAACAGACATGGCTGCTAACCATCCTTGCGCTTCTTTCGTTGCTCTGCTCCAGCCAGCTGGCCCTGGCGGTCGTAAACTTTATATCCACTTTACTGGTGAAACCCCATCTGCTGCCCAGGATGGACTTCTCCGGCCAGATCCCCCCCGATTGCCGCACCCTTGTGATCATACCGGCCCTGCTGACGACGACAGCCGCTGTAGAAGACTTGGTGGAGGCCCTGGAAGTTCGCTTCCTGGCCAACAGGAACGATCAGCTTCACTTCGGCTTGTTAACAGACTTCACCGACGCCCCACAGGAAACGCTCCCTGATGACCAACCCCTTTTAGCGACCGCACAGCAAGGTATCGCCCGATTGAATAAAAAATATCAACGGGCGGCCGAGGATCTTTTTTTTCTTTTTCACCGGCCGAGGAAATGGAATCCGGCAGAGCATGTCTGGATGGGCTATGAAAGAAAGCGGGGAAAACTCTCCGATCTGAACGCCCTGCTGCGCGGACAGGCAAAAGAACGCTTTTCCCTGGTCACCGGCGACCAACTCCTTTTTCCGCACATAAAATATGTCATTACCCTCGATGCGGACACCCAACTGCCGCTGGCTTCCGCCTGGAAATTGATCGGCACGATGGCCCATCCGCTGAACCGCGCATGGTATGACCAAAAAAAGAAACGCGTAACCAGGGGCTATGGCATTCTCCAACCCAGGATCACCGTCAGTCTGCCGGATATAACAAGTTCCCCCTTTACCCGCATGCATGGCAATGAACCAGGCATCGATCCTTACACCCGCGCCTCTTCGGACGTTTACCAGGATCTGTTTGCGGAAGGGTCCTATATCGGGAAAGGGATCTATGAAGTGGACACCTTTCAGCAAGTGCTGGATGGCAGATTTTTAGAAAATCGCATCCTCAGCCATGACCTCCTGGAAGGTTGCTACATCAGGTCCGGATTAGTGAGCGACGTTCAACTCTTTGAGAAATATCCAACCACCTATCGGGGCGATATTACCATGCGGTTACGCTGGACTCGTGGCGACTGGCAAATCTTTTCTTTCTTTTTACCCCTTGTGCCCGAACCCGGAAACAAATGGCAAAAGAATCCGATCTCCGGACTATCCCGCTGGAAAATAGTTGACAACATCAGGCAAAGCCTCGTTCCGATAGCCCTTACCACCCTCTTATTACTCGGATGGGTTGCCTTGCCGTCCTCCCTGTTCTGGACCATGGCCGTCTCGGGGATCATCGTTTTTCCCATTTTTATCCAATCCCTTTGGGATACGATCCGAAAACCAAAAGACGTCGTCTTTCAACATCATCTCAAAAATTCCCTGCTCAACGCACGCGCCATTTTCCAAAAAACCCTGTTCGCGCTGATCTGCCTTCCCTTTCAGGGCTTTTCAAACACGCTTGCCATTGTGCGTACCTGCTGGAGGATGCTGATCTCTCACCAACATCTTCTTCAGTGGAATCCTTCACCGCATCCGCAAACAAATACCCGAAATAGTTTAACCTCTTCTTATTCCTTCATGTGGATCGAACCCTTTCTCGCTTCGGCTCTTTTCATCCTCATCCCCCTCTTCTTCCCCGCAAAATTAGCCGAAGCGGGACCCATCCTCCTGCTGTGGCTGGCCGCTCCATTCATCACCTGGCTGGTCAGCCGGCCGTTGAAACAGCAGGGAGCCAAACTGACCCAGGAACAAACTGTCTTCCTTCATAAACTGGCCAGAAAGACCTGGAGCTTCTTCGAACAGTTCGTAGTAGCCGACGAAAACTGGCTACCCCCCGATAACTTCCAGGAACAACCCGTCGAACAAATCGCACACCGCACCTCTCCCACCAATATAGGACTCTCCTTACTGGCCAATATAACAGCGCATGACTTCGGCTACCTGACTTCGCGCCAATTGATCGACCGAACGTCCAATACCCTGGCCACCATGGAGAAAATGGAGCGGTACAAAGGCCATTTCTACAATTGGTATGATACGCAATCCTTAACCCCGTTATTTCCGAAATATATCTCCACCGTAGACAGCGGCAATCTTGCCGGCCATTTACTGGTACTGAGACAAGGACTGCTCGCAATACCCCATCAACAGATGGCAGCACTGTCCCTGTTCCATGGATTACGGGATACAATGGCGGTGCTTGCCGATACCTTGAACCAAAACGAGACCGGTTTAATGGAACCATTCAAGACAACCCTGGATCTCGCCTGTAGCTATCCTTCCCTGAATTTTCATGAATTAACTAAATACCGCGACCTGTTATCCCAACAACTCGCCCCGGCGATTTTACAACTGAACACCGATCCGGCAAGTGAAACCTACCGGTGGAAGCAAATACTTGCCACACAACTACAGCAGCTCAAGGATGATTCCCCCCTCTTTTTACCCTGGATCCTGCTGATGGATGCGCCGCCCGCCCACCTCCCGCTGGCTTCAAAGAACGCTCCTTCTACCCTCACCGAACTATTGAACAGCGCCACCGAACTACAGGCAGCCGTCGACACCATGCCGGCCGCCACCCACGCAGCCAGTGACAAGCAATGGCTCGGATCATTTCAAATCGCGTTAACCCAATCCATCCATGACGCCGGAGCAAGAATCTCCGCGGCAGAAACACTGGCCGCGAAGTGTAACAAACTGGCCGACATGCAATGGGATTTCCTCTACAATAAATCGAGCCACCTGTTCGCCATTGGATACAATGTCCAGGAACACCTGGCCGATGCCAGCTACTATGACCTGCTCGCCTCTGAAGTAAGGCTGTGCGTCTTTACCTGTATCGCCCAGGGAAAACTGCCCGAAGAAAGCTGGTTTGCTTTGGGGCGGTTGCTGACCAACGTCGACGGAAATCCTGTCCTGCTTTCCTGGAGCGGCTCCCTCTTCGAATACCTGATGCCCCTGCTGGTGATGCCTACGTATGAAAACACCCTCCTGGGGCAATCCTGCAAATCCGCGGTAGCCTGGCAGATCGATTACGGTAAACAAACCAGCAAACCCTGGGGCATTTCCGAATCAGGATACAACATGCTAAACGCCAATTCCAACTATCAGTACCGCGCCTTTGGCGCCCCGGGGCTGGGATTGAAACGGGGCCTCGAAGAAGACTCGGTGGTGGCGCCCTACGCTTCCACACTCGCACTCATGGTGTCGCCTGAAAAAGCCTGTAAAAACCTGGAGCTCCTCCAAAAGAAAGGAATGGAAGGACGATACGGGTTTTATGAATCCATCGACTATACCCCCTCCCGGTTGCAACGCGGCCAATCCAGCGCCATCGTATATTCCTTCATGGCCCACCACCATGGAATGAGCTTATTATCACTGGCCTGCCTGCTGCTCGACAAACCCCTGCAAAAACTATTTCAGTCGGAACCGCAATTCCAGGCAACCCTTTTATTATTGCAGGAACGGATCCCCCAGGCAACCACTTACTTCCGGCACACCACGGACATTGCAGATATCAATTATGCCGCTGGCAGCACCGAAACAAGAGTGATCAATACCCCGGACACTCCATTGCCCGAAGTCCAATTGCTGTCCAATGGCAGGTACCACGTCATGGTCACCAATGCAGGCGGCGGTTACAGCGTCTGGAGAGACCTCGCCGTCACCCGCTGGCAGGAGGATGGCACCTGCGATAACCGGGGCTCCTTCTGTTTTATCCGCGATCTGGCCAACAATGACTTTTGGTCAAATACCCACCAACCCACCCTCAAAAAAGCAGCAAAATATGAAGCGGCGTTCTCCCAGGGACGGGTCGACTTCCGCACGCTCAACAATGATATTGACACACATACCGAAATCGTTGTTTCTCCCGAAGACGATATAGAAATGCGAAGGGTCCGCATCACCAACTGTTCCGCCACCGACAGAACCCTCGAAGTCACCAGCTATGCGGAGGTAGTCCTGGCCCCCGCCGCCTCGGACCAGATGCAGCCCGCGTTCAGCAACCTCTTCGTACAAACGGAAATTATCCATCCCCAGAATGCCATCCTTTGTACGCGAAGACCACGCTCTGCCGGAGAACAATTGCCGTGGATGTTCCATTTAATGACGATAGAAGGAAAACCCACCGAAGAAATATCCTATGAAACGGACCGGATGGCTTTCATCGGCCGCGGCAATACGCTGGTGAACCCCCGGGCGATGCGTGATGCCGGGCCTCTCTCCGGCAGTCAGGGTTCCGTTTTAGATCCCATTGTCGCCATCCGGTATAAGATCACCCTTGCTCCGGAAGAAACGGTGACGATCGATATGGTGACAGGGATCTCCGGCACCAAAGACGGGTGCCAGGGCCTGGTCAACAAATACCAGGATAACAAGCCGCACAAAGACCGCGTATTTGAAATGGCCTGGACACACAGCCAGGTCCTGCTCCGGCAGATCAATGCCTCGGAAGCCGATGCCCAGCTATATGGTCGCCTTGCCGGTTCCATCCTGTTCGCCAATCCTTCCTTTCGCGCAGATCCAGCTGTCCTGATCAGCAATCACCGCGGGCAGTCGGGTCTGTGGGGCTATTCCATTTCCGGAGACCTGCCCATCGTCCTGCTGAAAATTGAAAAACAGACCAATATGCAATTGGTCAGACAACTGATCCAGGCACATACCTACTGGCGGCTGAAAGGGATCACCGTGGACCTGGTGATCTGGAACGAAGAACATAACGGCTACCGGCAGCTCTTCCAAAATGACATTCAGGCGTTGATTCCCGACGAAACAAGAGACCGTCCCGGCGGCATTTTCGTCAGAGCCCTGGAACAGATCTCCAATGAGGATCGGATATTGTTTCAAACAGTTGCGAGAATTATTATTTCAGACGGCGAGGGAACACTAGCCGACCATGTCAAACGCAAACAGCTTTCAAAACTTGTCATTCCCCCCCTTGTACCTACCCGTACCTATACCCCTTCGTCCGCTGGCATTCCATTACCCGGTGACCTGACTTTCTTCAACGGCTTGGGAGGCTTCTCCCCCAATGGCAGCGAATACGTTATTATTATTGCAGACAACAACAAGACGCCCGCACCCTGGGTCAACGTGATTGCCAACCCCGGCTTCGGCACCGTTATTTCAGAGAGCGGGACCGCCTATACCTGGATCGAAAATGCCCACGAATTGCGGCTGACCCCCTGGAATAACGATCCCGTAAGCGATACGGGCGGCGAAGCGTTTTATCTCCGGGATGAAGAGACGGCCCGTTTCTGGTCAACCTCCCTCCTGCCCGCGGGCGGCAAGTCACCGTATGTCACACGCCATGGATTCGGCTACAGCGTCTTTGAACACATAGAAGACGGAATCTACTCCGAAATGCTGGTCTACGTAGACAGGACCGCCGCAATTAAATTCACGCAACTAAAAATACGCAACGAGTCCGGACGGGTACGCAAACTCTCCGCTACCGGCTATATGGAATGGGTGCTTGGCGGCGCCCGGTCGAAAACGGCCATGTACATCCACACCGAAATCGATCCCGACAGCGGAGCCTTCTTCGCATCAGACCCATACAACGCCGAATTTTCAACCAGGGTCGCTTTTTTCGATGTAGACAATTCCAAAAAGACATTCACTGCAGACCGAACCGAATTCATAGGCCGCAACGGCACCTTGCAGCAACCCGACGCCATGGGCCGCAAACACCTGTCCGGAAGGGTCGGCCTGGCCTTAGACCCCTGCGCAGCCCTCCAGGTCCCCTTCGATATGGCAGCCGGGGAAGAACTGGAGATCGTCTTCCGGCTGGGCGCAGCGGAAAACAGCGCCGCAGCCAGCGCGCTCGCCCGGCAATTCCGGGGAAGTATCACGGCCCATGAATCCTTTGAAAATGTAAAGAAATTTTGGGAATATACCGTTGACGCCATGCACATAGAGACGCCGGATACCGCCCTCAATCTGATCACCAACGGCTGGCTCACCTACCAAACCCTGTCGTCCAGGCTTTGGGGACGGAGCGGCTTCTACCAATCGGGCGGTGCCTTTGGTTTCCGCGACCAGTTACAGGACGTATTGTCGCTGCTGTATACCACGCCGCAATTTGCCCGAACACAAATCCTGCTCAGCGCCTCCCGCCAGTTTAAGGAGGGTGACGTACAGCACTGGTGGCATCCACCCTTCGGCAGCGGCGTCCGTACCCGGATCTCGGACGATTTTCTCTGGCTGCCTTATGTAACCGCCCTGTATATTCAACATACCGGCGACTCCGGCATATTGGACGAGCCCGTCTATTTCATCGAAGGCCGGCCCTTAAACCCGGAAGAAGAGTCCTATTACGACCATCCTGGCCAATCCGCTCAGCCCGCCTCCCTATATGAACATTGCCTCCGGGCCATCCAACACGGGTTCCGATATGGCGCACACGGCCTGCCTTTAATAGGTACGGGAGACTGGAACGACGGCTACGATAAAGTAGGCCCCCTGGGCAAAGGGGAAAGCGTTTGGCTGGCATTTTTCCAGTATGACATCCTCAACCGCTTTGCCGCCATCGCACAAAACCATAAAGACCCCGTATTTGCCGATGAATGTAAAAACCACGCGCTGCAACTAAAAGTCAATATCGACCGGCATGCCTGGGACGGAGACCGGTATATCCGCGCCTGGTTCGATGATGGCACAGCACTGGGATCGACTATCGATGAAGAAGGAAAGATCGACTCCATCGCGCAAAGCTGGGCCGTCCTATCGGGCGCAGGAGATCCCAAAAGAAACCAGGTGGCCATGGAAACAGCCTACCAGCAGCTGGTGCGGAAAGACACAGGTATCATCCAGCTATTGGCGCCGCCGTTCGACAAATCAGCCTTGAACCCAGGTTACATCAAAGGCTATGTACCAGGGATCAGAGAGAATGGTGGCCAATACACCCATGCCGCCGTATGGATGATCCTTGCCTTTGCCCGGTTGGGTGATCGGCAACGCGTATGGGAACTATTGCAGCTCATCAACCCCATCAACCATGGCCTCACGTCCGCCGGCATCG
>Ga0302326_10003777_pt1 | contig 35511 bp, 27 predicted proteins | sample Palsa_T0_3_FD_202264 | JGI IMG/M metagenome (GOLD analysis project Ga0302326, IMG submission 202264) | Peat permafrost microbial communities from Stordalen Mire near Abisko, Sweden - Palsa_T0_3 | ecosystem: Environmental > Terrestrial > Soil > Palsa > Peat permafrost | place: Sweden: Abisko...
CGATGCTGCCGCGATTAAAGCCGCAATGTTTTTACGACCTCGTCATCGAAGTAGCGATTGTGCGGCCCGGGCCGATCCAGGGCGACATGGTGCATCCTTATCTGCGCCGGCGCGACGAACTGAAAACCGGCAAGGAGCCCGATTATCCGTCGCCGCATCCGGGCCAGGGCGACAAGGACGAATTAAAGGACGTGCTCAAGCGTACGCTCGGCGTGCCGCTGTTCCAGGAGCAGGCGATGCAGATCGCCATCACTGCGGCCAAATTCACACCCGATGAGGCCGACGGGCTGCGCCGCGCCATGGCGACTTTCCGGCACAACGGCACGGTCCATCTGTTCCGCGACAAATTCATCAACGGCATGATCAATCGCGGCTACGATCCTGATTTCGCGGAAAACTGTTTCAGCCAGATCGAGGGGTTCGGCGAATACGGATTTCCCGAAAGCCACGCCGCGAGTTTTGCGCTGCTCGTTTATGCCTCGGCCTGGATCAAATGCCGCTATCCGGACGTGTTCTGCGCGGCCATCCTCAACAGCCAGCCGATGGGCTTTTATCAGCCGGCGCAGCTGGTGCGCGATGCGCGCCAGCACGATGTGGAAATCCGCGCCGTCGACGTGAATTTCAGCGATTGGGATTGCACGCTGGAACAGGGCGAGGACGAGCGCCACGCCGTCCGCCTCGGTTTTCGCCTGATCCACGGGCTCGGCGAAGCGGAAGTGAAAAAACTCGTTGCCGCCCGCGGCAATGGTTATTCCTCGATCGAACGGCTGGCCGCTATCGCCGGCATTTCCCGCTTCACCGTCGAGCGGCTGGCGGAAGCCGATGCGTTCCGTTCGCTCAACTTCGATCGCCGCGCGGCGCTATGGGCGGCGCGGCGGCTCGATGTGATCGGCGCGCGTCCGACGCGCCGGCCGGACGCCGCTCCGATTGAAGAAGTCCCCCTCTTAACGCCGCACATGAGCGACGAGCTTTTCCCGGAACCTGCCATCGCGCTGCCGGCCATGCCGCTCTCCGAGCACGTCGTGGAGGATTACGTGGCGACCGGCCTGTCGCTGAAGGAGCATCCGGTGCGTTTCTTTCGCGAGCGGCTTGCCAAGCTCGGCGTCATCGAAAATGCCAAGCTGCGCGGCGAGGATTTGGGCCAGGAGTCCCGGGTGACTGTCGCCGGCCTTGTTCTCGTGCGGCAGCGCCCGGGCACGGCGAAAGGCGTCATCTTCATGACGCTCGAGGACGAGACCGACATCACCAATATCATCGTCTGGCCGAAAGCCTTTGAAAAGAATCGCCGTACCGTAATGACGGCGCGCTTTCTCGCTGTGCGCGGCCGCCTGCAGCGCGCCGGCCTTGTCATCCACATCGTCGCCGAAAGGTTCATCGACCTTTCCGCCGAGCTGCCGTGGCTGCGCGAAGGCGGCGATCTGTTCTCGCCGAAATTTTCCGGCGGCCCTGCGCCGCGGGGCGCGGCCTCCGACAACGGCAAACTATTTCCGAGCCCGCTGCCGACCGCGCATCCGCTCGATACCCGGCTTCTCAAAAGCCGCGATTTTCATTAGAGCATGATCCCGAAAAGTGGACACCGGTTCTCGGAAAAGATCATGCTCCATCAACAAGCTGGAGCGAGATGCCGATTCGAAGAGAAGTCATCGCGCTCTAGTCGCGCTTCCCGGCAGAACCCGCGAGCACGCGCGCCAGGCGCTCGGAAAACAGTTTTGGGTCCGCCGGCCGGTCGCCTTCGAGCACGCGCGCCTCATCGAGCAAAAGATGCGCCGCGTCTTCTTTCAAGGTTCGCCGGTCTTCGCCGAGCGCGGCGAGCGCCGCAACCAGATCGTGCCGCGGATTGACTTCCAGGATCGGCTTGGACGCGGCATCGAGCCGCCCCGCGAACAAATCAAACGGCCGCGAACCCGGAACGAAGAACAACGAAGTGTAATCGTGCGGCCCTTCGGCGTGGAAATGAATGGTCAGTGCTCAGGCGGAGCGGCTTAGCGCCACGCACTAAGTAACGCCAAGATTGCAGGCCCATCGCTGAGTGAAGATCCCGCGTACCGGTGAAAAGCGCCGTGTGAGGCGGTTTGATGGCACTGGAACTTTCTTGCTTGTGTGGACTTATCCGCGACAGCCGGTGTCGTCGGTGGTTTCACGGACACCGATCTGCACCGCGTTGTCTCTTTCGCGTCGCTTGTAGAGGAGAACATCATGGGTAGAGGCATTCTTCTCTGGCTACTGGGCGTTCCGATCCCAATCATCATCCTGTTGGCGCTTTTCTTTCACTGACGAAGAGCGAGCGATCCGTAGCGTACAGGTTGGTAAGCCAGCTGACCAATCGGAGACGATTTTATGTCCCTCGGCACGATCCTAATCATTATCTTGGTTCTCGTCTTACTCGGCGGCTTCAGCGGATTTGGAGGCGGCCCATTTTATGGAACGGGTTATTACGGTGGTGGCGGCCTGGGGCTCGTGATCATTATTGTGTTGGTATTGGTGCTTCTCGGAAGGCTTTGAGCGCGGCGAGCGAGCTGACCGTTTGCAATGTCTACAGCTCCCGAAAACCGACAAAAGGTTTTGATCGCGGCGCAAAACCGCAAGATGGCGCTTTCCGCGCACGCTTACGTCCGCGGTAATACGACCAAGTTCTACGAATGGCTGGAGGCCGGTGGTGATACGAAAGTGCCAATCGGCCCTCCAGTCTGGATTTGTGGAGACTGTCATGTCGGTAATCTCGGCCCACTGGCGGATGCAAAGGGTTGAGTTCAAGTGCAAATCCGCGATCTCGATCAAACGGTTATTGGTAATCCCGCTCATGATTTGATTAGACTGGGACTCTCGTTGGCATCGGCGGCCCGCGGCTCCGATCTGCCGGGGGTTATAACCGCCAGGATTCTGGAAGAACTAGTGCTGGGCTATCGGCAAGTGTTGTCACTTGATTTTGAGTCAGCAAACAACAACTCCCACCGCCCAAACGAATCCAAAATCTCCTCGCACAATCGGTACGCCGACGATGGCGACACTTGGCTGACGAGCGGCTCGGATAATTGACGATGCCGCACATAATTGTGTGTCGGCATGAGGAGAATCTATGCTGCCCGCGTCGTCCCCGAACAAATTCGCGGCTTTGAGCAAGCCCATTCAAGACGCGTCGGTGACAACGATCCTGGTAGGAGTTGTGGTCGTCGCCGCGCTCTACTTCGGTAGAGAAGTTTTAGTGCCAATCGCCCTTGCCGTCTTACTGAGCTTCATCCTCTCGCCATGCGTGCGCTTCTTGCAGAGGGCACACTTTCCCCGTGTTGTTGCCGTGATCGCGGTAGGAGCGGTGGCGTTTTCCGGGATTTTTGGATTGGGGACCTTGATGGTTTCTCAAGTCAATGGTCTCGCGCAAGACCTTCCGCGCTATGAAACAACGTTATCAGCTAAAATTGGCAGTTTGCGAGGCGCTGCGGCAGGCACTGGTACGCTGGAACGCGCGTCCGCGGTGTTGCATGACTTGAGCCAAGAAATTGATAAACCGAAAGGTAATTCCGCCGACTTATTGCGCGACGGCGCAGCACCTAACAAACCAATCCCAGTCGAGGTCAGGCAGCCAGATCCTGGCACCCTTCAAACTCTTTCAGCTCTCATCGAACCGCTGATTCATCCACTCACGACGACGGGCGTAGTTCTCATTTTTGTGGTTTTTATTTTGCTACAGCATCAAGACCTGAGGAATAGGCTCGTCCGGCTAGCCGGAACCAAAGACCTTCAACGAACGACGGCGGCGCTAGACGATGCAGGTGAGAGGCTGAGCAAGTTATTTTTGACTCAGCTCGGATTGAACGCTGGCTTCGGTCTCATCATCGGACTCGGATTGTACATCATCGGTGTGCCAAGCGCTCCCTTGTGGGGCATATTTGCCATGATATTGCGCTTCGTCCCGTACATCGGCGCGATCATTTCAGCAATATTCCCCCTCATACTTGCGGCAGCGGTCGGAACCGGGTGGTCAATGGTCCTCGCTACGGCTGCACTCTTCCTTGTTGTCGAGTCTATCGCCGGTCAGGTTGTTGAGCCTCTGGTATATGGCCGCAGTGCCGGATTGTCTCCGGTCGCGGTTATCGTTTCGGCAACTTTCTGGACTTGGCTTTGGGGCCCGATCGGCTTGATACTTGCTACACCGTTGACGATTTGTCTGGTCGTCCTTGGTCGACACGTCGAACAATTAAAGTTTCTAGAAGTTATGTTCGGCGACGAGCCTCCTTTAAAGCCGGCCGAATTGATTTACCAGCGTATGCTCGCCCGCGATCCGGTAGAGGCCGCCGAACAAGCAGAGATATTCTTGCAGGAAAATACGCTCGCGGCGTTCTATGATGAAATCCTCCTTGGAGGACTACAGCTCGCACAAAATGATGCCGAACGCGGACTGCTTGATAACGAGCGAATGCAGCGGGTCCGCGACGCAGTTGTTGAGATTGTTGACGATTTGGAAATCCATCAGGATAAAAACGCAATTGTAAGAGAAGAAATCAGTCCACTAACTGGAGAGCTGCCTCTCGCACAGCTTCAAAGAGCCGAGGATCGACCGACCATCGGAACGCTGCAGGCAGGATGGCAAGTCGGAACACCCGTTTTATGTATTCCAGGTCTCGGTCAGCTTGACGAAGCTGCTGCGTTGATGATCGCCCACCTTCTTAAACGCCTTGGCATTCGTGCTCGGGTCGAACACGCCGACGCGCTTTCCATTTCGCGAATAACAGGCTGGGAGACCGAAGGGGTCGCCCTCATTTGCCTCTGTTACGTCGGCAATCCTTCATCCGCGCAGATTCGGTATGCAGTGAGGCGTATCCGCCGTCGAACTTCCGATACGCCCGTGCTGATAGCGCTTTTGGGAAACACGACAGAGGCAGCTCATACAGAGTTTTCGGATAAAAGCGCTCTCGCAGAGCATTCGCTGCGCGGGACAGTCGAAAAAATCTTTTCGATCGCCAGCGACGTTACGAAAACGACGGGGTCGCCCCGGCCGGCTGCGCAGCCGGCGGTTGCTTGAATAGTCGATTATCCCGCTAGTTTCCACGCACCTGCCTCGGCTTCTGAGTTGTTGTGGAACCAATCAATCTCCCATTCACTTCTTTTCGACGCACTCTAGCAATGGATGATGATCGGATCGCAGGAACTGCTCGACACGTTGCGGGGCAAGGGGAAGAGGGAATTGGACGCGTAACGGGTGACGCGGAGACGATGGTTGTGAGAATTGCCGATCGGGAAGCTTCGGACGTCGGTTTCCTCGGAAACGCCGCATGGTGAAGGCGGGTCCGCTACCGCTGAACAGACAAATCGCGCTCCACAATTGGAGGACCGCCGTAAGGCGGTCTTTCCTTCAAGCACGTAATCGGAACAAAGTCTGCTTTTGGCACTTTTCGGACATAGCGCGACGCCGGACTCGAGTCCGTTATGCGCGACAAAGCGGACGTCCGCCGACCGCTCTGAATTTATGGGTTCACACCCTAGTCGCGCTTCCCCGCGCTCCCCGCCAGCACGCGCGCCAGGCGCTCGGAAAACAGTTTTGGGTCCGCCGGCCGGTCGCCTTCGAGCACGCGCGCCTCGTCGAGCAAAAGATGCGCCGCGTCTTCTTTCAAGGTTCGCCGGTCTTCGCCGAGCGCGGCGAGCGCCGCAACCAGATCGTGCCGCGGATTGATTTCCAGGATCGGCTTGGACGCGGCATCGAGCCGACCCGCGCCGGCGAGCAGCTTTTCCAGCGCCCGGTCGGGACCCTTGTCGGACGCAACCAGGCAAACCGCACTGTCGGTGAGCCGTTCCGAGGCGCGCACCTGGTCCACCGCATCGCCGAGCGTATTCTTCACGAACACCAGAAACGTTTTGACGTCGTCCTGCAATTCCGGCGCCGCCTCTTCCTTGGCGTCGACCAGCGGAATGAGCGCCAAATCCGCCGCACCTTGCGTCACCGACTTGAACGGCTTGCCGTCGTAGCCGGGTGACGACATCGTCCAGAATGTGTCGACCGGATCGGGTAACAGCAGCACCTCAATGCCGCGCGCACGGAAACCTTCCAGATGCGGCGAAGACTTCAGCCGCTCGATGTCGTCGCCGGCGACGTAGTAGATTGCCGTTTGATTGGATTTGAGGGTGCCGACATAATCCTTGAGGCTGCGCCATCCGTCGGCGCCCGTCGTCTTGAACCGCGCCAACGCCAGCAGCGCGTCGCGGCGCTCGAAATCTTCGTAGAGTCCCTCCTTAAGCACCGCGCCGAACGTGTCCCAGATCTTGGTGTAGTTTTCCGGCTCCTTCTCGGCCACCCGCTCCAATTCGCTGAGCACGCGGCTGGTCGCGCCTTTTCTGATAGCGGCGAGCAGCGGACTTTCCTGAATTTTTTCGCGCGACACATTGAGCGGCAGATCGGCACTGTCCACCAAGCCGCGAACGAAACGCAGGTAGCGCGGCAAGATATCGGCTTCGTCGGTAATGAATACGCGCTTGACGTAAAGCTTCACCCGCCCCTTGCGGTCGGGATCGAACAAATCAAACGGCCGCGAACCCGGAACGAAGAACAACGAAGTGTAATCGTGCCGCCCTTCGGCGTGGAAATGAATGGTCAGCGCCGGCTCGTCGAATTGACCGGAGATGCTGCGGTAAAAATCCGTGTAATCGGCGGCCGTGATCGAAGCTTTCGGCTTCGCCCAAAGCGCCGCTCCGTCGGTGATTTCCGCCGGCTCCGCGCCCGGCTTTTCGACAATCATAATCGGCACCGGCACGTGGCCCGATTGCGCGCGAACTAGCCGCTCGATCGTCCCTCGCTCGGTGTATTCTTTGGCCTCTTCCAGGAGATGCAGCACGACGCGCGTGCCGCGTTGCGGCGCTTCGATTGCGGTCGGATCGGCGGGGACGAGCGAGAAGCTTCCTTTGCCGTCCGAGGACCAAAGATGGGCCAAATCGGTGCCGGCCCGGCGCGAGATCACCTCGACGCGTTCCGCCACCATGAAAGCCGAGTAAAACCCGACGCCGAAACGGCCGATGAGCGCGGTGTCCTCCTCGTTCTGCGCGGTCTCCAGGCGATCCAGAAAAGCCTTGGTTCCGGAACGCGCGATCGTGCCCAGCGCCTCCGCCATCTCTTCGCCGCCCATGCCGATGCCGTTGTCCTCGGCGGTCAGTTGCCGCTTGTCGGCGTCGAGCGAGATGGTAACGCGCGGCTTCGGATCGTCGCCGAGAAGCGCCGGTGCGGCGATCGCCTCATAGCGCAAGCGCTCGCAAGCGTCGGCGGCGTTGGCAATCAGTTCGCGAAGAAAGACCGATTTCTCCGAATAAACCGAGTGCACCATGAGCTGTAACAGCTTGGCGACATCGGCCTCAAACGGGCGGCTCTCTGGTTTCTGCTCCTCGATCGTGGTCATAGCGGCTGTCCCCGGTGCAATTCCGGTTTTCGAAATTGTTCGTCCGCAAATGGAGTGACAACGCCAGCCATTCAAGGCCCGCGCGAATCCCCGGCCCGGCGCGTGCTGTGCCGTTGATTTAGGGCGCGGACAATATGTCCGGTGTGTGGATGTGCTCCGGCCTGAAGCCGAGGCCGAGAACGCGGGCGGGAATCCGGCGCAAAACCGGGATCGCGTCAAACAGCTTGAACAGGAGCGGCGGCTTCGGGTGCGTGCCCGACAACGCCGGACCGATAATCCGGTTTTGCATGGTGAGCTGCAGCATTTGGGTGAGACGCACAGGCAGCGTGCGTCGGTCTTGAACCGCCTGCAGGTCGTTGTCGCCCAGCGTCCGGGTTTTCAGCGGGGCCGCAAGCCGGTTGGCCGCGGCAACGGCGTCCTGGACGGCAAGATTGACGCCGACGCCGCCGATCGGCGACATGGCGTGCGCAGCATCACCGATGCAGAGAAGGCCCGGCCGCCACCACTGCCGCAACCGATCGACGGCAACGCTGAGAAGCTTGATGTCGTCCCAGCTCTTCAGCTCGTTTATGCGGTCCGCAAGATACGGCGACATTTTCAAGACCCGCGCACGAAATGCGTCTAGTCCGCCCGCTTTGACCCGATCCATTCCGCCTTTGGGAATGACAAAGGCGCACTGCCAGTAATCGCGGCGGTCGATCATGACCAGCATCGCCCCCATCTCGATATGACCGAACATCTCCGGCTCGTCAGTCGGCCGGTGCGTGAGCCGGAACCAAAGAACGTCCATCGGCGAGCCGTAATCGTCGCCTTGCAGGCCGGCGCGCGCGCGAAGCGTCGAGTGCCGCCCGTCGGCAGCGACGACTAGATCGGCGTGGATTGCCAATTCGCCGTCGGGGCCGTTGGCGCGAACGCCGACAACGCGGCCGTTCTCCTCGATCAAATCTGTCGCCTCGGTCTCCATTCGCACGTGGAAAGTTTTGTAGCGTTTGCCGCATTCGGCGAGGAAATTCAAAAAATCCCATTGCGGCATCAGCGCGATATATTTGCACTGCGTCGGCAGATGGGTCAGATCGAGCATCTGCAGGCGCGTGTCCCCGACCTGAATGGCGAGCCGCTCGAGTTTCTGATGCGGGACTTTGAGAAACCGGTCGAGTAGACCGAGCTCATACATCAACTCGAGCGTCGAGGGATGTATGGTGTCGCCGCGAAAATCGCGGAAAAAATTGGCATGCTTCTCCAAAACGACGACGTCGACGCCGGCGCGGGCGAGAAGAAAGCCCAGCATCATTCCAGCCGGCCCGCCGCCGGTAACGCAGCATGTGGTCGTAATCGACGCGTCGCGCATTACCGCCTCTAGGCTGTCCTTGCATCCCGGCGGGATAACGTCTGGGCCTAGGCGGGTTGCTTCGCTTTCGGCTCCGGCGCCACGCCAAGCTTCTTCTGCAGGCTCGTGGACGATGTGGTGTACTGAAACACCAGCCGCTTGTCCGGATGGCAGTAGTGGTGTGCCTTCTGAGCCATTAATGCGGCCTCATGAAATCCGGACAAGATGAGTTTAAGCTTTCCCGGATACCAGTTGATATCGCCGATTGCGAAAATGCCGGGCGTCGAGGTCTCGAAAGCCGCCGTCTCAACCGGAATAAGCTCGTTGTTCCTGAGTTCGAAACCCCAATTGGCGACCGGACCCAGCTTCATGGTCAAGCCGAAGAACGGCAGCAGCGTGTCGCAGGCGAGCTCCATGACGGAGCCGTCGTTGGTCTTGATCGTCGCTTTGTTGAGTTGACCGTTGTCGCCGTGCAGCGCGGTCACCTGCCCGAGCAGAAAATCGATTTTGCCCTCGCCGACCAGCGCCATCATCTTGTTGACGCTATCGGGGGCGGCGCGAAATTCGGTGCGCCGGTGCACCAGCGTCAAATGCTCGGCGATCGGCGCAAGATTGAGCGTCCAGTCGAGCGCACTGTCGCCGCCGCCGACGATGAGGAGGCGCTTGCCGCGAAACGCCTCCATTTTGCGCACCGAATAGAAAATCGATGTGCCCTCGTACGGTTCGACGCCGGGAATCGGCGGCCGCTTCGGCTGGAACGAGCCGCCGCCGGCGGCGATCACCACGACCTTGCTCTCGAACATCTTGCCCTGATCGGTAGTAATGCGAAACAGCGGATCGCCGATCTTTTCGACCTTCTCGACCATCTCGTTCAAATGAAATTGCGCATTGAACGGTTTGATTTGCTGCAGCAGCGCATCAACAAGTCCTTGCGCGCTGGTAAAGGGAATACCGGGAATGTCGTAAATCGGCTTTTCCGGATAGAGTTCCGCGCACTGTCCGCCGATCTTGTCGAGAATGTCGATCAAATGCGTTTTCATGTCGAGCAGTCCGAGCTCGAACACCGCAAATAATCCGATGGGACCCGCACCGATGATCACTACGTCCGTCTTGATAGTCTCACTCATTTGAAATCCGCGATCGCTCATGTGTGGTTTTGAGGTTTAAGCTGGCGGACAAAGTCCGCACAGTTGGCGTGTGTCTAGCCCGCTCGGCGGTCCGGGGGAAGTGCCGACAAACCCCGATTGTTCCGAACGTGAATGGCCGGGTTGCGTCCCGTGGTTTCGGGATTCGTACCGGCTAGGCTTGCCGCTCTGGGGTGCGCACCACGAGGCCGTCGAGCTCTTCGCTCACTTTGATCTGACACGACAGCCGCGAGTTCGGCTGAATGCCGTAAGCGAAATCGAGCATATCCGTTTCCATCGGCGAGGGTTCCCCAACCTTTTCCTGCCAAGCGGGATCGATATAGACGTGGCAGGTCGAACACGCGCATGCGCCACCGCATTCAGCCTCGATTCCCGGAATCGCGTGGTTGATCGCGGTCTCCATGACGGTCGACCCCACCTCACCATCGGCCGTTCGAGCAACGCCTGCCGCGTCGATAAAAGTGATTTTGACCATAAGGTTGCAGAGGATGCCGGGCCGAGACTGCGAAGAACCGACGATAGAGGCCCGCCCGGGTCTTCTAACTGCTCCCGCAGCGACGCGCCAGCCGCAACCCTTTACGCGGCGGGATAAAAGCTTGCGAGACCGTAGAGCGCGAAGGTCTCGGTAGCTCCGCCCTGCAAACGCGCTTCGATAACGGCACACACTTCATTGGACGCGATCTCGAGCTCGGCGATGGCCTCGTGCAAATCGCCGAGACCAGCGGCGGCCTGCTCCAATTGTTCGGCGGCTTCGGCTACCCGCCAGGCGCCCAGCCCTCGCGCCGACCCTTTGAGCGTGTGCGCTGCCGCAGCCGCGTGGGCGGGCTCGGCGCATGCGATCCGCTTCAGTATCAGCGTTATTTGGCGGGCGAAAACCTGCAAAACTTCGCGTTCAAGGCTTTGATCGCCCAGCGTCATCCGTCTCAAGTGATGCTCATCGAGGACGTCGTCAGCCGCCCTCCCATGCTTTGTCATGACAACCTCTCCCGCCCGCGCTTTGGTTTTTTTTCGTGCGCGGCGGTATCTTCCGCTTGGAGTTCCGAAAGCCGGGTAAATCTAGGCCGCCGGGACCGCGATCGAGGCGCCTCGGTTCGCTCCGATGGTGAGTAACTTCTTACTCCCTTCGGCGAAACGACCTTCAACCGAGCGCATCTGCGTGGGCGGGTGCGCCTGCCCCGACCGCGGCATCGACACCGCCGCGCCTTGATGTCCCAGACGGGCCTTATTGTTGGCCAGAAAATGACCTTTGCGGTTGATGCCAAAGGCAATTCGATCATGGTAACCAAATCGTTAACGATGATTAAAAGGTGGTTACCATCCGGGTTTCTTTTGATGCGCCAGACCGATAGGATGCGCTACGGCAGCATGACGTGAGGGCGGGCCGCCCAAGTGTGTGGCCGATGAGGACTTAGACGACTGCGCGCCTTGGCGCGGCCTAGGCTTTGCTTAGGCCGAAGGCCTGCGGCGTAACATGCGAGGCTACGACCCACATGGCCAATACCACCAAGAAGGTAGCGGATCCGACCGAAGCAGCGCTATCGGCGATTCAGGAAGCGCTTAAGGTTCGCGACGACGAGGCCGAGCCGGGAAAGCGCGGCGATAGCGCGCCAGGCGACGCTGACCGGTGGGACAAAACGACTGCTTCTCCTCTGGGCAAAAAAGTGCTCGACGCGGAGGAAATTTCAGCTCGCGGCAGCAATCCCAACGCTTTCCCCGCCAACGACGACCAACAGTCGATCGGCCAGGTGCTTCAGCTTCTGCAGCAGCGCCCCGCCCGCACCTCATTTGTCGTCGCCTCGCTGTTTTCCGCGGCCTGGCTGATTGGATGCGCCGCGTTGGGGTGGTTCTATTTGTCGGACCTGAGCAGCACGCTGGGTCCCGGTCACCCGCCGACCGCGCTGTTCGTCGCGCTAGGCGCTGCCGCGCTCCTGCCGATCATCTTCTTTTTCGGTGTCGCCCATATGGCGTGGCGCGCGCAGGAATTGCGCGTGATCGCGCAATCGATGGCGAAAGTGGCCTTGAAGCTCGGCGAGCCCGAAGGAATAGCGCGTGACTCGGTCGTGACCGTCGGACAGGCGGTGCGCCGCGAGGTGGCGGCTATGGGCGACGGCGTTGAGCGCGCGCTGGCGCGCGCCAGCGAGCTCGAAGCGCTGGTTCACAACGAGGTTGCCGCGCTTGAGCGCACTTACAGCGATAACGAGGTCCGCATCCGCGGCTTGCTGCAGGAGCTCGCCAACCAGCGCGACACACTGGTCGGACAAGCCGAACAGGTGCGTTCAGCGGTCAGCAACGTGCATATCGACCTGACGCAAGATCTCTCCACCATCAGCGATCTCGTCGGCCAGCAGGTCAACGCCGCTGCTGAACGCATTACCCAGTCATTGGCCGAAAAAGGCGAGCACATAACCGTGGCGCTCGGCCAGATCGGCGACAATATGATCCAGCAGCTGAGCGAGCGCGGCGAAGATCTGCTCGTGCGCCTGGAGACGGCAAGCGAGGACACCGCCACCGCCATCACCTCCGCGGCGGACCAACTTACCGCCGGGCTCAACTTCAAGACCGACCACGTTGGCGAAGAATTCGCGCAGATCGCGCGCGGCCTCGAAGACATGATGACTTCGCGGCTCGATCAGGTCACCGACGGCTTCTCGGAGAAATCGCTCGCCATTGTCGACATGATGGTCGGACGCTCGCAGGAGCTCACCGATACCATCGTCAACACTTCCAGCCAGCTTGCCGACACGATCGCCACCAGCGCCGACGCGGTCAACTCGACGCTGCGGGCGTCCGGCGATTCATTGATCATCGATCTCAATCAGCGCACCAACGAGGTGGCGCAGCGGCTCGAGGACTCCGGCAATCGTCTCGCCAACGAACTCGTTTCGCGCGGCACCGAGGTGACCGAAGCGCTGCGGACAAGCGCTGCGAGCGTCTCCGAATCGCTCAATTCGCGCAGCGCCGCCATTACCGATACGTTGCAGGAAAGCGCTGAGCATGTGGCCAATGTCGTCACCACCCACAGCGATCAACTGCGGGAATTGTTGTCGACGCGGCTCACTGCGTTCGAGCAAATGCTGAACCATTCCGGTTCCGAACTCGGCGAAAAGATCACTCGCGATTCTTCGACGCTGGGCAACCTGATCACTCGGCACCTCGCCGAATTCGATCGAACGGTGAAGACTTATGGTTCCGAACTGGTCGAGCGGCTCGGCGCGCGAACGCAAGACGTCTCTGAATCGATGCGCAGTTACGTCGACAGCTTCGATAACCGGGTAACGGCGAAGGCGACTGAAATCGCCGCCGGGCTCGATGGCCGGTTGGTCCAGTTCCAGCAAACCCTCGATCAGCGCACCGCAACTTTGAACGAGGCGCTGTCCGCCCGAGTGCTCGACATCGCCAAAACGCTGACCGACGGCGGCCGTGAAGTTGTCACCGCGGTCGATAAACGCATCGCCGATGTTACCGGAGTCATTGACGCACGCGGTGAGAAACTGACGACCGCGATAAGCGAGCGCGCCAACGAGGTGACGAACGTCATCGACACGCGCGGCGCGCAGTTGACCAGCGCCATCAGCGAACGTGCTGCCGACATCGACAAGACGTTGGGGACGCAAGCGCTCCGGGTGGCCAACACGCTGGATAGCCGCATCGCCCACTTGGAACAGCTGCTGGTCGGCCGCGCGCAGGCCGTGACCCAGGAAATCGACGTGCGCAGCCGGGCAGCCGCAGATCTCCTTAATTCCCGGATGGAAGAGCTGTCCACGGCGATCAAAACCAATGCCGGAAGCGCCGAAGCCGCGCTGGGCGAGCTTGCCACCAAGACCGTCGATGCGTTGACCAAAAGCGCGGCGGCGAGCGCCGCGGCAACCGAAGCGCTTAATCGCAGCGCAGCCGAGGCAACCGTATCGCTCAACCGCAGCGCCGGCGCGCTGAGCAACACCATCAATCAGAGCGCCACGGCGGCCAATGATTCGATCGGGACGACAACGTCGACCGCAACGCAGCTCATATCCCGAACCGCCGCGGCCACTACCGAAGCCATCGGTCGCAGCGCTACCGAGGCCGAGCGCGCCCTTACTGCAATAACGTCAAATGTTACCCGCGCCTCAAGCCAGACCACCGAATCGATCGGCCGCAGCGCGGCGGAGGCCGAGCGCACGCTCACCGGCATCAGCGCCGACGTTGCGCGCAACGTTACCGGCAGGGCGGAAGAGTTCACCGCCACCGTTTCGCGGCACGTCGGCGAGATGTCGCGCATCCTCGACGAAAAATCGAACGGCCTGCTGGCGGCGTTGTCCGGCAAAGGCGAGGCCTTTGCCGGCGAGGTCAGCCGCATCACCGACCAGGCGGTGAAATCGATCGAGGCGAAGAGCTTCGTCTTTACCCAAACGATGATGGATAACAGCGAGGAGATCGCCCGGCTCATCAACGAAGCTAGTGAAACGGCGACCATCGCCATGACCCGGACGCTTGGACAATTGCAGGAAGGCGCTCAGACCGTGAGCGAAACCGCGCGAACGACGGTCACGCGCACGCTCGAAGACCTGCATAGCTCGACCAAGTCGGCGATCGAGCAATCCAAGCAGTCCGCCTCGGCCACTTTGGCCGATATGCTCGAGACCCAGGGCATGCTGCGTTCCGATACCACCGGCTTGTTCGAGCGGCTGCGCGAAGCAAATATTCTGTTGCAGGAGGTACTTAGCGGCGCTCATGAAAATATGAGCTCGCTCGAGCGAACGATGGTGACGCGCGTCTCCGAGTTCGTCGCCGCCATGAACGATCTCAACAGCAAGAGCGACGCCTCCACCAGCATGATGGAACGGCACGCGGGCACCTTCAATGCCGTGACAGGTAAAGCGTTGCGCGAGCTTGGCGAACTCGCCGGCCAATTCAACACACACGGCCGGTCGCTCGCGGAAGCGGTGGAATTGCTCGACAAGAGCAATCGCCGCGCCGAGGAATCGGTGTCGGCGCGCCGCAGCAGCATCGAGACGCTGGTAACCACACTCGACTCGCGCGCCGACGATTTCGGGCAGCGGCTGCAGCGTTTCTCCACCGTGCTTGACGAGTCGCTCGACACCGCGGCGAGCCGGGCCAGCGAGATCGCCGGCGTCATTGCGCAAACCAGCAACGACAGCGTGCGGACCATCGAGCAGCAGTTCGAGGTGGTGCGCAACACGTCGGAGGAAGAGCGTAGACGCACCAGCGAGACGATGAACTCCGTTTACGAGGAAGCGAGCTCGCAAGCGAACACCCTGTTCAACCAATCCGCCCAGCGCTTCACCGAAATTATGCAGGGCCTCAAGCAAATGGCCGCGGAGATGCAGCAGGAACTTGAAGCTACCCGGGCGGAGCTGCGCCGCGGCATCTTCGAGCTGCCGCAAGAAACCGCCGAGAGCGCGGCACAAATGCGCCGCGTGATCGTCGATCAGATCGAAGCGTTGGCCGAGCTCAACCGCATCGTCGCCCGGCACGGACGATCGCTCGACACCGCCGAGCCGACGCGTCCCGAACCTTCGCGGCGCGAACCCGAGCCCGCTTATACCGGTGCGGCGGCGCGTCCGCCGGCGCGCACGGCGCGCGGCGACATAACCTCGACGGCGCAGACCGCGCTCCGCGGCGACATTACGGGCGCACCGCCCCGCCCTGCCGCGCCAGGGGCGCAGCAAAACGGCGGCGGCACCCGCAGCGGCGGATGGCTGAGCGATCTCCTGACGCGAGCTTCACGTGAAGACAGTCCCTCGATCGCGCCGCCGCCGCCGGCCGCGCGCGAGGTTCCCCGCGGCGACGAGCGGCCGCAACAGGTCGACCCGCTGGAGACGCTCGCCGTCGACGTAGCCAGCATGATCGACAACGGCGCCGCTGCCGAATTGTGGGAGCGCTATAAGCGGGGCGAACGGGGATTATTCAATCGGCGGCTTTACACTCCGCAGGGGCAGCGTGCGTTCGACGAAATCCGTCGCAAATATCGCGGAGATCCTGAATTCCGCCAGACCGTGGAACAATACATCCAGGAATTCGAGCGGCTCCTTGAAGACGTGTCGCGCGGGGAGCGCGGCGGCTCCGTGGCGCGCACCTATCTGACCTCTGATACAGGGAAGGTCTACACCATGCTCGCCCACGCCGCCGGCAGGTTCGATCAATAGGACGATCGCCGCCAACGGCTGTCGCCGGAGGCGGATTCATCGCCGCGGACGCGCTCGGCCGCAGGGCACAGACCGCCCGCAAGTGGGCTTGCTTACGCCACAACGGCGGCGCTACCGTCACCGCATGGATGGCCCTGCTTCCTTGCCGACCGCGGCGGATGTCGACGAAGCCGCCCGCCGCCTCGCCGGCGTCGCCTTGCACACTCCCCTGCTCACGTCTGCGGCGCTCGACGCCTTGACCGGCGGACGGGTGTTTCTCAAGGCCGAAACTTTACAACGCACCGGCTCGTTCAAGTTCCGCGGCGCCTATAACCGGCTGGCCGCCATTCCGCCGGAGCAACGCGCCGGCGGCGTCGTGGCGTACTCGTCCGGCAACCACGCCCAAGGGGTAGCTGCGGCGGCGCAGCTCCTCGGCATGCCGTGCGTGATCGTGATGCCGCGCGATGCGCCGCGCGCAAAGCGCGAGCGCACGGAAGCGCTGGGCGCCGAGGTCATTTTGTATGATCGCGTCCGCGAAGATCGCGAAGCGATTGCAGGCGCTATCGCATCGCGTCGCGGCGCGATCCTGGTGCCGCCCTATGATGACGCTCTGATCATTGCCGGCCAAGGCACCGCCGGTCGCGAAATCGTCGACGATTTACGTGATCTCGGTCTCGCGCCCGACGTGATCGTTGTGACCGCATCCGGCGGTGGGCTCACCGCCGGCATAGCGCTCGCCGTTCGCGCGCGCGTTCCCAATGCCGCGCTTTACACCGCCGAACCGCAGGGCTTCGACGATCACGCCCGGTCGTTCCGCAGCGGGCGCCGCGAGCAAAATGCCGAGCTCAGCGGCACGATCTGCGATGCGCTGATGGCCCGCACGCCTGGCAAGCTTACATTCGCCATCAACCAATCGCTGGTCGATGCGGGCGTGGTGGTCAGCGATGACGAGGTTGCGGCGGCTGTCGCCTTTGCGTTCGCCGAGCTCAAGCTCGTGGTCGAACCTGGGGGCGCCGTAGCACTGGCCGCGGTTATGACCGGAAAGGTCAACGTCGCCGGCAAAGTCGCCGTGGCAGTTCTCTCCGGCGGCAACGTCGACCCGGAGGTATTCTCCCGTCTGGTCGCTTGAGCTTACGCGCCCGCGCCGGGCAGGAAGCAGCGGATCTGCGTTGCCCCCTCCGCATCGAGATACGGCCATACCACCGCAGGACCGAAGCGGTTCGGCTCGGTCACCAATGCCCCTTCGGGCACGGTGACCCATTCACCTTGCAGGCGGACGCGATAGCGGCCATCCCGAGTGTCCCAGTCGACATCCTCGACTTTGACGCCGTCGGCGAAAGAGCAACACAAGCCTTTACCGCTCGCGAGTTGATCGAACCAGGCGTGCAAGGGTTCGTTGGCGTAGCGTCCGTCGTCACGCGCAGAAACGCTACCGGGCGCGAACTGACTCATGCACAACACTACAACCGCCACCAAGGGACCGGTGAATCTGTGCATCATGGCCTCCACAAGTTCTTTGCATGCGGACCAACGTCAAAGGGTCCTGCAGACTTGGAGACAACACCGCCTAGTCTTTAGTTGTTGAGCCGCATCACCTCATTAAAAGCAACTTCCGTGCCGATTGCCGAATCGACTTATGGAATGACATGTGTGCTTAACAAAGAATTAATAAAAACGACATGCGCAGTAATCCGATTGGCGCCGATCGCGCGAATCAGAGAAGATGCAAAGGCGAAGCGGCGCTAGCTGAACAGCGCGACCAGTTCTTCTTCGCTCAGCGCCGAGAGCGGCGTGAGCGCGTCGCGCTTTGCCAGGTTTTGAGACGGCTGGCGTGCGGATGTTGCTTTGATCTGCACATCCGGCGGATTGGTGTCTTCGGTCGCCGACGCGAGTTCGGGCGTTACAATCGCAATCAAAAGCGCAACCATATGACTGACGCGGCGCCTGACGTCGCGCAGCAGGGCCACGCCATGCAGGCTGCGCACCGTTGATGCATTATTGCCCTCGATAACGGCATTGATTTCGCGCGTGGCGGAATCCAACGCCGCATATAAGAGCGCCTCCATCTCGCGCGGGCCGTCGGCGGCGCGCCGCGTCGCCACCGCCGCCTCCAGGCGCTCGATCGCTTCCGCCAGATCGACCAGGCTGCGAATCAGCGAAGCGGGCGCTTGCGTTGGCGGAAGATCACGCAACGACGCTTCGATGCGCGCGATCGTGCCGACGAGGCTCTGCGGCGCCGTGCAGTCGTGCCGCCTTGCATACTCCGCAAGGAAGCGCCGGCCGTGATGGGTGGAAACGATCTCCGCGTAAATGGCGTCGTATTGCGGGTCGCGCGGCAGTTCGCGAGAGACTTCCGGAGGCCGAGGATTTTTCGCCATTGCGATTCCAGTGGAACGATTGAATACCACAACCGCGGTGGCCCGCAATCCGCCGTCCGGAAGCGGCCGCCGTCTTGCAGCGCCGCGGCAGTCACCCCCAAAGTGCCGACGCCGGGGGATACACCAGGCTTCCTTCGTAGCGAAGCCCTTCGGCGCGATCGGACGCGAGCAAAAGCGGGCCGTCGAGGTCGACGAAGCGCGCCCGTTGCGCGAGCAGGATCGCCGGCGCCATCGCCAGCGACGTCGCAACCATGCAGCCGACCATGATCAGGAAGCCGCGGCGTTCGGCTTCGGCGGCAAGCGCCAGCGCTTCGGTCAACCCGCCGGTCTTGTCGAGCTTGACGTTGACGGCGTCATACTTGCCCGCGAGGACGGCAAGAGATGCACCATCGTGGACGCTCTCGTCGGCGCAAATGGGCATCAGCTTTTCGCAGTTTCTCAGAAGCTCATCGGCGCCTTGCGGCAACGGCTGCTCGACGAGGGTCACGCCCGCATCGGCGCAGGCGGCAAAATTGGCCGCGAGATTGTCCGCCGACCAGCCCTCGTTGGCGTCAACAATCAGCTCCGCTCGCGGCGCGGCGCGGCGCACCGCGGCAATGCGTTGAGCGTCGTCTTCGCCGCCGAGCTTGACTTTAAGCAACGGTCGCCACGCGGAGCGCTCTGCCGCGGCACTCATTTCCGCCACCGAGCCGAGTGAGATCGTATAAGCGGTGTTGACCGGCCCCGGCGCGCCGAGACCCGCCAATTCGTAGACGCGGCGGCCCGATTGCTTGGCGGCGAGGTCCCAGTACGCGCAATCGAGCGCATTGCGCGCGGCGCCGGCCGGCAGAGCTGTCTGCAGCGCCGCGCGATCAAGACCGCGCTCGACCGCGGGACGCAAGGCTTCAATGGTGGCGAGCACGCGCTCGGGAACTTCGCCGTAACGCGCATAGGGAACGGCTTCGCCGCGGCCGCGGTGAACGCCATCGTCGAGTTCGGCGACAATGACGACGGCTTCAGTCTTGCTGCCGCGGCTGATGGTGAAGGCACCGGCCAACGGCCAGCGCTCGATACGTGCGGACAGATTCATGCAGAGCGCAGTATGATCGCGCTTTCGGCCGCCTCAAGTGCGGATTGCACAGAAACCGGGGATGGAGATTATGCGGCGATCCCCTGCTCCTCGTCTTCCCTGACGGCCTCCATTCCCGGTAGCGGCTCCGTATTGCCGGTGTCGAACCAGGAAATGATTTCAAACCGGCCGTCGGCATGTTCGGCCAGCGCCGTGCAGCTCTCCACCCAGTCCCCACAATTCATGTAGCGGATGCCGAACCTGTCATGGATGACGGCGTGGTGGATGTGGCCGCAAATGACGCCGTCGACATCGCGGCGCCGCGCTTCGGCGGCCAGCGTCTCTTCGAACGCGCCGATATAGTTCACCGCGTTCTTGACCTGATGTTTCGCCCATTGCGACAGCGACCAGTATGAGAAACCGAGCCGGCGGCGGATAAGGTTGAAATACCGATTGACCAGAATGGCGAAGTCGTAAGCGGTATCGCCGAGCAGCGCGAGCCAGCGCGCGTGTTTAACCACGAGATCGAAGACGTCGCCGTGAACCACGAGATAACGCCGGCCGTCCGCGGCTTCGTGCATCGCCGTTTCCACCACTTCGATGCCGCCAAAATGAGTACCGTAATAATCGCGCAGAAACTCGTCGTGATTGCCGGGGAGGTAGATCAGGCGCGCACCCTTGCGGGCTTTACGCAGTAGCTTCTGCACCACGTCGTTGTGCGGCTGCGGCCAGTACCAGCCCGACCTTAATTGCCAGCCGTCGACGATATCGCCGACCAGGTAAACCGTGTCCGCGTCGTGCCAGCGCAGGAAGTCGAGGAGGCGTTCGGCCTGGCAGCCGCGTGCGCCGAGATGAACATCAGAAATGAACAGAGTACGGAACAGACGCGTGCCGCGCTCAAGTGTCACGATGTTTGATCTCTCGCCTGTACGATGGCCATGCCTATAAGTGGATTCCATTGCAACGGCATGACAACGAACTTTAAAATCGCTTAACCCCGCCTTACGGCTATTTAGGTCTTTATCGGCCGCCGCCACGAGTCACGACGGTGTCACGACCCTGCGCTAGGCGATTGCTGATGACAGCGCCGATTCTCGCCGCAACGTCGCTCTGCCTCGCAGTCACCATCATCCACGTCGTCAGCATCGCGGTCGCCGCGCTTCGCCTGCGCCGGCCTGCGCCGTACCATTCTTGTCCGACGCGAGCGTTACCATCGGTCAGCCTGGTGCGCCCGCTATGCGGGATAGACAATCACGCCGCCGAGACGTTGCGTTCAACGTTCATGCTCGACGATGCAAATTGCGAAATTCTGTTCTGTGTAGCTTCCGCAAACGATCCCATAGTGCCACTGGTTCGTGGGCTAATGGCCGAGCATCCCGGCGCCGCCGCGCGACTGCTCATTGGCGACGAGAGGGCAAGCAACAATCCGAAACTCAATAACGTGCTTAAGGGATGGAGATCCGCCCAACACGAATGGATTGTTCTTGCCGATGCGAATGTACTGATGCCGCCCGACTATCTGCGTCTGCTGTTCGCAAGCTGGCGCACCGATACGGGCCTGGTCGCTTCACCGCCGATCGGCTCCCGGCCGCAGGGAATTTGGGCCGAGGTCGAGTGCGCGTTCCTCAACACGTATCAAGCGCGCTGGCAGTACGTCGCCGACATGGTCGGTTTCGGATTCGCGCAGGGCAAGACCATGCTTTGGCGGCGCGCCGACCTGGAACAAGCCGGCGGCATCGAGGCTCTCGCAAATGAAGCGGCCGAAGATGCCGCCGCGACCAAGATTGTGCGCGCCGCCGGCCGCAAGATCCGGCTCGCGGCGCGGCCATTCCCGCAACCGCTCGGCCGTCGGGGCGCTTCCGAAGTGTGGAATAGGCAGTTGCGGTGGGCGCGGCTGCGCCGCGCCAGCTTCCTCGGCTGCTTCTTGCCGGAGGCGCTTTCCGGCGGGCTGTTGCCGCTTGGCTTGCTTGCGGCGATCGCGCCGGCCATCGGCCTGCCGCGGGTACTCAGCGTCATCTCGCTCGGAATTCTTTGGTATGGCGGTGAAATGTTTCTCGCCTCAATGGCAAGCTGGCACCTGTCGCTTCGCTATCCGCTCGCATGCTTGCTGCGCGATCTTTTATTGCCGGTACTGTTCGTCAAAGCGCTAAGTGGCGACGATTTCGCTTGGCGCGGCAACGAAATGAAGGTGCAGCGACCGCGGCTCGCGATGCTTGCTCCCGTGGCGCGGCGGCGGCTCCGCTCGCTGCGCGAACGAATGTCATGATCGACCACGCTGCGGCGAGATTTAAGCGCTGATACGCCCCGCGCTCCGATTGTCGAGATAAGAAGCAAGATGCGCGCTGAGTTCGCGGGCGTCGTCGCCGGCCCCGTCAATGAGCGCGGATTTCCTGCGGCGCAGGAACTGCATGCCCATCAGGTACATGCCCGGCGAACTCACAACGCCGCCATCGTGTTCGACCATGCCTTTGCGGCCGCAGACCGGTACTTCCAGCCAGGAATAATCGGGCCGGTAGCCGGTAGCCCAGATTATTGTTTGGATATCTCCTCGCTTGAGGTCGAGACCAAGAGGCGGAGAATCGTCGACCCGCGTGGCGGGCAGCCGGTGCGGCGGTTCGACTTCGCCATCCAAACCGTTCGCGCGCGCCCACTCATCGATGAGGTCGAGCAACCGCCCCATTTTGAGATCGGAAAGGGCGCACATGTTGCGCAGCGACCCGGCGAACTGCGCTTTGCCGTCCTCGGTAATTCCGGCCAGCCGGCCGACAAGCCTCACGCCCGTCGCGGTCAGTGCGTTTAGGTCGAGAGTGGAGCGATCCGGCGTCCCGGCAAGCTGAAACGAAGGAACCCGGCGCGCGCGCGTAATATCTTCGATCTGGTCGTATCGCTCGTCGAGTACGCCGGCGGCATCCAGCCACCATTCGAGGTCCCGGCCACGGTACATCCGCGGTGCCCGAATATGCTCGCCGACCGAGAGCATCACCGAACGGCCTGAGCGGCTTATTTCGTGGGCAATCTGGGTGCCGCTCGAGGAAGCGCCGACCACTATTACGCCGCCGGCGGGAAGCTCCCTCGGATTTCGGTAGGTTTGTGCGGTGAGCGTTGCAATCGCTGCCGGAACGCGGTGGGCAAAAGCTGGGACGTCGGCGATGTTGCAGGCGCCGGAGGCCAACACAACCGTCCGGCTCGACCAGTCGCCCCGGTCCGTGCGCACCAGATAACCGGTGTCGGCGCTGCGCAGCGAAGTCACCGTCGTGTGCGTGCGCACCGGCGCGGCGATCGCCTTCGCGTAATTCGCAATGAAGTCGACGGTCTCGGACAACGTCCGATAACCGTCGGGGTTATTTCCGGTGTAATGAAACCCGGGCAACCGGCTCTGCCAGTTTGGCGTGAGCAGGTGCAGCGAATCCCAACGCTCGGTGCGCCAAGAGTTCGCAATCTCGCCACGCTCGAGGACGACGTGATCGATCGAGCGTTCGGCGAGACAGCGACTCATGGCGAGGCCGGCATGTCCCGCCCCGATAATGACTGTGGCGACCGTGCGAATCTAAGCCGCTCCCCTACGGCGCGATCACGCCCTACTGCATCAACTTAGTGCATGATCCGCCGAAGCGGGAGACGCATTCTTCAGTTGACCACGACCGTGACATTCGTCGGATTGGTGACGATGTCGTAGACCGCCGAGCGCTTCTGCGATTGCGCAACGAGAGCCTCGATCTCATCCTTCTTGGCGTCGGCGTCGATCTTGTAGCTAACCTTGATGCCGCCAAAGCCGTTGCGGATGTCGCTGTCGACGCCAAGGATGCCCTGAATATCCATGTCGCCTTCAATGGTCGCCGTGACCGAACGAAGCTGGATGTTGCGATGCTGCGCAACAGCGGCGATGCCGGCGGTCAGGCAACTTGCCAGCCCGACCAGCACGATTTCGACCGGCGTGGCGCCTTTATCCGCGGCCGCGAAAACTTCCGGGTGATCGGCATCGAAAGCGAACGTTTTCTTGTGATGCTGTTCGGCACCCAGACCGTAAAAACCTTCGATTGTGGAATGGCTGTGCGTTCCCTCTTTCCATTCGCACTGTGCGCGCCACTTGAATTGCGCCGCCTGCGGCGCCTTGCTGAGCGCTTCGCGCGCCTCAATCAGAGCGGCAGTATTTACGCCGTTGTCGACTGCGGTTTTGGCTTCGGTCATGGGTACCCTCCATACTGTTGACCGCGTGAACGATATTCCACGCGCACATTATCAGCACATAACCTTGAGCAACATCGGGGCGAGTCAACTTTTAAATGCAGACAAGAAAATTCTGCTTTGTCTAAAGTCAGCAGGGAAAAATCCTGCTAGCCGATCGCCGATCCGGCGAATTCGATTGAACTGCGGCGGTGGTGGCAAAAAGGCGCTGAACCATCAACCGGACGCCGTCTCGCGCGCTGCGTCATCTGCGATTTTGCCCAAAACCGCGCTTTCGGCCGGAAAATCCGCGGCAATCCAGGCTCGTTCGGCCGCGCGGAGCGCGCTGCCAAGCTGCGGTCCGGCCGCAACGCCGCGTTGAACGAAATCTGCAGCTTTGAGAGGAAAAGGAGGCACAGGCCAACGTCCTGGCAGGCTCGCCAGCTGCCGCCAATTGGTGTCGGCAGCGCCTGCATCCGATCGCGTCCAGGCGACGAGCACGCGGTCGAGGAATGATTGCGGCCCGAGCCGATAAAGAAGCGCATGCGCCGGCTGCGCGTCGGGGTCCGGCGCCACCCTCCACCAATGTTTGAGCGCGAGAAGCCGTTCGGATTCGGTACTGGACAATCGCAATCGAGTTGCCAGCCGCTCGGCGTCTTCCTTAACCCACACGCCAAGTGCACCGAGGCGGCGCACGGCGTCCGGTTCCGCCCCAAGCGACGCCTCGGCCTTCACCAAGTTCTCGAAACTCGCGAGGAAGCCTAAACCGCCGAGGATCATGCCGAGCAGACCGCACTCGGCCATGATCGCGAGCGTCGCTGTTGCGCGCGGCGCCAGCAAAAGTTTGAGGAGCTCGGCGCGCACCCGCTCGCGCGAAAGCGTCTCAAGGCCGGCGCGCGCCACAATGCAGGCGTCCAGCCCGGCGCTATCGGGCGCGCCCTCGCCGAAATTCGCGTGAAAGCGGAAGAAGCGCAGGATGCGCAAATAGTCTTCTTCGATCCGCCGCCGAGGCTCGCCGATGAAGCGAACGCGGCGGGCTGCTATGTCATCCAGTCCATCGACGTAGTCGTAGAGCGCGCCTGCGGCCGTGGCAGAGAGTGCATTGATGGTAAAATCGCGGCGTTCGGCGTCCGCGCGCCAGTCGCGGCCGAAGACGACGCGCGCCTTGCGGCCGAACGTTTCGACATCCTGGCGCAGTGTCGTCACTTCGATCGGACGATGGCCGACGATCGCAGTCACGGTGCCGTGCTCGACACCCGTAGGGACCGCCTTGCCGCCAGCCGCTTCGACCCGCCGCGTGACTTCCTCGGGCAACGCCGTAGTTGCCACATCGATTTCGCCGATCGGGACCCGCAACAAAGCATTGCGTACGGCGCCGCCGACAACGCGGGCTTCCTCGCCGTTGCGGTCAAGGAGAGAAAGCAGACGCGCGACTTCTCCCTCTTTCAGCCAGGCCGCGTCGGCGAGCTGTGGAGTGCTCACTTGGTCGTCGTCCCCGGCACGAACTTGCCGTTTTCAATATGCGCCGGCACGTAAGTCGATCCGGGAGGAGCTCCTGAAAATTGCGCTAGCGCGAGAAAACTGCCGGCCATCAAGACCAGAGACGCGATGATCAAACCGGCTATGCGCGGCAAGGTCCATGCTTTCGGCAAAAAAACGCCGGCACGCGTCGCCAACAGAAAGACTGCATAAGCGACGAACGGTAGGAGAAAAAGTACGACTTCGGTGGCGATTGGCCTGATCATGCGCAGATGCGATCGTACAGGTTTCGCACAATGCCGGCTGTTATACCCCAGATGTAACGGTCCCCGAACGGGATGGCGTAATATTCGCGGCTGATCCCTTTCCACTCACGGCTGCGACGCTGAAGATTCGCAGGCGTCATCAAGAACCGCAGCGGCACTTCAAATATCTCGGTGACCTCGCTCGGATTGAGCGTCAGTAAAAAATCCCGCTGCACGCGCGCCACAGTCGGCAGAATGCGAAAGCCGGAAAAGGTCAAATAAAGGTCGAGGTAGCCGAGCGGCTCGATGAGACTGGGCGCAAGACCGATCTCCTCCTTTGCCTCACGCAAGGCCGCGGCGACCGGACTTTCATCATCGGGATCGATTTTGCCGCCGGGAAATGACACTTGGCCGGCGTGGCTGGCGAGATCTTGGGTTCGGACCGTGAATAGAACCGTCGGTTCGCTGCGATCGATAATCGGCACCAGCACAGCGGCCGGCTTAGCCGCGGTTACCCCCGCGGCCTCCCACATCGAGGGATTGAGATCGAGGTCGCCTCGCGCACCTTCGGCCATCGGATCGAGGAGCGACGGCGGCACCTCTAATGTCAGCCGAGCGCGCGCCCGTTCGAAGAAATCATCGCCCGCCCCGGCAAGAGCAGATGCCGCTTGGTCACGCAAATTTCCGCACCTCTTCCGCCGGCGCCATGGGAAAGAAGGCGCCCATGGAAGTTACGCCAAACATGGCTTTGCCCTCAAACTCGCGCTCCTCGCCGAGCTCGACGAGGTCGAAGAACAGCGCGCGCGTCACTTTCGCCCACAGATCGCGGCGCACGTGCAGATACGGCTTAAGCCCCTCCGTCCCGCTTTCCGGCTCGAAGCGCAAGGCATGCGCCGGTCCGCATTGCACCCAGTCATCGACATTAGTCCGGAAGTTAAGGACCCGCCCGGCGGATGATTCTTTGATATCGAGTTCGACGGCGAGAAAAGGCGCATCTTCCACCTGAATGCCGCACTTTTCGACCGGAGTAACGAGAAAATACCTGTCCCCTTCGCGCTTAAGCACCGAGGCAAAAAGCTTGACCAAGGCCGGGCGGCCAATCGGGGTTTTCGCGTAGAACCACGTGCCGTCAGTGGCGATCCGCATATCGAGATCGCCGCAAAATGGCGGGTTCCAGCGCTCGACCGGGGGCGGTCCTTTGCGGCCACCGGACGCAGTGTCCAGCGCGCCGGTGATCGCCTCCAAGCCCGAATGCCCTGTCTTTACCACGGCTTACCTTGAACCTTCCCGGTTGAAAATTAACTCCGGCGGCGGCAACGCTCGCAACAACGTGATTGTCATGCCGAGGCCGCGTTGCGGCAAACGTAAGTTGTGCGCCTGGTGAATTTAAGAATCAGCGCCAGCCGTTTTTTGCCGCTATTGCATTGCAAAATACCGGTGCAAAGTCGAACGCTTGCAATCGTTCAGGGGCAGCGAATCTGATTCGCTGCTGAACGAGGCGAAAAGGAGTTGCCTATGGCCGCTGTCGGCGGAGACGGGATTGAAAAGCTCGAAGACATGATTGTCCGCGCGGCGGAGGCGAGCGCCGATCACGTGCGCGCGGCCAAGGGGGCGATCGGCAATGTGATATTCGGCCAGGACGCCGTGATCGACCAGGCGCTCATCACCATACTGTGCGGCGGCCACGGTCTTCTGGTCGGCGTGCCCGGTCTCGCCAAGACCAAGCTCGTCGAGACTATGGGTATTGCGCTCGGGCTCGATGCGAAGCGCATTCAATTCACCCCGGACCTGATGCCCTCGGACATCCTCGGCACCGAAGTGCTTGAGGAAAGTCAGGCCGGGAAGCGCAGCTTCCGCTTCATTCCGGGGCCGGTCTTCGCCCAGCTTCTGATGGCCGACGAGATCAACCGCGCCAGCCCGCGGACGCAATCGGCGCTCTTGCAAGCAATGCAGGAGCAACACGTCACCGTCGCCGGCACGCGTCACGATCTGCCTCGGCCGTTTCATGTCCTCGCCACGCAAAACCCCATCGAGCAGGAAGGCACTTACCCGCTGCCGGAAGCCCAGCTCGACCGCTTTTTGATGGAAATCGACGTCGATTATCCTGACCGCGCCGCCGAGCGGCGAATTGTTTTTGATACGACAGGCGCGGAAGAGACGCGGGCCAAGCCGGCGATGAACGCCGAAGACTTGCTCACCGCACAGCGTCTGGTGCGCCGGCTGCCGGTCGGCGAATCCGTGGTCGAAGCCATTCTTGCGCTGGTCCGCTCGGCGCGTCCGGGCCCGGAAGGCGGAGAAGCCGCCAAACAGATTTCGTGGGGACCGTCGCCGCGCGCCAGCCAATCGCTGATGCTGGCCGTGCGCGCCCGCGCGCTTCTCGATCGGCGGTTTGCTCCTTCAATCGACGACGTGCTCGCTCTCGCAACTCCGGTACTCAAGCACCGCATGGCGCTGACGTTTAGTGCGAGAGCGGAAGGCGAAACCGTCGATAGCGTCGTCGGCCGCCTGAAATCGCGCATTGGATGAGCGGATGGTGACCGACGCCGCACGTCCCTCCGAATTTGATTATGCGGCAGTTCAACGCGCCGCCGGCGAGGGCCGTACGCTTGCGGCGGCGATGCCACGATTGATTTTGGATGCGCGGCGCGTGGCCGCCACGGTGCTACATGGTGTGCACGGCCGCCGCCGGGTCGGTCCGGGAGAGAATTTTTGGCAGTACCGGCGCTTCGTATCGGGAGAACCCGCATCGCGCGTCGACTGGCGACGCTCGGCCCGCGATGACCATCTCTACGTTCGCGAGCGGGAATGGGAAGCGGCGCACACGGTATGGATTTGGCCCGACCGGTCACCATCAATGGTGTTTGCCTCGACGCTGGGGCGAGACACCAAGCTTTTCCGGGCGCTGGTGATTGCGCTGGCGCTGGCCGAAATCCTCGTCGAGGGCGGCGAGCGGGTTGGCATTCCCGGCCTGATGCGCCCGACCGGCAGCCGCAATGTCATCGATCGTATGGCGCAGGCGATTGTGCATGACCGCGCCGAACGCGCGAGCCTGCCGCCGAATTTTTCGCCCGCTCCGCTGGCCGAGGTGGTCCTGCTATCGGACTTCTGGAGCGATTTTAGCGAGGTGCGGCAGACGCTCACGCAGCTTTCCGGCAACGGCGCGCGCGGTCATGCCGTGCAGGTCGTCGATCCGGCCGAAGAGACTTTTCCTTTTTGGGGGCGGATCGAGTTCGTCGAGCCGGAAGGCGGCGGACGCGTCACCGCCGGCCGGGCACAAGTCTGGCGCGACGATTATCAGGATCGCGTTCGACGGCACCGTGCGCAAATCCGGAGCGAGACCGATCGGCTGGCGTGGAGTTTCATTATTCACCGCACCGATCACCCGGTGACCGAGTTATTGCTGGCGCTGCACGCGCGGATCGGCGCGGGCTTTCGCGGCGATGAACCGCGCGTGCCGGTCGGGACCGGCGCGAGGGTTCCGGCATGATCGGCGCTATGGCGCTCGGCTTCGCCGAACCTCTCGTGCTCGTCGGTTTGCTGACACTGCCGGTGCTGTGGTGGCTGCTCCGGCTTATTCCGCCGCGGCCGCGTCGCATCAACTTCCCGCCAACCCGGCTTCTGTTGGAAATCGCGCCAAAAGAGGAAACCCCTGCCCGCGCGCCATGGTGGCTGACGCTGATGCGCCTTGCGCTCGCGGCGCTCGTCATTATCGCGGCAGCCGGTCCGCAGTGGAATCCGCCCGTGGCGGCGATCAACAGCAGCGCGCCGATCGCGCTCATGATTGACGACGGCTGGGCGGCCGCCACCAGCTGGGACGCGCGGCTGCGCACGGCCGACGATATTCTGGCGCGAGCGGAAAACGATCATCGGCCGGTGGCGCTCATTCCGCTGTCCGAAGGGACCCGCGATATTTCGTTTGCGACCGCAGGCTCGGCACGCGTTCGCTTGCATCAGATTGCGCCCAAGCCGTACACGCTCGATCGCCATGAGGCGCTACCCGCCATCAACCGGTTCTTTGCCAGCGTCCAAGATATCGAAGTGGTCTGGCTGTCCGATGGCATTGATCTCGGCCGCGGCGCCGACTTTGTGAAGAATCTGGCGCAGACAATAGGCGCCCACCCGATAACAATCGTCAGCGGAGGGATCCCCGAGCCGTTGGCACTCACCGCGGCAGACAACGCCGCCGGCGCACTGACCGTAAAACTCTTGCGCGCCGTTTCCGGCGGAACGGCCGACGGAACCGTGCGGGCGCTCGATCTTAAGGGACTAACGCTTGGCGAAGTCCCATTCGCTTTCAAGGCGGCGGCGGACCGCGACACGGAAGCGCGTTTCGACTTGCCTGTAGAAATTCGCAATGACATCGCCCGCCTGGAAATCTCGGGAGAACGCTCGTCGGGAGCGGTGCAATTACTCGACAAGCGATCCAATCGGCGGACCGTTGGCGTCGTCTCCGGGTCTACCGCCGATACGTCGCAGCCGCTGTTGTCGTCGAGCTATTACATCACGCGCGCGCTCGGCCCGTTCGCCGACGTCCGGGTCGCGCAAGGCGAATCGCCGGCCGACGCTGTCGGCCACTTTCTCGATCAAAACCTGCCGCTGCTGGTTCTCGCCGACGTCGGCAACGTTGCAGGCGACGCGCATGATCGTCTTGCACGCTGGATCGAAGACGGCGGCGTGCTGGTGCGTTTCGCCGGCCCCCGGCTCGCTGCTTCGGACGACGACCTGGTGCCGGTCCGCCTGCGCCGCGGCGGCCGTATTCTGGGCGGCAGCTTGAGCTGGGATAAGCCGCAGCCGCTGGCGGCGTTTTCGCGCGAAAGCCCATTTGCCGGTTTGAATGTTCCCAATGACGTGACGGTAAGCCGCCAGGTGCTCGCCGAACCCGATGCCGCCTTGACTGAAAACACTTGGGCGACACTTGCCGATGGCACGCCATTGGTCACGGCGGCGCGGCGTGGCAAAGGTCTCATCGTGCTGTTTCACGTCACCGGCGACACCCGCTGGTCCGATTTGCCGTTGTCCGGAATTTTCGTGGACATGCTCAAACGCATTGTCGGGTTAGCCAGCACGACAGCGATCGCTCAAACGTCGAATGCCGAGGCCAAGAACGTTCACGAAGTCGCTTCGCCGAACCGGGTGCTCGACGGCTTCGGCAATTTCGGTCCGCCGCCGTCAACCGCGCGGCCGGTGCCGACGGATTTTTCCGGTAGCGCCAGCGCGGAGCATCCGCCGGGCTTCTACGGCCCCGCGGACAGTCCGCTCGCGGTCAACACGCTCACTGCAGCCGACCGGCTGGCGCCACTCGATTTCTCGGCGCTGGCTCGCGCCAATCATGAGATTTATCGCAAGAGCGAGCCACGGGATCTGCGCGGGCCGATATTGCTCGCGGCACTCGCTCTCTTTTTGCTCGACTCCTTGGTGGTGCTTTACCTCAACGGCGGCGTCACGCGACTTATTCCTCGTCTTTCGCGTGCGAGCGCTGCGATTGTCATCGTCATCGGCGCGCTCGCGCTCACCTCGGCGCGGAGTGGCGCTGAAGATTCGCCGAATAACGTGCCGCGCGCCGCGCTCGAAACCAAACTTGCCTACGTGGTCACCGGCAATCAGGACGTCGATTCGATCAGTAAAGCTGGTCTCGGCGGCCTCACTCTTTTCCTCGCTCAGCGCACGGCGCTCGAGGCCGGCGAACCCGTCGGGTTGGACATCACCCGCGACGAGCTTGCGTTCTACCCGCTGATCTACTGGCCGATCGTTCCTGGTGCCGCTCGCCCGACCGAGCAGGCCCTCAAGCGCATCGACTCATACATGAAGCAAGGCGGTACGGTTCTGTTCGACACTCGCGACGCGATCGTGGCGCCGCCAGGGCCGGGCGGCACGGCGCAGAGCGCCGGCATGCTGGAACTGCGCAAAATCCTTTCCTCGCTCGATATTCCGGAACTCGAACCAGTGCCGCGCGATCACGTTCTCACCAAGACGTTTTATCTGTTGCGCGACTTCCCCGGCCGCTTCAGCGCCGGCCAGCTTTGGGTCGAGGCGTTACCGGCGGTCAATGATGACGATGAGGTGTCTCGCCGCCCCGCCCGCGGCGGCGACGGTGTTTCCTCGATCTTAATCACTTCGAACGACTTGGCGGGCGCTTGGGCGATGCAGCCCGATGGCCAACCGATGCTGCCGGTGGTCGACGGTGAACCGCGCCAACGCGAACTCGCCTTCCGCGCCGGCGTAAACATCGTCATGTACACGCTCACCGGCAATTACAAAGCCGATCAGGTGCACGTGCCGGCTCTGCTCGAGCGGCTCGGCCAATAGGAGCGCCGATTGAATTTAGGTGTCGCGTTTGCTCCTCTCGTCGGCCTCCAGATTCTGTTGGCGGCCGCGGCGGTGGTCGTCGTGTTGTCGCTTCTCCTCTTGATGGCGCGCAGCCGTGGCGCCGTCGTTCGTATATTCGGATTGGCGCTTGTTGTCCTCGCGCTCGCCAATCCATCGTTGACCCGCGAGGATCGCGACCCGCTTTCCTCCATCGCGGTGGTCGTGGTCGATAAAAGCCCGAGCCAGAATTTCGGCGGACGCGCGCAGCAGACGGAAGCGGCGCGCGCTGCCATTGCCGCACGATTAGGCCGCATTCCGGGTCTTGAAGTGCGTGTGGTCGAAGCGGGTCAATCGGACGGCGAAACCGACGGCACGCGGTTATTCACCGCGCTTGGCGCGGCGCTCGCCGACGTACCTCCTGATCGCATCGCCGGCGCCATTATGATTACCGACGGCCGCGTGCATGACGTGCCCGCGGACGCGAGCGCGCTTGGCTTTGCCGCTCCGGTTCACGCCCTCATCACCGGGAGCAAGGATGAACGCGACCGCCGGGTCCGGCTCATCGCCGCGCCGCGCTTCGGGATTGTCGGTCAAACGCAAACCATCACTTACGAGGTCGACGATCAGGGCGGCGGCGAACCGACTGCGATAGTTACTGTGCGGCGTGACGGTGATGTCTTGGAGACCCGCAGCGTTCGGGTCGGAGTGCCGCAGCGCGCGGAGATTGCAATTCCGCACGCCGGGCAGAACCTCGTGGAAATCGAAGCTTCACCGCTCACCGGCGAGCTCACGGCCGCCAATAACCGCGCCGTGGTCGCCATCGACGGCGTGCGCGACAAATTGCGGGTCCTCCTGGTTTCCGGCGAACCGAATGCCGGAGAGCGAACCTGGCGAAACCTGCTTAAATCCGACGCGTCGGTCGATCTCGTCCATTTCACGATTTTGCGCCCGCCGGAGAAGCAGGACGGCACTCCGATCAACGAGCTGTCGCTCATCGCATTTCCGACGCGCGAGCTGTTTCAACAGAAGATCGGAGAATTTCAGCTCATCATTTTTGATCGCTACGCGCGCCAAGGCGTATTGCCCATGATCTACTTCGATAACATCGCGCGCTATGTGCGCGATGGCGGCGCGGTCTTGGTCGCCGCCGGGCCGGACTACGCCAGCTCGACCAGCCTTTGGCGCACGCCGCTTGATTCGATTCTACCAGCCGAGCCGGATGGCACTCTCACTGAACGCGGCTTTCGGCCGAGATTGACTGAGCTCGGCAAGCGTCATCCGGTGACGCGCGATCTCGAAGGCTCCGCCAGCGAGCCGCCACACTGGAGCGAATGGTTCCGTGTGGTCGATACCAGAAACCCGACCGGAACGGCGGTGATGCAAGGGCCGGACAATGAGCCGCTCCTCTTATTGTCGCGCCAAGGCGAAGGCCGCGTGGCTTTGCTGTTGTCCGACCACATCTGGCTGTGGGCCCGCGGATTTGAGGGTGGCGGCCCGCATCTCGATCTGATGCGCCGGCTCTCGCATTGGCTGATGAAACAGCCCGACCTCGAAGAAGAAGCGCTGCGGCTCGTGGTCCGCGGTCACGAATTGTTGGTGCGCCGGCAGACCATGGCGGACGAAGTGTCCGACGTGACACTCACCTCGCCTTCCGGATCGAGCCAAATATTGAAACTAACACCCACAGACGCGGGCGTCTGGGAAGCGACCGTCGCCGCCAACGAACTTGGCCTGTGGCGCGCGACCGACGGTAAGCTCAATGCGCTGGTCAATATCGGGCCGGCCAATCCGCGGGAGTTTGCCGAGGTAACATCGACGACGGACGTGCTCGCGCCGATCACCGCGGCGACCGGCGGCGATTCGCGCCGGCTCGATGATGGCAGCGGCATGAACGTTCCGCGTATTCTCGCCGTGCGTTCGGGCGACACATATAAAGGCGGCGATTGGCTCGGCCTGAAAATGCGGGACGCGAGCGTGGTTCGCGGCATCGGCGTATTGCCGGTATTCGCGGGATTACTAGGACTGCTTCTGCTCCTTGGCAGTCTCGCGGGGACATGGGCGCGCGAAGGCCGCTAAAAACCTGGGCGCGCGGCAGGCCTTTCCGTACGCGGCAACGCCGCGCGCATCCTTGTCAATCCGCGCGGACCGATCCCGACACGCCGTTGAAAGCGCCATCGGCGAGCTCCGCGACGAGGAGGCGTGCCGGATCGACCGGTCCCGGCATCACGACCAGTCCCGCCGGGATGGGTTTGAATCCGCACTTGCCGTAATAGGGTTCGTCGCCCACCAGCAGCACAAGCCGGTGTCCGTGGAGCTTCGCCTGCGCAAGCGCATGCCCGATCAGAGCCTGGCCGACGCCCCGTTCGCGAAACGGCGGCTCGACGGTCAGCGGACCAAGGAGTAGCGCGCGGCTTTCGCCAATGCGCACGGGCGACAGGCGCACTGAACCAACCAGCAGCGTGCCTATGCGCGCCGTGAATGACAGATCGAGCTGGTGTGGCACTTGCTCGCGCAGACGATAAGCTGTCTTGGCATAGCGTCCCGGACCGAAGGTGCGCTCATGCAAGCGCGCGATTGCCGAGGCGTCGCCTTGCGTCTCAGTTAGAATTGTCAGCGAAATGTCGGTCACGCCTCGCCGCCTAGCATCTGCGCCGGCGCGGGTCCAGCCGAAGCTGCCGGACTTGTCCGGCAGCTGTCATCGGCCGGGCGAATGCTTACATTGGAGTCGCGGAATTAAGCGGAGACGAAAATGGGCCTGTTTGTCGATGGCGCGTGGCGGGACGTTGATATGCGCGTTCAGGACGATGGCCGGTTCGTCCGCAAGCCGACGGTTTTCCACAATTACGTCACCGCTGACGGCAGTCCCGGCCCGACCGGCAAGGGTGGTTTTCCGGCCGAAGCCGGCCGCTATCACCTCTACGTTTCGCTCGCCTGCCCCTGGGCGCATCGCACGCTGATCTTCCGCAAGCTGAAAAAGCTCGAAAACGTAATCTCCGTGTCGGTGACCGTAGCCTTATTCGGCAAGAAGGGCTGGGAATTCGGCACCGAACCCGGTGCGACGCTCGACACCGTCAACCACAAGTCGGCGGTTGCCGACATTTATGTGCTTTCAGACCCGAACTACAGCGGGCGCGCCAGCGTGCCGGTACTTTGGGACAAAAAGCAGCGCGTCATTGTCAACAACGAATCATCCGAAATCATCCGCATGCTGAATTCAGCATTCGACGCCTTTACCGACGTACGCACTGATTTCTATCCAGCCGAATTGCGCGGCGAGATCGACCGCATCAACGGCATTGTCTATGAGACCGTCAACAACGGCGTATACCGCTCCGGTTTTTCCGTCACCCAAGCTGCCTACGAGGAAGCGGCGCGGGAGGTGTTCGCAACGCTCGATCAACTCGAACAGCGCCTGTCGCGGCAGCGTTATCTCGTCGGCACGCAGTTAACCGAAGCTGATTGGCGACTGTTCACGACGCTCGTGCGCTTCGATGCGGTGTATTACAGCCACTTCAAATGCAACCTGCGGCGCATCATCGATTATCCCAATCTTTCAAATTATTTGCGCGATCTCTATCAAGTGCCGGGGGTGGCCGACACCGTCAGCCTCGATCACATCAAGCGGCATTATTACGGTAGCCACCGCAATGTGAACCCGACGGGCATTGTGCCGATTGGGCCACTTCTGGATTTCACACGACCGCACGACCGCAACCGGTTTGCCTAATGGGGTGCGCCGCCCCCCGATAGACGGGCGCGGCGCACCCCATTTCTCCGAACGGTCAGCTACCAGCCGTAACCGCCGTAACCGCCATACGATCCGCAATAGCCGTTGCTGTAATACGGATCACAGTACCCGCCATATCCATAGGGGTTGCCGCCGAATGCGTAGAGGCCGCCTAAGCCTAACCCGAGAGC
>Ga0302326_10003780_pt1 | contig 35484 bp, 31 predicted proteins | sample Palsa_T0_3_FD_202264 | JGI IMG/M metagenome (GOLD analysis project Ga0302326, IMG submission 202264) | Peat permafrost microbial communities from Stordalen Mire near Abisko, Sweden - Palsa_T0_3 | ecosystem: Environmental > Terrestrial > Soil > Palsa > Peat permafrost | place: Sweden: Abisko...
TTCCGCGACCACTACTTGGATCTGCCGTTCGACCTGTCGTCGGTGCTCTTCGTCTGCACGGCGAACGACCTGTCGACGGTAAGCCCGCCGCTGCGCGACCGCATGGAGATCATCCAGCTCGCGGGCTATACCGAGTTCGAGAAGCTGCAGATCGCCAAGCGGTACCTGATCAAGAAGCAGCGCGAGGCCAACGGCCTGCGCGATTCTCAAGTTCAAATCGGCGACGGGGCGATCAAGGCGATCATCAACGACTACACGCGCGAAGCGGGCGTCCGAAGTCTCGAGCGCGAGATCGGCTCGGTGTTCCGCAAAGTCGCGCGCAAGATCGCCGAGGAGCCGCGCTACAAGGCGCGGGTCAAGCCGGAGAATCTCGCCGAATACCTTTCTCGGCCGCGGTTCTACAACGAGGTGAAGAAGCGCACGGCCTCGGTCGGCGTGACGACGGGGCTCGTCTGGACGCCCGTCGGCGGCGACATCATCTTCGTCGAGACGACGGCGATGCCGGGCTCGGGTAAGCTCGATCTCACGGGTCAGCTCGGCGACGTGATGAAGGAGTCGGCGCAAGCCGCCGTTTCGTTCTTGCGCTCGCGCTCGGCCGAACTCGGGTTGCCGGACGACTACTTCGCCAAGCACGACATTCACATTCACGTGCCGGCGGGCGCCGTCCCGAAAGACGGCCCCTCGGCCGGTGTCGCGCTCGCAACCTCGATCGCTTCGCTCTTGACCAACACCAAGGTCGACTCGAACCTCGCGATGACGGGCGAGATCACGTTGACCGGCCAAGTGCTCCCGATCGGCGGGCTCAAGGAGAAGGTGCTCGGCGCGAAGCGCGCCGGCATCAACAAGATCGTGTTGCCCAAGCGCAACGAGATCGATCTCGACGACGTACCCAAAGAGGTGCGGGACACGATGACGTTCGTTCCGGTCGAAGAGATCTCCGAAGTCTTCGAGCAGGCGTTCGGGAAGCGGATCATTACCCCGGTGCTGCTCGGCTCGAACGGCGCGCGCCGTGAAGACGGCGTCGTCGTTCCGATGCGCCGCTCGACGAAGCGTCCCGCGCCGAACGGGCGTAAGCGCTCGCCGGTTCGCCGTCCGCCGCTGGCATCGCGCAAGCGCTGAGCGCTCGGCCGGCGCCGCCTAAAGCGGCGCCGGCCACACTCGCGGTCGCGCTCGCGCTTGCGGCCGTGTACGTCCTCTGGGGCTCGACGGCGCCGGCGATGAAGCTCGCCGTCGCATCGATCCCCCCGTGGTGGATGGCGGGGCTGCGGTTCGCCGTTGCGGGGCTTCTCTTGTGGGGCTGGTGCCGCGTGCGCGGCCGCCCACTGCCGAGCCGCGCGCACGCGATCGGCGCAGCGCTGAGCGGCGTCGTGCTGCTCGTCCTTGGGAACGCGGTGTTCGCGTGGACCCTGCAGTATTTGCCCAGCGGCATCGATGCACTCGTCTTTGCGCTCTCGCCGCTGTGGATGGCGATCTTCGGATTCGTCCTGTACCGCGAACGGCTCTCCGGCCTCGCGGCGTTCGGCTTGCTCGTGGGCTTGGGCGGAATGGTGTATTTGTATTCGCCCAGCGGCGCGCAGCATTTGCCCGCGGTTCCGACGGCGATCGCGCTTGGAACATCGCTCGTCTGGGGCTTTGGCTCGATGTTCCAACGCCGGCTCGACAAGACCGACCTCGTGCAGACGAGCGCGCTGCAGATGCTCGCCGCCGCCGCCGTACTGCTGGTCATGGCCGTGCTCGCCGGGGAACGGTTAACCCCTACGGAGTTCACGCCGAGCGCCGCCGGGGCGCTTGCGTATCTGGTCGTCTTCGGCAGCATCGTCGGATTCAGCGCGTACCTGTGGCTGATGAGTCACGTCTCGACGACGCTCGGCTCAACGTATTCCTACGTCAACCCGGTCGTCTCGCTTGGCATCGGGATCGGGCTGCTGCACGAGCCTTTCTCGTGGCGTCTCGTGTTCGGGGCCGGTGTGATTCTGAGCGGCGTCGCCCTCATGGTGCTCGCGCCGAGGCGCTGACGCGTCACTTTTCGGTGCGCTTCTTCGTTGAAGCAGCACTGAGGTGTCGCATGTGGGCGATTCGAGGGCCGGTCCCATAAGGGCCCGGGACGTTCTTAGAACGGTCGCGCTGGTTGCGTTGCTGTTGCCGGCGACGGTCGTTCCGCTCGGCGCCGACCCGGGCGAACGGGTTTCGAACCTGACCGATCAGCAGCGCGTTAACGTCACGATCTACAACGGGTCGGTCGCGCTCGTACACGACCGGCGCCGGATCCCTCTCGAGGCCGGCGATAACCGTATCGCATGGCGTGACGTCAGCGCGAACATGGACGCGACCTCTGCGATCCTCTCGGACCTCACGACGCCCGGTGCCGCGAACGTTGTGGAGCAGAACTTCAATTTCGATTTGCTCAAGCCGTCGACGGTGCTCGACAAGTACGTCGGGCGCCCGGTCGTCGTCGTTCATCCGCACGCCGCCAAGGGCCAGCCCGCACGCGAAACGGCAACCTTGCTGTCGGACAACGAGGGGGTCGTGCTGCAATATCCGGACCGGGTCGAGACCGAGTTGTCGTCCGACAGCTACATCGTGTACCCGTCGATCCCCGCAGATCTTCGCGACCGGCCGACGCTCGTACTCGACCTGCAAAGCGACCGCGCCGGGCCGCAAACGCTCGATCTCGCGTACCTGACGGCCGGTCTCTCGTGGCAAGCCAACTACGTCGGCGTCGTCGCACCGGACGAGAAGCAGATGGATCTGCACGGCCTCGTGACGCTCTCGAACACGAGCGGCACGACCTATCGCGACGCACACATGCAACTGGTGGCAGGCAACGTCAATGCGACCATTATTCGCCCCGGCGAGACGGTCGACCAGTTCAGCGAAAACGCCGCGCCGTCGTCGCAGCAGTTCCAACAAGAGAACTATTTCGAATATCACCTCTATACGTTGCAACGCACGACGACGATCGGGAACAATCAAACCAAACAGGTGGCGCTGCTCGCCGCGCGCCGCGTTCCGATCCGCAAGACCCTCGAGCTGCGCGGATCCTCGAGCTACTATTCCGGGCCAAACGCCGATCTCGGCGCGAATCTGAAGGTCGGTGTCTACGTGACCTTCACGAACAAAGGCGGGGATCTCGGCATCCCGCTGCCCGGCGGCATCGTGCGGCTCTACAAGAACGATTCGCGCGGCACCTCGCAGTTTCTTGGCCTGGACTCAATCGATCACACGCCCCGCAACGAAGACGTGCGCCTCCATCTCGGCGACTCGTTCGACGTGACCGCCAACAAGAGGCAGACCGATTTTCACGGCAACGGGAACTGTTCGTTCGATAGCAGCTACGCAATCGTCGTCAAGAACGCGAAAACCGATCCCATCGACGTGCTCGTCGTCGAGCCCCTCCCCGGCGACTGGTCGATCCCGCAGGAGAACCTTCCACATCAGAAGACGTCGAGTTCGACCGCGACCTGGAGCGTGCACGTGCCCGCGGATTCGAACGCGAAGCTCAACTACACGGCCCACGTAAAGGTGTGCTTGTGACCGGTCGCACGCGCTTCGTCCTGCTTGGGTTCGCGGTCGCCGCGAGCCTCGCCACACCCGTTTCGAGCGGCGCGGACCCGGCCGAGCGCACGAGCGGGATCGCGGACCAACGCGGCGTGAGCCTCACGATCTACAACGCTTCGATCGCTCTCGTCCACGATCGGCGCCACGTGAGCTTGCAGAAAGACGAGAACCGGATCGCGTGGCGCGACGTCAGCGCGAACATGGACGCAACCAGCGCAATCCTCGAGGACGTCACCACGCCGGGCGCCGTGCGCGTGCTCGAACAGAACTTCAACTTCGATCTGCTCAAACCGCAGGCGCTTCTCGACAAGTACGTCGGGCGCGAGGTCACCGTCGTCCACGATCGCGCCGTACCGGGGCGACCGCTGCGCGAAACCGCGAAGCTCCTCGCCGACAATGAGGGCGTCGTGCTCCAGTACCCCAACCGCGTCGAGACCTCCGTCGACGGCCATCTCGAATTCCCCGATATTCCCCCGGACCTGCGCGATCGGCCGACACTCGTGCTCGACCTCCAGAGCGATGCGGCCGCCGACGCCGACCTCGATCTGAGTTATCTTACCGGCGGACTCGGATGGCACGCGGAGTACGTCGGGGTCGTCGCGCCGGACGAGTCACACATGGACCTCAGCGGGCTCGTAACGCTCTCGAACACGAGCGGTACGACGTATAGCGACGCTCATCTGCAACTTGTCGCCGGCAATGTCAACGTCGCCCAACCTTTGCCGCAGACCATGCGGGTGTTCGGTGCCGTCGCCGCCCGCGCACCTCAGCCGCAGTTCACGCAGGAGAACTTCTTCGAATATCACCTCTACACGCTCGGGCGAACGACGACGATCGCGAACAATCAGACCAAGCAAGTCGCCTTACTGAACGCGCGCAACGTGCCGGTTCATAAGACGCTCGAACTGCGCGGATCCGAATCGTACTACTACACCCAAAACGACGATCTCGGCACCAAGCTGAAGGTCGGCGTCTACGAAACGTTTACGAACAAAGGCGGCGATCTCGGCATCCCGCTGCCCGGCGGGATCGTGCGGCTCTACAAGAACGACAAGGCGGGCACGTCGCAATTCTTGGGTTCCGACCGCATCGACCACACGCCGCGCAACGAAGACATTCGCTTGCACCTCGGCGATTCGTTCGACGTGACCGCGAACAAGAAGCAGACCGACTTCAAACTCCCGGAGAACTGCACGTACCAGAGCAGCTACGAGATCGTCGTAAAGAATGCGAAGACCGATCCCGCGCAGGTCCTGGTCGTCGAACCGATCCCAGGCGACTGGACGATCGCCCGCGAGAACCTTCCGCACCAAAAGACCTCAAGTTCGACCGCCAGCTGGACGCTCACCGTCCCCCCCGGCGGCCGCACCACCCTCGACTACACAGCCCTCGTAAAAATCTGCATCTAATCCCCCTTTGTCACCCTGAGCGGAGCGCCGCAGGCGCGCAGTCGAAGGGCCAACGGAGTAGGCGATATCCCGTCTGCGCTTCGACAGGCTCAGCGTGACAACGCGTTGCGCATCGACGGCGATGCCGCGTTGTTGCGCATCGACGGCGATGCCGCGTTACCCCGCATCGACAACGATGCCGCGTTACCCCGCACCGACGGCAATGCTGCGTTATTACGCGTCGACGGCGATGCCGGTGCCGAGTTCGACTCGGCCGATGACGGCGGCCAGCGCATCGGGTTGGTGGAGGCCGCCGAGCAGAGCGGAAAGACGCGCAGGAGGGACCGCAATCAGCAGGCCGCCGCTGGTTTGTGCGTCGCTGAGCAGAAGCCGCAGATCGGGCGGGATGCCGGCCTCGAACGTCGTGAAGACCTCGTGCTCGCGGGCGTTGCTGCGGCTGCCGCCGGGTGCGATGCCCACCGCAATGAGCTCGCGCGCGAGTTCGTAGACCGGCACCTTCGATGCCACGATGCGCAAGCGCACGCCGCTTGCGCGGGCAAGTTCGAAGGCGTGGCCGAGCAGGCCGAAGCCCGTGATGTCGGTCGCCGCGTGGACGCGGGCCGCGATCATCGCAAGCGATGCCGCGCGATTGAGCGTCGTCATCCAGCGCACGGCCGGCGCGATCTGCTCCTCGTCGATCGAACCTTTCTTGAGGGCGTTGGCGAGGATTCCGGTTCCGAGCGGCTTGGTCAGCACGAGTACGTCGCCCGCGCGCGCGCCGGCGTTGGTAATCGCGTGCTTGGGATGCACGGTTCCGGTGACGGCCATCCCGTACTTCGGCTCGTCGTCCTTGACCGTGTGCCCGCCGAGGATTGCAACCCCCGCCTCGCGCGCAACCGCGGCTCCGCCGGCGAGGATGCGCCCGAGGGTCGCATGGCCGAGTTCCTCGATCGGAAAGGTCGTGATGTTGAGCGCGGTGCGCGGCGTCCCGCCCATCGCGTAGACGTCGGAGATCGCGTTGGCGGCGGCGATACGCCCAAAATCGTACGGGTCGTCGACGATCGGGGTGAAGAAGTCGACCGTCTGCACGAGTGCCAGCTCGTCGTTGAGACGATAGACACCGGCGTCGTCGCTCGTCGCGAAGCCGACGATCACGTCCGGATCGTCTTGCGCTGGAAAATCGCGCAACACCGTTGCGAGGTCGGCCGAGCTGACTTTACTCGAGCAACCGCCCCCCGAGGTCGTGGCCGTGAGCCGAACGCGTGCCGTATCCATCCCGCTACTTCTTCTCGCGCTTTGAGACGTGCCAGTTCACCGTCATCTCGGCGACGACAGTTCCGCTTTGATCGACCAGCGATACGTCGACCGCGAACTCGGCCTTGCCGGCATCGTCGATGCTGTTCGCGATCCCCTTGGCGTCGCCGCTCACGACGGCGTTCGCAAGAATCGCGCCGCGCGCGACTTTCAGAAAGCGGATCTGTGCGTCTTTGACGACCGTCCGCAGCAAAAGGATCCGCTGACCGAGCACGCCGGCGACGGCGGCGCCCGACGCGGTCTCGCCGGCGGTGAAGAGCGCGCCCGCATGCTGCGCGCCGATGTGATTGTTGTTGAACTTTTCGTCCGGCAGCTTGGCTTGCGCGGTCCCGGCGCCGACCTCGGTTAGCTCGAGCCCGAGGTGCTTGGCGAATGGAACGGTCGACCCCATCTGCGACTTGATCGCTTGAAACACGAGGTTATCGAACATCCGATTTCCTGCGCGAAGTCGATGTTCGGGCCCTCCAGGCGTGATACGATAGGCTCCGATATGATAAAGCAGTTGCTCTTCATTCCCGGGCCCGTCACCTGCGCCCCCGAAGTCCTCGCTGCGCTTGCGCGGCCGCTCGTCGATCACCGCGGTCCCGAGTTCGCGGCCGCCCTCGAGCGCATCACAACCGGAATGCAGCCGCTGTTCGGAACCTCCGCCGAGGTCCTGGTGCTCGGCGCCTCCGGGACCGGCGGCCTCGAGGCGGCCGTGGCGAGCAGTTTTTCGCCCGGGCAGAAGATCCTCGCGTGCCCGGTTGGGATATTCGGGAAGCGCCTGGTCGCAATTGCCAAGACCTACGGTCTCGCGGTGGAGACGCTCGAGACGCCGCTCGGCCACGCGCTCGATGCGAACGCTCTGGGGGAACGCTTGCGCTCCGACGGCGCGCATGAGTTCGCGGGCATCCTGCTCACCCACAACGAGACCTCGACCGGCGTCCAGAACGAGATGGCCTCGCTTGCCGCCGCGATCGGCGACCATCCCGCGACCGTCGTCGTCGACTCGGTCAGCGGCCTCGGCGCGACGGCGTTCGCGATGGACGCGTGGCGCTTCGACGTCGTCGTGACCGCGTCGCAAAAGGTGCTTGCCGCTCCGCCCGGGCTCGCCGTCGCGGCGGTGAGTTCGCGCGCGTGGGACCGGATGGCGAGCGCCCGGATTCCGCGCTTCTACTTCGATCTGCAGAAAGCGCGCGAGTTCGCAAAACAAGGGCAAACGCCGTGGACGCCGCCCGTCTCGATCGCATTCGCACTCGAAGCGGCGCTCGAACGCTACGAAACGGAAACGCCCGCGCGCGTTTACGCGCGCCACGACCGCTACGCCCGGGCGATCCGCGCGTTCGCGGCGGCCGCGGGCATCGACGTTTTCTCGCATCCCGGCGCCCACTCGGTAACGGTTGTTGCGATGCACGCGCCCAAGGGCTGCGACGTCGCGGCGATCCGCAAAGAACTGCGCGAAGAGCATGGGATCGTGCTCGGCGGAGGTCAGGCCGAACTCAAAGGCAAGATTCTGCGCATGGGAACGATGGGCGACTTGGGGCCTGCCGACGTGTTGCGCGGTCTCGAAGCGCTCGAAGCCGTGCTGCGCCGGCAAGGCTTCGACGTCACGCCCGAAACCGGAACGAACGCCGCCCGCGCGGTGCTCGAAGAACATCTGACGACCGCGCTGCGCTAGCGATCCAGGCGCAGACTCAGGCGATTTTTCGCCGCGCGCGCTCGCGCTCCGCATCGTCCGCCCAGAGGTGCAAGGCGGCGTAGGCGCGCCATGGGCGCCACGGCTCGGCGGTTGCGGCGAGCTCGCGGGCCGAGGGACGGAGCCCGCCGTCGTCTGCAATTGCGCGCATCAGCCCGATGTCGGAAGCCGGAAATGCATCGGGCTCGCGTAGCGCGCGCATCGCGATGTACTGTGCGGTCCATTCGCCGACGCCGCGCAAACGGCGAAGGCGCGCGCACGAGCCGGCCAAGTCAAAAGACGGCATGAAAATCGACGGATCCTCGGCGGCCGCGCGCGCAATCGTGCGCACCGCTTCGGCTCGCGCGCGCGGCATCCCGAGCGAAACGACGTCCGCCTCGGCCAAGTGCTCGGGGTCGGGAAATACGAGCTCGACGCCTTCGGCGCGCAGTTCCGCCGGCAGCGGACTCCCGAAGCGGCGCACGAGGCGCCCCGCAAGCGACGACGCCGCATTCACCGAGATCTGCTGTCCGAGGATCGCACGCACCGCGAGTTCGTATCCGTCCCATGCGCCGGGCACCCGTAGCCCGGGGCGCCGCGCCAGGAGCGGCGCGAGCCGCGCGTCGGCGCTCAAATGTTCGGCGATCGTTTCGATATCGGCATCCAAATCGAAGATCCGTCTGATTCGCTCGACGATCGCCGGCAAGGCGCCGGCATTCCCAAACACGATCGTCACGCGCAACGCGGACGTGCCGGCCGATGGGGTAACTTCGATCGTGCCGATCTCGCCGCCAAGAGAGATCGAGCGGACGTAGCGCCCGTCTCGGTGCACGCTTTCTATGCCGTCGATCGCGCGCGCCCCGAGCCACTCGCTCATTGCCTGCCAGTCGTACGGCCCCGCGTAAGCGAGCTCGAGCGTGTGCTCCGCCGTCGTCATCTGCCCTTGCGTGCTCGCGCCTTTTGAACTCCCGCTTTCCGTCTGGGCTTCTTGGCGGAGGTTTTCTTCCCAGACGCCTTCTTCGAGGCGCCTTTCTTTTTCGTAGTCTTCTTGCCCGCGGCTTTCTTGCGCCCGCTTTTCTTGCGTCCGCTCTTCTTACTCCCGTCGTTGGTGTCGCCGTTGACGAACCGCAGGATCGGCCAGGGTTTGACCTTTTCCGGTTTCTTCTCCGCGGGCTTCTTGGTCTCGCCGGCCTCGTTCTTGCCGTCTGACATAACAGCTTTGCTCTACTCCGTTTCTTTGTCGCAAGAGATTCTTGTCTGATGTTGTTGCACGAGACACGTCAGCTTCGATTTTGCAGGTTTGTCGTGCGCTTTGGGACTGACGAGGTTGAGCGTCAACGAGGCCGCGCCGAGTGCGAAAAAGAGCTGGGTGGCCCGTACCGCGGCGCCTTTTTGAAAGAGCGGTTTGATAGCGTCTGCCTGTAGGACCAAGTACCATTGGGCGAGTCTTGCCGCCAGGACGGCCTCCGAATTTGCGGCGCTCAAGAACGCCGCGTCGCAGTAGGCCTCCAGGTTTGGGGTTGCATCCGTGCGCACCCACAACGCCGAGACGGCGAAGGCCAACGAGAAAAGAATGCAGGTTCCCCCAAAAACGAGCAACGGCGTCGGAACGAACGCCGTGTTTCCGGTTGTGCCGGCGAATGCCGAGAGAACGCCGACGCCGGCGCCCAAAAACCCAAGTATCGTGTTCGCTCGGGAGTCGAGGCCGGCGGAACTAACGGCGTACTCGGCGACCACTTTGTCAACGCGATCCAACAACAGCGACGCGCCGTCCGCGTTTGGTTCGTGCCCCGCAAGCGATACGCGGAAATCTTCGGTGTCGGAGATGAAGCCTGGGGCATCTTCAACCCCCGAAAAGCCAAGGTACTCGCGCAAAATTTGGCCGCCGAAGACGACCGCGAGCACCACCAGACCCGCGACGCCGCCATACTGGAACACCCAAGCGAGTTTCGAGAATTTCCGCGCGAATACCCACGCCCTCCGATGCGATGCGTGGTCTCGTCGCCCTTGTCACCCTGAACGGAGCGCCGCCGGCGCGCAGTCGAAGGGCCAACGGCGCCCGGCGAAACCCCGTCGGCCCCTCGACAAGCTCGGGGTGACACACGAAATGATACGTCGATCCTTTGCGCTTACTAGACGCGGTGGCGGGCGAAGATGTCCGTCGTGAAGGGGCGCACGAACCACGGAAGCGACGCGCTTAGCGTTGCGTCGAGACGCGGGTTGGCGAACGCGAGAACGCTGACGAATCTGGAGTGGTGAAGATCTTCGCGCAGGTCGGGAGAGAGGGGAAAGAAGAGCGCGACGTAGAGCACGGCCCAGAGGATGACGCAGGCTTGGACCGCGCCGACGATGCCGCCGAGCGCGGCGTTCGCCGTTCCGATCAGCGGCAGTTTCGCTATCCCACCCAGGACGTGGCCGAGCGCGAACACGATGCCGTACGCGAGCGCGGCGTAGCCGAGCATCGCGATGACGTGCGCCGGTCCAGGGCTGACGTGCGTGCGAACCTGCACCGCGGTGTCCCACATCCCGGGATATGCGAACGACGCCGCGAGTGCGGCCGCAAGCGCGAGCGTTCCGGTTAGCTCGGCGATGAACCCGCGCTTCCAGCCCCGCCACAGGCCAAAGAGCACGGCCAACCCGATGACGATGTCGGGCCACCTCACGAGTCGCGAATCCGTGCGCCGCAGCGCTCGTGCAGGGCGGCGAGAATTGCCGCGACGTGGCCGTCGGCCTCGGCGTCGGTGAGGGTCGCGTCGTCGCGCTGCAGGATGACCCGGACGGCGATGCTCTTTTTCCCGGCTTCAATCTGCGGTCCGCGGTATTCGTCGAAGACGCGCACGTCGGCAATCGCACCATCGCCGCCCGCGCGCACGGCGTGCTCGATGTCGAGTGCGGGGATCTCGGGCGCGACGATCAGCGCGAGATCCCGCGCGACCGTCGGGTACTTCGAAGCGGGCTTGTAGCGCGGCGCGCGATAAGCGGGCAGGTCCGCCATCCGCATCCAACCCGCGTAGACCCGTACGTCGATCTCGAACGCGGCAAGCAGGCGGGGATCCACGGCGCCGATCACGGCGACGTCCCTGCCGTCGACGAGCAACGCCGCGCTCTTCCCCGGGTGCCAGCCGGGTTGCGCCGTCGAAACGACCTCCGCATCGCGCCCGGCGAGCGCGCGCACGAACGCAAGCGACTCCCCTTTGAAGGTGAGGAATCCGCTGTCGCGCCAGGCCGGCTCGGCGCTTTGCGGAAGCGCGAGCAGCCACGCAACGCCCGGCGTTTCGAACGGTTCGGGATCGCCTTCGAACACGTGACCTATTTCGAAGACGCGGTATGCATCGTCGCGCGCGTACTTCGCCGCCAGTTCCAAGAGCGCCGGGAGCAGCGAGAAACGCAGGTAGCGCTGATCTTCCGAGAGCGGGTTGAGGATCCCGACGACCGGCCCCGGCAGCGCGACGCCCGCGCGCTCGTACCGTCGTTGCAACGCAGCCGGTTGGAGCGAAAACGTCACCGCTTCGCGGTAGCCGCGCGTCGCGAGCGCTTGCGCGATCCGGCTCTCGTTGCGATAGTCGTCGCTCGAAACGCGGGTTTCGAGAACCGGCGGCAGCGCGGATTCGATCCGGTCGTATCCGACGACGCGGGCCACCTCTTCGACGACGTCTTCTCGAATCTTCACGTCGCCGCGCCAAAACGGGGGGACGGTCTCGAGCGCATCTCCGCCCGCGGCGACCTCGACCGAGAATCCGAGCGCACGCAGTGCGCCCGCCGCTTCGTTCGCATCGATGGTCATCCCGAGCAACTGCGCGAACGAAGCGACCGCTACCTGAATCGGCGCGGACGGCGCATCGTCCGCGCCGGCAGCGAACGGAGCGTCTGGGGACGCACCCGCGCGCTCGAGCAGATACGCGGCGCGGGCCGCACCCCACGTCGAGAGTCCGAGCGGCAGCCCTTTTTCGTGCCGGCTCGAGGCTTCGGTGCGCAGGCCGAGCGCGACGCTCATGCGGCGCACGCGCGGGCCGGAGAACGTTGCCGCTTCGACCAGCAATTCGTGCGTCGCCGGGGAGACTTCGGTTGGCGCGGCGCCCTTGAGCCCCGCGATGCATTGCGGCTCGCGTTCGTCAGCGATGACGAGAAAGCGCGAATCGAGCTTGCGCTCGGCGTCGTCGAGCGTCCGGATCGACTCGCCCTCGCGCGCGTCGCGCACGACGAGCGCGCCGCCCGCGACGTGCTCGAAATCGTAGAAGTGCAGCGGCTGCGCGCCCTCAAACATGACGAAGTTCGAGATGTCGACGAGGTTGTTGATCGGGCGCTGGCCCGCAAGCGCGAGCCGGACGCGCATCCAAAACGGCGACGGTCGCACCGTAACCCCCGAGACGCGCTGCGCGACGAAGCGCGTGCAGTCGGGGCTCTCGATCCGAACGAGCGCAGGGCCCAAGGGGCGCTCGGCGTTGCTGTCGCGGTGCGTTTCGGGTTCGCGAACGCGTGCGCCGAGGGACGCCGCAAGTTCGCGAGCTAAGCCGAGGACCGACATCGCATCGACCCGGTTCGCCGTGACCTCAACGTCGAGCACGTCGTCGCCGAGGCGGAACATCCGGGTGAAGTCCGCGCCGATCTCGAGCTCGTCCTCGAGCTGCAGGATGCCGTCTTCAAACCATTCGGCTTCCAAACCGAGCTCGGCGGCAGAACACAACATCCCCTCCGAGTCGATGCCGCGCATCTTCCGCGGGCCGATCGTTAGCCCGACAAGCTGCGCGCCGAGCAGCGCGACCGGAACGACCTGTCCTTCCGCGACGTTGGTCGCGGCGGTCGCGATCGTGAGCGCCTTCGGCCCGGCGACGTCGACGGTGCAGACGAGCAGGCGGTCCGCGTCGGGATGCTTTTCAACGCGCGCAAGCCGGCCGACGCGCACGCCCGACAGCACGGGCCGGCGCACGATGTCGTCGACGGGAAAACCGAGCGCCGCAAAGCGCGCAGCGATCTCGTCCGACGAGAGCGTCACGTCGAGATAGTCCCGCAGCCACGCGATCGGAAGCTTCACGCCAACTGCTCCAGCACGCGCGGATCGTTCTCGAACAGCACGCGAATATCGTCGATATCTTGGCGGACCATCGCGATGCGTTCGATCCCGACCCCGAAGGCCCAGCCCGTCACGCCGGCGGGATCGTAACCGGATTCACGCAGCACGTCCGGATGCACCATCCCCGAACCGCCGATCTCGATCCATCCCGATCCCCCACACGTCTTGCAGCCCTCGCCGCCGCACCCGGGACACGTCGTATCGACCTCCGCGCCGGGTTCGACGAACGGGAAGAACGACGGCCGGAAACGCACGGCTTGCTTCGGACCGAAAACCTCGCGGAACAAACCCTCGAGGACGCCTTTGAGATGTCCCAAATGGATGCCGGGCGCGACCAGCAATCCTTCGATTTGATGGAACATCGGCGAATGCCGGGCGTCGATTGCATCGCGCCGATAGCACTTGCCGGGAACGACGATCGCGATCGGCGGCGGGTGCGCCTGCATCGTTCGCACCTGCATCGGCGAGGTGTGCGTTCGCAGCAGCAATCCGGGGCGCAAATAGAACGAGTCGAGCCCTTCGCGCGCCGGGTGGTCCGGCGGGATGTTGAGCGCGTCGAAATTATAGTACTCCGTCTCGATCTCGGGGCCGAGGACGACCGCGAATCCGTGGCGTTCGAAATACCTGCACGCATCCTCCATCGCGCGCCGGATCGGATGCAGCGACCCCGTCGCCGGGGCGATGCCCGGAAACGTGACGTCGATCGCAAGAGCGAGCTCGCCCTCGAGCGCGCGCGCGTCGAGTTCGTGGGAGCGCGATTCGAGTTCGGCCTCGAATTGCGCGACGGCGTCGTTGATCGCTTTGCCCGCGGCGGGCCGTTCGGCCGGGCTAAGCGTACCGATCGCGCGGCGAACCTGCGTGATCTCGCCGCTGCGGCCGAGGAAGCGCACGCGCACGCCCTCGAGCGCGGCGTGATCGCCCGCCGAGGCCAGAGCTTCGCGCAAACGCGCGCCGAGTGCATCGAGTTGATCGGTCAAGTCGGAAAACATGAACGCCCGGCCGTTTCGGCCGAGCGTTCGAGACATCTTTTTCGTAAACGTTCGTGGGGGGCGCTAGCTGCTAGCCGGTGCTTGGTTGACTTGACGATACATGAGGTAGTAGTAAATCGATCCGGTGCTCGTGAACAGTTTCCAGAAGCGGTCGTTTGTGCGCATCAGTCGGCCTGTCACCCTTCTCTAGTTTATTTTCACGGCGTCTCCGCCCAGAACGTCGTGAGTATAGCATAGGGGCTGTGGCCCGCCAAGTCTTGACAAATCAGGGTTTTTCCGTGGTTTGCCCCTCAAAAAATTTACCGTCAAACTGTTGCGAAAATGCGTAAAATATGATACCGCCCGCAATCGCGGCGTTCAAACTTTCGCCCTCCCCTCGCTGGGGAATCGCGACGGACCGGTCGTAACGCGGCAGCCAGCCGGTCACGCCGCGGCGCTCGTGCCCGATCGCGATCAGCGGCCGCTCGGGAAAACGGAAGTCGGGGAGGGCGATGCCGTCTCGCGAGGCCGCAACGACCGTATAGCCGTGCCGCTGGGCGGCCTCGAGCACCTCGTCCGCCCCGGCGACGGCAAGCTGCATCCGAAAGACGGCGCCCATCGTCGCGCGGACGACCTTCGGGTTGTGCGGCTCGACGCCGCCCGCGGCAAAGACGGCTCCCGAGAGGCCGAAGATCTCGGCCGAGCGCAATAGCGACCCGGCGTTGCCCGGGTCGGCGATCCCCGCCAGCAGGACGGCCGGCTTCCCCGCGCCGAGCACCTCTTCCAAGCTCGCGAGCAGGGCCGGGAATACGGCAACGATCCCGGGCGGCGTCTCGAGATCGGAGAGCCGCTCCATGGCGCGATCCGGAACGGTGAACGTGACGTCGTTGAGCCCGGCGCCCGGCGGTAGTCCCTCAAGCTCCGCCGCGGTCGCGTACACCGCTTCCGGTCGCAGCCCCGCTGCCAGGGCCTCGGCTAGCATCGTCGGGCCCTCGACGGCATAGCGCCGCTGTTCGCGCCGTCCCTTCCTTGTCCGCAGAGCCCGGACGGCGTCGAGCTTCGGCGAATGCGCCCCCAGTGTCGTCACCTGCGCCATCTTCGCCATGGTCCCGGCCCCTACCAGGAGACCGCCGCTGCGGCGGTCGAGTGCACAGCGTGCTCGCGCGCGTCCTTGAAGCCGCCCACATCATCCTGGTCATGCTTGCGTTCGTCTTCGGGGGCCGGGCTTGGGTGTCCGATATCGCCCAATTCCACGGGTTCACGATCGGGGTGCTCGGTTTGCTCGCCGTTGTCGTGCTCTCGGCGTTCCGGCGCTCGTACCTCGCGGGCGGCCCGTTCGCGCGGCTGCGCGCGGCGCGGGACGGGGCGTTCCTGGCCGCAATCGCGGCCGCGATCGCGTTCGTGGTCGCCCCGGCGCGCTGGTCGCTGGGCGCGACGATCGTTGCGGTCGAGCTGGGCTTGGCCGTCGAGCTGCTTTCCCGCTGTGTCCCGCCGCTCGAGCGCAACCCGTGAAGCCGTTGTCCTCCGAGCGCATCTATACGGGGCGCGTCCTGAATCTACGCGTCGACGAAATTCCCCTGGTGCGCGGCGAGGGAAGCCGCAAGGTCGAGGTCGTCGAGCATGCGGGCGGGGTGGTCGTCATCGCGCTTCCGACCCCGGAAAGCATCGTGCTGGTCAAACAGTACCGGCATCCGACCGGCGGCGATCTCTGGGAGGTTCCGGCCGGGATGATCGAACGCGGCGAGCCGCCGCTCGAAACGGCGCGCCGCGAATTACTCGAAGAGACCGGTTATCGCGCGCAATCGCTGCGCTTTCTCTGGAGCATCTACACGTCGCCGGGTTTCTGCGAAGAACGCATTCACTTCTTCGTGGCGGAAGGGCTCGAGCCGGGCCAAGCACAGCCTGAAGCCGACGAAGAATTCGAATTGCGGATTTGGCCGCTCGACGAAGCGTGGGAACTCGTCACCCGGGACGGCCTTCGCGATGCGAAGACGCAGATCGCACTTGCCTGGGCGCGCGCGGAACGTGGATGATCCTACGGGCTAAAGACGTCGTCGATCTGCAATACTTTCTGATGGACGGCGCCAAACGGTACGCGCTTCCAAGCGGCGCCGGGCTCGATGCCGCCGACGACTTGCTCGCGAGTGCGGCCGCGCTCGACTACGCCTTGTTGGTGGCGTCTGAAAACGGCGGCGCGTATTTCGACGATGCGGCCCCGGCTGCCGACAGCCTGCGCGAATCGTTGGGCCGAGCCGCGCTCGCGGCGCTCGATTTCGTCGACCGGATGTTGCGCGCACCACAGGAAGCGTTCGACGATTTCGCCGAGCGCCACGTTCGCAAAGGCGGCATCTTCGACATCGTGCGCGCGCTGCGAGAAGGCGGCGTCGTAGATTCGGCCGGGCTCGCGTTTCGCGCGGTGACCCTCGCGAACGACGTGCTCGAACGGCGGCACGGAACGGGTTAAGCGGCGCGCGCCGTCATCGCCGTCGCACCGCGCGGCCGCGCACGGTCGGCGCGCTCGACGAAACGACCAGAACGTCGCGCATGCCAAGCGTATTGTAGTAGTCGAGGTCACCGAAATAATAGACGCCGCTCGCCGGAACGGTGAACACTTGCGAGTAACACGGGGCGGCTGCAGTCGAAGGCAGATCGCCCGTGGACCAAAGCGTCGTGCTGCTGAACGTCGTGCCGATCGGTGCGTGGGCCGCTGGAAAGGCGTACGGCGTGGCCGGAAAAGCTTCGCTCTGGAAGCCGACCGCGGAATGGACGTTGCCGTTGCTTCCGTCGGAGTTCGCGGGGTCGACATTGACGAACTGCACCTGATCGCCGGGACGCAAGGTGACGACCGACGCGGTGACCGGAATGTCGCCTTGCGAATCGGCGAGCGCGTAGCCGAAGACGAGGCCGTACGTCGGATCGGGCGTCGCCGGCGGGGCGATGTACAAGCCGATCGCAATGAACTGCGCTCCGGCAGCCACGGGCGTGTTGCACGGTTGCGGTGATCCGGAGGGCGAGGCGGAAGGGACAGGCGTGCCCGGTGACGGCGTCGCGCCGCTCAAAGCCGGCGTCGGTGTAGCGTTCGGCTGAGGATTGTAGTTCGCGCTCGAACAACCGGCGGCGATGCCGCCGAGTATCAGCGCAAGATACGCGAGGCCGAGCGCCCGGCTCACGGTGCGACCGTGACCGGAAGCGCGATCGACGTGTTCGTTCCGTCGCTGCGATAGGCGGTCAGCGCGAGTGACGTCGGGCCGCTCCCGAAACCCTGCGGGAACGGGAACAAGCCTCGCCACATGCCGGCAGCAGTCTGCGAAAGCGCAAGGCTCAGAAGGCCGTCGACCAGCGTTACCCGCACGACGTTCGTTGTCGTCGTCGCACCCACGATTACGGTCTGTCCCGGCGACACCGCGATCGGGCTGAGGTCGGCGTAAAAGATCTTGACCGGATCCGACGGCGCCGCGGTGTTGCTTGCCGGCGGTGCGCCGTAGACAACGGTGTTGCCCCGAACGCTCGGGCCGGTTGCGGCTTCTTGCACCGGCGCTGCGGTCGAGCCGGTGCCGTATGATGCGGGCGTCGGGCCGGCCGGCGGCGGCGGCGGCGGCGTCGCGGGCAGCACGAAGGGCGCTTGCGTCGGTTGCGCCGCGGGATACGGGCCGCGGCTCGCGGGCCGGGCCGCCGGTGCTAACGAGAAGTTCGCCGCCAACGTGCGCAGCGGCGCCGGGGTGGGAATCACCGGCAGCCCTTGCTGCGGCCAAGCGTCGCCGGCTCCCGGCGTGATGATGTGCGGGGTGACCGTTATGACCAGCTCGTCGTGTGAGTTGTTGACGATGTTCTCACGGAAAATCTGTCCGATCAGCGGGATGTCGCCGAGCAGCGGCACCTTGTTGATCGTATGCGTCGAGTTGTCTTCGATCAGACCGCCGATGACGAGCGTCTCGTTCTCGCGCAACTCGACGGTCGTCTGCGTATCGCGGGTCGAGATCTGCGGGATGCCGTTGAGCAGTCCGGTTTCGCTATTGACCGTCGGATGCAGCAGGATCGTGATGAAGTCGCCGGCATTGACGATCGGCGTAATATCGAGCGTGACGCCGGTCTGGAACGTCTGAAGCTGCGTGGTCGCGACCGTGCCCGCGCCGCCGCCCGCGGTCGTGGCGACCGAGATCGTGTCACCGGCGCGGATCGATGCCATGCGCCCCGAGATCGTCGTGATGCGCGGGTTCGCAAGCACGCGGCCATGGCCTTGCTGGATAGCGAGGCCGAGTTGGACGCCGAGCGAGAGCGGCGTACGCGTGAGCGGACCCAGTCCGAGCAGGCGCTGCGGGTTGCCGTTAGCATCCGGGGGCGGCGCCACCTCGCTATAGGTCGTCGAGATCACCTGCGGATTGCTGAACGATAGGCCGAGGTCTTGCGCGTACGTGGCGTTGATTTCAAGGACTTGCGTGTCGAGCACGACGAGCTTCTGCGCGACGTCGAGTTGATCGATCAGTTGGCGTGCGAGTTCGAGCGAATACATGCTGCCGGTGAGGATCAATTGGTTCGTGGCCGGCATGACGGTGATGCGCAAGTCGGCGGCTTGCTGCTGCAACGCTTGCGTGACGCTCTGGGCGATGTCGCTGGCGCTCGAGGAGGGAGCGCCGGCCAGGCCCGGCACGGCAGCCTTGAGGGTGTAGACTTCGAAGGAGCCGTTCGGTCCGCCGATCGGACCCGTGGCGGCGCCGGGTTGGTCGATCGGGAGGCCCTGACCGCTCGCGTTCTGCGTGTCGACCTGCGCGAGCGCTTGTGCGACCCGCTGCTGCTCCGACGCCGTGCCGAGGACGGTGATCGCGTTGAGACCCTTGTCGACGTTGATGCTGACCCCGCGGAACGAGCGCCCGAGGAAATCGCCGATCGAAGCGGCGTCGTAATAGTGGATGCGATAGAGCGACGTGAAGCGTACGCCCGCGGCTGGTTGATCGAGTTCGGCCGCGAGCGTCTTGGCGCGCGCGACCTCATCGGGCGGACCGGTGATGAGGACGTTGTTCCCGTTGACGTCGACGCGCACGTCGCCGATGCTGGTCGCGATCGCGTGAGCGAGACTTTGCGGCGGCGTTTGGTTGACGCGGAATGCCTCGGTCGTGCGCGGCGCCCGCGGTATCACCTGCGCCGGCGGGGGCGGCGAATCGATCGAAGCGACGATGGCGGCGATCTGCGCCATGTCGGCCGGCGGCGCTTCGACGAGCAGGGCGTGGTCGCCGGGCGCGGCTTGCAATCGCGCCGTGGGAAACAGTGCTTGGACGCGCCGTGCGACCTGATCGGCTTTGACCGTATGCAGGACGATCGCTTGAGCCGACGGCGCGATCGGACTACGCACGTCGATTCCGACGAGAATGTTGTGGATCGCGGACAACGTGTCTTCTCGTGCGGAGACGATGATCGAGTTCGCGCTGCCGTCGACGGTGATGTGCGCGCGGGGGTAGAGGACGCGCACGAGGTGCGCCGCCTGCGCCGCGGGGATCTGCGTGAGCGAGAAGACGGCGGTCTGCGTACGCGGCAGCGTGGTCGCGCCCACGGCCGCCGATGAACAAGCGAGCGCCAACGCAAGCCCGAGAGCGCGAACCGCGAAATGGTGACGGAAACGAGGGCTACTCACTTGCTCGATACTTCGGCGACGAGACGGGGGGACTGAAGTGTGCGCCCCGTCGCTAGCGGTGCGTGACTGGTTGCAGATGGGGCCCCACCGCCTGTGACGGCGGACGCCGGACGGCCGAACTCGTCGCCGGCACGCCGTAACGGATGCGATAGACGGCGTTCATGTAGGAATCAGCCACGAACAGACTGCCCTGCGGCCCGACGGCCAGACCAACGGGTTGCCCGATGCGGTCGCCGGCCATCGCGCCGTTGGGTTGCTGATAGTTCGACAGAAACGGGCTCCACTGGCCCTGGGAACCGAAGTTGTTTCCTAGAGCGGTCGTTTGGGGCGAGTCGCTGCCTTGCGACATCGTCGCGTAGGCGACTTCCGGTGGCGTGACGGGGTGGCCGTTCGCGTCCTCGTGCCACGATCCGTGACCGGAGAAGAACAGCGCACCCTTAAAGCCGGTGCCGAACTGGTAGCTGCCGGTTGGATGCAACGGATAGAACAGCGCTCCGATGATCGTCCCGTACGGCAGGTATTCGATCGCGGGCAGGATCTGCGTCGAACTGTTGCAGGTCACGCCGGAGCGATACAGTGCTGCATGATTCTCCTCGCAATCGGGCCAGCCGTAGTCGGGAGCGTTCGCGTAGGTCGCGGCTGGGGTTGCGTCGATCGTGAGCGGATCGAGATGTTCGTACGGATGTCCGTTGCTCGCGTAGATGTCTTGGAACGGCGCCGGCGGTTGCGCGGGGCAACTCGACCGCGGCATCGGCGTGTTGGGCGACGGAACGGTCGGAAGCGGCGACGGTTCGAGGCAATCCTGCCCCGCCCCGCCGGCCCATACGTTCGCGGTCTGCGGGTTCTGTGCGAGCGCGAGGGCATTGCGATAGCGCTTGGCTATCCACTTGGTATTTTGCGGCGGCTGCCCTTGCATCATCGAGGTCAGATCGCCGCCCAGCGGCACCTCCATGATGACGGCGCGCGTGTCGGAGGGGTCGGTTTCCGCACAGGCATTGCACGACGAGCCGACGCTCACAAAGAGCACACCACGCGAATCGTCGGCGAGCACCGACGTGGTTTGGTGATCGTCTTCATCGCCGTTGCACACGCCGCCGGGATTGGCCGTGAGGTTGAGCGGCGGATTGCAGCCGGACTGGATGTCGGGTTCGCGCACTTGGAAGATCTTTGTGACCGAACTCGCCGGGGCGCTCTTCATACCGGTCGTATAGGGAATCGCGTAGACGCCGTGGGTCGCGCCCACGTAGATCGCGCCGTTGGGTCCGAGGGTCGATCGGGCGGAGTAGGTCACGCCCTGCGGCAACGTGTCGGGAATCGTCGTGAAGACGGCCGGCGTTCCCGGCAGCGGGTCGCCGTCGGCGTTTGGGATGATGTAAATCGCCGCGTTCGAGGAACCCGGCGCAGCGCCGGGCGAACCCGAACCGGTCCCCACGATTAAGTCGCCGCTCGGAAGCATCGCGAGCTGCCGGGGCGTCGTGATTTCCGGTTGGCTGCCGGCGGATCCGGGCAGCGCAACGTACTGTCCGAAGAAACATTGGCTACCGCCGTTGCAGTTGCTGCCGCCGTTGATGAAGATGAGCTGCGCGTTCAGCGGGACCGCCGTCGGCGGTCCCGCGGTAGCAGTCGGCGCCGCAGACGGCGTCGCGCTCGCGTTGGCGCTCGCGGTCGCGCTGGCGCTTGCGCTGGGCGATCCGGTCAACTTCGGCGACGGGGTTCCGGTCGGCGATGAGCCCGGTCCGACATTCAGGGATCCCCCGCCGCCCGAGCAGGCGACGAAGGCGGCGCACATTGCGAGACAGAGCATTGCACGCATCATCTATGGCAACGCGAATCCGCTCGCGACGAGCGCGGAGCTTATGGTGGTGGCGCCCGAACAGGGCCCGGTCGCGCTGCACGTGTTGGTGACCGCGCCGAAGTAGTCGCCGGCATCGACGACGCCGTCGCCGTTGGTGTCGATCCAAACGCCGATTTTGTATCTGCCGGACGGTATGGCCGGGATATCGGCGATCCGGAACGTGCCGTCAACGTTCACCGGCACGCCGGACGGAAAGGTCACGTCGACGATCGTGGGCGCAACCGGCGTGGCCGCACCCGAGTTCGTGTATGCGAAGGCGCGAAATTGGGTGAACGCCGGCGCGGGCAGGGCCGGCACCGGTGCGGGGTCGCCGGCGACCGCGGCCATCGCGCGATGCGCATTGAGGCGCCCGTGTCCCTGGCGCGGATCGGGCGTCGACGTGGCGTTGACGATTTGATCGGCGGTCGAATCGAGGATCGTCTGGATCTGCGGGGGCGTCAATGCCGGATTGAGCGAGAGCATCAGCGCCGCGACGCCCGCCGATTGCGCCGAGGACGCCGAGGTTCCGGCGATCAACACGCCGCAGTCGGCGGCCGCGGTCCCGGAGGGACATGCCGGCAAACCTGCGGCCGGCGTCGTCGTATAGCTGTTCTTGATCCAGTGGATCACGTCGGGATCGGTCAGGCTCGAAGGATCGCCGCCCGGCGCGACGAGATCCAAGTTTGGATCGACGTTCGAATAGGCCGGGACGTATTCGAAGTTGCCGCCGCCGACGACCGTTCCCGGCGTTGCGGTATCGTTCACCGCTGAAGCACCAACCGAAATGACGCCTTGAAGTGCCGCGGGATAGTCGAGGGTCGTCGCCGACTCGTTGCCGGCTGCGGCGACGACCGTGACGTTGCTCGCGAGCGCGTAGTTGACGGCGTCGCGCTCGAGCGGATCCGGCCCCGCCTGCGATGCCCCACCGAGCGGTAACAGGATGACCTTCGCGCCGTTGGCAACGGCTTCGCGAATCGCCTCGGCTTCATCGGCGGTATCCGCTACCGGATTCGAACCGGTGTAGATCTGATATTCCTGAAGCGCTACGCCGTAACCGACGCCCGCGAATCCCGCGGCGTTGTTCGTACCGGCCGAAACGACGGCGGAAACGAACGTGCCGTGTCCGTCGGTATCGGTTACCGCGGCGGGCGGCGGCCCTTTCGAGATGAAGCCGCCGATGATCTGCTCGGCGACCGTGACTTGCGGCGCTACTTCACTTTGATTGGGATCGTAACCGGAATCGACGATCGCGACGGGGACCGACGGACTGCCGAGCGAGTACGCCCAGGCGTCGGACATATCGATGACGGGCGAGAGATACCACTGCTCGCCGTCGGCGAAGTAAGGGTCGTTCGGGGAGACGGCGGGGCCGTGCGAAGCCATTGGGTAGCGCAGGCCCACCCGCGCGACCGACGCAACGCCGGCTTCGCCCGCAAGGTCGTGCAGCGTCGCCTCGACGGAACGGCCGGAGGCGAGCGTGAGCACGCGGGTAACCGAAGCCGGCGACTGCGACAGCGTGAGCGCAGATCGTGATCCGTGCGCGCCTTCGATCGCGGCGAACGTGCGGCTACCGAGACGCGCGACGTCGTAGGTGACGGCGATCCGATTCGAGCTGTAGCGCGGGCGTCCGAGGATCGATGCCGGCAACCGGCGAGCGCCAAACGCTCCTGCCCGCGCAAGGGTGAATTGCGGTCGCCGGAGCACGCTTGTCGTCGTGATTCTCGTGATCTTGCCGAGCGTGTCGAGGACCTGGTTGTAGAAAATCGCGTGTGGCCCGTTCGCCGTTTGCGTCAAGGTCACGACGAACGGGGATGCGGTCGCGTTCGGCGTCGCCGCTGCGTTCGGCGTTATTTGGAAGGTGTGCGGCGCATTGGCGAAGGCCGGTGTCGTCGTTTGCGGCGTCATGCCAAGCGCGCTGCCGTCAACGGTAACCGCGAGGCCGTGCGGATTCGAGTCGATGCTGTACACCGACTGCGAGACGGGATTCGCGGAGGGTAGAACGTAGGTCGTTTTCGGCAGGGGCGTCGCTGATACCGACGGCGTCACCGACGGTGCTCCCGACGGCGCGCTCGAGGCATGTGGTGTCGGTGTGGCGCTGCCGCCGCCGGACCCGCCGCCCGGCGCGCTGCCGCCGCCCGAGCAGGCAACGATGAATGCCGCAAACATCAGCATGCCCGCGCTTTGGAAAATTCGCAAACGCATCGAGAAACCTCAATTTTACCCGGAACCCGTTGTTCGTATCACGCCGACCGCGGGTGTGGCCGAACTCACACAATAGGGGTATCGGCAGCTGTTTCGATCACTTTCGTCTTTGTTGTGCGATTGTTTGTCCCGGCGTCCGAAGACGAGACAAGGAGATGTGTCGAATGCGATGTTCCTTCGGAATCATCACTCTTGTCCTCGCTGCCGGCATCGTTGCTCCGGCGCCGGCTAACGCGGCTGGGTACAAGACGACGTTCGCAGAAACGCTCGTGCGCGCCGGGGTGCCGCGCGGAGCGGCCGGATACGACGCCGGCATCGACGTAAGCGCCGGCCGTTTCGTGCGGCTGACCGCGAGCGGCGGCCTCCGTCTTTTGAGCTTTAGCGTTTGCGGCCACCAGACCGGACCCGAGGGCTGCCGCGCGGCGTTCTCGTTTTCACGCTCCGCTCCGAGCGCACCGACCGGCGCGCTCGTCGTCGCGTTCGTCGACGGCAGCGGACGCCTGATCACGTCATGGGCTGCGGTCGGCGCGGGCGCCTTCATCGCGGTCCCGGCAAACGCCGCCCGCCTCGTGCTGCGCATCAACGGCGTCAACAATCGCGAGCCGGGAGCGGTACGCGTGGCCGCCGACGTCGTGAACGAAATCGCTGGCGGAACGCAAGGTGCCGGCGGCGTTCGCCGGCCGCTCGCGGAAGCGCGCCAAGTCTCTGCCGGCCGCGTCATCACGCGCAAGGACGTCCACTACGTCCTACGGCGCTTCGGTTATTCCGATACCCCGGAAAATGTGACCGCCGTGCTCGCGAGCGGCTACGGATCCTGGCTCGCCGCGCAGCTCAATCCACAATCGATCGACGACTCGCAGCTGGGGACATACCTTCCGGCGATGCCGGCAATTACCGGAAACGCCACGACCGACGACAAGAACTACAATCGACTCGAGGATCGGATCATCCAACGCGAGGTCGCTTCCAACGCGCAACTGCTCGAGAAGGTCACCGAGCACTGGCTCGATCACTTCGCGGTGGGCAACGAAAAGGTCTCCGACTCCTTCGCGATGATGCATTACGAGGAAACCGTCCGCGCCGACGCGCTAGGGAACTTCGGTACGCTCGTTTCGGACATCTCGATCGAGCCGGCGATTCTGCTGTGGCTCGATAACAACGGCAACGTCGGCACCGACGCGTCGAATCCGCCCAACGAAAATTTCGGGCGCGAGGTCATGCAGCTCTACACGATCGGTATCAACCAGCTCAACATGGACGGTTCGAACGTACTCGATGCGAACCAGAATCCGCTTCCCGCCTACGGCGAGCCTGACGTGAAGCAAGTTGCCCTCGCGCTTACCGGCTTTCAGACGTTTCAACCCTATCCGCTGCCCTCCGGTCAGCCGGACGATCAGATCGACGTCGAACATTTTAACGCCAACGCTCACGCCCGCGGACCCTACACGATCATCGGGCAAACGGTCGCGGACCCCGGCGACGCAACCGTCGTCAACGACGTCGTAAGCGTGCTCGCACACAACCCGTCGGTTGCCCCGTTCGAGGCGAAGGAGCTGCTGCAGCGCTTCGTCACCGAGACACCGTCGCCCGGCTACATCACGCGAATCGCGACCGTCTGGCAGAGCACCGAGAACGATCCCGCCCAGATCGCCAAGGTCTTGCAGGCGATCGTCGACGATCCCGAGTTCATCCCGGCAGTCGACTCACAGGTGAAGACGCCGGTCGAATTCTCGATCGACTCGGTCCGTGCGCTGCATGGCGCGCACGCCAATCCGGCGACGAATGCGACCGGCGCGCCCCTCGGGGATATCGATAACGACGAATACGGCACGGCCATGCAATTGTGGAACGCGCCGACCGTGTTCTCGTTCTATCGTCCGGGAAACAAAGAGTCGTTGCTGACGAACTACTATCTCCTGCAGCGCTGGAACATCGCGGCAGATATCGCCAATAACGTTCATACCGGCGCCCTCAACACGGGCAATCAACTCAATATGGATCTCTCGGGAATCGCGACGCTACCGCCCGCGCAACAGGCGTCCTATCTCCTCGACGCGCTCGTCGACGGAGGCGATCCAGAACTGCGTTCTCTGGTCACGAACTACCTCACCGGAGGCAACACCATTAACGGCGCCGTCTGGTTGATATTGGCGTCACCAAAGTACGAGGTCAACTGACGTGGGGATCTTTACGCGGCGCCGCTTTGTGTGCGGCATGACGGCGGCAACCCTTTCGGTTCCAACGTTCCTGCGCTCAATACGCGCTGAGGCGGCATCGCCGTACATTTTCGTTATCTGCCAGTTTGACGGCGGAAACGACGGCTACAACACGGTGTTGTACTTACCGGAATACGCGACCGGCTACCAGGGGCAACGAGCGAACATCGCGATTCCTCTGACGCCTAGCGATCCGCACAACGGCTTGGCTACGGACGTCCAAACGGCCGGAACGGCTTTTGACCCGACGACAGCCAACCCGCCGAGTTCAAATTCGCAATATGCCTTCAATCCGTACATGCCCGAGCTGCGAGCGATGTACGGGCAGGGCGACGTCGCCGTCATCGCCGGCGTCGGTCTCCCGCCGACCGAGCTTTCACGCGAGGGACACGAGCAGGCCAAGTTCGATCAGTACACCGGTACGATCAACTCGTTCGACGAAATCAATAACGGCTGGTTCGGCACGGCGATCGACCAACTCAACATCCCCGGCGGCGTCCTCCCTTCGATGCTCTCGCTTAACGGCTCGCTTCCGCTTACGATGCGCGGCGTAACGAGTGTGCCGCTCGTCATCGGGAGCCAGAACCTGAGTCAGGTGTCGCCCAACGTGGGACCTTCGGGGAGCGTTGGATTCGCCGATATCAAACTCGACGGCGCGTACGCCAATGCTGCGATGCCCGCGGAATTCGCCCGGGCTCTCCAAAACGCGACGCTCACCTACGTATCGCAGCTCAATGCCTACGGGAACGCGGTGCCGGCGTCGACCTACAACACGACGTATACGTCGCCCGGGGGCAGCTCGAACACCAGTTATCTCGGGTCGCAACTCAATCAGGTCGCGCGGCTCATTTTGGCGGGTGCGCCGACCAAGGGTTACTACGTCTATACCGGAGGCTTCGACTCTCACAGCGGTCAGAATCCCGGCCAGTCCGATCTGCTGGGCGACTTCTCGCAAGCGACCTCGCAGTTCTTCACGTTCTTAAAAGCGCAAAATCCAGGGATCGCGCAGAACGTCGTCTTGATGACCTTTAGCGACTTCGGGCGGCGCGCGTACTCAAACTCGACCGCCGGCACCGATCACGGGACGGCGACCGTCCACTTCGTGATGGGTCCCCCCGTTAAGGGCGGCGTGTACGGTGCGTGGGCCTCGATGAGCAACCTCGACGGGAACGGCGACACCCTCATCCAAGTCGATTTCCGCAACCAACTCTCCGATATCATTCAAGCGATGGGCGCCGACCCAACGCCGATCGTCGGAAAAACCTATCCGAAGCTGGGGTTCATCTGATATGCACCTACGCAGGCTCGCATGCACCGCCGCTCTCGTTGCCTTCGCGCCGGCCTTTGCCGTGCCGGCGGTCGCCCAGCAAACGCAGTCGAACGCCGCTCTCCCGGCGCCTATCGTCCTGAGGATACCGACGACGTACGGCGGCCACGGCGCCGCCGCATCAACGCTGCCGCTCGCGCAACCCAACCAACAGCTCCGGGCACAGCTCCAGGCGCAGCGCTATGCTGCGGCGATGGCGTTCATCCGGAAGTACGGCCCGGGCACGACCGTCCGCCTCAAGACCGTCAGCGCGCGCTACCGCTAGCGTGCGCCATGCCGCGTTAAGCGGCGCGCGTCTTCGGAAGCTTCAGGCGCTCCATCATTTCGCGGGTCGGTAATTTCACGTTGCGCGCGAGCCGTAGCCACGTCATCAGCTTGATCGTCCAGTACGTCGGGTCGAATTCGAACCAGCGCAGGCCGTGGCGAGCCGAGAACGGGAAGGCGTGATGGTTGTTGTGCCAGCCCTCGCCGAAGGTGAGGATTGCGACCCACCAGTTGTTCGTCGACCGGTCGCCCGTACGGAACGTCTGATAGCCGACCGCATGCGAGGCGCTGTTGACGAGCCAGGTGCAGTGATAGGTGAACACGAGCCGGGCGAAAACGCCCCAGACGACCCACGACCAGCCGCCGATCGCGAGCAAGACGAGGCCAAGCGCGACCGTGAACAGCGGGTTGTAGCGCTCGATGAAACGGTAGACCGGATCCTTGACGAGATCGCCGGCCCAGCGCGGACGGTCTTCCGGCAAGACGCGGTCCTTGTTGGTGCGGAAGATCCACTCGACGTGCGCCCACGGCATGCCGCGGTGCGAATCGTGCGGGTCGCCGTCGCGATCGGTGTTGGCGTGATGTGCGCGGTGCTGGGCGACCCATTCGATCGGGCCACCCTGCAGCGCGAGCACGCCTATAATTGCCAGCGCATACTCGATCGGCTTGGGGACCGTAAGGCTGCGATGGGTTAGCAGCCGATGGAAGGCTAGCGTGATCCCCATGCCGGTGACCAAGTAGAGCACGACCGCCACCGCTACAGCGGACCACGAGAACAGCGCCGGGACGAAAACACCGAGCGCTCCGAGGTGAATGATTGCAAGGCCGATGAAAATCGGCCAATCGCGTTTAGCGTTCTTTACGAAGGTTTGGGCGGTCTTGCTCATACGTTTTCTTTCGGTCGGTTAAATCGGGGGTACGCACACAACGACCCCCGCGCTTGGATACACGGAAGGTCCTGCTTAGTTTCGGCAGAGCGCCTCGCGCTCATGCTGGACCCCGTCTTTGAGAACAGGTCCTAGTGTTAAGATGCGATCGAGGTCGTGTCGCGCGATTCAAGCTGGGCCTTCGCTACCGCCAAAAGCGAGTCGAATGCGGCCTGGTCGCTCACGGCAAGGTCGGCAAGCGCTTTGCGATTCAAGGTCACACCGCTTTTCTTGAGGCCGTCGATCAGGCGGGAGTAGGAGAGGCCTTCGCGACGTGCGGCCGCGTTGATGCGGCTGATCCACAGCGCGCGAAAGTCGCGCTTGCGGACGCGGCGGTCGCGGAAGGCGTAGTGCAGCGAGTGCAGGAGCGCTTCGTTTGCGACCCGGTAGTTGCGTCGCCGTGCCGCGCGGAAGCCCTTGACGAGCTTCATGATCTTGCGGCGGCCTTTTTTCTTTGAAAGTCCGCGTTTGATGCGTGCCATTCGAGTTTACGCTCCTACAGCAAATACGGGATCTGCGGCGCAAAGCGCTTCAAATCACCGGCGAACACGGGCTGGTCTTTGCGGAAATTCCGCTTGCGCTTGCGCGTCTTCTTGCTGAGGATGTGGCCGCAACCGCTGAACTGATGGCGGTGCGTCACTTTACCGTTCGCGCTGACCTTTACACGCTTTGCGGTTCCTCGATGGGTTCTGATCTTAGGCACTGGAGATGACTCCTTCGGTTGCACCGTTCTGTGCTGCGGTGTCGGCTTTCTTTTCCTCGCGTTCGGCTTTGGCGTCGATTGCGGCGGAAGCGGCGGCCGTAGCGGCGGCATCGTGGTGCGGTTGGGTGAATTTCGGCGGCCCGGTCGGAACCGCGCGCGGCGCCAAAATCATGAACATATTTTTGCCTTCGAGCTTCGCATCGCGCTCGACCGTCGCGATCGGCGTCATGTCGGCCGCCATGCGATCGAGCAGACGCTTCCCGAAACTCGTGTACGTGATTTCGCGACCGCGAAACATGATCGTGACTTTGACCTTGCCGCCGTCGAGCAACAAGCGTTCGGCCATGCGCGCCTTGGTTTCGTAGTCGTGATTTTCGATTTTCGGGCGAAGCTTAACTTCTTTAAGTTCCCAGTTCTTCTGTTTTTTCCGGGCGTCTTTGTCTTTTTTCGACTGCTCGTACTTGAGGCGGCCGTAATCGCTGATCCGGCAGACCGGCGGCACCGCGGTCGGGGAGACCTCGATCAGGTCGAGACCCTTCTGGCGGGCGAGGGCGAGGGCGTTTTCGGTCGGCATGACGCCGAGCTGGGTGCCTTCGTCGTCGATGACGCGGACTTGGCGGATTCGGATTTGATCGTTGACGCGCAGCGGTCGTGCTATGGCAAGGCTCTCCTCGGCAAAAAAAAGTGGCGATGCCAAAGCACCCCACGCGGCGGAAACCTACCGTCGGTTCCCAACGTGCTGGACCGGATCGCCCGCAGGCATCCGGTGAGGGCGCTCGCGCGACCCTGCTTCGGCCCGCGTATCGTACCAGGACCCGGCCGTGGCGTCAATGCGGGCGGGCGGCCGGCCGGGGCGGCCGGCGGGGCTGGACCACCCCGACCCTGGCCGGGAACTCGACGAGCGTGCGCCGGTCGTGCGGGATCACGATCTCGGTTTCGGTGACTTCGGGATCGTTATCGTCGCAATTCAAATAGCGCGATGAATTAACCGCCGGTCAGGGGGCGAAAACTTTTCCTCGGCTGGCCCGTGAGTGCGACGACTTCTGCCTGCCATCGAAAGGAGCGCGTGAAGGCTCAGTTGACCACGACGTGCATCGGCGCGGATCGAAGCTCAACGAGCCTACAATGGCCTTTTGTACCGAGACCCACTTTCCCACGTACCTGAAGTTCGTACGCACCCACATACTTGCGATCAAAGTCGGTTTCGAGTACACCAGCATAGTTGCAATTAAACTCAATGCCATCGGGCGGCGTCCCTTCGATCAACATCGGAGCACCAGGCTGTAACGTGTATACGACCGATCGAAACACGATCTCGGGAAAATGGTCCCACGTGACATCTTTCCCGTTCTGTTCGAGCCAGAAGATCACATCCGTCAGGGAAGTGCAGATAGAGAGCGGAGACGACCCGGCGTTACGAACCGCGTACCAGTAAACATTTTGACTCGGATCCCGGCTCATGGTATCAGGCCCTTGAATTGCAAGAGACAGGCCCGCGTTCAAGGCACCCCCGTGGTAAAGGCCGATATAGCAGGTTTATCAGAACCAAGAGAAAGCATCGGAGGCAAAGCGGCCATCGTAAAGGCAGCCGCGAACGCGAGGAAACGGGATGTTCTTAGCAATTTGGTAACCCCTGTGGTGCGGGAGATTCCGCGCTGTCTGGGTAGGTTCCGATCCATACCGAGTTCTGCTCCGGGTCGTAATCAATTTGCATTCACCGGCCCGCCATAGCCGCTGTTATCCCTTTGCCTTTGTCGAGGCGCTGTTCGCGAAAGTTCGCAGCAGCGCCGCCGAGCCGAGGAAGTTCGTCAATGCAGACGGTTGCGCACCTGTAACGGAACGGGCGCCGCCCGGCTCGGGGCGACGCCGGCCGCCGTGTGTTGGGCCTCGGGCACGCGGGCGGCGCTGGCCGCCTCGAACATTGTCGCGCGGCCGTTCGGGGCGAGATAGACGCGGTCCGCGCCGTAGTCGAGGTAGAGGGTGAAGAGTTTGAGGATGTCGGCGCCGATCAGGCCGTCCTCGTTGTCGAAGCCGAGAGCGTTTGCCGAGACGGCCTCGACGCCGAGTTCATCGTCGAAGCTCCACGTGCCGAGCGCAATTTTCCGCGAGGGAATCTTGCGGTACGACATCGGGCCGCCGATGCCGCTGCCGTAAAGGACCGCTCCGTCGCCGGGCGCTTCGAACGATTCGGGATGCGCGCGTGCAAAACGCTGGAAGACGACGTATGAAAATGCGGCGCCCGTATCGAGGATGAAGTCGTCGCCGCCCGCGTCTCCGACGACCGCGTGCGCGACCGGCATCCCCGAATTGAGCCGCACGTCGAGCGGTGTCGCGCTCGCCGGCGCGGAGAGCGATCCGGGCCGAATCGCGTCGAGCGTGCCGTCCGCGTAATCGATCTTCAGCGCGACCGCATCGATGAAGTCGAAGCCGAGCAGACCGACGACGCGCGTGTCGTGCGATTCCTTCGAAACGAATGGAGCCGTGTGGAGCACGACGTCGTGCATTGCGAGGTTGCCGATCGAAATCGACGGCGCGACGACGCGGCCGGTGACGAACGTGCCCGCGACCGTTTGCGTCGTGCGACCGTAGGCCGCCAGGTGAAGGTCGCGCGCAACATTTTCGTCGATCGTCATCGTCGAAGCGCCGGTGTCGAGGAGAAAGTCGAGCCCGCGGCCACCGAAGTCGAGCCGGACGTAGATGCGGTCGTTCTCGACGCGCGCCGGCAGGCGGACCACGTCGACGCCGGCCGGGAACTCGACGAGCGTTCGCCGGTCGTGCGGGATCGCGATCTCGGTTTCGGTGACTTCGGGATCGTCATCGTCGCGAATCAACCGGTAGTCGAAGTCATTGTCGGGCCGATCGTCCCCGCCGTCGTAGCGCCAGAAGCGGGTTCGACCGCGGGCGTCGGTGCGGAAATCCTCGTACGTGGTGTGAATCGTTCGGCCCGCGACCGTTCGCTCGGACCGCATGAGGTAATACGTCTTGGGATCGTAGTAGAAGCGCGCGACGTGACCGCTCGCGTACGTCGTCGTTAGCTCCCATGCATCGACCGGCTCGCGAACGCGCGCCACCGTTTGCGCGGTGACGCGTTCCGTTTGCGACGGTTCGGGCCGGTCGAGGACCGTTTCACCGTTTTCGTTCTGATGCCAGCGCTGTCCGTGCCAGGTTCCGTGCGAGGTGCGAAACGGTCCGGCCGTCGTATCGATCTCGACGTCGTCGCCGCGGCGGAGCATCTCGAGCGAGCCGTCGAGCCCCGCCTGATGGACCGACCAGATCTCGCGTTCGGTCTCGGGCCGGCGATCGGTGTCCTCGGCGGCCTTGGAGCGCGCGACGAGCTCCTCGACCGTCGGCGCCGCGCTTGAAACCGGCGCGGGCTCCTGCGCCGGCGCGGGCCCAAGCGGCGCGGCGACGGCCGCGAGCGCGAAGGCGATCGGCGCGAGCGCGTGGAGCGTAAGGCTCACGTCGCGGGGACGAGCTCCGTCGGAATCACGAGCTGCGGCCGGCCGCCGAAGTGCGGCTTGCCGTTGGGCGTCGCGCTGTGCATGTTCGCGATCAGTTCGATTGCCTTACGCATCTGCGGGTCGGTGCCGTTTCGTTCGTCGTGCGGCGCGATGTCGATGTCGAAATCGGGGTCCGTGCCGTAGTTCTCGACGCGGAAGCCGACGTCGACGAACCAGAATGAGAACTCCGGTTGGGTCGTGATCGTTCCATCGACCAGGCGGTGATACGGATTGATTCCGACCACCCCGCCCCAGGTGCGTTTGCCGACCAGCGGCCCGAGCTTGTAGAGCTTGAAGACGTGGCTGAAAATGTCGCCGTCGGAGCCCGCGAACTGATTGGTGAGGGCGACGATCGGGCCGCCGACCGATTCGGGCGGATACGGAACGGGCGGTCCGTAGCGCGAGATGTCGTAGCCGACGCGTTTGCGCGCGAGCTTTTCGATCAGCAGCGGCGAGACGTGGCCGCCACGGTTGTAGCGGACATCGACGATCAGCGCGTCGCGATTGAACTCGGAGAGATAACCCCGGTGAAACTCAGAAAAACCCCACGGGCCCATGTCGGGGATGTGCAGATAGCCGACGCGGCCGCCGGTCTGCTCGTGGACGTAGCTGCGATTCGCTTCGACCCAGGCACGATAGCGCAGCATCCGGTCGTTCTTGAGCGCGTGCACGACGACCCGGCGTGGCTTCTTACCGTTACCGATCGAGAGCGAGACCTCGCGCCCGGCCGCGTTGACGAGCAACTCTTCGGGCGTAACGTTCGGCCCGAGTGCACGGCCGCCGATGGCGAGCAGAAGATCCCCCGCGTGAACCGCAAGACCTGGCTCGGCGAGGGGAGAGTCGATCTCGCGATTCCACGAGTCGCCGCGGTAGATCTTCGCGATCTCGTACGCGTTCTCGCGCTCGTTCCAAACCAAGTCTGCGCCGAGAAAACCGCGCCGGTACTGCGGCGGGACGCGATGATCGCCGCCGATCTCGTAGGCGTGCGAGGTTCCGAGTTCTCCGAGCATCTCCCACAGGACGTCGGAGAGTTCGGAGCGCGTGCGCACGAGCGGTAGGAGTTTCGCGTAGCGAGCGTGCACGAGATTCCAATCGACGCCCGACATCGACTCGTCCCAAAACTGCTCGGTCTGCATGCGCCAGGCTTCGTCGTACATCTGCGCCCACTCGTCGCGCGGCTCGACGAGCACGCTCGCGCGCGAGAGGTCGAGCCAGCCCGTCCGCCGGCCCGCATCGGCCTGCATTTTCGGATCCTCTTGACCCTCTTCGGGCAGCTCGCCGAGCGCGTCGATCGCGCGCATCCGCTCGTGCGAGCCATAGACGAGGGTTCGATGATCGTTTCCGATGCGGATGTCGCCTACGTCGTGAGCGAGCGGCGCGGCGCGCTGCTGGTCGAAATCGTAGGCGAGCAACGTCCCGGTGTCCTGGTCGTCGTCCCACGTTGCGCCTTCGGGCTTGATACCGCGCAACGCGAACTGCGTGAAGAGCGCGCGGCCGCGCGCGGCCACGACCTGCTCGTAGCGGCTCTCTTCGACCGGAAAGCCGAGGATGCGGCCGCCGATCCCTTCGAAGTCGATCTCGATGCGCTGCGGTTTACCGTCTTTGCGGCGTTCGTCTTCCTCGCGCTCCGCATCGTGTTTGTCTTTGTGCAACGGCGCGGGTTTTGGGGTGAACGGGTTGGGGATGTCCTCGCGCAACGTCACGAGGAACGGCCGCGACGCTTGCGGGAAGCTCAAATCGAATTGCAGCGCGTCGTACACCGGGTTGAAGTCGCGCGTCGAGATGAAGTAGAGGTATTTGCCCTCGGGATCCCAAGCGGGCCCGCGATCGACGCGCAGCAGCGGCGTCACGTCGTGGACCGCACCGGATTTGACTTTTGCGATCCGGACGATGGCCGTGTCGGGATTGGGCGTGGTCGCGGCGTCGGGCCCGATCGCCGTCGAATACGCAAGCCAGCGGCCGTCCGGGGAAAACGCCAGATCGCGCACGTGCGAGCCGGGACTCCGGTCGATGACCCGCACGCGCTCGGCGCCCAGTTCGACGATCAAGAGCTCGTGGCGGTGGTTTGCGATTGCGACGACGTCGGCGACCGGGGACGCCGCGAGCTCGACGACGCGTCCGACGTCTTTTTGCAGCATGACGGCCGGCGCGTCACCGAACGCTTCGCGGATCTCGAGGTGCTCCGTGCCGCCTTCGTCGCTGATGCACACGAAGCGGCGGCCGTCGTGAAGCCACTCGGCGAGCCGGTACCGGACGCGGCTGGACTCACCGTGTGCGACCGCGGCCTCTTCCCAAAGCGGCATCGTGAAGGCGCGCCCGCGCGAGACCAGCGCCAGCGCCGTCCCATCCGGGCTCGGGGCGAAGTGCTCGAGGCTCTCGCTGATTTCAATGAAGCGTCGCGCGGTTTGGGGCTCGCTCGATGGGGTTTCGACCTCGACCCGCAGGATGCGATCGGTCGCGCAATCCAACGTGAAGAGCGCTGCGCCCGCCGTGTACGCGATCGTCGTTCCGTCCGTCGAGGGGAAGCGCACGAAGTATTCGGTTTCATGCGTGTGCCGGCGCAGGTCGCTGCCGTCGGCGAGGACCGAGTAGATGTTGCCGACGCCCTCATGATCGGAGAGGAAGTAGATGCGCTCGCCGGCCCACATCGGCCAGACGAGATTGCCCGGGAGCGAGATCAAGCGCACGAAGACTCCGTCGCCGGCGCGATCGACCCAGATATCGCCCGCGGTACCGCCGCGGTACCGTTTCCAGCGCGCCGGATCGTCGGCGTTGCGGCCGATGACGAAGCGGCCGTCGGGATGCTGCGCGATCGAGCGCGCGTGGCCGAGCCCAAGCGGTTCGGCCCAGCCGCCGCCTGCCGGCACGCGATACGCGCGCGCTTCGCGCGCGAACGGCGCGTCGGCGTCGGAGCAGAAGAGGATGGCGCTTCC
>Ga0302326_10003783_pt1 | contig 35479 bp, 36 predicted proteins | sample Palsa_T0_3_FD_202264 | JGI IMG/M metagenome (GOLD analysis project Ga0302326, IMG submission 202264) | Peat permafrost microbial communities from Stordalen Mire near Abisko, Sweden - Palsa_T0_3 | ecosystem: Environmental > Terrestrial > Soil > Palsa > Peat permafrost | place: Sweden: Abisko...
GAATGCGGCGCTTGCCGCACTGCTCGAGCCACGACAGGAACTCCCGCGCGCCGGGCAGATAGTCCACCTGGGGCCGGACGGCGCGCTTCAAGGCGGGGATGTCGAGACCGAGCTCGCGGCTCCAGTAGTCGATGCAATACCAATCCAGGGTGCCGCGCCGCGCGCGGAATTTCGGCCCGAGATAGGCGCGCACCTCGTCCTCGCGCATGCCGCGAGCCCTCCCGAACTGCGCCGGAACGTGCTCTTGCCAGAACCAGTTGTCGAACCTGAGGTCGAGCAGGGTGCCGTCCATGTCCAGGAGCACGGTATCGATGCTGCTCCAATCGAGCTCGGGAAATTGCGGCATTTGCGTATGATATCAATCGATGAGAGATCTTTTGGGACTTGGCGAAGCCATGGTGCCCGTCGCCGCGCGCGCCGCGGCGGCGATCATGGCAGTCTACGGGGGCGCCTTCACGGTCGAGCGCAAACTCGACGACTCACCCCTCACACGGGCCGATATCGAGTCCCAGTACATCATTCTGGAAGGGCTCGCCATGCTTACTCCCGGCGTGCCTGTTCTCGCGGAGGAATCCGCGCAGGCGCCGTGGGCCGAGAGGCGCGACTGGCGCGAGCTGTGGGTGGTGGACCCGCTCGACGGCACCCGCGAATTCGTCAAACGCAACGGCCAGTTCGCGATCAACATCGCGCTTGTCGTCGAGCACGAGCCGGTGCTCGGTCTCATCGCGGTCCCCGCACAAGGTCTCGTGTATGTCGGAGCGTCAGGATCGGGCGCCCACCGGCAGGTCGCGGACGGCACCCGCTCGAGAATCCAGGTGGCACCGCCGGCCGTGCCGCTGCGCGTGGTCGGCAGCCGCTCCCACCAGAGCCCGGGGCTTGCGGCCTATCTGGCGCGCTTGCCGCAACACCAGCTCCGGGGCGTGGGCAGCGCCCTCAAGTTCTGTCTGCTGGCGGAGGGCAACGCGGACCTCTATCCCCGGTTCGGGCCCACATCGGAGTGGGACACCGCAGCCGGGCAGGCGCTACTCGAGGCCGCCGGCGGGTACGTCACGCGCATGGACGGGCATCGCCTGCGCTACAACTGCCGTGAGAGCATCATCAACGGCGACTTCGTCGCCTTCACGCATCCCAGCGTGCTGCCGCATTAGGCGGCAGGCGATTAAGATGCGGCCGGCTCAGGCGCGGGCCGGCTCAGGCGCGGCCGGCGGGCTCACAGAGCTGCAAGGTCGCATCGAGAAGCGTCGGGATGTCGAACACCACCTCGTCCTCGCTCATGGTGAGCCGCGCAACCCCCGCCGCCGCGATGAGTGCGGCCGGAACGTGATATTGCGGATGCTTCTGCATCCATGGGGTCATGCGGGGATCGCTGAAGGCGCGATTCAGGGCGTCCCAGCGCAGCTGTGCCGCCCTCGCGCGCGCCGTGTCGCCGCCCCATTGCAGCTCGGCGAGCTGCGGAGCGGCAATCAGGGTGTGCACGTATTGCACCATCTCGTCGGGTTCGACCTGGACGGCCATGTACGGCCTCTGGTCGTTGGTGGTTTGCGGTTTCATAACCCCTGTATGGGGCGTGCGCTGCGGAAATCCAGAGTAAGCTTTCCCTCATGAACGAGGATCTGGCGTATCTGGTGGCCGCAGCCGGCATTCTGGCGACTGCTTACCGCCTTTGGCACACTTCCCTGGGTGCGCGGGAAGCCGCCAACCGCATCGCCCGCGAGGCCTGCTCCCGGGCCGTGGTGCAACTCCTCGACGGCACCGTCGCGTTTGCCGGCTTTCGCCTGGGGCGGGACGCCGGCGGCCGGATCACGCTGCTGCGCACCTACACCTTCGACTACACCAGCGACGGCTTCGAGCGCTCGCAGGGCTTCATAGTGATGGCCGGCCCGAATCTCAAGGCAGTCGGGCTCGCCGGCACACCCTCGTGAGCCACACGGCCGGCATCGATCTTCACACCCACTCGAGCTGCTCGGACGGGTCACTCACCCCGGGCGAGCTCGTCGAGCGCGCCGCCGCGGCCGGCGTCCGCGTACTGGCACTCACCGATCACGATACGCTCGCCGGCGTAGCAGAAGCCCGTGCGGCGGCCGAGCGTCTGGGCATCCGTCTGGTGCCCGGCGTCGAGCTCTCGGCCGGCTGGCGCCACCAGTCGATTCACGTGCTCGGGCTCTGGATCGACCCGGAGTCGGCCGCGCTTAAAGCGGCGCTCGAGGGACAAGCCGAACGCCGGCGCACGCGGATGCGCCGAATGTGCGCCGCGCTGAGCAAGATGCGATTGCCGGGCGATGAGCTGCTCGCGGCGGTGGAGGCCCATCCTGGAATTCCCACCCGCTCGCACCTGGCGGCAGCCCTGGTGCAGCAAGGTCACGCGCGGCGAATTCAAGACGCCTTTCGTAAATACCTGGGCCGCGGCAGACCGGCGCACGTCGCAGCCGATTGGCCGGCCCTCGAGGAGATCGTGGGCTGGGCGCGCGAGGCGGGCGGCGTCGCGTGTTTGGCACACCCGGCCCGCTATCTCTTGTCCTCGGGAGGGCGCAAGCGCCTCGTCGCCGATTTCGCGGCGGCGGGCGGCACGGCGCTCGAGGTGGTGTCGGGCGGCAACGGCGCGCAGAATGCGCCGGCCTGCGCGGCGCTCGCGCTTGCATTCGGGCTGCGCGGCTCGGTGGGCTCGGACTTTCACGGCCCGCAACTCGCTTGGAATCCTTTGGGGCGGTTGGCTAAGCTACCGGCCGGCATCGACCCGGTTTGGCGCGGGCGTGACTGAACATCGATAACGGCATCAAATCCGAAAAAAGCACCCGTGAACGACGAAGACAGCAACGTCAATACCGACTTGTTCAAGAACATCGAGCGCCTGAGGCAACTTCGCATCGAGCACAGGGACCTCGACGATGTGATCTCGCGGTTGTCGCTCGACTTCAAGGTCGATGAGCTGCAGATGAAGCGCCTCAAGAAACGCAAGCTCATGCTGAAGGACCAGATCGCGCGGCTCGAGAGCCAGCTCATTCCGGATCTCAACGCATGACGGAAGCCTGGCTGCACCTGCAAGCGTTCTTCGACATCCTGTTCACGCGCAACGTACTGATCGAGGTCGGTGCGCTGGTCGTGTGCCTTGGCATGGGATGGCTCGCGGCCGTGCTGCTGCGGGATCACGAGCGGTTCCGCGCATTGCACCCCGCCCCCGGCGCGATCGGCATGGATCTGCTCGCGTACATCGCCGTGACCGTTCTTCCGGCGCTCGTCGTGTTCGGCCTGGTGCTGCTCGCGCGCGGCATCGTGCAAGCGCTGGCCCTCGATGTAACGATTCTGGATGCCGTCCTGCGCCTGAATGGGGCGTACGTCGTGATCCGTGTCGGCGTCTTGCTGTTCGCCATGAGCCTCGGCAACAAGGTCTGGATGCAGAACCTGGAGAACCGGGTGACGCTGCTCATCTGGCTCGCATTCGCCGCCGATTATCTCGGCTGGCTCGATCCCATCGTTTCGGTACTCGACCGGATCGGCATCACTTCGGGCAAGAGCCATATCTCTGTCTGGTCGGTATTGAAGGTGCTGTTCACGTTGACCCTCTTCGTCCTCGTGGCGATGTGGATCAGCCGCTGGATCGACCGGCGCCTCAAGCGCCTCAGCACGCTCGCGCCCTCGACACGCATCGGCCTCGCCAAGTTCGCCAACGCGTTTTTGATCGCGCTCAGCATCCTGGTGGGCCTGAACACGGCCGGGGTCGATCTCACCACGCTGACCGTGCTCACCGGCGCCATCGGCGTCGGGCTGGGATTCGGCCTGCAGTCGATTGCCTCGAATTTCGTGAGCGGTTTCGTGCTGCTCATGGACCGCTCCATCAAACCCGGCGATGTGATCAGCCTGTCCGGACAGAGCGGCACGAGCACGGAGAACTTCGGCTGGGTGCAGGAGCTGCGCGGCCGCTACGTCGTGGTGCGCGACCGCGACGGCATCGAGATGCTGGTACCCAATCAGCAGCTCATCCAGAATGCGGTGATCAACTGGAGCTACACCGATCCGCGCATTCGCCTGAAGCTGCCGGTTCGCGTGAGCTATCAGAACGATCCCGAGCTCGCCCTCAAAATACTGCTCGACGCCTGCGAGGGACAGCAGCGCGTGCTCCGCGACCCGCCGCCCGTCTCGCGCCTCATGCAGTTCGGCGATCACGGCATCGAGCTCGAGCTGCGCTTCTGGATCTCCGATCCGCAGGAGGGCGTGAACAACGTCCGCTCGGAGGTCAACCGCACCATCTGGTCGCTCTTCAAGCAGCACGACATCACCATCCCGGTGGCGCAGCGCGAGGTCTACTTGCACAACGCGCCTCCGGACCTCGACTGACGGCGCGCGGCCGTGCCCCTCGTCGTCTCCGAGCACATCACCATTCCCGACGAGGAGCTCGAATGGAAATTCATCCGTTCCTCCGGACCCGGCGGCCAGAACGTGAACAAGGTGGCGAGCGCGGTGCAGCTGCGCTTTCTGCTGCCGCGAAACGCAGGCCTCTCCGCCGCCGTCCAGTCGAGGCTGAGGCGGCTCGCGGGACAGCGGCTGGTCGACGACGGCACCATCCTCCTCACCGCGCGGGATGAGCGCAGCCAGGAACAAAACCGGCGCGCCGCCCTGGAGCGGCTGGGCGACCTGGTGCGCGCGGCGCTGATCGAGCCCAAGATCCGCAAGAAAACCCGCCCGACCCGCGCCTCGAAAGAGCGCCGGATCGATGCCAAGAAGCACCGCGCGGGCACCAAGCGCCAGCGCAGCGGCCGCGGTTGGGACTAGCGGGGGCGCCCAGCCCGGGGCGCCTTGCCGCGGCCGCTACTGTCCGAGCGTCACCTGCAGGATGTCGTGCCGCAGCTGCTCCGAGAGCACGAGCTGCGCATCCGCGGCGACCCCGAAGAGCGGCTCGCCGAACTTGATGGTGCCGTCCGCCGCTGCCGCGATCACGTTGCGCCGGCGCAGGAGCTCGATGAAGTGCTGGAAAAGTGTCCTGTCGAAGAACTCGGGGGAGTTCAATCCGTACAGTACCGACATGCGCTGCGCGGTGAGATGACAGCGCTCCTCGAGCGCCTCCTGGCCGATGGTGCCGGAGCCCGCCTGCAGCAACAGCGCCACCACGAGGTAGTAGCGCTCGATGGTCTGGATGGTGGCCTCCGCGAGCAGCGAAAGCTGAAAGGCCTCGACCGAGGTGGGGGGTGGGCGATGCCACTCGCTGCGGTCCTCGTTGTCGTCGAGCAGGTTCAAGCGCCCCATCGCCTCGAGCAGCCGATCGACGACGACGCCGATCTCCTCCTCCGTCCAGCGCATCGCAAGCTCGGCCCTGATGTAGGGATAGACGCGCCAGACCATGCGCTTGAGGTCGATCGTGAGCATGCGCGCGTTGCTCAGAAAACAGCATGCGAGCAGCGAGGGAATCGCAAACAGATGCAGCACGTTGTTGCGGTAGTAGGTCGCGAGGATGGCGCGCTCGGCCGTCATGCGCAGAATGTCGCCGAGCGGATGTCCCTGGCGCTCGAGCATGCCCATCGATTCGGCGTAGCGCGTCATCTGCGCCCCGGACAGCTCGGTCACCGTGACCAGGGGCGAGTACGGCGCCTCGCGCATCAGCCCGCGGTACAGCTCCACCTGACGCACGAGATCGGCCTCGCCGAGCGCCTGGCGCGGCGTCGCGAGCAGCGCCATGGATACGAGGTTGATGGGCGTCACCGCCGCCGCAGCGTTGATGCCGCTCGTGATGCGCGCCGCGAGCTCCCCGATCGCCTCGGCGACCCATCCTGGCGGCGAGCCGCCCTCCTCGCCGCTGCCGTTCCCCGGCGCATCGCGCCATGCCGGGTTGAACCGCGCGAGCAGCTCGTCGAGGACTATGGGCTCGCCGAGATTCACGTGCACGGTGCCGAACTTGCTGCGCAATACCGATAACGAGCGGATCAGGCCGATGACGCTCTCTTTCTGTTTCGGGGCGCCGGACAGCTCGCCGATGTAGGTGCGGCCCTCGACGATGCGCTCGTACCCGAAGTACACCGGCATGAACACCACCGGCCGGTTGGGCTCGCGCAGGTAGCTGCGCACCGTCATCGACAGCATGCCGGTGCGCGGCGCGAGCATGCGTCCGGTGCGGCTGCGGCCGCCCTCGACGAAATATTCGAGGGGATGGCCGCGGGCCATCATGAAACCCAGGTACTTGCTGAATACGGCGCTGTAGAGCACATCGCCCTTGAAGCTGCGGCGCAGGAAAAACGCGCCGCCCTTGCGCAGGAAGTGCCCGACCACCGGCAGGTTGAGATTGACCCCCGCGGCCACGTGCGGCACGGCGAAGCCCTTGCGGTATATGACGTAGGAGAGCAGCAGATAATCCATGTGGCTGCGGTGGCACGGCACGTAGATGATCTCGGCGCCGTCGCCGACGTCGTGCAGCTTCTCCACATGCTCGAACTCCACCCCGTCGTACAGCCGCGTCCACAGCCGCGATAGGACGGCAGCCATGATGGTGACGAAGGTCTGCGAATAGTTGGCCGCGATCTCCATCGCGTACTTGCGCGCGCTGAGCAGTACCGCCCGGCGCCGCGCCCGCTTGAGCTGGCGTGCGCGCGCACGCCCGCGCAGCGTGCGCGCCCGTGCGAGCCGCGCGTTCATCTCGGCGCGCACGGCATGGCGCACGGCCTGCGTGCGCAGGATGTGCGCGACCATGGTGCGCCGGTGCGACAGATCCGGTCCGATGGTCGATGCGCGCTGCGCGCGGAATTCCGCCCGCAGGGCGCGCAGCGCGCGGCGCACACCGCGCTCCGGCGGAAGGTCCGCCAGCACTCCGCGCAGCTCGATGGGCTGGCCGAAGTACACCACGGTGTTGCGGCCGTTGAAGAGCACGTTCAGCAGCTTGCGGAACCGCCCGAGCAGCACCCAGTCCTCGGTGAACACCAGCCGCCACAGGCTTTGCTCCTTTTCAGGCGCGCGCCCGAAGTAGATCGCCACCGGGATGAGGTCGACGTCGAAGGTCGGCTCCCGGCTCGCAAACTCGACCAGCTGCACGAGCTGGCGGGGCGCGCGCCGCCGCAGGCGCGCACCGAGAAACGCGCCCTGCCGCACGAGCGCGAAGCAACGGTCGGGCTTCGGGATGCCGAGCGCCGCGCACGCGTTGTCGAGAACCGCGAAGTCGGTGCGGCTCTCGTTCTCGAGCACGTAGCAGACCGGGCGGCTGCGCACGGCAATCGACTCGGCGATCTCCTCGGGCTTGATGGTCACCTTGACCCACAAGCCGAGGATTTTGCGAACGGCGAAGCGCCACGCCCGAGTCAGGCCGCGGAACGGGCTCATGGGAGGGGAGGTCTACGCGCCGGGGCTATTGAATGAACAAAATCCCCAGCCACCGAGTCCAACGCCTGAGCATCCCCATTTGCTACCTCGTTAACAGCCGGCCTGCGGGACCATAAGTGTACAATCGTCAAGGATATACAGTCACTCGGAGTCGGTGCATGACTCATCTCTCGCTGTTGCTCGTGCTGGCGGCGGGCAACGTCTTCGCTGCCGATGCGGCGGTCGACATCGACACCGCGGCGAAGATCTATCAGGAAGCCGCCGTGCGCGAACAAGTACGCGCCTCGCTGCTCGCGATGCCCAAGCAAATCCGCGACATGTTCTCGCGCGATGAGTCCACTCGCCTCACGGACGAGCAGCTGACCGCGGTGGATGCGGCGGCCACGCACGGATTTCGCATCGACGTATTCGAGGCACCGGCGTTGAGCGCGCTCGCCCACGATCTCGACGCGGCGAGCGTCGCCAAGATCGAGGCGTTTCTGCAGAGCGACCTCGGCAGGCGGATGGTGACCGACGACGTCGCCTCCGCGACCATGGGCGAGGCCAATATCGACAAGGTGATGAGCGGCGAGATATCGGTGCCGCTCACGGCGAAGCGCGCCGCGCTCATCGACAGGCTGGAGCGCGCGACACGCTCCACCGAATCGACGGTGGACATCTTCCTGGGCATGGGCCAGGCGGTCGCCGTCGGGACGGCCATCGGCTCCGGGCTCGATCAGAAGAGTGTCGCCGAGCGGGCGCAAAAATCCGGCGAGGCGAGCCGCGCGGGACTCGAGCACGACATGCGCGAGCCCATGCGGCGCTTTCTCGCGTACTCGTATCGGGATCTTTCCGATTCGGACTTGAAGCATATGCTCGCGTTTCTGGAGTCGCCCGCCGGCTCCCATTACGTAATCGCGTACAACGCCGCGATGGGCGCCGGCTACGACGCCATGGGCAGGCGCACCGGCGAGCAGCTCGGTGAGAGTTTGCGCGAGCTCGCCCAGGCGAGTCTCGGGCCGGAGGCCCGGACCCCCGAGGCGCTCGCCGCGCCGGAGGCGCCGCCGACGGACGCACCCGCATCGCCGCCCGTCCTTGCACCGCCGGTGCCCGCGCCCGCATCCCCGGCCATCCCCGAGGCAACGCCGCACTGACCCCAAGGCGCGCGCTCCGGACGCCGCTCACGCTCGCGCCACGAGGCCGAGCCCTTCGAGAAAACCGCGCAGCAGCGCGCAGATCGATTCGATGCGATCCTCGAGTCGATGGTCCGAGTTCAGCACGTGGAGCGAGGCGTGGTGTTCGCGTGCCCAGCGAATGCCGTGGTCGACGGGCACGATGTCGTCGTGCCAGCCGTGTACGACGGCCGTCGGACAGGGCACATCCTGCGGGGTGTAGGCCTCGTATCCCGGCATGTAGAACGCGGGGGCGAGCAAGAAAAGGCCGCGTGGACCCACGCGGGCGGCTGCCGCGGCCGACACGTGACCGCCCAGACTCGAGCCCACGAGCACCAGGGGCTTCGGCAGCCGGACGCACGCACCGACCAGCTTCTCGACCCGTGCGCCGGGGTCGTCCATGCCGCGATAGTCGATCGATTCGACTGTGAGGCCGAGCTCCCGCGCGAGCGCCGCCATGGCCGTGATCTTGCGGCCCCAGGGCCCGCTCTCCTTGCCGTGAGAGAACACCACACATGACATAAGCTCGCGCTCCGCGCCGTTACTGTTAAAGAATCAAGAGCGTCCGGCCGCTAAACCACCCATGGCCTTGGAGGAAGAACCGTCCGGTGCGCCGCAGGAACTGCGCCGGGCCATCGACTGTCTCGAATGTAGCGTCGACCTCGAGGACGTGCCGAGGACGGCACTCGAGGCGCTCGCGGTCGGCGCCGTGCATTTCTCCCTGCCGGCGGGCGATGTGCTGTTCGAATCGGGTTCCATGCCCGACGGAGTATATCTGCTGGCGAGCGGGCGGCTCGGCGTGCGCGGCGCGGCCGGCCCCGGATTCAAGGCCGAGATCGAGCGCGGCGAGCTGGTGGGCGAGGCCGGCTGGCTGCTCCGCGAGCCGCATAGCGCCACCGTGACCGCGTTGCGCGACTCTGAGCTCTTGCTCCTGCCCCACGCGTTGCTCGAGGAGGCCGCGGCGCGCTCGAGCCAGCTCGCGCTGGCCATGGCCCGGCTCTGCGCCCGCCGGTTGAGGCGCAGCAACGCGGCTTACCACAATGCGCGCCGCACGCGCGTGTTTGCGCTCGTGCCGAACAGCGAGGACATCGACACGATCGATTTCGCCGCACGGCTCGCCGAGGAGCTTCGTCGCACCGGTCGTACCGAGCTGGTCTGGGACGTGCGCGCCGAGACGCACACCGCCTCTTGGTTCGGGCGGCTCGAGGAACAGAACGATTACATCGTCTACGCGGCGGGTCCCGGCGAGGGGGGCTGGTTGCGCCAGTGTTGCCGCCAAGCGGACTTGATCCTCGTGCTCGCGCGTGCCGGCAGCGGACCGCGTCCCTGGCCCGCGGCCGTCTGCGCCGCGGCCGCACGCGGCACGCGGGTCGAGCTCGCCCTGCTGCACGAGGGTGCGTTCGTCGCCGGCGTCGCCAGCCACTGGCTCAAGACCCTGCTGGTGGCGCAGCACCATCACATCGCCGCACCCGCCGATCTCGGCCGGGCCGCACGCCTCATTACGCGGCGCGGTGTAGGCCTGGTTCTTTCCGGCGGCGGCGCGCGCGGCTTCGCGCATCTCGGCGTGGTGCGTGCATTGCGCGAGGCCCGCGTGCCGGTCGACTTCGTCGGTGGCTCGAGCATCGGCGCGATCATCGCCGCCGGTGTCGCCATGGGCTGGGGCGATGACGAAATGCGCACGCGCTACCGCCGCACCTTCGTCGACAGCAATCCGGTGAGCGATTACACCTTCCCGCTGGTCGCGCTCACCCGCGGCCGCAAAGTCTCGCGGCTCCTCGAGCGCGAGTACGGCGACACGCTCATCGAGGACTTGCGCATCCCGTTCTTCTGCCTGAGCGCCGATCTCAACGCCGCGCGCGGCGTCGAGCATCGCGACGGTGCAGTGTGGCGGGCGCTGCGCGCCTCGGTCGCCATCCCGGGCATGCTACCGCCGGTCTTTCGAGGCGATGACGTCCTGGTCGACGGGGCGGCCATCAACAATCTGCCCGTCGACCTCATGCACGCCCGCGCCCCGGGCCTGGTGATCGGTTGCGATGTGAGCGCGAACCATCCTACCGCCCCGCACGCCGCGGCGGATGGGCCGCCCCTCTGGAGTTTGTTCTCCCGTGGCGGCCGGCGCATGAACATCTTCCAGATCCTGATGCGGGCAGGCATGGTGAACAGCGTGTCGAGCGCGGCGGCGCAGCGCAATCTCGCGGACGTGCTGCTCAAGCCGTCGCTCGCGAGCATCGACCTGCTCGAGTGGCATGCATTCGATCGGGCGATCGAGGCCGGCTACGATCACGCGGTCCGCGCGCTCAAGGAGCTCGCGAACCTGCCGCGCCTTGCGCCGATGCCGAAGGAGCCGGTGCCGACCTCCCTGTCGACCGAGCTCGAGCGGCGTCTCGCCGCTAGGGCGCTAGCTGGCTAGCCAGTGCGTCGACCCACTTGAGCTCTGCCGGGCAGAGCTCGGCGAGCTTCGCGCGGTTCAAGCTCGCCGGCGTGACGCGGCTGCGCTCGGCCGAGTGGCAGATGCGGTAGGTGTGGAACTCCCCGGCGCGCGCAGCGGCGAAGCCGATGAGGAATTGAATTTCACCACGTCGCTCGTCGGCTGCGTTGAAGCGGCGATCGCACAGAACGAAAAAGGATTGCTCACGGCGGCGCGCGCCGAAAGCGCCGTCCTCGTGCAGCTGCTCGAAGAACGCGCGTACCTGCGCCGCGACGGCCTGCGCGATCTCCGCCGAGGGCTCGGCACCGGCGACCCAGCGAGTGCCGCGCTCGATGCATTTGATGATGAACAGCGCCAGCCGCCGAGCGGCGAGACTTTGCCAATCCGCGGTTCCCGCGGCGCCCGCGGCGAGGGTACGCGGCTTGTTGCCGATGCGGCTCACGGAGCGTACCGACTGGAGCGTATTCACCCCGCGCGAGAGCAGCCGCGCGCGGCGATCTTCCGGCACCAGGCACACCGGGCGGTACCCGGGCCGCAGCACCGCATCGTCGGTGCGCGGCTCGCCCCACACCGGGTGCGCTTCGTCGCTGCGCCCGAGAATGCCGGCGACCGCCCCACAGGGGGCGAACGACTCGAAGTGACCGCGCAGCTTGTCATGGGCGAGGATGCGCGGGAAGAACATCACGGCATTCTCGGACTTGACGTCCCAATCGCGCATTCCCGCGAGCGCGTCGTCGGCCGTGTGCCACCCGTACGGCGGATCGACGATGAGCATCGCACCGCGGTCCTTGCAATAGCGTTCCGCCACCATGAGCACGGCGGGTCCGACGTCCTCGGTGCGCGCGAGCGGCGGAACGCACAAAAGATTGAAGTAATCGCAACCATCCAGAGCGAACAAGCCGGTGTGTTCGAGCTCCGAGCCGATCAAGTCGTAGTCGGTCAGTGGCGCGCCGTCGTCGCCGTCGGAATTCGAGCTCACATAGGCGGCATTGCCCACGGCGTCGAGCGTGCGCTCCGGACGCAGCCGCGGCACGGGGCCGAGCGTGCGGATCAGCTCGGAGCGCAACAGTACATCGCCCACGTAGCGCTCGTGGCCGGGCAGCACCGAGAGCTGCGGGAAGATCTCTTGATCCTCGATGTGGCTTCCGCCCGGGACGCGCACCCGCTGCACGGTGAGATTGAAGCGCTGCTCATCGTGCGGCGGGATGTTGTCGTAATCGACGCTCGCCCGCAGGAACTCGCGGGTGCCGGGACTCGCCGCCTGCAGGATGAGGACGTCCTTGCCCGCACGCAAGGTGAGGGTCGCGGCGCGCGCCCCGTTGACGACCCGCACGATGACCGCCTCGCCGCCGCCGTTCTCGAAAAAATGCTCGACCGCGTAGGACAGCCGGCTCGGTTGCCAGAGCCCGCCGAAGGCGTGCTGAAACTCGACGAAGCTTTCGATGCGCATGGGCCGGTTGAGCGGGCCGCGCAACGTGCGGCCGACGAACGCCGTACGCGCGGTGTGCAGGCGCGCAATCGAGCGGTCGGCACCCCGTTCTTCTTGTAGCGGAACCCCCAGGGCGGGCGTGACCAAATGTCGTCCTTCGCAGGTGCGGTCTCGAGTCAACTGTAACACAACCCGGCGCGCATGCCGGGTCTTGCACGCCCTACGCGGCGAACAACCGCAGGTCGCGCCGCTTGAGCAGCGGCACGGCAGGAGCCGCGCAAACCGCGATCAAGGCATAGATGACGTAGGGTCTGGTGGTCGACGGCGTGTCGTCTTGGAGAGGGATCATCCCTTGGGGCGATCGGCCGGCCGCAGAGGCCGCGCGGCCTCCTCTGCGCGGCGCTCTTGCTCGAGCAGCGCCTGGTCGGCGTCGATTCGCTTACGCTCGATCTCCTCGAGCATCACCTTCATCCACTCACTCATCATCGGTATCGGAGCCCGGGCTGACGATGACATCGAGGGCGGCGGCGGTGTGCGCCTGGTAGAGTGGTCGCGCCCGCGCATACACGCGCTTCGCTAGCGCTTCGCCTGCCGGCGTCTTCATGAGCTCGGTGTACACCGGCAGGAGCAGCGTCCGGCGCCCGTTGGTCTCGAGGAACTCCTCGAGCCGCGCATAGCTCGGCTGATAGGCACTCTTGATCACCAGCACGAACCAGCTGGAGGCGATCTCGGCATTCGCCGTGCGCGTGAAGCCGAATGCCTGATCGAGCTCGGCGAGCTGATCCCGGCGCAGCGGCCCCGGCATGGCGTCGAGAAAGTAACTCCATTGCGGCGTGACCCAGCCGCGGGTGTCGAGCTTCTTCGCGGGGACCTTGCCGGCGAGCCAGGCGCTGCGCGTCGTATCCACCGATTCGTAGGGATGGGCAGCGAGCAAGGGCGCCTCCTGCGGCAAGCCGGGCTCCTCGACCCAGGCGGCGACCTGCGAGGCGCTGACGATGCCCGGAAAGCGATCGAGGAGGTTCTCCTTGAGGTAACCGAGGAACTCCTCGGTGGTGATGCTCTTGAACGCGAAGTGATCGAAGTAGCCCTTGAGGAAAGCGTCGAGGCGCTCGCTGCCGAACTTGCCGTCCAGAAAGGCGAACAGCAAACCACCTTTCTGGTCCGCCGCGGTCCGCGACACGGTGGGATCGCGATCGCGCTGATCGACTGCGAGCGCCTGATCCGGCCGAGCCATCTGCCCGAGATCCTGGCGCACGGAGCGCTCCGCGAGCACCCGCTCCACGGTCGCGCGCGGCTCGCCGTACACCTCGCGAACCAGGCGGTTCTGCATGTACACCGCGAGTCCCGCGTCGATCCAGGCATCGCGCGGCGTGGCACCGCTGACGAGGTCCCCGGCCCAGGCCTGCGCCACGGCGCGCGCCACGGCGGACTCTTCGCTGCGGTCGCCCGTGACCACGGTGGACGAGATGAAGGGCGCACGGGGATTGCCCACCTCCGCCAGCGGGAACGCGGGCGGCAGCACCACGAGGTCGCAGCGCTCGAAGCGATAAGGGCCGAACAACGTCTCGGCGGCCTTCAGCAGGCTCTCGGTATCGGCGAACTCCTTGGCCGCGTCCGCGACCAGGGGCTTTTCCGCATACACGCCCGTGCGCGGACCGGTCGCCTTGAAGCGCAGGTCGCCGACGGCGAGCGCGATCCGGCTCGGCGGAATGGCGTCGCGATTGACGAACGCGTAATTGCCGTTGTGCTTCACTTCGGGGTCGTTGCGCGCGCTCATCACCGCGAAGAGGTCGTCGTCGGTGTGAATGATCGCCGCGTAGGTGATGCGCACCAGAGCGCTGTCCTGCAGCGGGATCCAGTCGCGCGCGCCGATCGGCGAGGACAGGGTGTACATGAGCGGGTTGTGCCGGCCGATGGTGTGCGCATCGCCCAGCCAGTGCAGTGACGCTGCGTCCGGCGAGGTCACATAGTCGATCTTGATGGTCTCGGTCGAACGCTTGTGCGGCGGCAGCTCGATCACCAGCGGGCTGCCGAGAATCGGATCGGCCTTGTCGACATGGAAAGGCCGGCTTACCCAGGTAGTCTCGCTCTTCGACAGAGCGCCGATCACGCTCGTCGGTCGCTCACTGACTTCGCGGATGTCGAGCCCATGCGTATCGAGCACGAGCTCGGTGGCGTTCGGATCGAGCCGCTTGACCTGCAGCGCCGCCTCGCCGATCAGCACCTTGTTGTGAAAGTCGACCCGCAGGTCGAGATCGACGTGGGTGACGCGGAATTGATCGACGTTCGCGAACGAGTGGTAGTCGAGTCCGCTTTGCAGAGGCACGAGATCGGGGCGCGCGGCCGAGAGCGGGCGCGGCGGTTCGGCCGGCCCCTGCACGTCAGGCGCCGCCGCCGGCGCAGCGCCGCCCGCGAGCCAGCTCGAGACGGCGAGCGCGAGGCCGGTAACAGCTCTACGCCCGGGGTTCTTCATGCGTCAGAGCGAGCCCGCCGGCTCCGCCGTCGCAGCGGGTGCCGCCGGCGGGGGCGAAGAAGCGGGCGGCGCCTCGCTCTTGCCGTTCACGAGCTCGTTGAACGTCTTCTCATCCACCAGCAGACCGGTCTTGCCGTCCCAATTGGAGCCGTCGGGCAACGTGTTCTCGACGAGCAGCGACCGCTCGAGCACGGTGTCCATGCCCGGCTGGTTGCCGGTCACCGGCACGGGCACGGCGCGCGGCGAGTGCGCGAGATCCCCGATGCGCTGCCAGTCGATGTCGTTATCCGCACCCTCGATGCGCTGTCCGATCTTCTGCCGCTGCTTCGGATTCATGAGGTTCGCGAGCAAGCGCTTGCGATTCTTGTCCCAGTTGCGCGAGTCGTCCTCCATCACGGCATAGGCCTGCATGTAGAGCGTACCGTCGCGCCAGCCGAACGCATATGGCTGGTTGACCACGGTGACCTTGGTGCCGATGGGGATCAAATCATAGAAGACCGCAATGTCCTCGGGGTACAGGCGCATGCATCCGTGGCTCGAGCGCATGCCCACCCCGTAGGGCTTGTTGGTGCCGTGGATCAGATAGCTCGGCCAGCTCAAGCGGAAGGCATATTGACCGAGAGGGTTGTCGGGTCCCGCTTTCACCACGGCGGGCAACATGTCGCCATCCTCGGCGTGCTCCTTGCGCACCGACTCCGGTACCACCCACACCGGATCCTTCTCGCGGGCGACGATCCGAGCAGTACCTTCCGGGGTCTTCCAGCCCACTCTACCGATGCCGATCGGGTGCGTGTACACGACCTGCGGCTCGCCCTTCTTGTGCGGCGGGTAATAGAAGATGCGCATCGCGGCCACGTTCACGACGACGCCCTCGTGGGGCGCCGCGGGCAGCACGAACTGCGTCGGCACGACGACCTCGCGGCCGACGCCCGGCAGCCAGGGGTCGACCCCCGGATTGGCGAGCAGGATCTCCTCGTAACCCACGTCGAAGCGACGCGCGATGTCGGGGAGCGTGTCGTCCTTGCCGACCGTGGTCTTCTGCACGTAACCGACGAGGTCGCCCTCCTCGGGCGTCAGCTCGAATCGATGCGTCGCCGTCGGTTTGGGAAACACGGGGGCCGGCGGAGCCACTGGGGCCGCGGGCGGCGGCTGCGGCGGCGGTGAGGTGCGAAACAGCGAGCACCCGGCGGCGCAGAGGCTCATTGCGACGAGCCAGCCCGCGCGCGGGCGTGAGGGGGGGACTTCGAGCATCATGGCGCCCTATCTACAGCAAAGTTCCGCGCCTATCTACAGCAAAGTCGGTTGGTCGGGCAATTCATTGCCGGCGGCGGCCTGGTTGGGGATCGCCGCCGGAAAATGACGCGCGAGCAACCCGCCCACGGCATCGACGCCGGCGATCGAGCCCGCCTTGAAGCGCCCCGCCCGAAAGTGCTCTTCCATCATGCGGCATACCGCCTCCCACTCCGCGGACGCTACACGCGCAACCAAGCCCCGGTCGGCGACAATCTCCACGCCCCGATCGGCGACCAGCACGTAGATCAGCACACCGTTGTTGTGCTCGGTATCCCATACCCGTAGCTCCGAGAACACCTCCAGCGCGCGGGTGCGCGGATCGATCTCGCCGATGATGCGGCGCGGCGGGAGCGCGGTTTCAACCGCGAATCGGATCTCGCCGGCATGCGCGCGCTCGGCGCGCGCGATGGCTTCCTGAATGGCATCGAGGGTCGACCGCGGAAACAGCATGCGGGTGCGCCAATGCAGCGCGGCAGCGTGACGCAGGAGACGACGCATGCGCATCACCAGCTCCCCGAGGCGCCGCCGCCGCCAAAGCGCCCACCGCCGCCGCTGAACCCGCCTCCGCCTCCTCCGCCTGCCCCGCCGCCGAAGCCCCCGCCCCAGCCGCCGGCGGCACCTCCGCCGAAACCGGTCGACCAGCCGCGGTTCGATCCCAGGAGCATCGCGAAGAGAAAGGCCAGCACGCCGGCGCCGGCGCCGAGCGCGATGATATGCGTGAGGAGCCAGGCGATCGCTCCGGCCAGACCGCCGGTGGCGAGCGACCCACCGAGACGCCCGAACACGGCGCGCAACAGACCGCTCGCGACCACCACGACGATGAGCGCGAGCGGCAAGACATTGTGCATGCTCGAATGGCGCTCCCAGCGGTGATCGGGCTCGGGAAGGGGTTCGCCGTTGACGACTGCGATCATTTGCGCGACCCCGGCCTCGACCCCGCCGTCGTAGTCGCCGAGCTTGAAGTGCGGCGCGATAGTCTCATCGACGATCCGATTCGCGGCCGCATCGGGCAGCGCACCCTCGAGTCCGTACCCGACCTCGATGCGCACGCGCCGGTCGTCCTTCGCTACCAGCAGTATGGCGCCATCATCGATGCCCTTGCGGCCGAGCTTCCATTGGTCCGCCACCCGGATGCCGTATTGCTCGATCTCTTCAGGGTGCGTCGTGGGCACGATCAGCACGACGATCTGGCTGCCCTTGTGCGCCTCGACAGCGGCGAGCTCGGTCTCGATGCGGTTCACCGCACTTCCCGACAGGATGCCAGTGAGGTCGATCACCCGCGCGCTGAGCGGCGGCACGGGCACGAGCGCCTGCGAGAACCCGAGCCCTGCGGTGAAGCAGAGCAGCGCCGCGGCCGCCGCGCGGAGGCGTAGCCCCGTGAACGCCATCCGCCGCGCTCCGCCTGCGAGGCTCAGAGGAGCTGCCTACTGCGCCGGCGCCGAGGCAGGCGCCGCGGCAGGCGCGGAAAAATCCACAGCCGGGGGCTTGGAAATCACGGCCTCGTTCTCGACCGCAAAATTCGGCTTGGGCTTGTAGCCGAACATCGCCGCCGTGAGATTGTTGGGGAAGGTGCGCACCGTCAGGTTGTAGTCCTGCACCGCCTGAATGTAGCGATTACGCGCGACGGCGATGCGGTTCTCGGTGCCCTCGAGCTGCGCCTGCAGATCGCGGAAATTCTGGTCGGACTTGAGCTCCGGATAGCGCTCGGACACCACCAGCAAGCGCGACAAGGCGCCCGAGAGCTCGCCCTGCGCCGCCTGAAACTTTGCGAGCGCTTGCGGATCGTTGATCATGTCGGGGCTCGCCTGGATCGACCCCGCCTTGGCGCGGGCCTGGGTCACGCCCAAGAGCACCGTCTGCTCCTGGGCCGCGTAGCCCTTGACGGTGTTCACCAGGTTGGGGATGAGGTCCGCCCGCCGCTGATACTGGTTGAGCACTTCCGACCATGCGGATTTGACCTGCTCGTCCTTGCTCTGCAGGGCGTTGTAGCCGCACCCGGACAGCCATAAGGCGACGCAGGTCCCGAGGCCGATTGCGCCCCAGCGAAAGGCAGTTCCACGCATCGAAAGTCCCCTCTACCCCTCGAAGTGGGGGTGTGCACCCAGTCTACCACCGGACAAAAAAAAGCCCCGAGTGTTGAGCTCGGGGCGGAAAATGCGGACTTCAATGAAGGGAAGTAAAGCCCGCTAGGGGATTCAGTGCAGTTGGTGCCACTGCAGAACTTGGATGTCCATCTCCTCCAAGTCGAAACTGCGTGCGAGCATCCGGGCGATGTCCCGGCTGCCTTGCACAGTGCCTTGAGTTCCGAGCAACTCGACCACGCCGCGATACTCGCTGTACTCGATGGCGCCGTCCGACTGCGCGATGAAGTGGGTGTAGTATTTGGCGCTCATGGGTAGGGAGCTTAGAAAAGAGACCCACCATAATCTGTGAACAACTGCTCAGTCGGTCGATGAAGTGCAAGACCTCGTTCACGACTTGGCAAATACGAGTGTATTGCACCGTGTCAAGATATCGTCCCCCCACGCTCCCAGGCTCTAAATACATCACGCCGCAGGGCGCAAAACGGCTGCGCGAGGAGCTTCACGAGCTCTGGCATGACGAACGGCCGCGCGTCACGGCGGCGGTCGCGGCCGCTGCGGCGCAAGGCGATCGCTCCGAGAATGCCGAGTACACCTACGGCAAGAAGCGGCTGCACGAAATCGATCGACGCGTACGGTTCTTGCGCAAGCGCCTCGAAGGGATGGTGATCGTCGACATCGAAGCCGAGCGGGGGCGCCGCGACCGCGAGCGCGTTTACTTCGGCGCGTGGGTGCAGCTCGAGCATGAGGACGGCGGCTTGCGCTGGTACCGCGTCGTGGGACCCGACGAGTTCGACATGGCGAGCGACTACGTGAGCATGGACTCCCCGCTCGGCAAGAGCCTGCTCGGCAAGCGCCTCGACGACGAGATCACCGTGACGCTGCCGGCCGGCGCGCAGACCTTCACCGTGGCGGCGATCAGCTACGAGGCCGCACCGACGCGCTCCCGCGCTCCCGGCTAGACCTCGCCCCCGGCGGTCTGTCGGTCGGCCCGATAGGGCGTTAGACGACGCGAATGTTCTTGAACTGCCAAGGATCCGCGGCGTCGATATCTTCCACGAAGAGCTCGCCGCGCCCCTCGAGCGGCGTCCAGTCCGTGTACCGCCCGACCACCATGCCGAGGTACGGCATGCAGATGCCAAGCGGACGCTCGAAGTCCATCTCGTCCGGCTCGACGACGCCGCGCGTCGGATTCTCCATGGCCCAGACCATGCCCGCGAGCACCGCCACGGTCACCTGCAGGCTCGTCGCGCTGTTGTAGGGGGCGAGCTTGCGCGCCTCCTCGATCGACAGCTGCGAGCCGTACCAGTAAGCGTTTTTCTGATGACCCGCGAGCAGCACGCCGAGCTCGTCGATGCCCTCGATGATGTCGTCGAGCATGATGCGCTTGCGCTCCTGCAGGTGCCAATTGCGCCCCGCAAACTCGTGCAGCGACAGCACGGCGTTGTCGCTCGGGTGATAGGCGTAGTGCGTGGTCGGCCGATACACCACACGCTCGCCGTCGCGCACCGTGAAGAAGTCCGCGAGCGAGATGGCCTCGGAGTGGGTGATCAAAAATCCATGGAACGCGCCGGCCTTCGGAGTCCAGGTCCTCACTCGCGTGCTCGCGCCCGGACGATTCAGATAGATCGCGCAGCGCGAGCCTTGCTCGTGCTTGCCGCCATCCGCCGGGAAGTGCCGCTCGTGCGTGCCCCAGCCGAGCTCGGCCGGCTGCGCGCCCTCGCTCACGAAGCCGTCGACGGACCATGTGTTGACGAACTCGTTTTGCTTCTTCGGCGACTTGCTCACCTGTGTGTCGCGCTCGGCGATATGGATCACCTTGACGCCGAGGCGCTGCGCGAGCCGCCCCCACTCGTCGCGGTTTTGCGGCGTGGCCGTTTCCACTGCGGAGTCCGCGGCGATGTCGAGAAGCGCCTTCTTGACGAAATGCGACACCAGCCCCGGGTTGGCCCCGTGCGTGAGCACGGCGGTAGGAGCACTCTTGCCGTCCCGCATCGCGAGCGCATCGAGGCGCATGCTGTAGTTGCTGCGCTTCTCGACCGAGGCGTTCGCATCGAAGTAGCCGCCTGCCCACGGCTCGATGCAGGTGTCGAGATAGAGCGCGCCGCGCTCGCGTGCGAGCTTGACCAGCGCGATGCTCGAGACGTCGACCGAAAGATTCAGCAGAAAGTCGCCGGGGCCGAGCAGCGGCTCGAGGCGCGCGCGATAGTTCTCGCGCGTCAGGGCGCCGTTCACGAATTTCACGCCGTAGTTCGCGGCTTCGGGTCGCCCTGCCTCGTCGGCGGTCACGATGGTGATGCGCTCCGCGGAAGTGCCGATGTGACGCAAGATGAGCGGCAAGACTCCCTGTCCGATGCTGCCGAAGCCGACCATGACGATCTTGCCCGCAAATTTCACATGCACTTCGTGACTCATGATGTATTCCGTCGACCCCCGTGATTGTCGTAAGGGCCCGACGCGCCGGACCTGCCGCCAGCCTACAGGGTGGCCAGCAGGATGCTCAAGTCTCGGGCGATACCGACGTCACGGACGCCGCGGGCGCGGCGGCGGGTTCGCGCCAGTGCGGCGGAAAGGTGCGGGAGTAACCGGGCAAGGCTTCGATGCGATCGATCCAGCGGGCGAGCGCCGGATAGTTCCTGTCCATCGGCAGAAAGCGCGCGCCGAGCTCGGCCGCCGCGCTGCGATTGAGAGCGCGGCGCAATACCTGAATCCAGGGGAATATGACCATGTCGGCCGCCGAGTAATGGGCCCCGACGATCCATTGCTCCTTGCTCAGGCGTCCTTCGATGGTTCGCGCCTCGCGCCCGACGACGTGCATTGCGTCGCTCAGTTCCTCGAACGCATCCGCCACGCCGCCCTCGAAGATCGCGTTGACGATCCGCGAGAGGGCTGGCTCCGCATAGGTCTGAAATTCGCAGATGACGCGCATGATGACTCCGGCCTCCTCGGGGGTCAGGCCGAATATCGGTGTCGCCGGATATTTCGCGTCGAGGTAATAGAGCACCGCGACCGACTCGAACACCACATAGTCGCCGTCCTTGAGCACGGGCAGCCGGCCGCGCGGGTTCATCTTCAGCATCGGCGGCGACTGGTGCTCCTGCTTGTCGAGGTGCAGCAGATGCGATTCGTAGGGCAGGCCCTTGTGCTCGAGGGCGAGCAGGATCCGCCACGAATACGGACTTCCGCTGCCCCAGTACAGAGTGATGGCCATGCGTGGATTGTAGCGGATGCACACCGCCTGGCATCGCGCTAGAGTCGGGGCGTGGACTTCACCACCCTGATCGACGTCGAATCGCTGCGCACGCTGATCGGCACGCCGGGGACCCTCGTGCTCGATTGTCGTTTCGATCTCGCCGCGCCGACCTCCGGGCGGGAGGCCTACCTGCGCGGACACATCCCCGGCGCGCGCTATCTCGATCTGAACCGGGACCTGTCCGCACCTGTCTCGGCTGCGAGCGGCCGCCATCCGCTGCCCGAACCCGTCGCCCTCGACGCCTTCTTCCGCGGGCTGGGAGTCGTCCCGGACACCCAAGCGGTCGTCTACGACGAGTCGAATGGCTCGTTCGCCGCCCGGGCATGGTGGCTGCTGCGCTGGCTCGGCCATCCCAAGGTCGCGGTGCTCGACGGCGGAATGAGCGCATGGCTCCGCGCCAAGGGTGCATTGGAATCGGGCGAGCTCTCGCGCGGGGCGCCGGCTCCCAGCGCCGGCGGCGCTCGCGGTTCAGGTGCCGTGCAGGTGGATCGCCAAGCCGTGATCGGCACCGATGAGCTGATCGCGGCGCTCGACAACCCCCGGACGCTGCTGATCGATGCGCGCGCGGCGGAGCGCTTCGCGGGGGCGGTCGAGCCGATCGATCCGGTCGCCGGCCACATCCCCGGGGCCGCGAACCATCCCTTCAGCGCCAATCTGCGCGCCGACAGCCGCTTTCTGCCGGCAGAGGAGCTCGAGCGGCGCTGGCGGGATCGCCTCGCGGGCACATCACCCGCCGACGTGATCGTGATGTGCGGCTCGGGCGTAACCGCCTGTCACAACCTGCTCGCGCTCGAACGCGCGGGATTCGTGGGCGCCAGGCTTTACGCCGGCTCCTGGAGCGAGTGGATCCGCGATCCCCGCCGACCGGTCGCGCGCGGCTGAGTGTCCGACACTCGCGCCAGTGATATGCGTCATTTACATGCAGCCTCAATTTGCTATGGTGCGCGGCCATGAATAGACCCGCAAAGCTCCTACCCGCCAACCACGCCTGGAAGATCGAAGAGTCGCTCGACCTCTACCAGGTCGAGGCCTGGGGCAAAGGCTACTTCTCCATCAATGCCGACGGCCACGTGGTCATACGCCCCAGCATGGACGCAGAGCGCGAGATCGATCTGTACGAAGTCGTTCAGGGTCTAAAGGCGCGCGATCTGCACACGCCGGTGGTCATTCGCTTCTCCGACATCCTCGCACACCGTCTGCGGCATCTGGCGGACGCCTTCGGCACCGCCATCGCCGAGAACGAATACCGCAATCGCTATGCCGCCGTGTTCCCGATCAAGGTCAATCAACAGCGCCTGGTCGTCGAGGAGGTCTATCGCTACGGCAAGGAGTTCGGATTCGGCCTCGAAGTGGGCTCGAAGCCCGAGCTGCTCGCGGTCATGTCGCTCACCGAGGATGCGCCGGACCGCCTGGTCGTGTGCAACGGCTTCAAGGACGACAGCTACCTGGAGGCCGTCATCATCGCCGCCAAGCTCGGCCGGACCATCATCCCGGTGGTGGAGAATTTCGAGGAAATTCATGGGATTCTGAAGCACGCCGAGCACTACGGCGTGCGGCCTCGCATCGGTGTGCGCGTCAAGCTCGCGAGCGACGGCGCCGGCCGCTGGCGTGATTCGGCGGGCGAGAAGTCGAAGTTCGGCCTGTTCGTCAGCGAGATCCTCGACCTGCACGCGCTCCTGAAGGAGCGCAACATGCTCGATTGCCTGCAGCTCGTGCACTGCCATCCCGGCAGCCAGCTGCAGGACATCCGCCGCGTCAAGGACGCGATCAACGAGCTCGCCCATGTATACGCGGAGCTCAAGCTCATGGGCGCGGGCCTGCAGTACATCGACATCGGCGGCGGTCTCGGTGTCGACTACGACGGCAGCGGCACGAACTACGAATCGTCGATGAACTACACGCTCAACGAGTACGCGAGCGACGTGGTGTACCGCATCAAGAGCGTCTGCGATGCGCGCAACGTGCCGCACCCGATGATCATCAGCGAGTCGGGGCGCGCGATCGCCGCGCAACATAGTCTGCTCGTGTTCGACGTGTTGGGTGCCTCGAAGCTCGACCAATTCAAAGTCTCCGGTCGCCCGGAGGAGGACTACCGGGGCCCTCAAGAGCTGCCGCAACCGGTGCGGGATTTGTTCGACAGCTACCGGTCGGTGAACGAGCGGCGACTCGTCGAGTGCTACCACGACGCGATGCAGGCTCGCGAGCAGGCGCTGCAGATGTTCAACTGGGGCTACATGAGCCTCGAGTTCCGCGGCCTCGCGGAGCGGCTGTACTGGGCGACGTGCACCAAGATCCGCGATCACTGCCGCAAGCTGAACCGCGTACCCGAGGAGCTCGAAGGCCTCGAGGACCTCTTGAGCGATATCTATTTCTGCAACTTCTCCGTATTCCAATCCCTGCCGGACAGCTGGGCGATCGGGCAATTGTTTCCCATCATGCCCATCCAGCGTCTGGGCGAGCGCCCCAGCCGAAACACCGTCCTGGCGGACATCACCTGCGACTCGGACGGCAAGATCGACCGGTTCGTGCACCCGCGCGTAACCAAACGCACTCTTGAGGTGCATGAGCTCATACCGGGCGAACCCTATTACCTCGCCGCATTCCTGGTCGGGGCCTACCAGGAGACGTTGGGGGATCTGCACAACCTGTTCGGCGACACACACGTCGTGCACATCCGCCTGCGCGACGGCGGAGGTTGGTGGATCGAGGAGGTCGTGAAGGGAGATACCGCCAACAAGGTGCTGGAATATATGGAATATGACACCGACGAGCTCTATCCCCGCATCTCCCGGGACTGCGAACGGGCCATCCAGGAGGGGCGCATGTCCATCACGGAGGCCCAGGCGGTGAAGCGCTTCTACGAGAACGAGTTGAACGGCTATGCGTATCTCGAGGTCGAGAGCGGCCCGCCCCACCCCTGAAATACCTCACCCCCGCGGCCCTTGCCTGAGCCGGCAAACCCTGGGTTTTCCCGTTTGCCAACAGTTTTTCCCTGGCGTAGCATCGGTTCGTAGGTCGTCCCTGGCATCAAAACGGTTCAAGTGCGCGACCGAAGGTACAGGCCACGCCGGTCGTAGAAGGAAGGCGTCGCCTGCTTTTGTGAAACTGCGCGCGAACGGAATCAGACCGTGCTTTGCGCGCACTGTTAGAGAGACTAGTTGAATGACGACGATCTACGTAGGCAACCTGCCGTTCACCGCAACGGAAGACGAAGTGCGTAGCCTCTTCGAGCGCTATGGCAAAGTCGATTCCGTCAAGCTCATCAACGATCGCGAAACCGGCCGCCCCCGCGGCTTTGCGTTTGTCGACATGGCGGCAGGCGAGGCTCAGAACGCGATTCAGCAGACGAACGGCTTCCAGATGGGTGGCCGTCCTCTGCGGGTCAATGAAGCCCAGGAACGGGCGCCGCGCTCCAAGCCGCCGGGTGGCGGGGGCGGCGGCGGCGGCGGACCGCGCCGCTGGTGATCGGGTACGGCTGATCGCCGATCAGCCGGCCGATTTCATCCGCGTCTTTGCTCGGGACTTCGACGCGAGTCTCGGGCTTAAGGCGCGCTCGTTCACCACATCTCCTTGAGCTGCGCGCCCACATCCACGGTGGCCGCGGCACCGGGCGCCGTTGCATCGCTCGGACTCAAGCTGTCGACGGCGCGTGAGCCGCGGAAGCTGGTGCGCTCGAAGCAGTCGAGCACCTTGTCCGTCATGAACCGGCTCTTCGCCCCGTACACGTGGGCGTCGCCGTCCTTCGCTTGCTGCGTCACCGAGTACTTCAGCGGCGCGCACACGTGCAGCTCGTTGCGCGCGCGAGTCATGGCGACGTAGAGCAGCCGCCGCTCCTCCTCGACCAGCTCCGGCTTGCCGTTGGAGAACTCGGACGGAAAGTTGCCGTCCGCGACGTTGAGCACATAGACGTAGTCCCACTCCTGCCCCTTCGCCGAATGGATGGTCGACAGGATCAGGTAATCCTCGTCCTTCGAGGCGACTCCGGATTGATCGCTGGTCACCGCCGGCGGGTCGAGCGTCAGATCGGTGAGGAACCGCTCGCGTGTCGGGTGCTGCGAGGAGAGGTGCTCGAGCTGCTCGAGGTCGCCCGCCCGGCTGAAGGCTGCATCGTAGAGACGCTCGAGCTGCGGCTTGTACCAATCACGTGCGAGGCCCACCTGCCCCGGCCAGGGAGTTGCGGGATCCGCGAGCTTCTCCACGAGCGTGCAGAATCTCTTCCAATCCATTTTCGTGAGCTGCGGGGCGTCGAAGGCGGCGAGACTCTTGACCGCAAACCCCTGCGCCTCGAAATACTCGAGGGCCTGCTTCGCATGGGCGGGGCCGAAGCCGGGCAAGAGCTTGAGCACGCGAAATCCCGCGACGCTGTTGCGCGGATTCTCGACCCAGCGCAGCAACGACATGAGGTCCTTGACGTGCGCGGCTTCGAGGAACTTGAGACCGCCGTATTTCATGAACGGCACGTTGCGCCGGACGAGCTCGACCTCGAGCACGTCGCTGTGATGGGAGCTGCGGAACAGCACCGCGTGCTTGCGCAGCGAGCCGCCGACCTCGCGGGTGGCGAGGATCTTGTTGACGATGTATTCCGCCTGCGAAACCGCATCATCGAGCGACACATACACGGGCTTGACCTGCGCCTGACGCATCCCGAGCAAGGTCTTGCGATGCTGGCGCGCGCCCTCGGCCATGAGCGCATTCGCCGCGTCGAGGATCGGCTGCGTGGAGCGGTAGTTCTGCGACAGAACCACCGTATCCGCCTTGGGCTTGAAGCGCTCGGCGAAGCCGAGAATGTTCTCCACCGCCGCGGCACGGAACGAATAGATCGCCTGCGCATCGTCGCCCACCACGGTGACGCCCGCTCCGTCGGGCTTGAGCGCCTGGATGATCTCGCTCTGCAGCGAGCTCGTATCCTGGTACTCATCGACGAGCACGTGATCGAAATTCGCGGCGAGGCTCTGCGCGAGCGCCGGGTTCTTCATCATGCCGTGCCAGTAGAGCAGCAGATCGTCGAAGTCGAGAACGTTGTTCCTCTGCTTGCGCACCACGTATTCACGATAGATCTTGGTGAGATCCTGCTCCCACTCGCGCACCCAGGGAAACTGCTCCTCGAGGGTCTGCTTGAGCGAGAGGCGCGTGTTCACGCGGTAGCTGTAGATCGCGAGGCACGCATCCTTGCGCGGAAAGCGCTTTTCCTTGCTCGAAAGCCCCAGCTCGTGGCGGATCACATCCATGAGGTCGGCGGCATCGGCGCGGTCGAGCACCGTGAAGTTCGGACTCAACCCGACATGCTTGGCGAACGATCGCAAGATGCGATTGCCCACCGAATGAAAGGTGCCGGACCACGCGAGCCGCGACTGCACGCTGCGATCGCCTATCTTGCCGCGATCCGCCATCACCGCGGTCACGATACTCTGCGTACGCCGGATCATGTCTTGAGCCGCGCGCCGAGTGAACGTGAGCATCAGTATGCGGGCCGGATCGACGCCGTTCAGCACGAGATGCGCCGTGCGATGCGCGAGCGTATTGGTCTTGCCCGTGCCGGCACCCGCGATGATCAAGAGCGGGCCCGACTGCACGCCCTTGTCCTTGACGGGCGCGCCATGTGTGGCCGCGCGCCGCTGCTGCGGATTGAGGGCATCGAATGCCGAGGTTGTCTTTGCCTTCATCATTTCGAAAATATACCGGGGAACTGTATGGATATCCAGATTACAATACACATCGGCCTCGAGCATCGCGCGCTTGGGGCGCCCGGCGCGAGGAGACAGGTCACAGCGGAGAGGATTGCACGGCGGAGATGAGCGCGCCGAAGGCCTCGGGCGCATCGCTTTGAAATATGAAACGGGGCCCCTCGAGGTCGAGAAACCTGGGGGCCTCGCACGCCGCTCGCTCGAGCTCGGCGCTCGGCATGAGGGCGTCGAGATGGCCCGTATGGCGTGTGCGGGCCGTGAAGCGGCGCACGATTTCCGCAGGGTCTGCGCAGCACCAGATCTGCAGGGCGCGCGCGCCGCTGGCGCGCAGCATCGCCTCGAGCCCCGGTCGGTTCACCGCGCGCCAGTTGCCCTCGACGATGCACGATTGACCGAGCGCGAGCTGCCGCTGCGCGAGATGCACCAGGGTCGTAAAGCTCGCCTCGCTCAAGCGGCGGGACCAGGCGCGATCGCCTTGTCCAAGCGAGTCGAACAGCGCCTCCTTGACGTCGTCCTTGCATAACACGGGCACCGACCATTGCAGCCCCAAGCGCCGGGCGAGCGTCGTCTTGCCGCTGGCGGGGCTCCCTAGGATGATGGTGAGTTTCGCCGCGTTACTCATGAGGTATGCCATGTTGAAACCAACGACCGCCGCCAGCAACCACGTGCACCGCGGCCGCGTGATCGAGGTGTCCACCGAGACGCTGCGCTATGCCAACGGGCGCGAATACCAGCTCGACTTCGTGCGCCACCCGGGCGCGGCTGCGGTGGTGGCACTCGACGATGCCGGCCGGGTATGCGTCGTGCGCCAGTACCGGCACGGTGTCGCAGATTTCACGTGGGAGGTTCCGGCCGGCAAGCTCGATCCGGGCGAGGCCCCGGACGTGTGTGCGGTTCGCGAGCTTGCGGAGGAAACCGGCGTTGCCGCGCGGCGCTGGACGCCGCTCGGCTTGTACGTCCCCGCCCCCAGCATCTTCACGGAAGTGATCCACTTGTATCTTGCCCGGGAGCTGGATGTGGGGGCTCCCGCCCCGGACCCCGACGAGGAGCTGGAGGTGCAATGGGTGTCCTTCGGGGATGCCCTCGGCCGCATCCAGCAGGGCGAGTGGAACGACGGCAAGACCGCCATGGCGCTGCTGCGTGCCCAATATCAGCTGCAATTGTGATGCCTTACTGGTTTCTTAACCTATTCATTTGACATGGACTCAGACTCCATTACAAAGGGATGATGAGTTCCGGAGATGTCAAAAAGCGCCCCGACGGCACCCCCGATACCGGGGGCTCCCGCGAGCCGGCGGCGTCCAACTCGGGGCCGGCAACCTTCACGCCCAAGAAGGAGAGCGGCCGGGTGAAATTCGACGAACGCGGCAACGCGATCTGGGAATGGGCGATCAGCACCGGGGTATTCAACCGTGAGGGTTCCACCGAGCGCCTGAAGAAGCTCGAGAATCCGGGACTGTCGCTCGCCGAGGATGCACCCACCCCGTTCGACAAGGTGAAGCCGAACCCGCAGGGTGTGGTCAAGGGCTACAACCCCTACGACAGCGGCAAGCTCGCGCGCAGCGGCCCGCCGCCGAAGAGGCGGGACCTGCGCAAGCTTGGCGCCTGGCTACAGCTCAAAAAGCAGTCCGCGACCAAAAAGCTGGACGACGACAAAGACGACAAATAAGCGCAAGCCTCACACAGCCGCGCCTCAGCCGCGCATCCCGCGGCCCGACGAATCCAATCACGAAATCGCGTAGCGGAGCTTCGCCGCGCTGCCGAGGCGATAGAACTTACGCAGCTCGCGCACCAGCGGCTCCACCTTGGCGGTTCCCCGGCTCACGAAGCGGCGCTCCAGGCGCCGGCAGAAATTGGCCGCGCAACGATGCGCCGTGCGGTAGCGATCAAACTGCTCGGGCTCGAGCCTTGTGTCGAACTCCACCCGGTCGAAGAGCCGCGCGTGCACTTGTGCGGGATAGCTCCCGCCCTGCTGACGGCCGAGCAGAAAAACCGTCGCGGCATACTTGTCCACCTCGGCTTGGCATTCGAGCTCCAACAGCGAGACCGGCGCATCGCACTCGAGCCGCCAGATCGAGTAGAGGAAATGGCTGACACCCTCGAGAGCCGTGCAGTAGTCGGTGAGGTTCCCCTCGGTCAAGGCGCCCAGCGGATCGGCGGCCTCGAGCCGCCCGAGAACGGCCGGGTCAATGTACAAAGCGACGCCCGCGCCATCCGCCGTCTCGGCGAGCAGCAGCTCCTCGTCGGGCTCGCGCCGGTCGTTCACCGGCACGACGCCGGCGAGAGCGCGGCGATCCGTCACGAGAAAATCATAAACGTCGTGCTCGACGCGCAGATCGTAGAGGCGACCCAGCAGCGATTGCAGACCCCGCAGCACCACGGCTAGTGCCGGACGCCGAGTCCGCCCTGCCTCACCGGCCGTACACCGAGGCGATTGAGCAGCCCGTGAGCGCGCTCACTGCCCGTCTTCATCCAAATCTCGTAGAGACGCAGGATGTCCGCATCGGAGTGCACGTACGACATCTCGCTCACCTCGTTGAGCGCGTCGACGAGGCGCTGGAACTTCTGCGCGAGCTCGGCGTAAATCGCCCCGATGGCCCGGCTCGAGGCCGAGCGCTGCATGGAATCGGCGAGCGAACCGTAGGCGTTGCCGCCCATGGCGATGTGATAGTCGATGTCGATGAGCTTGCGCGCGAAGCTGCGCGCGAAGAACCCGGCGATGAACAGGGACACATCGCCCAGGCGCTGCAGCGCGCGCTGGCGCGCGGCGGCGCTCGGCGCATCGAGCGCCTCGGCGAGCATGTGCGCGAGCGGCCTGATGCGCAGGCCGTCCGGAGTCTTCTCGTACAGCGCGTCGGCACGCGAGAACATGGTGAGCAGATTGACGACGTACTGCTCGGATTGCTCCTCGATCTCCAGATTCTGATGCTCCGTGGCCTCGTGAAACGCATCACGAAAAAATTCGCGCAACGAGCTGACCGCCACCAGTGACCTGTCTCGCGTAGTTTGCATATCGTTCCTTTGCCGCTAGCCCGATACCATCCTATCGGTTCCATATACACGGAGTGAAGTGGGAAAACGCGAACTGCGGTCAGAAAACACCGATAAAACCAGTGTTATTCGTATCAGCAGACTACCTCGTAGGCTGCCAACCGCCGCGTGCGCCGTGTCGGTGCTAGAGAATTTCCGCGAGCGTCGAAATGGTGCGCGCGGGCGGCGCGAGCGCCACCGGCCAGCTGCGCGCATCGCGATTTAGCCACGCGGTTTGCATGCCCGCTTGCCGCGCGCCGACCACGTCGGTGATCGGATCATCGCCGACGTGCAGGATCTCGGACGCGGCAACGCCCGTCATGTCGCGCAATGCTTGGAAGATGCGCGCATCCGGCTTGGCGGCTCCAGCGGCGATCGCGCTCACGTGCCCGTCGAACAGCTCGCCGATGCCGCAGCGCTCGAGGTCCGCATTACCGTTGCTCAACGCGAACAGTCGGTAGCGCGCGCGCAGCCGCGCGAGCGTGGGGCGCACGTCGTCGAAGAACGCGACGCGGTTGCGCGCGGCGAGAAAGACTTCGAGCGCCTCCTCGCACGCGGACTCGGCATAGCCGGCGGCGATGAATTGCGAGGCGAGCGCGTGCCGGCGCAGGAAGGTGAGGTCATGGCTTTGCTCGGGGAACTGCGCGGCGATCTGCGCGCGCATGGCGCGCATCGTGCCGAGGCTGTGACCGCGCACCGCCCGCGGATAGCGCTCCTTCAACCAGTCATGCAGAGCCGCCTCGGCCGCGGCGATCACGGGTGCGACGGGCCACAGGGTGTCGTCCAGGTCGAGGCTGATCACTCGTATGGCGCTCATGTGCTGATTCTGCCCTCCCTGCGGCTACAATTGCAGCCATCGGCAGATGGACAAGGGAAGAAGGAGAGGAGAATGCGCCCGCATCGTCTGATTTTGGCCCTGGCGCTCGTGAGCGCTGCGGCCGCCGGCCCGGCGAGTGCCCGCGCTCCGAGTCCGCCCGCCTTGCCGCCGTTCACGGTGCAGGATCTCGTGCGGCTCGCGCGCGTGTCCGACCCCGCCGTGTCGCCGGACGGCAAGCGCGTCGCCTACACCCTGCGAACGAACGATATGGACGCCAACGAAGGGCGCACCGCCATCTGGCTGCTCGATATTCGCAAGCGCAAGGCCGCGGCCGTGCGCCTCACCGATCGCGCGGCCAACTCGACCGCGCCCGAGTGGAGTGCGGACGGCCGTTTCCTCTACTACCTGTCGAATCGCAGCGGCTCGAGCCAGGTGTGGCGCCTCGCCGCTGGGAAGGTGCCGGACGGCGAGCCCACCCAGGTCACGAACCTGCCGCTCGATGTGGGTTCGTTCCGGGTCTCGCCGAAAGCCGATCGCATTTTCGTGACCGTCGAGGTGTATCGGGACTGCCCGACGCTCGCCTGCACCAGGGAGCGGCTCGACACGGCCGCACACTCGAAAGAGCATGGGGTGCTCTACCAGCGCATTTTCGTGCGGCACTGGGATGCGTGGAGCGATGGCCGGCGCTCGCAGCTCTTCGCCCTCACGCTCGATGGCTCGGGGGTGGCCGCGAGCGGCGCGCCCGCGAACCTCAGCGCGGGACTCGACGGCGACGTGCCCGAGAAGCCCTTCGGCAGCCGCGAGGATTACGCGCTGAGTCCGGACGGTCAGCAAGTGGCGTTCTCGATCCGCGCCGTGCCGGTCGGCGAGCCATGGTCGACGAATTTCGACATCTACCTCGTGCCCGCAGCGGGCGGCACGCCGCGCAACTTGACCGCCGACAATCCGGCCTGGGATGGTCAGCCGGCCTTCTCGCCGAGCGGCGCGACGCTGGCGTACGTCGCCATGGATCGGCCCGGATACGAGGCCGATCGCTTTCACCTGGTGCTTCTCGACCTGCCGAGCGGCGCCAGGCGCCCGCTCACCCAAAACTGGGACCGGTCGATCGAAAGCTTCGCCTGGTCGCGCGACGGCAAGACCTTGTTCGCGGCCGCGGATCACCTCGGCCAGCATCCCCTGTGGGCCATCGATGCCGCCAGCGGCAGGGCCTCGGCCATTACCGGCGACGGTCACGTCGAGGCGTTCAGCGTCGGCCCGCAGCGGGTGATCTACGCACAGAGCGACCTCGCGCATCCGGCGGAGCTCTACTCGGTCGCCTTCGACGGCGGCAAGCCCGCGCGGCTCACTCACGTGAACGACGCCGAGCTCGCGGCGCGCGCGTTCGGAGAGTATCGGCAATTCACGTTCGCGGGCGCGAACGGGGACAACGTATTCGGCTACGTCATCAAGCCCCCGAACTTCAAGCGCGACCAGACCTATCCCGTGGCCCTCGTGATTCACGGCGGACCCGAGGGGAGCATGGCGAACGAATGGCACTGGCGCTGGAATGCGCAGACGCTCGCGGGCGGCGGCTATGGGCTGGTGATGGTGGATTTCCACGGATCCACCGGCTATGGCCAAGCGTTCACGGACGCGATCCGCGGCGACTGGGGCGGCAAACCGCTGGAGGACTTGAAGCTCGGCCTCGCGGCCGCCCTGAAGCAAAATCCCTGGCTCGACGGCGAGAACGCATGCGCGCTCGGCGGCTCCTACGGCGGTTTCATGATCAACTGGATCGCGGGGCAGTGGCCGGACCGGTTCAAGTGCCTGGTGTCGCACGATGGCGACGTCGACAACCGCAGCATGTACTACTCCACCGAGGAGCTTTGGTTTCCCGAGTGGGAGATGGGCGGCCCGGAGTACGAGAACCCGGCGGGATACGCGAAGTTCAACCCCCTCGACTATGTCTCGAAATGGAAGACGCCGACCCTGGTGATTCACGGCCAGCTCGATTATCGCGTGCCCTACGAGCAAGGTCTCGCCGTATTCACGGCCCTGCAGCGCCGCGGCGTGCCCAGCGAGCTCTTGTATTTCCCCGACGAGAACCACTGGGTGCTCAAGCCCGCGAACAGCATTCAGTGGTACGACACCGTGCTCGGCTGGCTGAACCGTTGGACAGCGCGCTGATCGGGTGACCGCACGCTGCTCGCGTCAGGCGTCGAGGCCCCGCCAGGCGGCCGGGTAGTCGGCGCCCAGTTTCAGGATGCGCTTGAGCACGTCGGAATAGGGAATGCCGCCCTTGAGCGCCGATTGTGCAAAATCCTCCGCCGCCGATAAGTTCGGATTCGCATTCGCCTCGAGGGCGTAGAGCGATCCGTCCGCGCGCAGCCTGAAATCCATGCGCGCGTAGCCCGTGAGGTGCAGGGCGCGGAAAATGCGCCGCGACAGCTGCTCGAGCCGCGCAACCACGTCCTCGGGAAGGTCCTGTGCCTCCGCCGTGGTGATGCCGTACTTTTGCTGATAATTGCGGTCCCACTTCACTTTGCGGGTGGCGATGGCCGGATGGCCCTGGGGCAGGGAGCCGAAGGTCATCTCCCAGACCGGGAGGACCTTCAGGCGCTCGTTGCCGATGACGCCCACATAGAGCTCGCGCCCCTCGATGTACTCCTCGACCAGCGCATCCGAGTGGGTCTGCTCGTGGATGAACGCGATGCGCTCCTTGAGACCGCGCTCGTCCGTAACCACCGAGGCATGCGCGATGCCGAGCGAAGCATCCTCGGTGGAGGACTTCACGAACATCGGAAAGCGCAGGCGCTTCCGCAGCCGCGGCGTGCGGCCGCGCGGAAACACCACGAACTGCGGGGTAGGCACGCGGTGGTAGGAAAGCAGCTGCTTGGAAAGCACCTTGTCCCGCGAGAGCAGCATGCCGCGCGGATTGCATCCCGTGTACGGCTGGTGCATGAGCTCGAGGAACGCGACGACGTGCTGATCGTAGGTCACGATGCCGTCGAACTCCTCGAGAAGATTGAACACGATGTCCGGCTTCCACTCAGTGATGGCACGGCGCAAGTCCATGAGGTTATCGTCCACGCCGAGCGGCATCACCTCGTGGCCCGCCTTCTTGAGATGCGAGATGACGTCGAACTCGGTGCGCCACTCATCGATTTCCTTCTCGGGAACGCCGCGCAGTGATTCCGGAGGCACCAGCGTTGCGTGCACCAGCACCAGGGCGCGCAGTTTCTTCATAGGGCGACGCGCGGCAGCTGGCGCTCCTCGTAGGACTCGGCGAGCCGGGCGATGACCCACAAGAGGTGCGGCTTGAGCTCACGCCTGCTGCCGCGCAGGTACAGACCGAGCGAGTCGCAGCGCGAGATCATGAGCCGCAGCACCTGGTGCACGAGATACTCGCTGAAGGCGCCGGAGCGCATGATCCCGAGCCGCAGGTCATTGCGCGTCTCGCGCAGCACGCTGGCCGCCTTGGGCGCCCTGGAGGACCGCGGCACGGTGGTGAACACCTTGAGCAGGAGCTCGTCCGCCCCCGAGCGGCGCGGCATGCGGTAGCGGGCGAGCTTGCGCTCGTAGTGCTGGCGCAGCGTCGAGGACTCCTCGGCGATATCCTCGATGCGGCTTCGATCGGTCACCTTGGGCTTCGCCTCTCCGATCTCGGCCGCGAGCTCGTCTATGAACTCGAGCTTGGCGAAGGCGGGCCATCCCTCGTACTCGCGTCGCCAGGCCGACCGCGGCTTGAGCCAAACGGCGAAGGTCTCCGCGAAATCCTCGGTGGGATGGGCCTGGGCGTACCACGCACCGAGATGCTGCACGAAGCGCCGACTGCCGGGCCGCGGCCGATAGGTGTCCGGGTACGGCAGCGACGCCGGCCCGAACACCTCGCGCCAGCCGCGGCGGCGGCGCACCCGATAGGCCGAGTCGATCGCGTGCCCGGCCTCGTGGCGCAAGATGCGCATCAGCCAGTTGCGATTGCCGCCCTCGACTTCGCGCATGAAGCGCCGCTCGATACGCGCGAGCCTCTGGTGCGCCAGATAGAAGGGGATGGCGATGCCGGGGATGCCGTCGGGCGAGAACCACTCCTGCGAGAGCCAGCAGTGGGGTCGAAAGCGGATGCCGCGCGTGGCGAGCTCGCCGTAGAGCCTTCCGATCGCCCGCTCGAGTAGGGTGCCGGCGATGGTCAGCCTCAGGTCGCAGAAGCGCAGGCTGAGCAGCTGGTCGTCGGAGAGCGACTCCCAGGCATAGCGAGGGGCCACGCGCCGTCCGCGCCTAAGTGCCGGCGAGCGCCCAAGTGCCGGCGAGAATGAAGTCCTGGACATGTGGCCGATGTCTGAGAGAATCCTACGGTCGTTGCCGGTAATCTTACCTTCAAACCCCCTTTGCGTAGTGGGAGCATCATCAGATGCCAGCGGTGCCCGTGAGTCGAGAAGGTACGGTCCCCGTCCCGGCGCCCCTGCGAGCACTGGCGTCCCTCGTCCCAACGGCCGTCAGCGTATCGCAGGTCACTGATTTGAAGGGCCTCGCCGGGCTGGCGACTGATTACCGGGAGCTGCGCGCCG
>Ga0302326_10003784_pt1 | contig 35479 bp, 33 predicted proteins | sample Palsa_T0_3_FD_202264 | JGI IMG/M metagenome (GOLD analysis project Ga0302326, IMG submission 202264) | Peat permafrost microbial communities from Stordalen Mire near Abisko, Sweden - Palsa_T0_3 | ecosystem: Environmental > Terrestrial > Soil > Palsa > Peat permafrost | place: Sweden: Abisko...
TCGGGCAGTTGAGCTCTTATGCCCGAAAGGCACTGCGCCGGATGCGCAAGCGTCCCACTCTGGTAGTCGCCTTCTGGCGTCAGGCAGAACTGTTTCCTTTGTAACTATATTATGCAAAGCTCAATAGGTGGCCTGTCGGTCCAATTCCTTTGGAATCTTCATACCGGAATCAATTTAATGTGACCGATTGCGTACCCTTGTGGGAGTGCCATGACGATGCGCCAGCTTTTGCGAACTCTTGGCCGCGGTGTTGTTCTGAAACCGCGGCTTCCACGAGAGTTTCGTAGTGCCGAGCTATTGGTTTCTCCCGATTCCGCGCTCGCTTATTGGCGGCGTGACGTTACGAAAGTCGACCCGTTCCTGTTTGGCATGGTCCGCGAGCTTGTGCGCCCAGAGATGACCGTGTGGGACATAGGAGCAAATGTCGGATTGTTCGCCTTTGCTGCGGCTTCACTGGGCGCCAATGTTATAGCGGCCGAGGCCGATATTTGGCTAGCGCATTTGATGCATCGCTCGATGCTGCTTAATGGCTTAAGTGTCGATGTGCTTCCGGCCGCCGTGTCCGATAGCACGGGAGTTTCCAAGCTCTATCTTTCCGAGCGCGGAAGATCTTCGAACTCTCTGAGAGGCAGCGGGACTGCTCAGACCGTGGTTAGAGTTACGCTGGACTGGATGCTCGATCACTTTCCTGCTCCACAGGTATTAAAAATCGATGTCGAGGGTTTAGAATACGCAGTTTTGCAAGGCGGGCGGAAAGTGCTGCGAGGCGGACGTGTAATCTTTTGTGAGGTAACGGAAAACCATGACTTGATCGGGGAGCTGTTGCGAGATGCCCGTTATGAGCTTTACGCCGCAAGAGCGGACAAGCGCGAGCCGCTTCGTCGTCCATCCCGCGACACTTTGGCCCTTCCTGTTTAGCTTTAGTTTTATATAGTGACGGCTGCAGTCGATGGAGCGTTGCTACCTTCCTTTCTTTCTCAACCGTTCGTAGTGCGCCATCCGGCTCGCGCCTCAACTGCCAACGGCGTGTCCGAAATAAACCGCCGCTATATTCGAGTGATTAGCTTAAGCCGCCCGACGGAGACGGGCGACGATTCGACGCCACCGTGGGACCTGGGACATTTCGGGAGCGAGAGTTGAATATTCGGGCCAATCTGGGTCTGGGTTGGAGAGTTCTGGCGATAGGCGGAAAGCTTGCCTTCTTCCTACCATTGCCACAAAGGTGAAACGATCCGCAAAAGGGCAGAACCCAGGACTGAGAACCTCACAAGTGCTTGTAAATCCAGCATCCCGCAGTAGGTTCAACAGAGAAGGCCTGGTGAACCAAGAACTCTTTTCATTATCGAGTGAGGCCTGTTTTCTCATGCTCTTCACCTCGAGCGGGTCGCCTGCCGGATGTTCTTGATAAAGAAAACCGGAGTAGGTCCGATCGTTCCAGCGAAATGAGTGCTTAGGTTTCAGTCCAACATGGGTGTCGATAATCGCAAGGTGTCTGCACACGCTGACGATCGAAGATACAAGTCGGCACGCATCTTCGCCGGTAAGGTGGTAGAGAATGCCAGAGCAAAGCACCACGTCAAACTGCCCATACTTCTCTCGACTAAGATTGCGAACGTCGTCAGTTACAAATTTAACATTCTTGAGGCCGAAAGCTTCGGCGGCGAAACGAGCATGAGCATTGTTCGATTCCCGTCCCTCGATAGCGACGACTTCAGCACCTTGAGAGGCAAACTCCAGCGCGAATCCACCTTCCAAGCTACCAAGGTCAAGAATGCGAAGCTGACTCCAGGGCTTTCCGGAAAGATCAGCGATAACCTGAACCGCTCTGCGGAGACCACGAGTTGGGCCGGGACGTTTCGGGTTCGTCTCGATCCCATGCGGCAGAGAAATGCTATCTGCGACCCAAGGGCCGAATTCGGCAACGTGGTTTTGATGTGCCCAAGTTTGCGCACCTTTGGTGAGTATTGACCTGCTAGTCAATCGGAGTGGTTGAGGGCACTATCTGGGAACGGTGGCCCGTCCTGTGGATGATTCGTGTTTCGGTTGATTGCGATGCATGAAAATCACGGGCGTCTGTCGTGTTTGCCCAAAGGATTTCTAAACACCTGAGGGAATGGATGCTAACATCGTTCCACTGTCACGAAGGGACCGGGAGCGGCGCTGATCACAAAAAAGAGGCTTCGCTATGAGTTTTGAACGTCCTCCCATCACCTATCTGTCACCACCGACCCCGGTAAGCATGGGCGATTGGTGGTTTGACATCGCGACAGAAGATCACTTCTGGATTCGACGCCGTTTTGACGTTATGAGACGGCTCGCCGACGCTGTTTTACGGAATTCCAAGTCTGCCGCCGAGATCGGCTGCGGTCACGGTTTGCTGCAAAAAAAAATACAGGACTATTACGGACTCCCCGTGACAGGATTCGATCTGAATGAGGTTGCACTTCAGAAAAATATGAGCCGGTTAAGTCCACTTTATTGCTATGACATTAATCAGCGTAACCCTGCTTTCGGCGCACACTTCGATCTCTTGTTGTTGTTCGATGTTCTAGAGCACATCGAGGCCGAAAACGAGTTCCTGAAAGCGGTTAAGTTTCATTTGACGGATTCCGGCAACCTCTTGGTTAATGTGCCAGCGCACCCTTTTTTCTACTCCGATTACGACCGAGCCGCGGGCCACATTCGGCGATATTCGTTGAGTCGCTTGGAGAGGGTTGCGAAAGAGAATGGTTTCAAGATATGCGCAATAACCTATTGGGGCCTGCCTCTGGTTCCTCTTCTCCTAGCGCGGAAGGGGATCCCTATGCGGAGCACTGATGGCAAGGCTGGATTCAATACGAGAGGAAGCGCTATAAACACCCTCCTCTCATCCCTGGCGCAATGTGAGACTGTGCCGCAGAAATTCTTGGGCACGTCTCTTATGGCCGTACTGGAGAGCCAGAGATAGGGTCGGATGCCGGCGATTATGGTTGCGCAACCAAGTGTGTCACTCGCGATTCCCGTTTATAACGAAGAAGCTGTAGTGCCTGAACTGCTTCGCCGATCGGCCGCGGTTCTCGACGGAATTCCAGGAGGCCCGCATGAGATCGTGATCGTGGATGACGGCAGTTCAGACCGCACATTCGAGCTCTTGGAAGGAGCTGCGGAAAAAGATCCCAGGCTGGTTATAATCGCACTTTCTCGTAATTTCGGCCATCAGACGGCCTTAGCCGCAGCGCTCGATTACGTTTCGGGGGACGTTACCGTAATGCTCGACGGGGATTTGCAGGATCCTCCCGAAGCGATTCCCACCCTTCTCGACCGCTATCGGGAGGGGTACGATGTCGTTTATGTGCAGCGCGTGGGTCGCAAAGAGTCTTGGTGGCTTCGTGCCTGTTATTACGCCTTCTATCGCCTACTCGCCATACTATCCTCAACTCAACTCCCGCTGGACGCCGGAGATTTCGGCCTCATATCGCGCCGCGTGGTCGAAGAAATCAAACGAATGCCCGAGCATCATCGCTACCTGCGAGGACTCCGGACTTGGGTTGGATTCCGCCAGACAGGAATCCCGGTCGAGCGCTCAGCACGACAGGCCGGATTTACCAAATACAGTCCGCTAAGGTTGCTCAAGCTAGCTTCAGACGGGATTTTTGCGTTTTCCATCGTCCCGCTTCGTGCTGCAGCGCTGTTTGGAGCGACTGCCACCGCGCTATCGGTGCTGTATTCGTTGTACGCGCTGTACGCGAAGTTCTGGTTGCACTCGCCGCAAGGTTTCACAGCACTTATTCTGGCGATCACCTTCCTCTCTGGCGTGAATCTGTTTTTCCTCGGGATTATCGGAGAATACGTCGGGCGAGTGTACGAGGAAGCTAAAGGCCGTCCGCACTATGTGATCCGCGAGGTCATTTGCAAACGCAGTTCCATTGCTAGGACGCCGCTTGCGAATGCGCCCGAGGGTGGGGAGCGAATCGGTACGGGCCGTGACTAGAAACTCCTAGCGGGAATGCCGACGCGGCCTTAGAGGCTTTCCGTGCCTACTCAGGGACGTAGAACAGCATAACCCAATGGCCGACAGATTGTTCTCCCTCAAACTTGAGGAATGAACCGAGTCGTGCCGGAAGAAAAATTGGATTTTGCTGGTCATCGATCACAATGATCCTTCGGGACTGGCGGAAAAACTTGGTCACGTCGGGATCATGCCTCTCAACAAGCTGCATGAGAGGGATCAAGCCCGCCTGAATACTGAGAACTCCCTCCTTCTGTTCCTCTCGTGAGAGCGATGTAGCCTCCGCCCAAAAACCTAATCGATACATGAGTGAGGCAGAATTCGGACCACTGAGAATCCGTTGTAGGTGTCCGCTCTCCTCCCCGCTGAAGTGGAGGTATAGGGCCTCGCGGAATCGGTGTATGTCCTCGTTATTCTGCGGCGTGAGCATGGTTTCGGCGTCGGTGCAATAAAGTACGGGCCCTCTCGATAGCAGGGCGACCCAGCCGCAGGCATCATCCACAGACATGGAACGTGCAATAAAGAGTTCCCCAGCCGCAGGCTGCAAGGAACTCATCAGACGTGTTACGTCGACCTGTTCCCGATTGGATCGTAAGAACGCGCGGTATGTTCCCAGAGATAGGAGAATTCCGTCTAGTGCTAGAGCCGCCAGCGCAAGGGCAACGGCAATACGGAACTTAATAGAACGACTGGACTGGTCGGTGATGCGGAATAATGACGCGGATGCCAGGAACGTAAAGAGTATCGCCGAGGTGGTGTGCGCGAAGTAAGCTCCATGCGACGACAATAACAGGACAGTGGCGGGAACCACGGCATCACCGAGCATAAGCAGCACGGTGGTTGCGCCAAGACCGAACAGCGGCCACCTCACTTCCGCAGGCAGAGTCTTACTGAGAATCGTGGCGACCGTTAGCAGACACAATATAATCCAAGCTCCGCCAACCAGATGAGGCAGCAGCTGTGGTTGAAAATGGACAAGGGACGTGTGGCTGGCGTAGATATTCATTGATCCATGCTTCAGAAACACGCCGTCAGCGACTGCGCACGCAGCGCCATAAGCAAAGGAGATGCGCCATGCTCCTCGTGGGCTATTCGGTGAAAGCATCTGCCATAGAACGCTTAGTAACGTTACGCCGGCCATCATCAGCACCGCATAAGGAAAGATGGAGAGTGCCAGTAATTGCACCACTCCCATTCCAATCCAACGGTAGAGACTTCTGTCGCGCAACGCACCTATCTGCAACCCGAGATAACCCAAAAGAAACGGTATTGGAATTTGGGGCGAGAAGGCGCGCATGAAGGGGAGGCCTACACTCTGGAAACCGACCAGCGAAGGGAGGTGAATCCACGCGGCTAGCAAAGGTTTCAACATGCCGATATTGACCAGCATCACCAGGCCGAGGCCTGCAATTCCAATGTGCCAGGAGTTCGTTGGCAAGAAACGCTCGAATAGCCAAAGCGTGATTGCACAGAGCAGCCACCACCAGAAGAGGTTCCATGTGAACATCGCGAGCCAAATTCGCCCAGCGAGTAGTGTGTTCCAAGCGTTGAACAGAATGGGTCCCAGCCGGAATTTCAAGTACGCGGTTCCGCTGGAGGGCACCGGGACTAGATAATATGGATTTAAGACTTGTCCCGGACTGATCGTTTTGACGCTGCTCAAATTCAAGTACAAGGTGAGATCGGGGGCGAAGATGGGGGGCAGGCTCACTGCTCCGAAATCCGCCTTTGCCTTCAACGAAGGGTAGGAATAAATGAAGAGGATGAGGACGACAGCGATGAACTGAGCCACTGCTCGGCGTGCTGAGTAGCTTTTGCTTGGCATGAGAGTATTTTTCCGCTGCGAGGTCAACGGGCGTGAGTCGCGGAGGGTATTTGTCATCTTGCCAGCAGTTTGCGGACACCATCTAAATCGAGTTCCGGACGACAAGAAAGGCGGTATGGTTCCTAGCCAAGGAAGGCAGTATGGTTCCGTGCGATGACAGCTATTATATATATATATTTCAAATAGAATTTCTCGACGACCTCGATTGTTCATTTCTTTGCATTGATTTCAGTGATGATTTTTCATTTGAGGACCTTTTTTGGCGATCTGGGTAACGGGCGGAGCAGGCAACATAGGCAGTCATGCGGCGCGTGCTTTGCGGCGTTCGGGCTCTGAAGTCGTGCTTTGTGACAATCTCTCGATCCGGTTCGAACGGCTGGCGCGAGGCTTCGAGCTGGTGAAGGGCGACGTCGCTGACAAGGCGAATCTCAAGCCAGTGCTCGCCCGCGTGAACGCCGTAGTGCATTTTGCCACCGTGAAATTCGTCGCTTCGTATTTTCGTCCACCTGCGCAGTGTACGGTGTCCCCGACAAAGTTCCGATTAGCGAGCAGACGCCGCGGAACCAGATTTCATTTTCATGCTTCATGTTCCGGATTTACGCGGTTCGAATCCTATGGGACAATGGCCGAGGTCAAGAAACCATTTGGAGGGGTGCTCCGGTATCAATCTCAGTGCTCTGACTTTTCCGATGTTCCAGAGCGGTCGCCTTCACCACATGTTCCGGCCCGACTGCGAAGAGTACGTGACAGAACGCACCCCAGATTGCCCTACGCGAAAACACTCGATGCGATGATTCGCTAGAGCGTGAACCCATGTTTCGCGGGAGCGAAGATTCCAATCGAAGGAAGGAACGGATGGCGGATGCGGAACACAGCTCTGAGCTTGCTTTTGTTAATGTTTGATATTAGCGCCCGGGCCTCGAATATCAATGTAGGAAATCAATTAGGGTCCCAAGTTCAAACCACGTCTCCCTGCTTCTCCGAAATTTCTACGCAGGGACCGTGCCGTACTGGCACCCCGCCAGGGATCACGTACGCGATCACGGCGCTGAATTGGACCCAGACGATCTCCAGCTCATTGACGGGTGGAACGCAGGCGACGGTTACGTTGACACCATGTCCGACAGGAATCGACACAAGCGGCATCGGCCTGTATGAGATTGCACTCTTTGCCCGTGGCGCATGGCAGGAGACGCAGCAAGTTACTGGCGGAACCTGTACGTCCGGGGCGAGCTCGGGAACGGTTGTTTTCAGTCCGAACGCTTCCTACTCCACTGGATACACGGTTGGATCGGCAAGTTCAGGGATTCAAGAGACGTGGAACTCCGCTTGTGGAACTCTGTCGAGGGTTACCAACAACGGCCAGTGTAACGTAATTCTCCCCGCGAATAATTCGTCGAACAACAATGCCAACCAGTACGGCATCTTTGGAACTCTCTTCCTGCACGGAGCGCAGTCGACGTTGAGCGGGTATGGAGCCAGGGTCTACTGTGTCGGCCGTGGCCCATGTATTCAGGTAGGCGACATCAAGAACGCCAACAACTATCCGTCTATCACGGTTCAAGGGATCACATTCAACGCCTGCGGTCATACCTGCGGCTCACAGTATCCGGACTGGACTAACAATGCGTCTTATGCCGGAGTGAACGTCATCAACACGGTGACTTCAAGCGGAGTGCAGACGATCACGACAGCCACTGCGCATGGCTTTCGGGTAGGGGACATCGTGACGATCCTCTTCACGGACGATTCGAGTTATTGGGGAGACGCCATAGTACAAACGGTTCCATCCGCAACTACGTTTGCCGTTAAAGGTGTGAGTGGCGCAAACATCTCTTCGCAGGCAACCCCAGGCGTGGTGGCCTTGGCCTTCGTCGCCGTACTGGACAATGCCAACAACACGCATCTTGAAGACTTGACCTACGATCAGAACAACGGTGCTGGACGCTTTAACAACTTCTTTGATTTCTGGGATGACGAAAACGTGACCGTTTCTCACTTCCAAAATAGCGCCATTACTCTGAACCGAAGCCTTACCTGGTCGGGGTCATTTATTTTCTCCGGAGGGGCAGCACACCCGAATGTTAACGGTCAGCAATTTGCTCCAGTAATTTCGGTACGTGATTCAAGCATCACCGCTAACGGTTCGAACTGCGCGACTGTATATAACTCGAACGGGTTGTACTTCGAGAACACAGTATGCCAGGCTTCCGGACTCTGGCAGGTTTACTCCTCGAACACGCGAGGAAACTACCAAGGAGCGAATATAAAAAACATCTACAGCGAAAGCGCTTGTGCTCTAAATCCAGCCAGTCCGGCAGCATCGCCATTCCCAGGTTTGGGAGTTGCGGGGATGATCTTTGGCGATTCAAGGGCTGTAGCCAGGTACAGCGTTTTAGGTGGAAATGGAGTAGCTGGGTGCACGCCAATTGGCGGAACGGGTTCGACCATCGGATTTTCCTACTACATCGTGGTGCATGATAATACGCTTCACTACACTTCTTCCCCAGAATTAGTGGAATATTGGACCTCTACCGGCAGCGATTCGCCTGCGGTCAAATGGCCGCGCGTTGCGAACGGACGAGACAACATCACCTACGATGTAATCCGCATGACTCCAGCAGGCGTAAATACTGCCACCGCGCCCGCATACAACGCAACTACTTATCCTTATCCAGGCGGCTGCCCCGGTGGAAGCGGAGGCACCTGCGGTTCGGTGGCGACTGGATTAACACAATCATCAGCCTGTTCTGGGCTTGTGTGCTCCTATACCGACAGCGCATCCACGAGCTCATCCGCTTATTCGGTCCCGGACGTCGGAAATTATCAGGGTCACATCAACTTCTGGCCGGGCCCTCTAGTTTATGTTGGCCAGGGCACGGTGACGAGTCCAGTCTACGTCGATACAGAGCTTGCACCGGGGATTTGCTTTGGTTGTGGTGGGAGCGCAATTCAGGTCGCTGACCGTTGCAATGCTTATACCTCTGCTGGATCAGGTGCTTATGATGTCTGTATAGCTGGCATTGCGAATAATGGTGTTCCGAATCAGGGAGCACTTTTCTTGCCGGATGGCTTTCCAGGATCACGCATGGTTATGTCGAAAGGACGACTTAACTTCCTGGACAAGGGATCTGCTATCGACCCACACCACATCATTACCCTGCTCGATTCGCAGCCTGGACTTACTCCAGCTTCTCCGGGCTACCGTCCGCCAGCCAGCGCAAACGATGTATGGATCGGAACGGATGTAGCTCCTGGGTCCGGGTTTACGTCGGGACAACTGGCGTTTGGAGCTCCGATTGCGATTACGAATTACATTGCGCAGATAGGTGACGGGGTTCACGCCAATTGGTTGGAACAGCTTACCTCAAAGCAAAAGATATTCGCGGTGCCTGTGAGGATTAATGAGGGGAACAGTTTCACTTTGGGAGACGGCTCACCCCTGTCCAAGATGAAAATTTACCGCGTAAATAACGCACAAGCGAGCCGCGTGCCTCCACAGAGTTGCGCTGACGTAGCTGCCGAAGCTAAGGGTCTCAGCAAGGCGGATCAGATTGCTAGTATCAATCCACCAGGGCGATTAGGAAATCTCTCCCTTAATGCATATCCTGGTGACGAAAATCAGATCATTTTTCATTTCTGTAATCCGACCAGCTCCGAAGCGTTCGCTCCGCCCGGTGGGTACACATTTCTGGCGGTACGTTAAGGTATCTGGGCCCTCGTCTTTATGGGTCAATCCTCCGAGAATTTTTCTGTGAACTGAATGGGTCCTACCAGCGACCACAGAAGAGCGCTGCCGTGCTCCTCCGAGCGCTTGCAGAAGACCAGCAGGCGACCTGAACTAGCTGATGATTTGCAAAGGTTATAGCGACACGATCAAATAGCGGCCATCATTGGTGATCTCTTTGCAAACTTGAATTGGCGAAGACTCTTCCGGAACTTGCCGCATTCATTTGGCGGCTGCAAGCGAAGGAATTCTCATCATCACTCCCGCGCGATCTGATACGATCGAATCCCTATTTAGCCCTACGACATGGCAATCGATAATAAATATGATCCACTGAGTGGCATGCCGACTGAACGCGCCGCAGCGATAAGCGTCGCTCCGACCGGAACACAAGAAATACGCGAGGCCGGCCGGCATCCCTGTGGTCTTCCCAACCGCCAATCAAGAAGGTACCTCTTATTTCCAGCCTTGATGCTTCTTCTCTATTCCGTAGAATGTGTTTGGTTCATTCGCACGCAGTCCTTTGTTTTCGATGAACCCTTGCACATTCGCGCGGGCTTAGAGGCGTGGCGTCACGGCCTTTTCGAACAGGTGCTGGACCATCCACCGCTCGGGCACTTGCTGCCAACTATATTCGTCGCTCATGGTGACTGGACTATTAACCTTGGCAATCCATCGGATGGCGGGAGGTATGTTCAATCAATAACTCCGGACCCGGTCGGACTGGCCAACCGAACGCGCCCTGTAAATGTCGTTCTTGGTATCGTATTGGGTGTCCTCTTGTGGGGAACCGCGCGAAAGTTCTTTTCCGTGGGTGCCGCTAACGTGGCAGTTTCCCTCTTTGCCTTTTCACCTTCCCTGATTGCTCATTTCTCTCTTGTTACCACGGACGGCATCTGTACATTGACGGTCTTTGCTGTCGCGGCCCAACTTCTTTGGTGGCGATCAAATCCCTCCCGAGCTCAAACCATACTACTGGGTGTAATGCTGGGCCTGTTGCTGTTGGCAAAACTGTCTACCCCTCCTATCTTCTGCCTGACGCTCGCCTTGGTTTTGCTCCTCCAACCGCGCCGATGGGAGTGGTCGCCTTTACGCTGGAACTTCCGTGCAGCTCTTCTGGCAGGCTGCGTTGCTCTGCTTGTTTTTTGGGCCGGTTATTTTTTTCACGTTTCCCGGCTCCGGATCGGAAACGGCAAGGTTTCGCTCTCTTCCCCCAATCGCGAACCAGTCGTGAAGCCAACTGTAATCGTTGGAACTGTACTGAGTTTTCTGAAGGCGCCACTGAGAAAGCATTTCACGCTTTTTATCCCGGCCGGTGAGTATCTCGAAGGTCTCAGCACCATCGCGTTGCACAATCGAGGCGGCCACAAAACCTTTCTGAACGGGAAAATTGCGCAGAGTCCGAACGCGGCCTTTCATATTGGTATAGCCCTCTTAAAGTGGCCTCCAATCGTTCTGCTGCTTTTCTTCTGCTCGGTATTTTTTATCATTTTTAGAAAGCTGGATGTGCCTGGCGACCTCTATGTCATACTGCTTTATCCCGCGTGCCTTTCTGTCGTGATCGACATCGCGCGCATCACAATGGGAGAGCGGCACTTCTTACCCGTTTATCCTTTCGTTCTTCTGATTGCGTCTGGAGTCTGGGAGGTTGCGGCCGGTAGAACCAGAGGAGCGAACCACCTGTCGTCACGAAGCTCAATCTGGGCCATCCTCATTGCCGCGGCAGTCCTGCTAAATGCCATAGACGCATTGCGCTATGCGCCGGATTATCTTTCGTACGTGAATATTTTGATACCGAATCGCTCCAGTTACCAGTACCTGAGCGATAGCAATCTTGACTGGGGGCAGGGTCTACTCGCCCTGCGACGGTACGAGGCTGAGCATCCCAACGAGACTGGCCACCTTGCCTACTTCGGCAGCACTGAGCCGAAGATCTACGGAATTAGAGCAATTCCCCTGCAAGAAAACGAAAGAGTTTCCGGCACGGTCATAGTCAGTGCGACCCACCTCGTCGGAGAATATCTTGATGATCCGTCGGGTTACCACTGGGTGACGAAGTATCCGATAAAAACGATCCTTGATCACAGCTTGTTCGTTTTCGACGTCCCCTCGACGCAATAGATTTTCGAAATCCAGAAACCGAGGTTTGAACCATGCATACCACCCTTATCTTCTAGGCCATCGAAGTTCCGTTGGTAACCTCTGATGCCTTGTCTAAGCTGTTAAGAATGAATAGAATGCAAGCACCAATCCCGTCGTGAGGAGAATTCATGAAGGTGGTCGTGTTATGCGGCGGACTCGGTACTCGTTTGCGCGAAGAAACAGAATACCGTCCCAAGCCTATGGTTGAGGTCGGGGGCCGTCCCATCCTGTGGCATATCATGAAATCGTACGCACACAATGGCTTCACCGATTTCGTACTATGCCTCGGCTACCGCGGCAACATGATCAAGGAATATTTCCTGAACTATGAGGCTATGAACAACGATTTCACCATCGGTCTCGGCCAGCAGTCGCAAATTCGATACAACGCCCTGCACGAGGAGCAGGGTTTCCAGGTGACGCTAGCCGATACGGGTCTCAACACCATGACCGGCGGCCGATTAAAGCGTATCCAGAAATATATTGATGGCGATGCTTTCATGCTCACCTACGGAGACGGCCTCGCCGATATCAATATGCGCAAGCTTTTGGAGTTCCACAAAAGCCATGGCAAGCTGGCGACCGTCACTGCCGTGTTACCACCGTCAAGGTATGGCATCCTGCAGATTGAAAAAGCCGGTAAAGTGGACAAATTCTTGGAAAAGCCGCGTACCGAGAGCTTCGCCAGCGCCGGCTTTTTTGTTCTTCAGCGTGGCGTATTTGACTACCTGGGCGGAGATGACTGCATCTTCGAGCAAGAGCCCCTTGGCCGCTTGTCCGCCGACGGGCAACTAATGGCCTATCAGCACGATGGCTTTTTCTACTCCATGGATACTTATCGCGAATACCAATATCTGAACGACCTTTGGGCAAAGCAAGAGGCTCCGTGGAAAGTATGGTGAACCAGAGTATCGGAACGAAGACATGGTGAACCAAGGGATATCGAACCAGGGTATGTCGAACAGCGTAGGTTTTTGGCGAGACAAATCGGTCCTGCTGACCGGCGCGACAGGCCTGGTTGGCGGATGGCTGACAAAACGCCTGGTTAAGCAAGGAGCGAACCTCGTTTGCCTCGTAAGGGACTGGGTTCCGCAATCGGAATTCGTGCGCACCGGCCAGCTCGAAGGCGTGAATGTTGTCCGGGGCGACCTGAACGAACGCGACCTTATCGAGCGTGCGCTGGGAGAATACGAAGTCCAGATCGTCTTTCACCTTGCCGCGCAGACCATAGTAGGAATCGCGAACAGCAATCCCATCTCAACCTTCGAGAGCAACATAAGGGGCACGTGGAATCTCCTGGAGTCCTGCCGCCGCTCTCCGCACGTCAAAGCCATAGTGTTAGCGTCCTCCGACAAAGCGTACGGAGATCAAACCGTCCTGCCCTACGACGAAGATATGCCGCTGCAGGGCCGCCATCCCTATGATGTGAGCAAATCCTGCGCTGACCTGATCGCAAGAACCTACGCCACAACCTTTGACCTGCCCGTGGGCATCACACGCTGCGGGAATTTCTACGGCGGCGGCGATCTGAACTGGAATCGCGTAGTCCCCGGCACAATTCGCAGCGTGATCCGTGGCGAGCGCCCAGTCATCCGCTCCGACGGCCAGTACGTTCGCGACTATTTCTACGTCGAAGACGGAGCCGCGGCCTACATGCTTCTGGCAGAATGCCTCCTCTCCAATCCCGAACTGGCTGGCATGGCCTTTAATTTCTCGAACGAGATCCAACTAACGGTGGTGCAGTTGGTCGAAAAAATCCTGGAGAAAATGGGTTCAGACTTCAGTCCAGAAATCCAGAATCGACCATTAAAAGAGATACGCCGCCAGTACCTGAGCGCCCAACGAGCAAGACAAACGCTGAATTGGAAGCCAGAATTCACTCTCGATCAGGGCCTAGAACGCACCATAGCGTGGTATCGCGACCTCCTGGGCGAACCCGCCAGGGTTAGGAGGCCCGCGAACGCCCTGTGAGTGAAGCGTCAAATCATCTGCGCGAAAAAATTTGCGCCCTGCTTCCCGAATATTTCCGGGAAGAATTCCCCAGGCGCGAATTCGTCCCTGGCGAAACCCCGGTACCCGTAAGCGGCAGAGTCTTCGACGAGGTTGAACTCGAATTCCTGGTAAACGCGGCGCTAGACTTCTGGCTAACCACTGGCCGCTTCGCCGACCAGTTCGAAAGAGAATTCGCCCGTTTTATCGGAGTCCGCGAAGCGATTCTCGTCAACTCAGGTTCCTCGGCAAACTTAATGGCAGTTTCGGCGCTAACCTCGCCAAGATTGGGCGCACGCAGACTAAAGCCAGGCGACGAAGTAATTACGGTGGCCGCCGGCTTTCCCACCACCGTAAATCCGATTATCCAATGCGGCTTAGTTCCGGTGTTCATCGACGTCCAAATCCCGACCTACAACATCGACGTAATACAACTGGAAGCGGCGCTCTCCGATCGAACACGCGTCATCATCGCAGCCCACACCTTAGGCAATCCCTTCGATCTGGAAACCGTCACCGCCTTTGCCAGGCAGCATAACTTGTGGCTGATCGAGGATTGCTGCGATGCCGTAGGCTCAACCTACAACAGCAAGAAAGTCGGCACCTTCGGCGATCTGGCCACCACAAGTTTTTATCCCGCGCACCACATCACCATGGGCGAGGGCGGATGCGTCCTGACCGAAAAGCCGCTGCTAAGAACGCTGGTAGAATCCTTCCGTGATTGGGGCCGCGATTGCTGGTGCGCTCCCGGCAAAGAGAACACCTGCGGCAAGCGCTTCGACTGGCAATTGGGCGAATTGCCTCACGGATACGACCACAAATATATCTACTCCCACGTCGGGTACAACCTGAAAGCCACAGACATGCAAGCCGCCGTGGGCGTAGCGCAGTTGAAGAAGTTGCCATCGTTCATCGAGGCGAGAAAGCAAAATTTGGCCTATCTGAAGGCAGGCCTCAAGGAGGTCGAAGAGTTTTTCGTTTTACCCGAAGCAACGAAAAATTCTGATCCCAGCTGGTTTGGAATGCCGCTCCTGGTGCGCGAGACGGCGCCATTTTCGCGCAACGCACTCATCGACTTTCTGAATGCGAAAAAGATCGCGACCCGCCAGCTCTTCGGCGGCAACCTGGTTCGTCAGCCTGCCTATCAAAACGTATCCTATCGCGTACCCGGCGAGCTAACCAACAGCGATCGAGTGATGAATCAGGCATTCTGGATCGGCGTCTATCCCGGCCTGACGCGCCCCATGCTCGACTACGTGATCGAAACCTTCCAGGCCGTCCCGACCATGCTTTTCCCATCGGCCAATACAGGAGTCGCGCTGACATGATCCAAGCGAACCCACTCGCCGAAGATCTAGATCACGTGCTCGACCACACCCATGACCAGTGGGATGAACTGCGCGACAACCGGATTTTCATCACCGGCGCAACCGGCTTTTTCGGATGTTGGCTCCTGGAAACCTTCGCATGGGCAAATCGGCGTCTTCACCTCAACGCGAAAGCAGCTATCCTGACAAGATCGCCAGAGAAGCTAAAACGTCAGCTGCCGCACCTCGCGGACATCACATTTGAGGTCATCGTCGGAGATGTACGCACTTTCAACTTTCCCACCGGGAGTTTCTCTCATCTCATCAACGCCGCCACCGAGTCAAGCGTAGAACTGAACGAGAAACATCCCACCATAATGTTCGACACAATCGTCGAAGGCACGCGACATTGTCTGGATTTCGCGTCGCAATCCGGAGCAAAGAAATTCCTTTTGGCCAGTTCCGGCGCGGTCTACGGCAAGCAGCCCACCGGCGTCTCCCACCTCACGGAAGATTTTCCAGGTGGACCTGACCCTCTCGATCCACAATCGGCATATGGAGAAGGGAAGCGCGCCGCCGAATTGCTCTGCGTACTGCAAGCAAAGCAATCGAACCTCGAATCCAAAATTGCCAGATGCTTCGCCTTCGTGGGCCCATACATGAAGCTCGACGCCCACTTCGCCATAGGAAATTTTATCCGCGACCAGTTGGCAGGCGTCCCAATCAGCGTGCGCGGCGATGGCACGACCATGCGCTCTTATATGTATGCCAGCGATCTGATGATCTGGCTCTGGACAATCTTGTTCCGCGGAGAATCGAGTCGGGCGTACAACGTAGGTTCAGAAGAGGCTATCAGCATAGCCGAGTTAGCAAACCTGATCGCAGCAACCGCATCCCCGCGAGTGCCAATTCATATCGCGGGAAAACAAATTCCGGGCGCGCCCGTAGCTCGTTACGTCCCGAGCACAGAACGAGCACAGAAAGAGTTAGGCCTGCGCGCTACGATCTCACTGCAATCGGCGATCGAGCGCACCCTGAACTGGAACCATCCCCACTCCAGTTCCAAAGGCGCGCAGTTCGTAGCCGCACCTCTCGGAGGGACGCACTAATGAAGATCAAGCTCTCCGATTACATCATGCAACGCCTCGCCGACTGGGGAACTCGCCACATTTTCCTCGTCACCGGCGGGGGCGCGATGCACCTCAACGACAGTATCGGCAAAGAGCAGCGCATCCACTACATCTGCAATCATCACGAGCAAGCCTCGGCGATGGCGGCCGAAGCCTATGCGCGCGTTACCGGAACCCCGGGCGTAGTCAACGTGACGACCGGCCCCGGAAGCATCAACGCTCTTAACGGAGTCTTCGGCGCTTGGACCGACTCCATTCCGATGCTAATCGTTTCCGGCCAGGTAAAGCGCGAAACCTGCATGGCGACTACCGGCATGCGAGGCTTGCGCCAGTTGGGTGATCAGGAAGTAGATATCGTCCGCATGGTGAAGGGCATTACCAAGTACGCAGTGCTTGTGGATGATCCTAATTGGATTCGCTATCACTTAGAACGCGCCTGGCATCTGGCAAAGTGCGGCAGACCCGGCCCATGCTGGCTCGACATCCCGGTAGATGTGCAATCCACCCAAATCGATGAAGCCACCCTGCCAGCCTACGATCCAGCCGAAGATGCCCCTCAATGGATCGAGGGTCCAGTAAGAAAGGAATGCGGCGAAGTTCTGAAGCGAATTCGCGCCGCGAAAAGGCCAGTAATCCTGGCCGGAACCGGCGTGAGGCTGGCGGACGCTCTATCAGAATTCACGGAGCTTACCCGCAAACTGGAAATCCCAGTGACCACCGCCTGGACCCATGATCTGATCGCGAGCGACGACGACCTCTACTGCGGACGCCCCGGTACCATCGGCGACCGAGCCGGAAATTTCAGCGTACAAAATGCAGACCTGGTACTGGTTCTAGGCTCTCGCTTGAATGTTCGCCAGGTCAGTTACAACTGGCAATCATTCGCTCCCCATGCCTACAAAATTCAGGTCGATATCGATGCCTCCGAGCTAGACAAACCGCTGGTCCGTCCAGATCTGGCCGTTCATTCCGATCTGAAGTTTTTTCTTAAAGAGCTAGCCGCGGAATGCGACCGATCCAACTACAAGCCCCAGCATCGCGATTGGCTCAATTGGTGCCGCGAGCGCGTAACGCGCTATCCAGTGATGCGAGATCACCAGCGGAAACAGTCCTCTCCGCTCGATCCCTACCAGTTCATGGAGCAGCTCTCAAACCTCCTCGCCGATGACGACGTAGTGATCTGCGGCGACGCCACAGCTTGCATAGTTCCTTTTCAAGTCATGAAAATTCGCATGGGCCAGCGCCTGATCTCGAATTCCGGCTCCGCATCCATGGGATACGATCTCCCCGCCGCAGTAGGCGCCGCGGTAGCCCGCAACGGCGCCAGAGTAATCTGCATGGCGGGAGACGGTAGCCTCCATTTCAACATTCAGGAGCTCCAAACCATCAAACATCACCAGCTCCCCGTGAAGCTTTTTGTGCTGAACAACGGCGGCTATCTCTCCATCCGCACCACGCAATCGAATTTCTTCGAGGGACGCCTGACCGGCTCCGGCCCAACCAGCGGCGTTTCATTTCCCGACTTCGTAAAAGTAGGCTGCGCTTACGGAATCCCGAGCCTGCGCATCGAAAGCTCGACTGATATGCCAAAAGTGCAGTCCGCCCTCGATCATCCCGGCCCAGCCCTGATCGACGTCATGCTCGACCCGAAGCAAGAGTTCGAACCACGCATAAAATCAAAGCAGTTGCCCGATGGCAAGATCGTAACCCCAGCGTTGGAGGATATGTATCCCTTCCTCGATCCGGAAGAGTTAGCATCAAACATCATCAAGGATAGCTAGTTGCGATATAAACAGGGAGTGCTTCGAAAGGGTGTTTGCACGCCGCGGCTCAAGGTTTCGATCTGGTTTTGAAAGGGCGCAGCTTTAGCTGCGCGGTAAGCGCAACAAATTTCAAGCGGCTTTGGCCGCTGACGTACCAGCAGAGGAAAGCGGGAGGCCACCCATGACCGGTGCAGATATTTTCGATGACTTGTTTGTCCTGGAGCTAGCCAACAATCATCTCGGAAAAGTAGAGCGCGGCCTGAAAATCATCTCCGCCTACGCGCAGGTGGTGCGCTTCAACAATGTCCGCGCCGCCATCAAGCTGCAGATTCGCGACGTCGACAACTTCATCCACAAGGATTTCCGCGCCCGCACCGACGTCCGCTACATCAAGAAAACCCTCGACACGCAGATGTCGATCGAGGATTACGCCAAGCTCGTTAACGCCATCCGCCAAGCAAGCTGCATCTCCATGGCCACGCCCTTCGATGAGCGCTCCGTCGAACTATGCTGTGAGCTGGGCATTCAAATCCTCAAAATCGCGAGCTCCGATCTCAACGACTGGGTTCTGATCGAAAAAATTGCCAAAGCCAACAAGCCCGTAATCGTCTCCACCGGCGGCTCGTCGCTCAAAGATATCGATGACATGGTTCGTTTCTTCGACAATCGCCACATCCCCTTGGCGATCAATCACTGCGTCTCGCTCTATCCCTCCGAAGACAACGAACTGGAGATGAACCAGATCGACTTCCTCCGCGACCGCTACCCCAATCACGTAATCGGCTTTTCCACTCACGAGTATCACGACTGGACCGCTTCCATGCTGATCGCCTACGCGAAAGGGGCCCGCACCTTCGAACGCCACATCGATATCGATGACGACGGCATAAGGGTCTCGCCCTACAACTCGCTGCCCAACCAGGTCGACGAATGGTTCAAGGCCTATCACAAAGCAAAATCGATGTGCGGAGCTCCCGGAACCCAGCGTCGTCTCATTCTTCCCCGCGAGCTCGAATATCTCGACACTCTTCTCCGCGGCGTTTACGTAAAACGCAACTTGCACGAGGGCCACATCCTCACCGACAACGATGTCTATCTCGCCATCCCGCTCCAAAAAGGACAGATTTCCTGCCGTGAGCTGATGCGAGGTGAAGTCCTTCTGCGCCCATTGCAGCAGGATGAAGCCATCATGATCGATGACATCGACAGCCCCTACGCCAGCATTCCCTCGCTGAAAGCCGCCATCTACGCCCGCGGAATCGATCGTCCCGCCAATTCGCCGCGACCCAAAGGCGCCCGCAGAGAAGCCGCCGAATTCGAGTATCAGCTGGGCCTAAAAAAGAGCGAAACTTAGAGCGAATTTCAGAGCGAAACATGGGAGGAACAGAATTGTCGCCGAAAGCTACAACACAACGCCCTTGCCCCGTTTGCACCGACGATTCCTTCGAGTTGCTTTTCCGGCAATCCTTCCAAAAGCTCGATGGAATTGGCCTCCTCGATGGCTATGATGTGGTCGCCTGCCAAGGCTGCGGCATGACATTCGCGGAAAACATCCCGTCGCAAGGCACCTTCGACGAGTACTATCGTGGGCTCTCGAAATATGCCTACGAACATCGTGCCGGCAAGGAATCGCCGGAAGATGAATGGCGATTGCGCCAGGTCGCAAGAAACATCGCCTCGTTCATCCCCCATCATGAGACGCGCATTCTAGAAGTTGGCTGCTCCAACGGGAGACTCTTGGGATTCCTCAAAGATGCTGGATACAAGAATGTCTTTGGTCTCGATCCCGCGCCAGATTGCGCGGAGCTGGCACGCAAAGTCTACGGCGTGGAAGTTTTTACCGGATCTTTATTCGGCGCTCCGGTTCGGGACTACGATTACGGATTCGTCATCTTACTCCAAGTGCTCGAACACATCCGCGACGTTGGACCCGCCATAGCCGCGCTGCGCCGGCTCCTGTCACCCGATGGCATTCTCTATGTCGATGTGCCCGATGCCACGAAGTACGTAGCCGAACGCGAAGCGCCCTTCCAGGAATTCAGCACGGAGCACATTAACTTCTTCTCTCCCACAGCCCTCAAGTATCTGATGGAGGCGTCGAGTTTTCGTACCATCGAGGCGAAGTCCGCTGCCCTGACAGATCTCAAGGGAAAGCCGGTGCCGATCGCTTTCGGCATATTTCAGAATGCGGCCGTCCGCCGTTCAAATTTCCCGCGCAATCCGGACGCTGAATCCGGCGTCCGGCGCTACGTTGCCCAGTGCCGCGAAATGGATTCCGCTTTGAGGCAAAGGATTGACGCCGCCGTCCGCGGCAATCGCAGCGTCATCGTCTGGGGCGTTGGCACGCATACCCAACGTCTGCTCGCGACCGGCGCCTTGAAACCCGCCAACATCGTTGCCTTTGTGGATTCAAATCCAAAATACCAGAGCCAGCGCCTGCAAGGCATTCCGGTGGTGCGCCCCGACGCACTAAAAGACCACCCAGAGCCGATTCTGATCTCCTCCTTCGGATTTCAGCAGGAAATCGCCAATCAGATACGCGAGATGAAGCTTCCGAACGATCTGATCTTGTTGTATGACCATTCCGCCGCGGGCTCAGCAACTAAATGATGGCAAATAACAAAAGCATCACCGTCGTCACTCCCTGCTACAACGAGGAAGGCAACGTCCGCGAACTCTACGAACGCGTGCGTGCCGCCATCATCGCCGCGGGCGACTACAGGTACGAGCACATCTTCATCGACAACGCATCGCGCGATCAAACGGTCAATCAATTAAAAATCATCGCCGCCCAGGATAAGAACGTAAAAATCATCCGTAACACGCGCAACTTCGGCCACATCCGCTCTCCCATGTATGCCTTCCTTCAGGCCTCCGGCGACGCCGTCATCAGCATCGTCGCCGATCTGCAAGACCCGCCCGAGATGATCGTCGACCTCATCCGCAAGTGGGAGGAAGGTTACGCCGTCGTCATCGGCATCAAAGCCGCCAGCGACGAACACTGGTCCATGTTCTGGATCCGCCGCCGCTACTACAATCTCGTCAATCGCCTTTCCGGCATCGAAACCATCCAGAATTTCACCGGCTTCGGCCTCTACGACCGCAAGGTGATCGACATCGTCAAGCAGTTCGACGATCCCTATCCCTACTTCCGCGGCATGATCTCTGAAATTGGCCTGCCGCACTTCGAGATCCCGTACCACCAGCCGCTCCGCAAGCGCGGAATCACCAAAAACAATTTTTATTCTCTCTACGACCTGGCCATGCTCGGCATCACCAATCTCTCCAAAGTCCCTCTGCGCATGGTCACCTTCGCCGGATTTTTCTGCGCATTTTTATGCGTCCTCGTCTCGATCGCATACCTCATCTATAAGCTGATTTACTGGAGCCGCTTCTCCGCCGGCATGGCGCCGCTCGTGATCGGAGTCTTCTTATTCCTCTCCCTCCAGATGATCTTCATCGGCATCGTAGGCGAATACATCGGGACCATCCACACCCTGGTGCAAAAGCGCCCTCTGGTCATTGAGCAGGAGCGCGTCAATTTCGAATTTGGCCCCGGCGAACCACTTTGTGAAAACACATCCGCATCAAATCCAAGCCCGGACGCCTCGGCTGCAAATGCGAATAATCCAACATTTGCACCTATGTCCCACACGGTCATTCCTGGGCGCACAAGCTCGCGCATGATGCACAACAGGAACGATCGACTTTCGTAACGTCACGCCGCCGGTCAGCGATAACTCCGGCGCGTCTTCTCCATTTCCCGGCTTGGGCGTGGCAGGAGCGATTTTTGGCCTGTCGGGTTCCGGCCACTTCAGCATTATTAGGCGGAACAGGGGTGGGTGGCGGCTTTCCGAGTGGCGGCACGGGATCGACAACCTACACCTAGTACATCGTCGCCCACACGACGGCTCAGACTGTTGTTACAGTTACTCTGGACTGGATGTTCGATCACTTTCCTGCTCCCCAGATATTAAAAATCGATGTCGAGGGTTTAGAATAACGCGGTTTTGCAAGGCGGGAAGAACGTGCTGCGAGGGCGACCCGTGATCTTTTGTGAAGTAACGGAATACCATGACTTGATCGGGGAACTGTTGCGACACGCCGGTTATGAGTTTTATGCCGCAAGGGCGGCCAAGCGCGAGCCGCTTCATCGTCCATCCCGCGACACACTGGCCGTGCCTGTTAGTTTTACAGAAGACTTTCTGTCTCGGCGCTCGGCGCCAACTGCTGTTCCCGTTCTAGTGCGCCCCTAACAACCGAGGCTGGTTGTCCGCTGCAGGGAGGCGGGGGGATTTTAGCGAGGAAGCTTAGTAAAAGACTCAAGCGGGGCTTCGCGGCTGGCGTTGTGATCGAGAAACTCGCCCGCATCGCGGCCGCAATATTCGCTGGCTGGTTCATTTCGCCGACGGCAAGAATCGTGATCTCGGGAAGTTCGACGGTGCGTACGCTCGCTGCGGGTTGTGTGGATCAATATCGACCAGAACGACTTCAAACCCTTTGATGCTGAAGCTGCCGCAAAATCGGTAGTTGGCTGATTTGAATTTCTGGTAAAGGCGGAGCCGGAACCTCTCTCAGTGGTGCACCCGCCGGGTCACACCTTCACAGCTAAGATAATGTCTTGATATCCCAAAACGTCGGTCTTCAGGCCGGTCCACGATCCGTGCTTGACCTGCGTGATTCTCATACCAGCCGCCGGGTACAACTCGGTGATGTACGCTTCATCAAAGGCGCTGGCTTTGTCGGGGTCGTCCTTATTCTGTACCAGTCCTTTGTCACTGGCGTGGGCAAAAACTATATCGCTGGAACCAGCATCCATTGCGGCAAGAGAAGCGGAATTGAGCAAAAAGTACGTGGCGAACGCATAGCCAGCCGGTACCAGAACACGGCAAATCTCGGCCGTATAGTGCTCGAGCTCGGGCCGCGGGTGAACACCGACGTCAGAAACGCGAAGGTAAAGGCGCCGTCGGGGTATGGAAAACGAAAGTCCGCCGGGCGAATAGTGCCCTGAGGGTTATAGTTCGAGTTGTAGATGTCCACGTGTTTAAACCGGAAGTTCGGATTTCGCGGTGTGATTGCCTGCTGGCAGTGTTCAATCGACTCTTTGATAATGTCGAAGCCATCGTAGCTGCCTGTCGTGATGCACCGCGTCATTGCGATAGGCATACGCCCTGCACCGCAACCGACTTCGAGCACCCGGTCTTCGGGCTTGAGTCCACCCACGTTGATCAGGTAGCCCAGTACGTTTCGCCGATGGCGGTGAAGTCGCTTCGGAAACGCGAGTTGGAGCCGACGTTGATAAGGCGGCGAGGCGGCGTCATCGGCCCCTTGCGACCAATGAGTACGTCACGAGCGTCGAGCATTGCGAACGCGGCATTACGGATTTTCTCGCGGATCATGGGTATGACGACGCTCGCTACCACACTCGCGCTTCGAATGTTGAGTCATTATCGACCACCTCGATCAATGAAACTGCGCCCACTACCAATAGTTTCAAAACAGCCTATTACCTTTTGTTTGTTGGGCGGCGACACGGAGTGTTTGCACAGTACCAATCTAGCCGACAAACGTCGGTACGCTTGCGTATGCCGCACCTGTGGATAACGGTGGAAAAAACCAGCCGCAATGCAGGGTGACGTAAATTCGATTGTGTAAAAAGCAAGAGGGTGTAAGTTGGCTTTGGCCTCACAAGCTAAGCCATTCCTAAGAAAGGAGACCTACACCCGATGTCGAAGATAATCCCGATCACGGAGCATTTCCAACATTTTCTGAAAGAGATGAAGGAGAGTTTCTGGGGCGAATTGTATGGTGAAACCAAGCTGGCCTGGAAGCGGTATTTCGAACTGGAGTCGGAGCGGCAACGAGACCGATTTTCCGGCTGGGGGCGATATGAGCGCCGGCGGGGAAAAGGGCGAAACTACCGCAACGGGTACTACGAGCGGGATTTCGTGACTCGCTTTGGGACGATTCGGCTGCGGATTGCGCGCAGTCGAGGGAAGAGCTTTCTCCCGGTAGGATTAAGGCGTTTTCAGCGCCGTGCAGAAGAGGTATCGATGCTGATCCGGGAAGCGTTTTTGCGCGGCATCAGCACGCGGCAAGTGGGACGAGTAGTGGCCACGCTAACGGGAGAAACGGTGAGTGCACAGACGGTGTCGAAGCTGACGCGAGATCTGGATGAGGCAGTGCGACAGTTTCATCAGGCGCGATTGAGCGACGACTACGTTTATCTGTTTCTGGACGGAGTGAGCTTGCGGGTGCGGCGACCGACGGGGCGCAAGCGGGTGCAGATGCTGGTGGCGTATGGAATCCGGCAGGATGGGAGCCGGCACTTGCTGGCTTTTTTGCGCAGCCAGGGCGAAGGCCAAGCCGATTGGGAAGGGTTGCTGCAAGATCTTTACCGGCGCGGATTGGAAGGCCGAGCGCTGGGCCTGATTCTCACCGACGGTTGTGCGGGCTTGGCGGCGGCGATTCGCACCGTCTATCCGCGCGTGCGACATCAACGCTGCTGGGTACACAAGATGCGGAACATTCTGGAGAAAACGCGGAAGCGCGATTACGACGAAGTGAAGACCGGAGCCCAGGCGATCTATCTGGCCGAAAGCCGGGCGCAGGCAGAAGCCGCCTTTCGTACTTTCCGCTCGCGCTGGGGCCGAGCTTACCCGGCCATGGTTCGGCGGCTGCAGCAGGATCTGCCGGAGTTGCTGTCGTTCTTCGCCTTTCCCCGGCATCTGTGGCGCAAACTGCGTACTACCAACGTGATTGAGCGTTGCTTTGTCGAAGTGCGGCGGAGAACCCGCCCCATGGTGTGCTTTGTCAACGTCGAAAGCGTGGACCGAATCATCTACTCCATCTTCCAGAGATTTAACCTGGAATGGAAAACCCGCACCCTCAACCTATTTACACAAGCAGCTTGACATCACCCGCAATGCATTAACCCTTGCGCGAAAATGCATCTGCATCTAACCTATCCAGTTGTCTTTATTGTCTTTTCCCGATTGGGCAGTAGACATGCGAGTCCTCCAACTCAATATTCACTACAGCGGGACCGGTGCGGACCGCTGCGCGCGCGAACTCTACGAACACCTGCCGAGTGTCGGTGTCGAGACTGCGATGTGGGTTGCAGAGCGCAATTCCGGCGATCCCGCCGGCGTTCGAGCCCTGCAATACCCTTGGGAGCGAGCGCTAGTTCCTCTGGAAGCTTTTCCCGACCTCACGGATTGGCGCCATCGGGGAGCGATTAACAGCCTACAGAACATCACGAAACGAAACTTTGACCTAGTTCACATCCATATAATTCATAGTGGCTGGATCTCTATCCGTGCGGTGCATGAACTGACGAAACACCTTCCCAGCGTTTGGACCCTGCACGATGAATGGGCTCCAAAGCTCGGACTTACTTATGATTTGACGGGAAAGATTACTGCCTCGGAAGTGAAGCAGCTGACCCGAGGGCCGTTCCGGTACGTTCCCTATCATCGGTATCACGAAAATTTCAAATGGCGCCGAACCCGCCCATTCCTTAAGAAATGGATGCCGCAACCACAGGCTGTCATCTGCCCGAGCCGTTATATGGCCAGTCTGGCGGAATCCGCCGGTATTTTTCCAGACTCTGAGATGCTGGTTATTCCTTACGGCACTCTGATGCCCGGTACGCCGGAGGCCACGACGGACAGAGCGGAAGCCAAGCGGAGCTTTGGACTCTCCGCGAATCAACCTGTTGTACTCATGATCTCAGCCGATCTGGCGCAAGCGCATAAAGGAATCGACCTCGGCATCAGAGCCATCAAGGGAGCCGATCCAAAGCTTGGTCTGCAGACCCTTCTATTAGGTCGCTCCGGCCAGCAGATCGCCAGATCGCTCCGGCCATCGCCCTGCACCTCCGTCTTCGCTTCCGATGATGCAACGTTGGCCCGCGCATACCGTGCGGCGGACGTGACGATGAGCCCGTCTCTCGGAGAGAACTTTCCCTACATCGGGTTGGAGTCCTTGGCATGCGGGACACCTCTAGTCTCATTTCCTGTTGGTGGTGTGCCCGAAATAATTGGAAGGCAGGAGAGGGGCCTTGTGTGCAGTGCGATCGACCCTCGGGAGATGTCTCAGAATCTCAACTATCTATTTTCGAACCCAGCGATAAGGTTAGAAATGGGAAACCGAGGAGCTCGATGGGTTCGAGAAACGTGCAGTATGGCCGGGTATCTGGAGGAAATCTTGAAAGTTTATGAGCGCACCCTAGAGTACCGAAGGAGGCTGGCTGCATAAAGGTCCGGATGATCGGCCGCTACGGCTGACACGAACCGCTCATTCTCAGAAATCGCTCTGTCCTGCTTTCTCAGAGAACCCGTCCTTGGGGATGAAGAGCGCATCGTATACCATTGCCGCTAACCCTCGCGTGTATCGCTGGTATTCTCGCCATGACACCAGGACCCAATGCGTCCGATGAAGAAATGTTCCACACAGAGAGGCCCTGCTTTTCAGGTGTCGAATCTTCGCGTCAACGTCGGGAATAAATTTTGGCAATCCTTCCCCGTGCCGCTGCAAATATGATCGGACGTCCTTCAGTCTCTCGGCAATGAGGCGGAAGTAAAGCCCATTCTTCTTTGCAAGCGCGAGGCGATCCAAAAACGACAGCGGGGGCACCCCGATCTGCTGCTGGGTATGGACGCGATAAGCGATCGTCGGCACTGGAAGCGCCGCTAAACCACCCCACAGGGCTGCGATCCACGAGATCCATGCATCGTGAGGCCACGAGCTTGGAATCGGAGTAAACTGACCGCGAAATTTCGAACGAAAAACCATTGTGGCACCGGTCGCAATGTAATCCAGCCTGAACAAAGCGGACAAGAATTCTTTACCGACATATGGCACTTTCTTTGTCGGCGAAAAATAGAGACTCCTCCACAGTTTGCGCCCCAGCGATGCAGAGCCGTCATCGATAATTTCCGCGTCACTGAACGCAACCAGAGCTTCGGGCAGTTCTTCAAACAGCCGATGCATTGAGCCTAATTTCTCCGGATACCATTCGTCGTCCTGATCGGCAAGAGCGATCAAATCCCCGACGCAAATCCCGATCGCCTTCTCGAAATTCTTAGTCGAGCCCAGGTTGCTCTCGTTCTTGAAGATTCGAACTGAAAATGCCGCTTTCTCAGCAAACCTCTCAATCAGTGCCAACGTATTGTCTGTCGACCCATCATCGCAAACGACCAGTTCGTACGGAGGAAATGTCTGCCCGCCGATGCTCTCAAGTTGTTTTTGCAGATATTGCGCCCCATTATAGGTGCACATTGCGATAGAGATTCGCATGGATTAAACTCCGGCTCCCATTATAGGCGGGTCTCGCCAGCCGCTCCCGTCCATACCCGTTGCGAACGCCGTTATTCCCTGCGCCAATAGACGCCATCAATCTTCTCGATCGCACCAGCTGAAGGCGGAGTGTCCTTCAACCATTGGTCGAGGTATTTCACCGGGCTGTCCAGAAGCCCGAAGCGCTTGAGAATTCTCAGCCTCCCCGAGCGATGCCGCTAGGGATGGATGTCCGGCCAAATCGCAATTGTCCGGCAACACCCGCGGCGAACTCACCATCCAGCGAGGCCGTTGAGCTTTGAAGTCCTTCGAAACTATCCGCACCCGGTTCTCTCGCAACCGTAGGCGTGCAAAATACCGGGTGAAGACGCGGGCTCCTCCGGGCCAAGCCGCCATCCGATGAGTCGATAAGACAAGAGCAAACGCTATCAGTCAGCCTATGGAAAACGCAGCAACTCGCGCAAGTATTCGCTTCTCTTTTGGCATGGCGGGGCCCTCGCCCTGTTTCCGCTCCTTTCGCGTTCTCACGCTCTAACGCTGAGAACGCATCTCGCCCGTAACGAATGAGCCTTTCAAGGCGGAGACGATGGGCTATGCGCACCCAACCAGACCAACAGAAATTCAAGAGCCCTCGGTTTTCCCGGTCAAGCCGGCAGAAACGCTACAAACGAATCGCGGCAGACGTCAAGCTTAAAGGCATCGCATCAGCTCGGCCTCGACGTGTCCCCTCCAGTTTCCTTTTCCGGCTTCTGCTGATAGACGAAGAGAGCGTCGTAGAGCATGGAAATTGGCCCTCGCGTGTATCGCTGGTATTCCCGCCACGACACCAGAATCCACCGCATTCGATGAAGAAATGATCCGGATAGAGACGCCCTGCTTTTCAAAAGCCGAATTTTCCCGTCTAGATCGGGGATAAATTTTGCCAATTGTGAATCGTCTCTGTGCCGCTGCAGATATAGCTGCAGATGCTTCAATCTCTCGGCAATCAGACAAAAGAAGAACCCATTCTTCCTTGCAAGTGCCAGGCGGCCTGCAAATGACGGCGGCGCCACTCCAATTTGCTGCTGTGTATGGACACGATAGCGAATCGTCGCCGCTGGAAGCGGCGCTAACCCACCTCGCAAGGCTGCAACCCATGAGATCCACGCATCGTGCGGCCATGAGTCTGGGATCGGAGTAAACCGATCGCGAAATTCCGATCGGAAAACCATCGTAGCGCCAGTCGCAATGTACTCCAGCTTGAACAGAGTGGACACGATTTCAACATCCACAAACGGAACCTTCTTTCGGGGCGAAAAATAGGCTGACCTCCACAGTCTGCGCCCGGCCAATGCGGAGTATTCATCGATAATTTCCGCGTCACTGAACGCAACTAAAGCTTCCGGCAGTTCTTCAAACAGCCGATGCATTCTATCTAACTTGTTCGGACACCATTCGTCGTCCTGATCAGCAAGAGCAATCAAGTCCCCGCCACAAATTCCAATCGCCTTCTCAAAATTCTTGGTAGAGCCCAGATTGCGCTCGTTCTTGAAGATTCGGACTGGAAATCTGACCCTACCTGCAAACCTCTCAGTCAACGCCAACGTCCCGTCCGTTGACCCATCGTCGCAAACCACCAGTTCGTAGGGGGAACACGTCTGCCTGGCAATGCTATCCAATTGCCGCTGCAGATACTGCGCCCCGTTGTAGGTACACATCGCGATTGAGATTCGCATGTTGATTAAGTGTTCGAAACTACACCCGTCAACGCGCTCAAGATCGGGGCCGAACTAGTTTCCCATCGCTATCGCGCTGACTCTCGTAGCCCACTTGAAATTTGCAAAGGTACGCAGCCTTCATCAGACGATTGGCACAGATGGCGCGACTGGCGAGATCGGCGGTGCTGACCAGGAGTCCCGTCAAGAGTGAGCATCGGGCGATAGCGCGAATCGCTGAATCGATCGCTCGGCTGAGCGGCGTCGGTCGTCGGCGGTAACCGCAGCTTCGGCCATATCTCATGGAACAGCCCCCGGGAGTATCCAACCCGAACCATGCGCTCGCGGAATTGTCGAAATGTCGTACGATGAAGATGATAGGCGAGCGCTTCCGGAAGAAATTTCATCTTCAGTCCACGCTCTTTTTGAATCCGGTACCCCACCTCGCTATCCTCCATCGCCGCGTATGGAAAGCGTTCATTGAATGTGAAGATCCTTAGTAAGTTCCGTCTTCACCGAGAGACTGCTCGTATAAAAGCTATGCCAGTCCGGCTCAACCCCTGCCAGAAGATCCTTGTACGCGAACTGCTTCGGACTTTCGCCAAGCCATCGCATGAAGGGCGTAATCGTCTGTCCCGTTGCGTTCCACTGCGTCCACCCCACCGCTGCAGCGTTCAGTTCCGGGTTCTCCCTGTGCCAGTTCATGTGACGCTCAATCAGAGTCGGGGAGGCAAAAATGTAATCTCCGATCAGCACGCACACCGGCGACTGCAGCATCGAAATACCCAGATTACGCGCCTTGGCCGGTCCGCCGTTATCCAGCCGCGCATACCGCATCGCAAGCGGGCTTTTTCAAATAAGATTCCATGAGCTTCGGCGTCGAACCCGCGCTTCCATCGTCGACGACAACCGCCTCGAACTCCTTGAACGTCTGATTTTTCAGATGGGCCAAGCACTCCACAAGAGCGTCACAACGGTTATACGTGGGAATGACAACGCCCACTGGCTTAATAACATCCAACCCCATGATTCCCTTCGCCTAGCTTAGATAGCAGACGAGTTCAGTTCAAACCTGCCCGGGGAGTTCGGTGAAAAAAGATTGTATACCTTTTCCTGGCGAGCGGCTCATGCTGGCAGAGCCCCCGATTAGCGAATTCTATGGCGAAGACCGTTGGCATGAGCAACTCTTCTGTCTCACGATCGGCAACATGCCTGTCGAATATTCTCTTTCCCACCAAACTGGAGAGACTGCGGCGGTGGAACTATCTCCTCAAATTGCGGGAATGGGTGCTTCGATTCGCCGATCCCACCGTTGAATACAAATTTTGCGGCTCAACCTTGCGCTTGCCGCTTTCCCACTCCCTACCGTTCTTCCGCCGCGCATCTCCACTCTACGCGGAGAATTTAGGCCGAATCGCTCAGCAGATCTTAACCAAATATGGCACCTTCGGGGTGATCGACATCGGAGCCAACGTTGGCGATGTAGCCGCCGTCATTCATCAACATGCCCCTCTGCCAATCCTGTGCGTCGAAGGAGTACCGAAATTCCTCGAACTCCTAGCGCTGAACGTGGCTGCCATGGTTCCTGCGCCCGTCATCGAGCCTTCGTTCGTCGGAATTGGAACTGGAAATGGAGGGAAAGCTCTCGCACCTTGCTTCAGGACGACACAGCGAGATGGGTAGATGCTGAGAGCGTGGTTCCTGCCCTGCCCATGAAATCGTTCGACCAAATCCTCGTACGAACATCCCGGCTTTCAAAACTCGCGCCTCTTGAAGATCGACACCGACGGGATGGAGATCGTAATCCTGAACGATGCCCTCGACTGGACCTCGCGTCGTTTGCCGGCGTTCGCAATGTCGTTCGAGAGGAGCATCTCGGTTTCGGCTTGCGAGATGCCCATGTCGGTTAAATTTCTGCCGACGCCGATGGTGAGTTTCCCAACCGAATCGATGTAGGGATGCAGACGCAGGCCTTCGTCGCGGACTAACTGGTCGATGAGTGTCACGGGAATTAGCCTTTACGGAGTTAGTAAGTCTGTGGCAGAATGGCGGACGCTATGAAGCCCTTCGGTGGAGCGCTGCACCGTCTATATCTCAGCGCCCTCGATTTGTCGGACGCTGCCGAGCGACAGAAGGAAATGATTCCTCCGCGAACCTTGCACTCCGTTGGGGGTGGCGACTTCCAAGGGGTCGGGCAAGAATTCAGAAACCTCTTCGTTGACTACGGCCATCTCGAGCCCGACCATCGCGAGCTTGACGTCGGCTGCGGCATCGGCCGAATGGCGGTTCCATTGACCAGCTATCCCTCGGCCGAGGGCCAGTACGAAGGCTTTGACATCGTGAAGAGCGGAATCGACTGGTGCCGGCAGAACATCACGCCGAAATTTCCCAATTTCCGCTTCCAGCACTCCGACGTTCAGAACCGAAACTACAATCCGAAGGGCACACTGAAAGCCGCGAGCTATCGCTTTCCTTATCCGGACGAAAGTTTTGATTTTGTTTTCCTGACCTCGGTGTTCACTCACATGTTCCGGCCCGACCTCGAAAACTATACGAGAGAGATCGCCAGGGTTCTGGCCAGCGGCGGCACCTGTTTTGTCACCTTTTTCCTGCTGAATCATGAATCCGAGGGCCGCATACAAAGAGGCGAGAGCCAACTGAATTTTTCCCATCTGATTGAAGGCGGTTTGACCACCGCGCCGAAGAATCCGGGAGAAGCGATTGCCTATCCCGAGAGCGACGTGCGTGCCTTGTTCGAGCGTTGCCAGCTTCAAGTCGTCGAACCCATCCGCTACGGCTCTTGGAGCGGAAGGCCGAACTTCCTCACTATGCAGGATGTCGTCATTACTAAAAAGAACTAACTGCATATCCCGGACTTCGCTAGTGAGCCACTAGTTTGCCGAGCCAGTGAGTCTGTGACACAATGACGAGCGCTATGAAAGCCAGTACTTTGGCACGATTTACTCAATTTCTTGGTCCTCGGGACGGAGCATTACGCACCGCAGCCCGTCAGCTCGTTGCAAGGGTGGTCTGCGCACGGCACGGAGCGCACGTATCGTTTCTCGGGAAGGCAATCGAAATTTCGAAAGACACGCGTGTTGTCCGGATCGCGTCCCATCATTTTGCTCACAATATTATCCATCCCGTTTTCGTCGCAGAGCATTTCGATGACTACTTTTCTCGTTCTCCTGTCGCACCGATAAAAGAACAAGGACGCCTCATTGTGGATTACTCACGTCCAAGACTGCAGCGCTACGTTTCATCTGGACTGGAGTTCGAACTCTCATCTTTTCCGGAAGAAGAATCAGCCCTAGCCGAATATTTCCGCTGGTACACCCCCAAACCGGGGGACACTGTCTTTGACGTGGGCGCGTATTGCGGCGTATCGAGTTACCACTTCTCACAGCTGGTAGGCATGACCGGCAAGGTCTACGCCTTCGAGCCTGACCCGCTCAATTTCTCATTACTCAAACGGAACATACAACGGCACAAGTTGACGAATGTAGTTCCCTTGCAAATGGCCATCTCAGACAGCATCGGGTCGGCGGAATTGTTAGGAGACGGAACGCTTGAATCGGCTCTCGTGTCCATTGGCTCGGGTCTCGTCGCCCATAGCAACCGCGTCTATGATCGGCCAAGTGTGCAGGTCAAAACCATCACATTCCGGGAAGCCTGCGAATCTTACGGCCTTCCAGTCTTCGTCAAGATTGATATTGAAGGCTCTGAGATCGCCGTACTCGCGTCTGCTGCGGAATTTTTGAAGTCCCATCCCACCATTCACTTCACGCTGGACACTAGCCACGTCGTCAATGGCGAATTGACCCGCGGCGCTGTCGAGAAGACTTTCCAGTCCTGCAACTACGAGGTGGAATCTTCGGACCAATGCGGCATTATGACCACATGGGCCCGTCCCGCCGCAATTTCGCGCGCCACCTAGTCATCGCGAAAAAGACTTAGCTACTGCACGTAGAAGTTGCTCGCGCCCATCGTACCGTCCCCGGCGAGTTTCATAACGACCTGCCCCGCCGCCGTGATTGAGGAGTCTGTTCCTTGTGGGCCCGAGACGGTTGTGCCATTCAGTTTCACCATTTGGGAAGTAGAACCGACCGTAATAGATAGAGTGTTGGCCGTGCCAATCGCGCAACTGTTGGTTGCTTCGGTGTAAGTGGTTCCTAACCGCGTGGCCGTGCCGGTGACGATCTTATAAAGAAGAATCGTAACCACGTTAGCGGCAGAACAGTTGTATGTGACCTGATAGTTAGTGTTCGCGGAATTGCTCGCACGGATGTTAGGATAACCGGAGTCTGCGCCACTTGATACAAGTGCCGTGAGAACGGCTGAAGGAGTGTAGTTCGCTGAACTCGGAGTCAGCGAGCTTATCGCATCTCCGGTTGCGGTGTTCAGCCCCACAGCATTGATCGCCGCGTTCGAACCATTCAGAGTAAGTGGTCCGCCGGTGTCGCCCGAGATCGAGTTGTAAAATGCCCACGTCTGTCCTGTGTTCGCTGTGTGAGAATTAAGACTCGTGGCGTTCGTGCCGGTGAATCCAGTTCCTGATAGGTGGCTGAGACCAGCGCCTCGGTGCTGTTCTGCACGGAGAAGGTGGTGTTGGCGACCAGCGTCCCGATGGTGACGCAATCGTATGGGTTCGCGTCGGTTAAGGTTGTAGCCAGGGTTGATAGGTAGGCAAGCGTCTGCCCAACATTCGGCGCGACCTGCCACCCACCGGCCCCTGGGCCGCATACTTGATTGGTATTTCCTACGGCTGAAGTCGAAGGCGGGGTGAGCCCGACCTGTGGCGCTGTTCGCAATGTAGTTGGTGCTTGCCGCCATCGCCGTGGCCCCTGTCACCGTAGTCGTGGTGCTGGTTGGAGTCGGAGCGAAGCTGGAGGTTGATGTGCGCTTCCAGAAATTGCCGCCGCCGGACGCGAAGAGAGAACTTGGGGCGGTCGCAATGATACCCACATTGGCTTGCACCGTGGTGTGCCGGTACCGGCTAAGGAGGATGACGTGAAGATCGAGCCTTGCGTACGCTGCCGACGCGTGTTAAGACGAGCCGAAACGTTCAATGAGACCGCCGATCCGGCAGTGGTCACCTACAGCCTACTTAAAACCCAAGGCGTTCGCCCGCGCGTGACGACAGCAAGTGTCAGGCGAAGAGTTTTCTATATGCCGTGCGGGGTCTCGCTCGGTCTCGGACCTACCCCAGAAAACGGCGCCTTCAGTGAGGACGTTCACGGCGGACTCATGGAGCTGTTGGAGAAGTGTCCCGACCTGGCGAGTCTCGCGTGGAGCAAAAAATCAATCCTCCGTCGCAACCTAAGCTGATGCCGGGATCGCAGATTTTGGCGCTGCGCAAGTCTGAAGAAAAGTTCGGGGTTCCGAGGGTGAAGCGGGGAATCGGGTGAATTTACGAAGCGTGGCAGACTGCCGACTGCTATGCGCCCGATCAATTTCCTCCGCAGCGCTTTCGGCTACCTCTGTGCGGCTCACCCAGGTTGCAACGTGAAGTGACTCGTTCTTTCTTGCGAATCGCGGCTGCACGGGAAGCCCGAGCTTACTCTGGATCATATTTTGCGACGCCTGGGGCTTCCGTTCCTAGAATGGCTATCTTCTTGACGTAGGAAGAATAGGTCTGAATTCAGAACGTCGATCCAATCTCAGGCTCAGAAAGGTTATGTTCATTTAGAGCCGCGAGCTCAGGATTGAGAGCAGTTGGATGCGCTGACCAGCGCCAAATTCGCCAGAGACACGCGGGAAGAGCGAATAGAAAAACCACCGAAGTCGTAGCCCAGAGAATTCCTGAAACTCCAAAATACGAAACCAAAAGGAATTTCAGTCCCAAAGCCAGCGAAGTGGAAATCGCGGCGACCGCGATCTGAAAGCGAAGAATCGCGAGCCCATTCAGCAGAAGACCGGGAACGCGACAAAGAGCCATCACGAGCACCCAAGCTGAAATCGCCCACAGCAGACCTTTACTAATCCCAACATTAGTATGCAACCACAACAGCAAAAATTGCTCTCCAAAAATCAGCAGCAGACATGATCCTGCGATCGTTATCCCAAACAGAAAAGCCGTTCCTCGAATCAGAGTTCCGCGAATCCATTTTCGATCGCCGCGTTCAGCCGCTTCCGCGAACGCAGGCCAAAGAGGCATTGACATCACGCCCAGAGCGCCCATCGCCGTGTAAGAGATCCGAATCGCAATCGTCATCCGAGCCGAAGCCTCAGGACCAAGCAACGAAAGCGCCAGAACATTATCCAGCATGTAGGAAAGGCCACCAGTCAAAGCCAGCACAAAGTACAACGCCCCTTGACCAGCAACCTCTCGCATAGCATCCCATGAGACGGAAAAGGCTTGCGGTCGAAGCTCCACATGCCGCAAGAAAAGGTGAATCAGACTTCCAACGTTAGCGAGCACCAGACCGATATAAACGACAGCAACGTAAACCCGAACATCCGCCGTGAACCGCGAAGCCCAAATCAAGCCTCCAGTAGTAAGCAACGTCTGTATCAACTCCCAAGAGCTGGAAACATACCCCTTCTGCAGAGCCATCCAGAGGTTATTACCAGAACTAAGCGGCAGATTGAGAGCAAGTCCAACCACAGCGATA
>Ga0302326_10003785_pt1 | contig 35468 bp, 33 predicted proteins | sample Palsa_T0_3_FD_202264 | JGI IMG/M metagenome (GOLD analysis project Ga0302326, IMG submission 202264) | Peat permafrost microbial communities from Stordalen Mire near Abisko, Sweden - Palsa_T0_3 | ecosystem: Environmental > Terrestrial > Soil > Palsa > Peat permafrost | place: Sweden: Abisko...
CCAGACGGCCTCAGCATGACGCTTACGACTCGAACCAATGAGCGTTCAGACATTCCTCGCGAAACTTCCCATTGAAGGACTCTACGACCGCATTGTCGGTTGGCTTGCCGCGGCGATTGAAGTCGATCTGCACGTGGTTCGTGTAAGCCCTGTGGTCCATATGGCTGCCTGCGAACTCTGATCCGTTATCACAGGAGATGCGCCGTGGCAGGCCGCGTTCGTAGGCAATCTCTCGCATGGCTGCCACCACGTGTTCGGCTCGCAGACTGAAGCCGACTTCGATTGCCAGGCACTCGCGAGTGAACAGGTCGATGACCGTCAAGGTCCGCAGCTTCCGTCCGTCCGACAACTGATCGGCAACAAAATCCATACCCCAGACATTATTAGGCCCCGCCGCAGGTCGCTTGATCTCCCGATGCACTGCAGTTACATGCCGCCAGGGCCGCTTTCGCCGCAAAGCCAGGTTTTCCTCGCTGTATACGCGATAGAACCGCGTCTCTCCAACATCCCAGCCCTCTCGCTTCAACAGCACGGAAGGACGCCGATAGCCGAACCGGACGCGTGCGTGAGCGAGCTCACGCACGCGCTGACGCAGGGAGGTCAAAGGATCCATGTGGCTACGGTAGTAGTACATCGAGCGCACTAGCCGCACGCAGCGGCAGGCTCGCCTGCTGCCCACGCCATATCTGCCCATCAAGTAGTTCGCCATTTCACGCTTCTTGACGGGCTTCAGAACTTTTTTTGAAGAACGTCCTGCAGCATCGCCTTATCGAACGACAAGTCGGCCACCAGGCGCTTGAGCTTAATGTTCTCCTCTCGAAGCTGCTTGAGTTCCCGGGCCTCTGAAGGCTCCATACCGCCGTAGATCTTCTTCCAGCGATAGAAGCTCTGCTCCGAGACTCCGTGGACTCTACACAGCTCCTGGACGGAGGTACCCAGCTCCGCCTGCTTCAAAATCCCCGTGATTTGCTCGACCGAAAACCGCTTTCTTTTCACGACAAAACCTCCGTTCTCCTAGGCTTGATTTTGTCGCAAAACTCACATTACCGTTGGTCCGGTTTTCCGGGGGCCGGTCACAATTCGATTGTTACTCCCTTCTTTACAAGTTCCGCGACTTGCCGAGAGAGCTCTATGGCATCAGATATACCTAGCATGTTTCCGCCTCGCCGCCAGTCGGCGGCCGTCGATCCGGCTATTAAATTATTATTGAGGGCGTGAAAGAACTATCGTCCGCACGCGGCCACTTTCTCCTGGAAAATCCTTGAATAAGGCCTTGACCATATTTGGCATTACTACAGCGAGTATCCCGCTGGTTCCCACGCTGATTACGTCTGCCTGATAGACGGTGTGTGGCATCTGCGCGTCAACAGACGCGCGATCAATCATTTGAATGCGAAGCGCTCTCGAATATGCCATTCGACTTACGGGAACATACCCCGTGATACCGTAACTTGGCGTATACGTTGTCGTGCTCTGAAAATTGCCGGAGGAGTCAACGACGCCGGAGGTAGTGGCGCCTGAGATGCCGGTTTGTCCAAAGACCGGCACGTTCGCAGTCACGACCTTGCCTTGGTCAACAGAATAGCCAAAGGACACGAGAAGCTGGGCGCTGCTGGCGTCGGTTTCTGTCCATTGGTGAGCGGCGAGCTGAGCTCGGATGTAATTCACGTAGGTTTGATATTCTAAATTGCCGGACTGGCCCTCGAAGGGAACAAAAGCGTAGGCGGTTCCTGCCGTCACCGCCGGAAGTGTGTGGAAGGAAAGTACCGTAGAACGTACGAACGCGACGCAACCGGAAAGTAGGACTGCCATGGACATGGCTAATACCAATTTATAATTGCGCATTGCCGCCTCTCCGTGACTTGCGTCGACCAATCAGTGTAGTTTCCAGCTCATTCTCACATTGTATTCATATGCGCTGCCACAACCTTGATCACGGGGTTCGCTGAGCGGCGTGTCCACTCGCCCGGCTCTGGCGATTGCCTGCTGTACCAAATTAGCCGAAGAGCAACCTTATGCCATGTGCCATTACGCTGTCGCCACTAGTTAAATCTAGCGCGATAGGTATCGTGAACCAGGTCTCAAAGTTGGCGCCGCAGCCTGCCGCTCGATACTATAGTAGAGCAATATCCGATCAGTTTCGGGAAGGGAGACCCGTATGAGCGAGACCAAGGCATGTCCGTACTGCGGCGAGCAGATATTGGCGGTCGCAATAAAGTGCAAGCATTGCGGGTCGGCCTTGGAGCCAGCGCCCGATGTTGCCAGTCAGGCTCCGAACACGGAAAGCCTCCCCAAGAAGCCCATGATACGGTCAGGCTTTGCAGGAGTCCTTGTACTTATCGCTGGCATAGTCGCCATCATCGCGGCTTACAACTGGTCGCGCACAGGCTCGATCACTGGAACTGGCTTTACGAGCGAAGACATTGCGTCGGTTGAACAGGACATTCGTAGTGAGTTCGGCAAGCGCGACGGTATTACGGTCGAGGAGGTCCAGCTGCTCCGCGAGTCACCGCGAAAGTTAACCGGGTTCGCTAAGATAAAGGCCCCAATCCTAGGGTCAATAAATAAGGCTTGTACAGCCACGATGGGCGACGACGGGCGCTCAATGTGGCGGTGTGATAGCGGGTTCTGACCAAGTCTGATGGATTGGCGGACGCACCAAATGTGCGAAGGATTACCGCAATTCGATCAATAGGCTACGGGACGGCAGCGCAACCCGGATTTGAACCTACTTTGAAGGCTGCGAGCGTCTACTTCGGTACCGCCGTCAACCGGAGCCACCTGTGCTTCACCTTTGCCACAGCGGATTAAGCGACTTAGGGGCTTGCTTATTGGTCGCCACAAATGTGGCACGACGTTTGCGCTTCAAGTCTTTGCAAGATGCGCGCCTCCTTCAAAGTTTAAATTGTTTCCAATTGATTCCACGCCCTTTGTCATGAGGCATCGACGATAAGCGGACTTTACCTTTTGGCTGTGCGGGCGGAAGGTTTTTCCTCAGAAGTTCCATAAGTCTCCGAAATTTGCGGGTTCGTTGTTGCTGTCTTCGCCTGTGCCGCCAAACATCCAATGCTTGCCGTTGGCGTCAACCCACGTGGCAGCGCCAGTCCGCGCACTTGGAATATTAGTAGAAGAGGGCACGCCTAACGAGCCGTAGGAGACCGCACTGATGCCATAGGCAGTTGCGTACGTCCACTCCGAGGTTGAGGGCTTATATTCCCACAGGCCATTCTCGTAATTTTGGTCTTCAAGATTGAAGTTTCCAAAGCCACCGAACATCCAGAAGGTTCCGGAACTGTCCGACCAATTGGCCGTTTGGAAAAGTGCGCCTGGCACGTTCGATGTAGCTGCGACACCGGGGGCATCGACCGTCGCTACGCCGCCGATCGAGTCCAATCCGCTGACCCAAGTCCACTGGGTCGTATCCGTATCAAACATCCACAAGTCATTGATCCACGACGCGGTTACCCCCGAATAGTCATATCCGTAACCGCCCATGAGCCAGAGATTGCCCGATGAGTCCGTCCACTGGGCGCCGCCGATTCGTGCACCCGGTGTGTTCGTGGCTGAAGCGGTTCCCTGTGTGCCGTACACACCCGCCGCGCGCGGTCCCGTAGAACCACTGATCCAAGTCCACTGATGAGTGGTAGGGCCGTACATCCACAAATCATTTAGGAAAACTAGGTAGCTACCACCAGCCGGCCCAGCGCCACCGAACAACCAGAAACGTCCCGCGTGATCAGTCCAGGCTGCCGCTTCTTCGCGGGCGGGCGGCACATTGGTCGTCGCAGCCACCCCCATCGAACCATAGTTACCCTGCGAGTCGACGAGATTAGATCCGCTGACCCATGTCCACTGGCCGCTGGTGGTCGAGTACATCCAAAGATCATTGAGATTGCCCAGATTTCCGACGGAATCGTAGCCAGAACCTCCAAATAGCCAGAAGTTGCCGCCAAGGTCGGTCCACGAAACTGTGCCAATTCGCGCCCCTGGCGAGTTCACTGCGGACGGCACCCCTTGAGACCCGTAGACGCCCGAGGCACTTGCAGATATCGATCCGCTAACCCAAGCCCATTGACCGGTCAAAGGGCTATATCGCCACAGGTCATTCAGGCTTCCGTAACCACCCGCCCCGTCTGATCCAACGCCGCCAAACAGCCAGAGCTGGCCAGCCGTATCAACCCAGCTCATGGAACCATAGCGGGAACCGGGCATGTTAACGACGCTTGCAGTCCCCCGAATTCCATAGACACCTATGCTGTTGGGCGCGGAAGAACCGCCTATCCAAGTCCAGTCAGTGAAGCAATTAACTTGAACGGTCGACACGTCGGCAGCTTGGACCTTGCCGTAGCCATAACCCACCAGACAATTGAGTCCCGAAGGTTGAGCCGAAACTGTGACATTGAAAATAGTTAAGTTTCCAACGCTCGTAGGAAACTGAAAGGACCCCGAACCGGGAGTAATCGACAAGGTGTCGCTGCCGTTTGCAAGCGTGAGTCCGCCTGCCGTCAAGCCCGAAATGGATCCTCCGATGCTGTAGGTCGGCGGCGTCGAGCTGCCGCCTCCGCACGAGGAAAACAAGAGAGACGAAAACAGGACTAGAGTAGAGGTGAGAACTAGAGATCTCCGATCTTGCACCTGCAATGTGGAGTCTCGCGTGCTCAATATGCTCTTGCGATTTTCGTCATACATAGAATCGTTCGCCTTCCATTTGGCTCTCTTAGGCTTGTGTACCAGTGCCCTAATTTGACGGCCAGTTCCTTAGCCCGCACGTTCGCCGAATTATACATGTGTCCGTCTCAGGAGCCGTATGCGGTAACCCTTGAACCCAGTGAGCGCCGAGACAGATATTTAAAGAAGCCTACAAATGCTTGTGGGGCGTTGCTTCTGGCTGCTAATGACCGCTCTGCTTAGCCGATGAGGCGCCTATTTGGAGCCTGCCGGTCAGCTTGCTGTCGATGGTGCCAAGAGACAGAGAGATGTCTAATTTACATATGGCCGACTTTCTCACTGTGGATTGGCGACTACGGCTAAACTCAGCGGCAAGGGATTGGGGTTTGGGGGTCGCATGGATCGCGGAGTTTCGCAAATAGTTCGTGCTGCGCACGGTCTGAGGTCGTTGCTTATTCTCGGCATGGGCAGCGTGATGATCGGGTGCGGTGGAGGAGGCGGCTCAAGCCCCTCAATGGACACCGTACCCAATGTGATCGGGGACTCGCAGGCAACAGCCCAGAGTGCAATCAATGCAGCCGGTCTAACCGTAGGGGCCCTTACTACCCAGTCGAGCGCGTCGGTAGCCAGCGGCATCGTCATCAGCCAGAGCCCGGCTGCAGGTTCCAGCGTCGCAGTCAGCTCGTCTGTCGGTCTTGTCGTGTCGACGGGCCCTGAAAACGTCAACGTTCCAGTTATTGACAACGATCCACAGGACACAGCGACTTCAAAAATAAGCGCAGCGGGTCTGGTGGTCGGTTCGATCACGACGCAGTCAAGTCTCTCAATTGCCAGCGGCAGCGTAATTAGTTCCACGCCGAGCGAAGGAACCACCGTGCCAATGGGCTCGACAGTCAATTTGGTGATTTCTTCCGGCTTGCCCGCGGCAGGCGTGAATTATCAGATCTCTTCGAATGCAGTCAATGACGTGGTGTGGGAACCGAATGCAGGTCTCCTGTATCTGGCGATAGGTTCCAATGCCGGCGTTTACCCAAACTCTGTGGTGGCCTTCAACCCGGAGACCGGCACAATCACGAATAGCGCCTTCGCGGGCAGCGAACCCTCGACGCTTGCGGTGTCCGATGATGGTCAATACCTTTATGTCGGGCTGAGGGGCGCGAACGCAATACAGCGCTTTAAATTGCCCTTATTGTCGTTGGATCTCACTATTCAATCCGACGCGGACCAATTCCAACCCGGCGAAGGGGGCGGGCAAGGGCTTTTCGCCCAGGAAATGGCGGTGGCGCCGGGCACCCCTCTGACCGTAGCCGTGGCACGGTCCGTCGCCCTCGGAACACTCAGTCCATACGGACAATACAATACGGCGAGTTCGCCAAGCGCGCTGGAAGTATTCGACGATGCGGTGGCGCGCCCGTATTCGGACGTCGATCTGGCCAACGCTAATTCGCTGGCATGGGGCGCGGACAATACGATCCTCTACAGTGCATCTAATTTGGCTTCGGGGACCTATGTATTTCCAATTGCTACCGGCGACGGAGCATTCCAGGTGGGGCCGGCCTATACCCCGCTTCCTGGAACTTTCCCCGACGTCATCGCCTTTGCAACAGGGATCATTTATGACAACAGTGCTTCTGCTTTAGACGCGGCGACCAATCAGGTTACTGCGATCTACACGAGGGCCGCAGGCTTCGCGAGTCCAGATGCGCCCAATAACCGAATCTCTTATGCGAGCTTTCTGCCCGGCACGCAGGCTTCGCAAGGCTTAAGCTCCTTTCTGCTTTCGATGTTCAATTTGACGACCGGCGAGCCTGTAGGCACTGCCAACATCTATAATGCGCAGGTTCAGGGGCGGATCAACCGGATGGTTCGGTGGGGTACGGACGGGCTCGCGCTAGCGACCGCGCAAGGGCAGCTGGTTGTTTTATCGGGGAGCCTCATTGCTCCCGGTGGAACAGACTCGCCCAAGGGCACCATTCCAGGTACAAACCCGATCTACACGCCGATCGCTGCAGTATCTACAGTTCCCACGGTACAGGTACTCGCGCTCCAGGCGGCCGACATGGTCTGGGATCCGACCCATGGGGTCATTTACGCGTCGATTCCGTCTACTGCGACGGCTAATGCGGGCTCGATCCTGACAATTAACGCGACCACGGGCGCGGTGACTTCCCAAGTGACGACGGCGGCGAGCCCGGGACCGTTGGCGATCTCTGACAATGGCGAGTACCTCTACGTGGGCGAGCCAGGTGCCTACCAGCGATTTATTCTGCCCGCCATGACAGTCGACATCAGTGTGACCGTCAGCGGTTGGGCCGGGGGGGTGCCGGCCCAGCTATCCGTCGCGCCCGGCAACCCACACCTGTTCACCGCCTCCTTCAACAATCCTGGCGCAGGAATCGGAGTAACGGCGCTATTTCAGGATGCACAGCAAGTGGGTATCAACGTAGATGGCGGATTTGTGGCGTGGGGTCCGTCCGCCGCGGTGCTCTATGATCTAAATAACAACGGCGGGGCAGGCGGGATTTACACGTACTCTGTAAGTGCAAGCGGACTGACGCAAACTGCTCTGGGTAACGGGTCCCGATTTGTCACGCTCAATCCCGCGCCCAATGGATTGGGCATGTACTACTCCAACGGATTGCTCTACGCCGACACCGGCGCCATTTATAACATCGCGACGCAAAATACGAATGGAACTTTCTCTTTGGGTGGCGTTGTTGGAGCCGAGTATGGGGTCGGGCCGACGATAATAAACCAAGCGAGCAATCGCGCCTTTGTAATGGTCTGCGATGTATATGGCATCGACAGCGTTTGTGGCAACACGTTAATGTCTTTTAACCTGTCAACGTACGTGCCCGTCGTCTACGGTCCGGTGCAAGGATTCAACGGTTACGCACTTCGAATCGCACAAACCGGCGCTACGACATTCGCGGCACTCGATCCGGGTGGCGATATCGCGCTGGTAAGTGGCCCGGCATTCGGACAGTGAGGCGACACTCCGAGACTTGACTTGGCAAGAGTGCCCTGCGGTTCAAGTTTGTAGTCGTCTGGGGCGTCAGGCTGGAATTGAATGAAGCGCTGCTAACCCAACCGCGATAACCAGACTCTTATAGCGAGTCACTGGAATTTGAAGCGCCACCTAACGAAGCAATGAGGAGCCATGCAACCTGCCATTACTATTGCACGAACTTGGTCCGACGTTGATATGTGCGAACTCATGTTCACGGTATGCGACGGCCGATCCGCCTTCACCTGCAACACATATGCTGCGCTTGGATGGGGTGCGAAGGTCGCACATGAACTCGAATCATTTGGCGGACAAATTTATGGTGGCATTTATGACCTAAAAGCGGGAACCGTCGGCCCTGAGTTTGCATTGGGGGCGTTTCAGGCCCGTTTCCATTTTTACAGGCCTACTCTATTGCTAATCACGACTTATCAACAGGGCGACTTTTTCCCGTACAAGGCTGGTCAATTTGCCGACGAAGCGCGCCTTGCCCTTCGCACGGAGCCCGCGCTTCTCGACAGGTTTGTTCGCACCCTAAAGAAGATTGACGAAAAGGACGGTACGGAGGCTGTCTTAGAATGCATACGTCTCCAATACAGGTAGAAGTAAGTTGGCAGCAACAGCTAGAGCTGTTTGGATTCACGACAAGCCATCGTTTTATAGAAATTCTCAGGACATAGCACATGTCTTCGCTGCAAACCTTGGCCGTCGCTGGTTATCGGTCGATCCGCTCGGTGGTGGTGCCCCTAGGTGAGTTGACGTTGGTGACGGGCGCTAATGGCAGCGGAAAGTCGAACTTGTATCGGGCTCTCCGGCTCCTGGCAGAGGCTGCTCAGGGCGGCATTGTCGCCACGCTTGCAAGAGAAGGCGGTCTTGATTCAACGCTATGGGCGGGTCCAGAGCAAGTTAGTCGCCGCATGAAATCGGGTGAGGTACCCGTTACGGGTGGTGGGCGCAGCGAACCCGTCGCGTTAAGGCTCGGGTTTCAGAATGACGTGATTGGATACTCCATAGACCTTGGACTACCGACGCCCGGAGCGACCGCATTCGGGCGCGATCCGGAGGTGAAACGAGAGTGTGTCTGGGCTGCGCCCGCGCTCCGCCCTGCATCCCTCCTGGTAGATCGACGCGGTCCAGCCGTGCGCATTCGACGCGCCGACGGTGAATGGGATGTCATCGGAAAGCATTTGCCGGCGTTCGAAAGCATGCTGTCAGTGATGGCAGATCCTGAGCGCGCACCGGAGCTGTTGAGACTTCGGGAAGAGGTGCGCTCCTGGCGGTTCTACGATCATTTCCGCGCCGATGCTGACTCGCCAGCCAGGCAGGCTCAACTTGGCACCCGCACCCCTGTTCTGGCCCATGACGGCCGCGACTTGGCAGCGGCGCTCCAGACGATCATCGAAATCGGAGATCCTACAGCGTTGCAGCGAGCCGTTGAAGACGCCTTTCCAGGAGCCAAGGTGGGGATTGAGCATGGAGGCGGCCGCTTTTCTCTAATGTTCGCGCAGCATGGGCTCTTGCGAGCACTGTCGGCGGCGGAGCTGTCCGATGGCACCCTTCGATATCTGTTGTGGATTGCGGCACTGCTTACGCCCCGGCCACCGGCGTTGATGATTTTGAATGAGCCAGAAACCAGTCTTCATCCCGATTTATTGCCTGCACTCGCCCGACTAATCTCTGAGGCGTCGAAGCACACGCAGGTTTGGGTTGTCTCGCACGCGTCCAGGCTCATTGCAGCACTCAAGCAAGACTCTCGCTGCACCACAGTTAACTTGGTCAAGGGGCTGGGGGAGACGGCAGTGGAGGGTCAGGGGTTACTCGACGTACCCCCGTGGCGATGGCCGGAGCGGTAAGTTATCGCAAACGAGGTTTTGGCTTCTTCAATCGCTCGGTAGTTCCTATGGGTCATTTGCGCACGATAAGCCGCTGCCGATTGGTGCTACGCGAAGAACTACCCAAGTGATAGGCGTTTGGAAAGTAGCACGACGTTTGCGTCTCAACTCTTTGCAAGATACACGCCCGCGTTCGAGCGGCAATCAACCAGCAATTGATTCCATTCCCTTTGCCACGAGGCACTAGCGATAATCGGACTTTATAAAAAACCCCGATACGCCGACCGCTTATTGAAGTGATCGTGGAAAATATCATTGTCTCTCTGCCCGATCCACGGAACAAGTTTATCCAGACGCAGATCGCAACGGGACGCTATGCCTTCACCAGCGAGTACGTTCTCGCATTGATTCGAGCGGAGGATAAGCGACAGTCCCGAAACCGCCTTGATACGTTGCTTACTGAGAGGTAGAAAAGCGGGGAAGCCGAGACGACCGGACTCAGCTAGGACTCAAAGATGTCAGTTGGACCGAGTTCGACGCGCCGGGCGCACAAAGTAAGCTTTTTGCTTGCGTCCGCTGTAAGAAATGCCGCGCACTGTAAAGTCGTGTAGATGACAAATGCGGGTCGCGGGTTCAATATCGAGGCCTGAACATGGACGTTCCGCCGCCAATGAAAGGCTTTAAAGTTGGAATACAATGAACGGACGCGCGTGGGCTAGGATCTTCCCCCTGTCGACGGCCACGCACCTTCGGTGCCGTCTCGCACCGGCGCTTCTTGCTGCCGCTCAGCTGCTACTTTCATCTTGTGGCGGCGGCGATTCTGGTGCCAATGCCTCGGTCGCTCTTTCCACCAACCAGCTTTCGCAGATTTCGCTGACCACAGATGTTGCCCCCAGCGTGTCGCTGACGGTGACGGTGACTAACGCGCCTTCGTCGGGCGTGTATGTGTTCGATACCGCGACCGGCAACGGCTTGCAGCTGGTACAGGCGGGTTCCCAAATTGGCTCCTCGGCCACCATCAACTTCTACCTGGATTCGCCGGCGTCTCTGGGGCCGGGCACCTACGTTGATAAGGTGCAGCTGAGCTTCTGCTATGACAAAGGCTGCTCCACTCAGCTCTCAGGAAGCCCGCAAACGGTCACCATTACATACACGGTGAATCTTCCGGATCCCACACTGGCTGCTCTGAGCTCTACGAGCATTTACGCCGGCTCTCCGAGTATGACGCTCAATCTCTATGGCACGCAGTTTGCGTCTCAATCGGTCGGTGAATGGAACGGGGCTGCCAGACCCACGACCTACGTAAGTCCCACGCAGATCAATGTGCAAATAACTGCGGCGGACTTGGCGGTAAGTGGGACCGAAGAGGTTACCGTGACCAATGCCGCGGGCGGTGGCGGCGTCTCGGCAGCATTGCCCTTCACGATAGAGGCTGAGTCACTATCAACGGTGTCTCCGGACAGTGCGTACGCGGGTTGTAGTGGTCCAGTAATTACAGTAGACGGCTACGGCTATTGGCCAACCAGCGTTGTGAAATGGAACGGCAGCAATCGACCGACAACCTTTGTGTCAGCCGATAGGTTGACGGCCCAGTTAACTACGGCCGACATGGCTACCGCGGGCACTTTCCCGGTCACGCTGGTCAGCGGTGCTGGGGAAGTCAGCAACGCCTTGAACTTCGTGGTCATGGCTATCGGTCAATTATCACTTGGCACCGTCCAGCCGATGAATGTGGCCGCTGGCGGTCCTGCTTATACGATGGTAGTCACCGGTACGGGATTCACAACTCAATCTACGGTCAACTGGAAGTCGGCTGCTTTGCCGACCAGCTACGTTTCGCAGACTCAGCTCCTGGCCACTGTACCGGCAACCGACATCGCAACACCGGGTACTGCACAGGTCACGGTGAGTACCGGGGGCACGACCACATCGAGTCTGCAGGTGAGCATCAACGCCCCGACGAAGGATGCCGTTGCTTATCAGATCAACCCGGCACACAGCGGCGCAATCAGTTTCAGCGCCGTCGGACTGCCGACGGGCAAGAAGTGGACCGCGAATTTAGGTGGAGCGCCCTCATTCGCTGTAATCACCTCAGGCAAGGTCTTCGTCACGGTCAGTGTGGACAATAACTCGCAAGTCGTTGCGCTCGATCAGGCTACGGGGGCCGTCGACTGGGGCCCGGTGAGCCTCACCGGCGTGGCCAACGCCACGTACGATTCAGGTGCCTTACTGGTACTTAGTGCGCCCCCCGTGGGCACAGCAGTCCTTCAGTCCTACGATCCCGGAACGGGCGCGCTTTCCTGGAGCAGTACCTATCCGCTTCAGAGCTACTTCACGGCTGCGCCAACAGCGCTGAACGGACAAGTGTTCACTTCTGGTCGCGGCGTAGGGGGAACGCTCTTCGCATATAGTGACGCGACTGGTCTGCAAAACTGGAGCGCCAACGTGTTCTACGGGGATGCCAGTTCGGCCGCCGTGACAGGAGATGGCGTCTACGTGGCGTATCCCTGTTCGACCTATGACTATCAACCCTTCACGGGTGCTTTGGTGTGGTCGAGCCTGTCGGCCTGCGGCGGTACAGGCGGCGCAACACCTGTCGTCGCCAACGGCGTTCTTTATGCGCCCGATGGCAGCGATACCTACAGTGGCACTATGTTCAATGCTAAGACGGGCGCAGTTTTGGGAAGTTACGTCGCCGACAGCCCGCCCGCGTTTTCCAGCTCCACCGGATTTTTTCTACAAAGCGGAACGCTGAGAGCCATAAGTCTCTCGAATCAGGCCACTCTTTGGAGCTTCAGCGGCGACGGGTCACTGGTGACGTCGCCCATCGTAGTCAACAGCTACGTCTTTGTCGGCTCCTCTAGCGGGAACATTTATGCGTTGGACCAGGTGACAGGCCAGATTCTATGGCAGGACAATGTGGGAGCGGCAATTCCCTCGGGTTCAGGATGGAATGCCGGTATGCCCATGAGCGGATTGTCGGCAGGTGACGGGCTGCTTATCGTGCCGGGTTTGACGACTCTTACCGCCTACGTGCTGTCATCAGATCCTTGAGGAGAGTTCGCAATCACAGCCCAATCTGCCGTTGCTGTAGATGGATGAGTATTAGCGTTAGATAGCCTCGGAGGTATTGGCTGAGTGTGCGGCTAATATGCCCAAGCTAAGCATTAAAGCTTTGTAAGCCAGATGTGGCGTTTTCACGGCAGCCGGAGTCGCTCGCATTCATTTCGCGGTAGCGCAGCTATCAGATTCATAGGCCAGCCAAAATGCCCGGCACCACAAAAATTTGCTGTGCCACATCCGGACTTTAGCGCTTGAATGATTCTCGTTAACTAGCATCGATCGCGCCTGTCAAAAGACGGTTCACGCACACCCCCTAAGTGATTTATCGGCGCCCGAAACCACCTTCGAATCGCTGACGCGTTGTATTGCCTTCTACTTACACTTGCCGGCGAGGAAGCTTTCGGCTTTGTAGGTCTATGGGATCGCTCCGTCTCAGACGAGGGAACAGCAGTGGAAAGCTGCACGATAATTACGATGAACGCGCACCCGATGATGGCCGAAATTCACAATGCGAAGCAGCGCATGCCGGCCATCCTGTCGGCCGAAGATATTCAGCAATGGCCGTCAGGCTCGGCAGAGAATGCCGTGGCAGCGCTTAGACCTTATCCGGCCGAGCTGATGGTCGCGTGGCCCGTGGGCAGCCGGGTAAATTCCCCGAAAAATAATAGTGCGGAATTGATAGTGCCGAAGCCCTGAGCGCCTCGGTGTCGGCTATCACGCACGGGCTGAGCAAGTGTCACGGCTAACATGCTGATAAATAACGATGCACAATCTCACAGTCATGATAAGCAATAGTTTATCGTGGTATCAATTGACTCAACATGGATATGCCTCATCAGCACTCCTTCTATCTCCCATGCTGTTCGCTTTCAAAGGCCTCCCGTGAGCCGCGCTCTAAAAAACCTCTCGGCATATTGCAGAGGTATTGGTAGCCGATTTGCCGCGAATAGGCTCTTAGTTATTACGGCCTACGCGACTATGCAGTCGTCGGCGGGCGAAGGGCGCTCAAGATGCAGAAAGCACCGGGGAATATTCGCGAATGCCTCTTGTTTCTAAACATACCCACCCTGCGGTGTCCGAGGTTCCTGGCGCCCGATTATTTACAGACCAATGCAAGGAAGTGACCCATGAACACCCTAATAGGCAGAAGCCCGTCCGCAGTTTCGCGAATCCTGGATTCTCGGATTCCCTTAATTGCACTGAACGTGCTCGCGATCGTCCTTGCCGCGCGCGCCTATGCTCAGGACGCCACCCCGAACGCAGCTGGTGCAGCCAATCACCTGCTGCCAATGGCTACTGCTGCCGATGCCAGGGACAAGACCCATTGGCATAAGACTATGAACGCCCTGCCAATCCCTGCCAAAGGGTGTCACAAGGCGACCTATCCCCAACTTAAGTGGATAGAAGTGCCCTGTACAACCGCCAGAGAAACGAACCCCACGTCACCAAGTCCCAAGGTACAGGCTGCAGCCGTAGGCGGTTCAACGCCTGACCTCGCTGCAATGCGCCCCCCTGGCAGCACAACCACCATCCGGCAGGCACAAGGCTCATTTGACTCGGTTGTTACAACGGGCGAAACCAATAGAAGCGCAGGCCCCAACGGAGTAAATACCCGCAGGAGTGAATTTGAGCTGCAACTCAACACCAACACCTTTAATTCACCGGCTTGCGGCACTGTGCAGGGTTGCACGGGTTGGGAGCAGTTCTTGCTCAACAATGACCCCGGCAGCCCGCCCGCGCAACTGCAAATCCAGTCTTGGCTACTCGGGTTTCTGCCGAGCGGCGGTAACTGCCCGGCGCCATTTAAGCCATCGGGATCAAACTGCTTCTTCGCAACGGCAGTTGTTAACGTCGATATCCAGAATATTCAAAGTCTCGTCACGTTGATCATGACGGCCACTGCTGAAGCGAATGGCAACGATACGGTATCGATCTTCGGCACCGGGGAGGATGCCATCTTCGCGGTCACCGCCGATAGCCCGCTTTCGCTCGCGCCCAACTGGACGCAAGCAGAATTCAACGTGTTTGGTGATGAGTCCAGGCACATTGCTGTGTTTGATCCCAATTCAGCGCTGGTCGTCAGAGTGACAACCGACATCGTCGAAGGCACTACGCAAGAAACGCCCGTGCCAGCTCAAGTCAGCCTGACAGGCGAATCCAATACCTTGAGCCTAGTAGGCAGCGGCTGCAGTATTCCATCGCCCTTCTTTGCAGTGACCTTTAAAGAGAGCAATATTGCAGGCGACAGCTACAAGTGCCCGGTGAACCCACCGGTCCTAAATTTGTGTGCTGATGCGACCGAAGAAGTGGCCTACGACCAGAAAGCCCTCAGTACTGCGCAACAAGCGTTTGGTTCTCCCTCCTGTGCGGGTCCGGAAAGCTTCGCGTGCTCGCAAACCATCAAATCGCTACAACAGAAGCTTCAGCGCGACGAGGCAACTAAGGCTGCTGATTGTAAGTAGGAGTACATCTCTAGATATCGCACAACATTCAAGCGAGAGTGCCGGTGGCCGGCTGATCTCCAATACCATTTGCTATTTCATCACAATATATTGATAAGCCCACAAGATCGTGACCGCAGAGATTAGTAAGAGACAGAACTGTGGCGGCTCCGGGCCTGTGCTCCTGAGTTGCCTCAACTTCTAGTAATTGCAGCAATTCCGCTTCAGGCGCTCTCCGCCCGCGCCCTAAGCGCCTCATTCATGGCTACAAATCCAGGTTTGGTCCCACGATCAAGGCTTGCCTTCGAAAGGGCCACCAAGACACCGCTAAATGTCTCTCCTTGTGTCAATCGGACTCCTCCCGACGTACTCGCCGCAATCTTGAAGCAGTGTTCTCCGTCGAAAATCCCTGGGAATAACAAATGTCCGAGCCAGCGCAACTCGCTAGTCGGTTGCGCCAGCAAAATGGTGGGGCGAAATGTCATGGCTCGGCCGCCAACTGGTTGAATTGACACGGTGAGTCGATGACCGGCTTGAACATCCCCACTGATGGAGCGAATGAACGGATTCCAGCTGGGATAGGCGGCGAAGTCCGTCAGAATGGACCACACGCGTTCAGGAGTGGCATCAATATCAATCTCTGTCAGGATTTTGTGCATAAATGACCTTTGATTGACTTGGAAGTTGCCGGAGGCGCGCCAAAGCCTCGGCTCTGGCAAAGATGACAGGACGTAGAGGCAATGCAAGCACGTACTGGATCCCGCCCGGCGCAAAGATATGGCACTCGACAGACGCTTTCTATCGTTCTGTTCCAGGTCATTGCCACTTCCAACCGCGTAGCTGCACCTGCTTAGTATTGGTGTCCAAAACGCACGTCCATGGCGGGATGTCGTTTCACCAATTCCTCGAGCATCTGCAGACTCTTCAGATTGGTCGGCTGGTCGGCCGTGTAGCTGCCCGGTTCCACGCCGTGTTCCCAGCCCCAGCGAGTGTGCGAGGTATCGCCAGTCAGCAGGACCGGCCCCTTAGGCGCCTCAATGGGCAATTCAACGCACTGGAGTACCTCGGGGCCACCCGCCTTAGGTAGCATGAGGGCGCGGTAGGTGCCGGGAGCATTCATCGCAGCAGTCTGCGCTCGCGGCGCCTTACCCGCACAGATATCAGCCCTCTGGCGTGCGGAATCGCACCTCGGGACAGGTCACTCTTGGTGCTCAGGTATCAGGAGCTGCTGTTTCTTCTGCAGATCTGGCCGACTAAGGCCGATGAATTACCCACCAGTCTTTGAGTCCGACGGGTCGTTGATCAATCAGGTTCGGCACCACTTCCGCGTGCCGAGACTGGATGAAGCGCAGCCCAACTCCGATAAGGGGAGGTGAGAGCCACTGAGCTCTCGAGAGGTGCCGGTCGTAGGAGTAACCGACGGTCCTTGCACTCGCGAGCCATTGGGCCCAGCATCATTCCCCTACCGGAAGCGCCCCCGGCTTTCCGCTGCCGTCCACCCGTACAATACTAATTACAAGATCGAGCGTACGTGCCCACCTTATCGGACACCTCGCCACCGCCAACGCGCCGCGGCGCTCGCCTGCTGCGAAATCCGATTGTTCGGATTGTGCTGGCGCTATTCTCGATCGCCATCCCGTTTGCAATCGTCGCGACCCCCTTCAACCTGTTCGTGACGGATCGGGCGCTAAGAGCCGTAGGTGCATTACTGCTCACGGCGGTCGTCCTGCTCGCTTATCGCGGATACGTCCAAGTCGTGGAGAAGCGTGCGGTCGCTGAGTTGTCTGGCAAACAGGCGATTCCAGAAGTCCTCAGTGGCCTTGCGTTGGGTGCACTCCTGTTCTGCGCAACGATCGGAATACTAGCGGCCCTTGGCGTCTATCAAGTCACGGGGATCAACGGGTGGAAATCAATGCTCGAAGGGGTGGCGGGATTCATCCTCTTTGGAGTGCTCGAGGAGGTCATCATGCGGGGCATCGTGTTTCGCATCATCGAGCAGGCGCTGGGCAGTTGGATCGCACTTGGGATCTCCGCTGTGATCTTCGGGGCGTTGCATCTTCTCAACCTTGGCGCGACCCTAGCGAATGCTGCCGCGATCACTGTCGAAGGTGGTGTATTGCTGGCCGCGGCCTACATGCTTACGCGGCGGCTTTGGCTCTGCATCGGCCTGCACATCGCCTGGAACTTCACCCAGGGCGGGATTTTTTCGGTCGCTGTCTCTGGCGGCTCGAGCGAAGGCCTTCTGCAGGCAAGAATGGTTGGACCCGATTGGCTCACCGGCGGTCGCTTTGGTGCTGAAGCCTCGGTAGTCGCCTGGGTGATTTGCGCTGCTGCAGGAATCACGTTGCTCGTGCTGGCCGTCAGGAAGGGCCGCGTGGTTCGGCCCTCTTGGTCTGAGCGACCTTTGCGTGCGAAGCAAGCGGGGGCCTAAGAACCACTGGGTGCCATAGGCTGGATTGCGGCTTCCGGGTTTGGCATGTGGAGTGGGGAGCAGCAGTCGCGACCTGGTTGAGAACCATAGCGCCAATTCCGGCGGTCTGGTTGATCACTGATCTTGGGGAGCACGCGATGGGTGAGGACAAACCGAAGCTCGAGGAGTTGGCTGCCACCTCGCCTCCGACGCCTTCCGGATTGCGAGCCATTCTCGGGCATCGCGGCGTGCTGGCCGCCGCAGCCCTGTGGATCGTGGCTTACCTAGCCGTACTCTGGCTGGCCGATGGAAGTTTACCGTTTGATCGCCCAGCCGTTGCCCAGTTCTCTTTTTTCATGCAGTTGGCGGCGCCTAGCATTACGTTGATTGAGATCTTCGTGTTGATGGCCCTGACTTTCCTGGTCACGCGCCGACGGGCTATCCCAGACATGAGCGCTCGCGCACCCGACCGGCCACTTGCGATACGCGAGACCACGGGAGTTCTTGTTTATGCGGCTCTCGCCCAGGTCGGCGGTTGGATTCTCGGTCCGGCGCTGGGCTTTCGCCCGTTCAGTTTTCACATTGCGGGTACGGTATTTGGATGTGCCATCCCACCATCACCGGCTGAATTGTGCACCTGGGCGCTCTACAACTTTCTGTTCTTCGCAGTCGTTCCCTACCTGTACTTCCGCAGACGCTACTCCAATACCGAGCTCAACCTGCGCTCAAGCAATCGGCGCAATGATGCACTGCTGATCCTGGTTGTATTGACTCTCGAGGCGGCCTTCGAACTTGCCGTATTTGATCAGAATATGTTTCGACTCAGTGCGCGTCAGATGTGGCTTGGGGCGCCGCTCGCCTTTGTGGTGTACTTCATCGGCACGGTGCTGCCGACCATGGTCTTGATCTACGCGATCTTGCTACCTCGGTATCTTAAGATTACGGGATCGGCTGTCAGCACCGTATTGCTGGGTGGGCTGACTTATGCCGCCATGCATATTGTCGAGGGCTGGTCGGCCTTTGACTCGCCGCGCGATGTTGCTCTCTCGCTGATATTTGTTCTCCTGCAGTACTTCGGGCCTGGCATGATCAAAAGCGTGCTGACCCTACGGACCGGCAACGCGTGGGTACACGCGCTGAGCTACCACATCATCGCACCGCATGTGATTGTCGATACTCCGCTGGTCGTCAAGATCTTCGGCATTCTGCGATGAAGCTCACCGGTGGCTTTTTGCCAACCTACCAGCTCAAGGAGCCTCACCAGCTGGCCGCAACTTTGTTGACGGAGCACCTTCTGGATGCGCATACCGACCTGGCACGATTGATGCTTCCTCGGCAAAGGTCTCTAGTGGACGTCGGGAGCTGTCCGGCAGCGTCTTGGGGGCATCTGCACGCGCCTCGGGCTTCGCTCGACGCAGGCACCGTGCGGCGTCGATGGGCTCCGGCGCTCCTGCAATTTACATTCTCTTAAGTAGAGTCCTGGCCGGGTGCGCTACGGGCCCTCGAGCTCAGGCCCCGCCGACGCACTGCTTCGGGCCGGTGGCGGCGGCTGACGTTACGCTATTTCGTGGGCAGCTCGGCGCTAGGAATGTGCCACTGTATTGCGGTTAAGCTGTCCATCTGACGATGATTTACACAATCCCAGCTTCACCCGCCCATGTTGCGATGTATTGTTTTAGAAAGGCACTGAATTCCAAAGCCTCTGCTGGCGGCTTCTTGCCCCGATGACTGATCTGCTGGAACTCCAGTGTCACGCGTGGCTCCACGAGCTCGCTCATCGAGACATTGCGGTTGCGGCAGGCGGGCAGCCCGAAGGAGGGCACGATCGCAACGCCTTCGCCGGCCTCCACCAGACCGAGCTGGGTATCCAGCAGGTTCACGGTGTGCGTGTGCTGACAGGTAATGCCGTGCGTGGCCAACTGCTTGTTAATCAGCTGCTGGTGCGGATAGTTGTCCGTCAGTGAAATCAAAGGCGCCCCATCAAGCGCCGACCACTTGGTTGATACCCGGTTGTGCCCGGCCTTGGTGTCCGGGCGAACGACCATCAGCGAAAAACGGAAAAACGGAATGCCGCGCAGGTCCGGCAAGCTGCCCAGGATGCCCAGCCCAAGGTCCAGTTTGCCCGCTACTACACGTCGCGCGATGGCGCGAAGGTTCCCGTCGTAGAGCCGGATGCGCAGGTCCGGGCGTTGTTTGCGAAATGCATTGATAGCAGGCGGCAGGACATTGGCGGCTATCCAGGGTGTCGTTCCGACCGATATCCACCGAGTCTTGCCCTTGGCCACTTGGCCGATGCGAGAGATCGCGGTGTCGAGCGTTTTGAGAGTCGGTTGGGATGCTGCGAGCAGCTCGCTGCCATAGCCAGTCAAGGTGACCTGGCGCGTAGTGCGATCAAACAGCCGGTATCCCAGCTGGCGCTCCAGCTCCCGGATCAAGACGCTCAATCCCGAAGGCGTCAGAAACATCCGCTCGGCGGCGCGCGCGAAGCTTTGATGTTCAGCCACCAGATGGAAGGCGCGCAGCTGTCGCGAGGTGAAGTCCATTGCTGAGAGATTATCATGAGTTGCTAATGATTCCGAACTTGTTATCGACAATGGTCAGCCGTACAACTGCACCACGCCAAGGCACAACGAGAGGCCTGACGAAGTTACTCAAATTTGGCCATTTAGATGAATCAGGAGATCAACATGAACACAGTAGCGGGAAGCGCCCTTGCGGCGATTGTTCTGGTCCACGGCGGATTTGTTGATGGGTCTGGCTGGAAGGACGTCTACAAGATCCTCAAGAGGGATGGCTACCAGGTCAGCGTGGTCCAGAACTCAACAGCCTCACTGGCCGATGATGTTGCGACTACGCGGCAGGTGATCGATGAACAGACCCAACCGGTGATCCTCGTCGGACATTCTTACGGTGGCGCGGTGATCACCGAGGCGGGCAATGACCCCAAGGTGGCTGGGCTGGTCTATATCACCGCCTTTGCCCCTGACGCGGGCGAGTCGGTTTCGACCCTCATTGCGAATCCGGTTCCCGGTGCGCCGGTGCCGCCGATTCTTCCGCCACAGAACGGCTATCTCTTCCTGGACAAGGCCAAGTTCGCCGCTAGCTTTGCGGGGGACGTCAATAAGGCCGAAGCGGACTTCATGGCCAACTCCCAGGTGCCTTGGGGCTTGCAGGCACTCGGCGGCACCATCAGCACACCAGCATGGAAGAGCAAGCCCAGCTGGTATCTGGTAGCCACTGACGACAAGATGATTCCCCCGGACGCGCAGCGGGCGATGTCCAAGCGGGCAGGCTCAACGGTCGTCGAAGCGAAAGGCAGCCACGCCATCTATGTATCGCAGCCTGCTGCAGTTGCAGCCCTCATCGAGAAGGCTGCGCAGAATGTGAGAGCGGCCTCAAAGTAGACCAGAAGCGCGTCAGCCGGCACTCCCGGACACGGGGGTGCCGGCCGCGCGCCAGCCCAGGCCAGGTCTTTGCCTTTGTCCATCGACTCGAGGAGCGCCCGACCGATCGAATGCAGCGATTCCTGGCCGAGCAGGGTGTCTATCCTGCCGAGCCAACGACATTTCTGTCTGACGGCGGCGATACGGTGCGGCAAGCCCAAGGAGATTTCCGACAGTTTGGCGAGCCCATCTTGGACTGGTTTCATATCGCCATGCGCATGACGCAGATCAGCCAGCTCATCAAAGGTCTGACGACGGAAGCCGTGGATACGCAGGATCCTCCGCACCTTATAGAAGAGCATCTGCGGACCCTGCGCCGCGCCAAGGCTTACCTCTGGCACGGCGGGCCACACCGGGCGCTGCAATCGCTGGAGGAGCTGTCGTGGGATGTCGGTAACGAATCCGAAATGGCAGAGGCCGTCCAAGACAAGCTCGAGGAATTCATCAGCTACATCAGCGCCAACCTTGAGTCGGTCCCGAACTATGCCGATCGCCGCCGGCACGGTGAGCCCATTGCGACGGGCTTTGTCGAGTCGGCCGCCAATCAAGTCGTCAGCAAGCGAATGGTCAAGAAGCAGCAAATGAGGTGGACGCCTACCGGCACGCACCAGCTACTACAGGTGCAGGCGCGAGTGCTCAATCAGCAATTGCGAGGAGACTTTGAGCGTTGGCACCCGCAGCTGCAGTCGATCCCAGTAGACATGAGCTCGGCCGCGTAGCACCCGGAATGGACCGCACTCCTCCTTGCAATACTGGCGCGCGATCTGCCAGCGCCCGAGGTGTCTTGCAGCCTACTGAGCGCCCCGTTCGATGGGAGACGGGCTGTGATCTTGGAATAATCATCGGCGGGCACAGCTACCTGGATCACTTGGCCCCGAACCGATAATCCATGCTCAACCCAATCGTGCGCGGGCGGATGGTAAAACCTTCGTTGACCGACTGTACGTTGGGCCGCTGCAGGATCTTCTGCATGTTGCCAAGATTCTTGCCGAACAACGAAAACTTGAAGCCATTCCAGTCCAAGCCGGTGCTCGCATCCCAGGTATCGTAACCAGGCCGCAGGTAGTCAGGTGCTGACTGCACCGCCGTGCCGTGGCTGGTACCGGTCTGTTGGTAACTCGCGCGCAGGAAGCCCGGCATCTCTGGGGAGTACTGGAAGGTGTACTCGGCGCTCGCCAGTGCGCTGAAATCCGGTACCCCGGGCACCCGTGCGCCCTTGGCGACATTAAGGACGCCATTGGAGTAGCCGAGCGTGGGTAGATTCTCGGCAAATGTCGAATTGGTGGTGCCACCCGACAACCCCAGGGTCAAATGATCCGTGACGCGACCCTTCATCTCAAGTTCGGCGCCATAGGTGTCGACGTTGCCGACATTGGTTTCAAAATCGTAGTAGCTGATGACCAGCACCAGATCCTGCTGCGTGTTGTTCCAGGTGGTGTAGTAGATCGACGAGTTGACCTGCAGCCGGTCGTTGAAGAACGTGGCTTTGCCACCGAGCTCATAACTCCAGAGCCAGTCCGCCTTGTAGGAGGATGGGATCACGTTGGCGCAGCCCGCGACCGTGCCGTTACACAGGCCCAGCGACTGCAGATCCTGGAGGGACCCCGGCGAGGAGGGCGTTCCATAGAGTGGCACCGGGCGGTTGAAGCTCCCCAGGCGATAGCCCTTGGCCAGGTTGGCGTACACCATTGCGCTGTCTGTGACATCCCAGGTCAGGTTCACATGCGGCGTAAAGGCACTGAAGTGCGCACTCGGCGGATCGGCAATCAGCGGACAGGTGCTCGGGCCGCCGCAGCCGGTGTAGTAGTAGTTGCCCTGCCGGCTGAAGTCCTCGGTCGCGATCTCCTCGCGCGCGCCCAGAATGGCATGCAGGTTGGGCCGGAAGTAATAGGTGAGCTCCCCGAAGGCTGCCGCTTTGCGCGTGGAGTAGTAGCGATGGCTGAAATAGGAGCTGTCGTCGGCTGGCCACGCGCCGGGGAAGCTGGTGCCGCCAAACGCACCGGGACTATTGATGTCCAGCCCCAGGCTGTTGAACAGCGCGTTGATGCCATAGACGGGTTCGTTGTCCCAGACCTGCGTGACATCGCTCGAGCCGTAGGCGCCGGCCACCCAGCTGATAGGCAGGCCCTGGCCCGGCATATAGGCACGGGAGGCGAGCCGCAGTTCAAATGAGGATTGCTCCTGCGCAGTGCGTAAGTCGACGGCCGAGGTCAGGTCCGCCAGGCCGTTGGCAACGGCACTGCCAGCGGGATAGAGACTGACAAGGTAGGGAACATTCACGGTAGTCCCATCCTGCACGCGATCGAACAGGCGCTGATAGTGGCTTGCCACGGCAATCAGCGTTGCAAAGCCGAGGTCGCCATTGGCGGTGACACTGGGCACGGTGAGCCGATCCGCGCCTGGCTCGCGAAGCCATTTCGCGACACTCAGGTCCGGGACCGTGAAGCTCGCGCCGCTGATGGGGTTGGTAAACGGATTGAGTGTCACTGTGTCGGTATCGCCGCTCGCCATGTCCTGATAGAAGAATGCGGGCGTCACCGACCAGGCGTTATTGATCTGCCACTTCAGCGCCGCCTTGGCAACCGACCAGGTATTCGTGTTGCTGTCGCGATTGATCAGCGCGCCGGTATTGGGGTCGATCAGATTGATGTATCCGGCATCGTAGCCGCGCTGTACACCCACCCGCAGTGCCAGCGTCTCGTTGATCAGGGGCAGGTTGGCTACCGCATTGCTGTTGTAATTCAGATTGTTGCTGTTATCGGTCTGCGAGATCTCTTCCTGCACGCTGACACCAAAGGCATCCAGGTCTGGCTGATTGCCGATGAAGCGAATCACGCCGCCTAGGGCTCCGCCACCGTACAGGGTGCCTTGAGGGCCACGCAGGACCTCGACGTGGTCCAGGTCAAAGAAGCGCGGTTCGGCGGTGCCCTGGCTGTAGAGGTTTCGGGTCGTCAGGGATACATCATCCATGTAGACGCCGATGGCGGCGGTGCCGGCCTGGGAGCTGATGCCCCGGATCTCGATCGTCGAGAGTCCGGGCCCGCCCGTGTCCGTGAATGACACGTTGGGAATATCGCGGGACAGGTCGGCAAAATCGACCACATGCATGGCCTGAACGTCCGCGCCTGAAAGCGCCGAAATACTGAGCGGCACCTTGCTCAGATCCTCGCTGCGGCGCTGTGCGGTGACGACGATCTCCTCAAGGGCATACGGATCCGGCGTTGCACCGCTCGCGCTGTGCGTTGCTTCCTGCGCGAGTGCGGCCCTGAAGATCAGCAAGGAGGAAAACGCAACAACGTGACATGCACGCCTGCACAGCGAAATCGATTGAGACATGAGCGCTCCAATGCGGTTAGCGAGCCAGATCCCCCGTCAACGAATATAGCGGGGGGTGCCGGACGCTCCCCATACCTCGAAAGGGGTAGTAGTCGCACCAAGGCGTTTGCAATCGGCGATGGCGCCGTATGATGCGTCGCCTGTTTGATCAGGCAGTCGACGTGCGAGGAAATGGCCGTGCTCAAGTTGCGTAAACCGTACCTGTTGTATCTCGGTGATGCCGTACAGAAGTCGGACGTCAAGACGGCCTACGGTCTTCGCGACTGGTGTCGGGAGGATGTCCTCGGGGAGTGGGCACACAGTGCCGCCCGCGTTACGCTCGGCCTGGCAAGACTTTCACCGCGCGAGGCGGCCGGCAACCAGGCAGGTTCCATGGTCATCGGTGTCGCCCCCACTGGCGGCGTGCTGCCGGAGCGTTGGCTGGATGATCTGGAAGCTGGGATCGATGCCGGACTGGACATCGTCAGTGGTCTGCACACTCGCCTGGGTTCGTTCCCACGACTGGTTCAGGCAGCCGGGCGGAGCGGCTCGCAGCTCATTGATGTGCGCCATTCCAGCCACGCATTTGCCGTGGCAAGCGGCCGCAAACGCACCGGCAAGCGCGTGCTGACCGTCGGTACTGACTGCGCGCTCGGTAAGAAATACACCGCGCTTGCGCTCACGCAGTCGCTTCGCGCCAAGGGCGCCGCGGCCTCGTTCAGGGCGACCGGCCAGACGGGCATCATGATTGCCGGCGAAGGCATAGCGATTGACGCCGTGATATCCGATTTCATCGCGGGCGCGGCGGAGCAGCTCTCGCCGGACAATGCACCAGAGCACTGGGATGTCATTGAGGGACAGGGGGCGCTGTTCCATCCAGCCTACGCTGCCGTGACGCTTGGGCTCTTGCATGGCTCGCAACCCGACGCCATCGTGCTTTGCCACAACCCGGAGCGCCTGACGATTGAAGACTACCCTGGCTTCAAGATTCCCCCGTTGCCCGAGGCCATCGAGACCTACCTGTCCGCGGGTCGCCTGACCAATCGGGCCATTCGCTGCGTGGGCGTGAGTATCAATTCCTCATCGCTGAGCACGGAGGAATGGCACCAATACCGGCGATGCGTGCACGAGGAGCTTGGCCTGCCGGTCTGCGACCCGCTGCGCGGCGGAGTGGATGATCTCGCAGCTGCATTGCTGGATCACTAGGCGGATACCTGCGGTGCTTCAGTGCCAGGTCAAGACCGAAGGGTGGGAGCTGATTGAGCCCTTTGTGACTGCGCGCGATTCCATGAGTGTGCTGCCCGTGATCACGGTGACACTGACCGACGACCTAGGCAGGCAGGGGCGCGCAGAAGCCGCGGGGGTCGACTACGACGGCGAGACGCCCGGCACGATGAGCACGCAGCTATCGGCGCTGTACACTCGGCTGGACGATAAGACCACGGGTGAAGACCTGTTGGAGTGGCTCCCGTCCGGCGGAGCCCGCAATGCACTGGATTGCGCACTGTGGGACCTGCGCGCCAAACAGCGCGGCTTGCCGGTGTGGCAGCTTGCGGGCCTTGATTACCCGAGGCCGCTGGAGTCCGCCTTCACGATCGGCCTTGGCGATGAGCCTACGACGCGCCGCAAGGCCCGCGAATCGGCAAAGTTCCCGCTGCTGAAAATCAAGGTCAATGCGGATGTACACCTGGATGCCATTCGATGGGTGCGCGAAGAGCGGCCGACGGCGCGCTTGATCATCGACGCCAATCAAGGGTGGTCGTATGGGCTGCTCGCGCAATTGCTCCCCCAGCTGCAGGAACTCGGGGTGGAGTTGATCGAACAGCCGTTGCCGCGCGGAACCGATCGGAAGCTTGGCGATCTTGACAGTCCGATACCGATTGCCGCCGACGAATCCTGCACCGACCGCACCTCTCTACCATCGCTGATCGGAAAATATCAGTACATCACGATCAAGCTCGACAAGTGCGGCGGTTTATCCGAAGCACTCGCCATGTGCCGGGACGCCACGCGCCTGGGGTTTGGCCTCATGGTGGGGAACATGTGCGGCAGCTCGCTCGCGATGGCCCCGGCATTTCTGATTGCGCAATCCTGTAGGTATGTCGATCTGGACGGTCCCTTGCTGCAACGGCAGGACCGATCGCCACCGATTCGATACGAGGGTGCGCTGATGCATGCGCCGGAGGCTGCCCTGTGGGGCTGATGCTTCGCCATTACTTAGCCGTGGTTGGTGTTGCTGCCGGTGAGCCCTGGAGCACCGTCAGCGGATCTTCCTTCGTTCCAGGCTTGGCGTAGGGGATGCACTGGATGAACAGCGAGAACAGTTCGACCTGCGAGCCGATCTCCAGTTTCCGGTAGATGTTCTTGCGATGAATCTTGACCGTGCCCTCAGACGTGTTCAGGCGCTGGGCGGTCAGTCCCGAAGAATAGCCGCTGAGCGCATAAAACAGCACCTGCTGTTCGCGCTTGGTCAATAAGGAGCTGCCGAAATGTTCGATCGTGGTCTGTACCTTGCGATGCGTGAGATCGTCGTCCGCCGCGGCGGCGGGCGCATCTGAGATCTCATGATGCTTGGCTACCACCGCAAACAGGGCGGGCAGGATCAGGCGGACGGCCGCGAGTGTCGAGTGGTCAAACGGGCGGCTTCGGGCGCTGCGCTCAAGAAAGAATACGAGTCCCGTGTCGGCATCCATTCGCCACAGCACGTCGATGGAATCCGAGACCCCGATCTGAGAATAGAACACCCGATAGTATTCGCTCTCGTAAAAATCATCGGGGGCGATATCTGCCAGCCAGTAGGCCCCACTGTCACAGCCTTCCAGAAAACGCTGGTAATGCGGATCCAGGACGTAGGGCCCATTCAGGTAAGCATCGTCGGGTACGGTGCGTTGCGTGGAATCAAATCGATGCAGCAGCTGGCGCGGTCGCTGATGGCGGAACAGCATCATGGCGCCACCCGAATCAGCGCCGCACACCATACTCAATGTGTTGACGACTTCCTGGACGAATTGCGCACTTCCCATCGAGCGCACCAGCGCCGCCAGCGCGGCGGCGAGCGGCGGATCCAGCGTTATCGAAGGCGGGGATTCAATGGAGCGGCGCATCGCCAGATCATAAGGCAATCACGCGGTCCGGCGAACGCATTCCGAAGGATCGCAATCCAGCATTCGGGATGTGCTCCAAAATGAGTATCTGGTCGCGAAAGTCAGTGGCCGCGATGCGGGCGGACGCCTTCGCGGAGCGTCCTGATCGGATGCCGCGCTCGCTCGGCCCACTCAGCCTGACCGCTTTCGGTGTTGGCAGTACGATCGGCGCGGGGATATTCGTGCTGACTGGCCACGTGGCCGCGACTCAGGCCGGTCCCGCCGTCACGCTGACCTTTGTGGTTGCGAGCCTGGTCTGCTTTCTGGCCGGCTTGTGTTACGCAGAGTTTGCCGCGATGGTTCCGGTGGCCGGGAGCGCCTATTCGTATACCTATGCCACGCTGGGCGAAATCGTGGCATGGATAATCGGCTGGTGCATCTCGCTCGAATATGTATTCAGCGCATCGCTTGTCGCCATTAGCTGGTCGGGCTATGTGACGGCGGCACTGGCCGATATCGGAATGCGGCTGCCTGCAGTACTCTCCGGCGCGCCCCTCAAGTACGATGCGGCGGGGCACCTGTCCGGCAGCGGCAGCTGGATAGATCTTCCGGCAACGGCGGTCACACTGGGCTGCACCGCTCTGTTGATGGCGGGGACACGGCAGTCGGCCTGGGTCAACAACCTCGTCGTAGCGGCAAAGGTGACTGCGCTGGTCATCGTGGTCGTCATTGGGGCGCACTACATCAGCCCGCATAATTGGCGGCCGTTCATTCCTTCAAATACCGGAACCTTTGGTAGTTTCGGCTGGTCCGGCCTTGCGCGAGGGTCCGCCGTCGTATTCTTTTCATATGTAGGATTTGATGCAGTCTCGTGCCTCGCCGAGGAGTCGAAAAACCCACAGCGCACAATGCCACTGGCGCTGTTTGCATCGCTGTCTATCTGCACGGCGGTTTACGTGGCTGTGAGTCTCGTCATTACCGGGATGGCCAACTACCGCGAACTGAACGTGGCGGACCCGCTTTACTACGCACTCTCGTCGGTGCACGGGCATCTGGTCTGGGTAAAGTTCATTGTGGCGCTGGTCGCCGGGGTTGGACTGATTTCGGTGGTATTACTATCGCTTCTGGGCCAGGTTCGGATCCTCTATGCGATGTCGCGGGACGGACTGGTGCCGAAGGTGTTTTGTCGGACTTCTGGCAAACATCGCACGCCATACCTGGCGACCTTGCTCACGGGCCTATTCGGCGCCCTGATGGCCGGGCTATTGCCGCTCGACTTGCTCGCCGATTTGATCTCCATTGGCACCTTGCTGGCATTTGCCACCGTGTGCATCGGTATCCCGATCCTGCGACGCGTAGCGCCCGAGGCCAAGCGTCCGTTTCGCGCACCTTGGGTGCCGGTGCTTCCCGTCGCCGGTGCCGGATGTTGCGTACTATTGATGTTCAGCCTGCCAGGGGGCACCTGGATACGATTGGGGTTGTGGCTGGTAATTGGCCTGACGATCTACTTCCTGTATGGCTACCGGCACTCACGACTGCGCTCGATGCCAGTGCCGACCCGTCTTCTCAGCAAGTGAGCATGCTGCTGGTCAGTCTTTGACTCCCCACTCGATGTCGCGCCCTCTGTGAATTAGGGTACTTGGTGTCCAATCGCTAGGTTTAATGCTGTCAGTGACATGATTAAGCCTAATTGCCACTAATGACTGACATTGTGCGCGGAGCCAAGATCCGCCGCGAATTCGTTGCCGGCTTCTTGCAAGGCCTCAATACTCAACTCTCGAGATTGGCGCCGCAGCGCGCGCTCAAGCGCAGCAGTTCGACGATGCGACCGGTAATGTCGGATGTCAACTGCGCTTCGCAATGGCCCAATCCGCTCGAGGGATTGCAAGCAGCTCGCGCTGCGAGTCCGTGTCTGCGGCGGAACGTGGCTACCGCCGCGCGTCGCATGAGTTGCTTGGAAAGCTTCCGCTGATGCTTCGTTGCCAAACGCACCACCAGTCGTGTCAAATATTGACAGCATTAAGCGACAATATTGATCAGGGGCGGATTTTACGCGCTTTGCAGCCTTTGGTGAATGCGGGTGCAACTATCTGAGCCTGCGGGTAAAATTCGCAGTTCGATCGGACATCATTAATCGTCAAAGTGACAGCATCTGCCCTAATTCACACCCGGGCGCCAACTGCGTGCCCAATCCGGCGCCCGTGCTGATGATTACGCCTGATTTGAAGCGGATCACCGCGGGCGAGGGCGTGATTCTGATCGCCGGCGAGTTCGATGGAGCGCAACGGACGATCCACATGGAGGTGTCCGTGCACGAGTCCGCAGCGGCCTCGATCCAGGGGTACTCAATCGGACACTGGGAGAGTAAGACCTTGGTGATCGACACCTCGCGGTTTGCCAACTACGCCTTGGGCGACGGCTATGGTGTGCCGTCGGGAGCCGGGAAGCGTCTGATGGAACGACTAACGCCTGCGGCGGACGGAGCGAGCCTGAGTTACCACTTCGAGCTGTCCGATCCCGAGTTCCTCGCGGCACCGGTCGCGGGCGACGTGCAGTGGGTGTTCCGCCCCAATATGACCTATGCGCCGCTGAAGTGCGATCTGAACAACGCGAGGCGTTTCACAGCCCATTGATGATTAATCTCGGAGGAGATGCCAGGACGACGTGCATGGTCGGCGGATCATTGAAGCGCATTGTGCAAAGAAGCTTTCACTAGCATGGCCGTAATACGGAATGATTGACACCGCCCAATCGATCCATTTCTGACCAGAGGCTGCTGCTGGTCACTGCCAATTTTGGGAAATCGATTTGCACCGGGTAAGTAAGCACGTTGGCTTTGATCACGGCGCGCTTTCTTATCGAATGGTCTCTTTGCCCTTGACGACGCGAAACCGATCATTCTCGGTGCAGTCCGTCGGAATCAATCGGTCCAAATTGCCAACGCGGCGGAACCGCAACGTTACTACCCAGGGATGCTCAAGTCGGGCGGGATCGTCGATAGTCATCTGATCCTCCATGGCGTCGGCGGAAACCATCCTCAGCCGTTCGGTGAAATGGGCCTCTGCGCTGAAATCCGGTGATAGAAAATGAGGAATTCGAACGAGCGGACCGGCTTTGCGTTGAACCGTGTCAATCACCAACGTGTCGCCTTCCCAACGGCCGACAGAATCACCCAGGTCCGTGGGCCACAGATTCTCCGGCGCAGGATGGGGTCGGTCGGTGTAAATATGCCGCGCCTGCCCGTCGGCGAAGAGTAAAAGCGTCTGCTCCGGTGTCACGAGCACCTCGAATACGCCGTCGGTGGGTGACTCCATGATTAAGGGAAATTCCCAGCCACAGGCTTTGACTGTGCCCGCCTTAACAGCCGATGCCGGCGTCGTCAGTACCTCTCGCTTCAGGCGTTGAAAACGCCGCTCCCACTCCGCGTTGTAAGGCGGCTCTCCAATGAGTTGCTGTCGGCTAAGGAATGCTACTTCAGCGGGTAGCAGCACGCCTCTGGGTGCCAGCACGGCCGTAATCCGTTCCGGATGCCGCGTCGCTTCCATCATCGCCTGATCCAGCTCTCCGCTGTCCATCTGTGCAGAAAGCTCTGTTTCCCAGATTCCGCTCCAGTTTGGAAGCGTGGAAAACCGCTGGATGCGCTCCGTATTATTAGTCTGTGCGTATACAGGGCCGCTCAGCATTACCAACGCCAGCGCTATCAGGTAGGTGGGCATGGGCCTACTCATCTAACAAAGCTTTGCCGTCGGGACCGATGCCGGAGACATAGCGACCGCTATGGGAGCCGTCCCGCGTGGGATGAATCACAACGGTGAGCTTGTCGCCCGCCTTAACGCTGCCGGGCCGCCAACCCTTACGGTACAGTGCTTGGGGATTGTCCATCTGGATACTCCATTCCTGCGTCGCTCCGGAACGCTGAATGAGTATCTGGAGGAAGCAGTGAGGGTTGGTCCACTGAAAATCGCGTACATTGCCCCCGAGCGTCAATTGTTTAGTCGAGTCGAACATTGCATAGCTGTGATGTGCGCTGAGTGGCGGGGAAAAAGAGCCGCTCGTACATCCCAGCAGGGGGATGATCCAGCGCGCCGGAAATCTACGACCCGTCCGTGAAATTAATGTCACTGTCGTTACCTTTCATTCAGTACGGATTGCGAAAGCTTGACGCGCCAAAAGCTTAGCAACATTGGACGCAACTGGCACGCCCGATCCCTGAGTGACGTGGCCAGAGATCAGAATGACAACTGGCATCTCCAAAGAGCCAACCAAACTTGCAACGGCCTGAGGGTGGCTAAAATATCGCAAGAACGCCGAACCGTCTCTGGGGCCGAACCCGACGGTAAACAACTGGTCCGTGACCCAATTTTAAGTAAGTGGATGGGTTCGCGTTCACTCAGCGCCTTGCCGATGGTCGTCGCAGCAAGTCGGATAGAAACGACTCAAAGCTGTTCGTGATTCGGCTTCAAACACGACCATTTTCAACCCCGGAATGGGGTGGTTACTGTGGATTAGGCTAGTTGGTGTCCAGCCCCTTAGTTTAATGCTGTCAATGACATGATTAAACGAAATTGTGCCGTTTGATAAAGAGGCACGAAGCTGCAAACGGCTTGAAAAGCAGTTAATTCCAAGGCGACATGAAAATCAGGCTATCTAGGTCGCGCGCCAGCCGATTCAAATTATTGACAGTAATAGCTGACGGAAAACGAGCAAGGGGCAAAAACGCACAATTGGAACTACGCGCGATAGGAATTATAAGTCTCTGAGTTCAATGAAAAACCCGCCTCTCGGCAATTGACATCATTAAGGGTGAAATTGACAGCAATTGGGGTAATTCACAAATGCCAGCGTCTAGTGCCAGCCGATGATATAGGGCACCGCTCTTGAATAGGTCAATGAGTGGCCTCGGGAGACCTCAAGGTAGACTCCCACATATAAGCTGGGGCAGTTGCTTCGCTGATGGGTTTAATTCGCCGACGGCGCCGGTGAATTCGCCCTACGCGAGTTTCCCGACTGGCCCACGGCCAATCGGCCGCGGGCCAGTATCTGAGCCTCGTCAGCTTCCAATCTGAATGCGGCGTGGCATTGCCTTGGCCTGTTTTGGGATTGTTACGGTCAACACGCCAAGACTTCCGGCCGCATTTACCCTTTCACTATCCACCGTATCGGGCAAGACAAAGCGACGATGAAATTGGCCGTGACCTCGCTCCACGCGCCGCCCTTGGACCTCCTCTCCGTTGTCGCGGATCTGCTGGGGTCGATCGCCCGATAAGGTCAATACCCCGCCATCGAGGGTCAACTCAACTGCCGCGGGGTCAACGCCAGGCAGATCGATGTGCAGTTCAAAACGGTCTGAGTACTCATGGATATCCACCAGCGGAATCCACATAGCCGTCGCCGAACTGCTGTCATTCTCGCGGGCACTTCCGAACAGTCGGTTGATCTCTTCCTGTAGGCGTGGCATCACGCCCCATGGATCTTGTCGCATTACAGCACTCATGGCACCACTCCTTATATAACCCGATGGTTAATGGACTAGACAGCTCGCCCAAGGCCCAGCCCCGGCGATTGTCGCGACTCTGGGGTTGGCATTCTTATATTTCAAGGCCGGCCCTTAACATTTTTTTAGCGTATATGCCCACCCCGGCGGGCCGATGCTGAGACCGCCGCAGGCAGGCGACAAGCCTGCGCCATACGGCCTATGTCTGGCCTGCTCGACCAAGTGCCGGACCGATTTTTGCCCGACCTGGGCGGTGACGCGATCAACAGCCTCGACGCCATTCTGCGCGCAACTTGACGCACGAAAGGGGCGATTGTCGGAGTATTGAGGAACGCCCCTAATTGAATGAGCCGTGATAGCCCAGGCGCCATGCATTACAATTGCTCCTGCTACCGGGGAGACGAGGTGCATGCGCCAAGTATTCCGTCACCGGAGATTGCGCACAGGGTCAAATTGGGGAACCATTTGCAGGGAAACCCGGAATGACGCACGTTCATGCGGTCTGGCGGAAGGCGCATTAATCGCCGGGATAAACGAGTCGCCGCCTGGAGAGGATATAAGTGACGCAAGCCATTAACCAGCTCGCCGCTTTGGCCGACTACCTGCAAGAGCAACGGAGCAAGATTCTTCAGGCGTGGCACCATTCCGTGGCCGATGATCCGCAACTCACCACCGCCGACAAGCTTTCGCGAATCCAGTTCACCGACCACATCCCGCAGGTACTCGATGCCTACGAGCGCAGGTTGCGAGCTGAGGATCCGGGCGAGAAGAGGCGGGCTCGTATTGAGCAGCGCGAGAGTGCTGCGGAACATGGTTTGCATCGCTGGCAGCAAGGCTACGATCAGCGCGAAACCATGCGTGAGTGGGGTCACTTACACCTGTGCGTACTGCGCGAGCTCGAAGTCTATGCGGCAGAACATCAGTGGCTCGAAGAGTCCGTCATGCCGACGGCCAGAGCGACGCTGGTGAGACTGTGCGCCGAGGGCGTTTGCGAGAGCGCGGCCCGATTTGCTCGGCTCCAGCAAATGGAGGCAGCCAGCCGTGTTCGCGACTTGGAGCAAGCGTTACAGAACCTGTCGGAGCTCGAGCGAGAGCGCACGGAGATGTGGCGAGCGGTGGCACATGACATGCGTGGAACTGTGAGCGTGATTTCTAATGCATCTGCCATACTTACTAGCGATGCCGTGGAAGATCCCGCACGAACTCAGTTTTCAGGTGTCCTGGAACGATCCGTGGCTTCCTTGCGGGGATTGCTAGGCGACCTGCTTGATCTCGGAAGGCTGGAAGCGGGGCAAGAGCAGCGCAAAATTGTGGCTTTCGATGCAGCCACGATCCTCAAGGAATTCTGTGAGTCCATGCGAATTCTGGCATCTCAACGCAATTTGTTTCTCAAGACCGACGGGCCGCCCACGTTACCGGTTAAGGGCGATCCAACTAAAGTACGCCGCATCGTACAAAATCTTGTGCTCAATGCGCTCTCGGTTACCGAGCGGGGCGGCGTGTTGGTGACATGGCAGGAACGCGAAGTCTCGGGCACACCGCAATGGATCGTCTGCGTACAGGATACGGGCCCGGGTCTCGATATTGCCCATGCAGCACCATTCGAGCAAATGCTAAAGCAGGCCACCGCTGAATCCCACGATGTGGAAAGACGAGCGGGCTTGGCCGGCGATGATGCAGCCAGTGCCGAAGCTGCGCCCACTCTCGCCTCAAAGTCTACTTATCCATCCGCATCGGCGGCTGGCGGAGAAGGCATCGGCTTGTCCATTGTGAAGCGCTTGTGTGAACTACTTGATGCGAGCTTGGAGCTTGAAACAGCTGCAGGCACCGGCACAACCTTTCGCATCGTCTTTCCGCGCCACTATGATACATCTGATCTCATCAATGCCTGAGAGCGGCGCTCTTGGCTTCAGTGGCCTCGTCGACGGCAATGCGGCTCAAGCCCCACGCAATTGACATACGAGTTACGGTGCCGTGCAGACGCGCGGAGCGCTTAGAATAGAGCTCCTAGAGCATCTGCGCAGCAAGCGCAAGACCCGCCTCAGCCGCCACGGCTCGCCCCTCACTGGCGCTGGACGCGGCCAAATTGTAGTTGCCGTGTCGATACGGGAGCGACCCGCAGAGATCGAGGACCGAGCGGTGCCTGGACACTGGGAAGGGGACCTGGTGGTCGGTCCCAGCAGCACCTGCATCGCGACGCTCGTTGAGCGGACCTCTCGTTTCGTGATGTTGACCAAAGTTGAGAACAAGATGACGGACACCGTCGTGCCCGCTCTTATCAAGACCATACGCAGACTGCCTCGAGCACTACGCAAGTCGGTGACCTGGGACAGGGGACTGGAGTTGGCCGAGCACAAGAAGCTAGCGATCGCGGCTCGCTGCAAAGTTTACTTCGCTGATCCGCACTCGCCCTGGCAACGCGGATCCAACGAAAACACCAACGGCTTGCTACGCCAGCACTTCCCCAAGCGCATGGACCTATCGACTGTTACCCCTGAGCGGTTATGGCAGGTTGCACAGCAACTCAATGAACGACCCAGGGAGACTTTGGGTTGGAAGACGCCAGCGTATGAACTGGCCGAAGTGTTGCATCGACAGGTTGAGCCCTAGAAACGTAATCGGGAAAGCGCATAACTGATGGATTATTAAAGAGTTCTTGGACAGAGGAGCGTGACCGCTTCGAACGGACATCCGCGATCTGGCAATATTTGC
>Ga0302326_10003786_pt1 | contig 35460 bp, 25 predicted proteins | sample Palsa_T0_3_FD_202264 | JGI IMG/M metagenome (GOLD analysis project Ga0302326, IMG submission 202264) | Peat permafrost microbial communities from Stordalen Mire near Abisko, Sweden - Palsa_T0_3 | ecosystem: Environmental > Terrestrial > Soil > Palsa > Peat permafrost | place: Sweden: Abisko...
CGCGGTCAGAATTCGCAGGCGCTGTGACACGAGCACGAACTTCGACTACAACCTGTTTCATTTAACACCATCCCGCAAGCTTGTCACGCCCGTTAAGCATCAGACGGGGTGCGTGTCAAGCATCAAAAGCGGCATACCGCCCATAAATTTTTGCCTGAGATCGGATCCGGGCGGGTCCTGGTGTCGCTGCGCCCCGGCCGGCCGGGTGTACGGTAAGCTGGCTCTGCGCAGAACGCGCGGTAAAGGCGACGCCATGAGGGCGCGCCGGTCGCTCGTCGCTCGGTGAGCGAATTGGTTTCCACGGATGTGGCGCCTTCGACACGCGGCCACCCCGATACATGGAGACCATCTCTTGTCAGCTCTGTCCACTGAGGACATCAACGATTCCATCCCTGCCTCCACCCCCACCACCCACCCGTCCACATTCGCCAGCCTCGGCGTCCCCCCGTCACTCGTGGCCGTGCTCGCCAACACCGGCATCACGGTGCCGTTCCCGATCCAGGCGGCCACGCTGCCCGACGCCATGGCGGGCCGTGACATTCTCGGCCGGGCGCAGACCGGGTCGGGTAAGACGCTCGGCTTCTCCCTCCCGCTGGTCGCCCGGCTGTCCGACGGCTACACGATGGCCTGCCGCCCGCGCGGCCTGATCCTCGTGCCCACCCGCGAGCTCGCCGCCCAGGTCCAGGCCGTGCTCACCCCGCTGGCCTACGCGGCCGGCCTCAAGGTCGCCGCCATCTTCGGCGGCACCTCGCAGAACCCGCAGGTCGCCGCGCTGCGCAACCGGGCCGACATCGTCGTCGCCTGCCCCGGTCGGCTGGCCGACCTGATCGAGCAGGGCCACTGCCACCTCGGCGACGTGGAGATCACCGTCCTTGACGAGGCGGACCACATGGCCGACCTCGGCTTCCTCCCGGTCGTGCGGCGACTGATGGACGCCACCCCGTCGGAAGGCCAGCGGATGCTCTTCTCCGCGACCCTCGACGGCGCGGTGGACGTCATCGCGCGTCGGTTCCTGCACCGTCCGGCCCGGCACTCGGTTGACGCCGACTCTAAGCCGCCGGAGATCTCCCACCACCTGCTCACCGTCACCCCGGCCGACCGGGTGGGCGTTATCGCCTCGCTGGCCAGCGGCGAAGGCCGGGTGCTGATCTTCACCAGGACCAAGCACGGGGCGCGCAAGCTCGTCCGCCAACTCGCCCTGGCGGGCACGCTGGCGACCGAACTGCACGGCAACCTGACCCAGGGCGCGCGCACCAGGAACCTGGCCGCGTTCGCCAACGGCGAGGTCCGCGCCATGGTCGCGACCGACATCGCCGCCCGCGGCATCCACGTGGACGGCATCGATCTGGTGGTGCACGCCGACCCGCCGACCGAGCACAAGGCCTACACCCACCGGTCCGGCCGGACCGCACGGGCCGGCAGCGAGGGCATCGTGGTCACCGTGCAGACCGCGGCGCAGGTGGCCGAGGTCCGCACCCTGATGCGCAAGGCGGGCGTCAACCCGCAGACGTCCCTGGCCGGCCCCGGCTCGGCCGTGCTGCGCGAGATCGCCGGCCCCCCGGCCAAGCGCGTGCTCCGGGCGGCCCCCGCCCGCACCGCGTCGGCGACCGGATCCGCGAGGGCGGGCGGTCAGCCGCCGAGTCGCGGCGCCGCCGCCGCGTCGGCGTCCTTCCGCGGCAGGCGCGGTCGTCGCTAACCGCGTTTAGCCGCGGCTAGCCCAGACCGGAAACTGCTCGATACCACCCGGCCGCTGGGCCTACCTGGACAACCAACCAGGGGGCCCGGCGGCTGGTTCTGTTTTACGTGAGCCGCAAGAAGGTTTTATGCAAGCGACAGGAGTGGGTATCTGAGACTAAAGATGAAGTTGGGGTAGCGCCCTGCGACGCTGAAGCCGGGGGGCTAAGCGAAGTAGCTATCTGCGCTTGTGCTAGCTTAAGCGAAGATAACTCCTTCGTTTAGTTTCATCTGTCGGGAGGGCCTGTGTCCACGTACCTGTATCGCCTGGCGCGATGGTGTTACGGCCACCGGCGCCTGGTCCTGGCCGGCTGGCTGGTGGTGGCGGTGGTCGTGGTCACGCTCAGCGTGGTCGGCCACGGCACCGAGAACGACAACATCACCATCCCCGGCACCGAGTCGCAGAACGTCGTCAACCTGCTCAAGGCGAAGATCCCGGCCTTCTCCGGCGCCCAGACGCAGGTGGTGTTCGCGGCCAGCGGCCAGCAGCGCGTGAACTCGCCTGCCAGCGAGCAGGCCATCGCGACCGCGATCAAGCAGCTGGCCAAGGTCCCCCAGGTCGCCGAGGTCACCAACCCGATCCTGGCTCGGAGCATCTCCCCCGACGGCAAGGTCGCCCTGGCCACGCTGCTGTGGAACACGCCCGCCGCCAACGTGCAGAACTCCAGCCTGGCGGACATGCAGACGGCGGTCGTCCCCGCGCAGCGGGCGGGGCTGCGGGTCGAGTACGGCGGGGCGGTTTACCCCGACTGGAACCCGAAGGTGACGGAGACGCCGGAGCTCATCGGGATCATCATCGCGTTCTTCATCCTCCTGATCACGTTCAGTTCCCTGATCGCGGGCCTGCTGCCGATCCTGAGCGCGCTCATCGGCGTCGCCATCACCGTGACCGGGATCACCGCGCTGGCGGCCGTGTTCAACATCGCGACGGTCTCCACCACCGTCGCGATCATGCTCGGCCTGTCCACCGGCATCGACTACGGCCTGTTCATCTTGTCCAGGCACCGATCCCAGCTGCTGGCGGGCCGCCCGCTGGACGAATCGGTCGCCACCGCGGTCGGCAAGGCCGGCAGCTCGGTCGTGTTCGCGGGCGCCACCGTCATCGTCGCGCTGGCCGGCCTGAGCGTGGTCGGCATCCCCTTCCTGATGACGATGGGCCTGGTGGCGGCGGCCGCCGTCGCCGTCTCGGTGCTGATCGCGCTGACCCTGCTGCCGGCCCTGCTCGGCTTCGCGGGGGAGAAGGTCACCCGCTTCATCGGCTCGCGGCGCAAGACCGGGCGGATCGGACGGGGCGAGCGGGTCGCGCGGCGCTCGGCCACGCAGCCGGAGACCACCGCGGGCGCGGCCTGGGGCCGCTTCGTCTCCCGGTTCAGGTACCCGGTCCTGATCGGGGGCCTCATCCTGGCCGCGCTCATCGCCCTGCCCGCGCTGAAGATCGACCTGGGCCTGCCCAGCTCGGCCTCGCTGCCGGCCTCAGACACCTCGCGCCAGGCCTACGACCTCGTCAGCGAGCACTTCGGACCCGGCTACAACGGCCCCCTGCTGGTCGTGGCCGAGCCCGTCACCAGCGCGAAGGAGGCCGCGGGGATCACCGGCCGGCTGGCCAAGGTCCCCGGCGTGGTGTCGGCCAAGCCCTCGGCCTTCCAGCACGACACCGCGGTCATCCAGGTCATCCCGTCAACCGGCCCCACCGACAGCGCCACCACCAGCCTGGTGAACCAGATCAGGGGCGAACGCGCGCAGCTGGCCGGCCAGCCCGGCGTGAACCTCCTGGTCGGCGGCACCACCGCGTCCAACATCGACGTGTCGTCCAAGCTCTCGGCCGCCCTGCCGATCTTCCTCATCGTCGTCGCGGGTCTGGCGTTCATCCTGCTCACGTTTGCTTTCCGCACGATCCTGGTGCCGATCAAGTCCATACTCGGCTTCCTGCTCTCGGTCGCCGCCGCGCTCGGCGCCGAGGTTGCCGTGTTCCAGTGGGGCTGGGGGGACAGTCTGCTCGGCGTCACCAAGTCAGCGGTTACGCTCAGCTACCTGCCGACGATCCTGGTGGCGATCATCTTCGGCCTCTCGAGCGACTACGAGGTCTTCGTCGTCTCGCGGATCAAGGAGGACTTCACCAGGACCGGCGACGCCCGGGGCGCGGTCGAGCATGGCATCGGCGTGTCGGTGCGGGTCGTCTCGGCCGCGGCGACCATCATGTTCACGATCTTCTGCGCGTTCCTGACGCTGAAGCTGGTCCAGGTGAAGCCGATCGCGCTGAGCTTCGCCGTCGGGGTGGCGGTCGACGCCTTCCTGGTCCGGTTGACGCTCGTCCCCGCGATCATGGCCATCGTCGGGAAGAACTTCTGGTACCACCCGAAATGGTTCAACCGGCACGTGCCCGACCCCGACATCGAGGGCGCGCAGCTCGAGCGGCGCCTGGCCGATCGGCACGTCCCAGTGGCCAGCGCCGGTGAAGCCACGGTCCGTTAAGGATCAAGATCTTTTCATCCTGAACGTAAGGGGGTTACTCCCTCAGCTCAGCACTGCTCCGGCGGCGGGTCACGGTGCTGGCCGCGGGCCTTGTGGGTGACGGCGGTGCGCAGCTCCGCGTCGGTCGGCGGCCGGCCGGGCAGCGGGGTGCCGTCCGGGCGCAGCCCGGCGAGGACGAGGGCCAGGTAGCGGCGAGTCGGCTCGGGAACGCAGGCGACCACGCCGCGGTCGCTGACGGAGCTCAACATCGGCAGGAGGACGGCGAAGTCGGTCCCGTCCACGTCGGGGCGGATGACGCCGGCCTGCTGGCCGCGGACGACCAGGTGCCTGATCGGCCCGGTGATCAGGCCCTGCATCTGGTCTTTGAACCATTCGGCGTCGTAGCCGTTGATGAGCATGTCGAACAGGCCGCGGTTGGCCGCCATCAGCTCGAGCGCCTGCTCGAGGAACTGGGCCAGGCCGGCCATCGGGTCGTCGACTCGCGCCGCCTCCTCGGCCATCGCGACGGCGCGGTCGAGGGTTTCCTGCAGGTACGCCCGGGCGAGCTCGTGCTTGTTGGCGAAGTGCCGGTACGCGGTGGCGACGTTCACCCCGGCGTGCCTGGCGATGTCGTCGAGGGTGGCGTCAAGCCCGCGGGCGGCGAAGACCTCTTCGGCCGCGTCGATGAGCCGCTGCCGGTTGCGGGCGGCGTCAGCCCGCAGACGGCGCGGCTCGGCCGCGGCTCTCGGTTCCACTGTCGGCCCTTCCCTCCTGGGGTTTTGGACGTTTTTACAGTAGCGCGAGCGCAGACGGCAGCTTCGTTTATTCCTGGTGGCGCGGATCGCGGGCGGCTCACTCGACCGCAGTGATGCTGGCCAGCCGCCGGCATCGTTCGGACCGCGCCAGGCCGGGCCACTCCCCATCAGTTTGGACGGCGCCGACACGACTTCCTGACGGTACGGGCGGTGTCGTTATCGTGTGCCCTAAGCGGCTTGATACGACCCGAAGGGCACACGGTAACGCGCCCGATGGGGACGGACACGGACGCGGGTGTCAGGACTTGTGCTGGAGGAGGAGGTACACCGTTTCGCCGCCGATGGTGGTCGACTTGAAGTGCGACTCGACCCACGTGGTGATCTGGCTGGCGGTGCCCTGGCCGCCAGGACCGCCGCCGATGCCTCCGCCCGCGATGTAGTAGGTGATGTCGCCTGCATCGGCCCACTGCTCGAACTCGGCCAGGGTCGGCGCCGGGTCGGTGCCGGTGAAACCGCCCATGGCCATGACGGCCTTGCCGTCGCTGGCGAGTTCCAGGCTGGCCGCGCTGTTCGACCCCTCAACGGCGGCCGCCCAGCGCGTGGTGGTCTTCTCCAGCGCCTTGGCCAGCGCGGACGACGAGCTGGCGCCACCGGGGGCCCCGCCGCCGAAGCCGGAACCGGCTCCGCCCGAGGCCCCGGTTCCGCCCAGGGCCCGGGCAGGCAGGGTGCCGCCGGCGTCGCCCGCGCCGGCCTCCCCGCGTGTAGTCGGCGCGCCACCGTCGCCGAAGCCGCCGAACTCGCCGCTCGGCGGCCCCGAGTTGCCGCGTGTCCCCGACTCGCCCAGGCCGGCTGGAACCTCGCCGTTAGATCCCAGGCCGGTGCGTGTCCCGGCGTCGCCGGGAACTGTCCCAATCCCGCCAGTCCGGCCAGCACCACCAGCACCGCCGAACCCGCCGCCGCCGCCCGGAGCACCGCCGCCGAAGCCGCCCGTCCCCGACCCGGTCCCGAACCCGGCGCTGCCACTCCCCGACACCGCGGTCGGAATTGCCCCGGTGTGCGGCGTGGCCGCCGTCGCCACCGCCCAGGCGGCGGTCGGCACTGCCACGGCAATCGCGGTCAGCGCCCCGGTTGCCACCGCCAGCCGCCGCCCGGTCCGAGACCGCACCGCCGCCACGCCCAGCAGCACGACGGCCGCGACGGCCGCCGCCAGCGCGAGGTACCTGACCGACGGGTGGAACCCCGAGTCCGTGCGCAGCAGCGCGAACCCCCACCCGCAGGTGACCACCACGGTCAGCGCGAGCACGCCGTAGGCGGTCCGGGCGGCGACGGCCCGGTGCCGCCACACCAGCACCGACCCGATGCCCAGCAGCGCCCCGATCGCCGGCGCGAGCGCCACCGTGTAGTAAGGGTGAATCGTGCCCTGCATGTAGGCGAACGTCACCCCGGTGGACAGCAGCCACCCGCCGAAGATGATGAGCGAAGCCCGGGCCGAATCCGTCCGCGGTCCGCGCCAGGTAACCCAGATGGCGCCCGCCAGCAGCACCACCGCCGCGGGCAGCAGCCAGGAGATCTCAAGCCCGAATTCCCCGCTAAACAACCGCTGCAGTCCAGCCGCCCCGCCGAAGCTGCTGCCAGCGGCGCCGCCGCCGCCGCTCATGTTGCCGTCCCCGCCGAACAGCCGCCCGAGCCCGTTGTAGCCGAAGGCGAGCTCAAGCGGGTTGTTGTCGGTCGACCCGCCGATGTAGGGCCGGTCCGCCGCGGGCGTTAGCAGCACCGCCGCAATCCACCACCCGGCCGAGACCACGATCGCGAGCGCGGCCGCGAGCAGCTGCAGGACCCGCCGCCGGAACGGCACCGGCGCGGCGACCAGGTAGGCAAGCGCGAACGCAGGCACGTTCAGCACTGCCTCACCGCTCTTGGTCAGGAAGCCGAACCCGAACGCCGCCCCCGCGCCCACCAGCCACCAGGTCCGCCCGTGCTCAATCGCCCGGACGACGCAGTACGCCGCCGCCACCACCAGCAGCACCATGAACGCATCGGGGTTGTTGAACCGGAAGATCAGGACCGCGCCCGGGGTCAGCGCCATCGCCGCTCCCGCGATCAGCCCGGCAACGGCCCCGGCCCTGCCGCCGGCCGACCGGCGCACCGCCCGCCGGACGCCGGCGCACAGCAGCCCCGCCGCCGCGACCCCCTCGAGCGCCTGCGGCACCAGCAGCGACCAGCTGTTGAAGCCGAAGATCCGCCCCGACAGCCCCATGACCCACAGCGACGCCGGCGGCTTGTCGACCGTGATGAAGTTGGAAGAGTCCAGGGAGCCGAAGAACCAGGCCTTCCAGTTCTCGGTGCCCGCCTGCACCGCCGCCGCATAGAACGTGTTGGCGTACCCCGAGGCGCTCAGGTCCCACAGGTACAGCACCGCCACCGCCGCCAGCATGACGAGAAACGAGGGCAGGTACCAACGCGGGGTGTTCTCGTCCAGCTCCACCAGCTCCCGCGCGGCGGCGGTCTGGTGCCTGGTGAACCGGGCCGCGATTCCCTGCTGGCCCGCACGCGCCTGCCACGGCTGCTCAAGATAGGTCATGCTGCCCGAGACTGCCAGCCCCGGCTGGATCGCAGATCTGGCGCGACTCTGCGTAGCTTATGAAAGATCTCGCACGTCTCTGCGTACCTTATGAAAGGCCAGCGCCCTGGTCGTCGAGCAGGCCGCGCGACGGGTGTACTGTCCGGCTTAGGTAGCGCAACCGAGAGAGAGCAGGCTGATATGAGCCTTTTTCAGCGCGCGCACGACATAGTCGCGGCCAAGGCCAACAAGGCGCTTGATAACGCCGAGAAGCCAGACGAGATGCTCGACTACTCGTACAACCAGATGCTTGAGCAGATCACCAGGGTCCGCCGCGGCCTGGTCGACATCGCCGCCTCCCGCAAGCAGATCGAGCTGCAGGAAGCTCAGCTCCAGCACTCAGTGGATCACTTGCAGGACCAGGCCAAGGCCGCCCTCGCCCAGGGCAGGGAAGATCTGGCCCGCGAGGCGCTGTCACGGAAGTCGGCCGCCCAGGGCCAGATCGACGGCATGGAGGAGCAGCACCAGCAGCTGGCCGAGGAACAGGAGAAGCTGGAGCACGCGCTCGCCCAGCTGCAGGAGAAGGTGAACCACTTCCGCAGCCAGAAGGAAGTCCTCAAGGCCCAGTACACCGCCGCGAGCGCCGTGACCTCGGCCAACGAGAGCGCGGCGGGCATCTCGACCAGCGTCAGCGACTCCGGTGCGGCGCTCGAGCGCGCCCAGGACAAGATCGCCAACATGCAGGCCCGGGCCGGCGCGCTTGACGAGCTCCTGCAGTCAGGCGTGCTCGAGGACGTCGGCGGCGGAGACGACGACATCCAGAAGGAACTCGACGCGGTCACCTCGTCAAGCGACGTGGACAGGGAACTCGCGGCCCTGAAGGCACAGCTGGGCCCGGGCTCCACCCCGCCCCCGGCCCTCCCGGCCGGCTGACCGGCCCCCTTTACCAGCGGGGTTGTTTGCGCTCGTAGCCGGGCACGATGCGCTGCCTGTAGCCGGTGTCGTCGCGGTTGCGCAGGCCGCAGGCCAGGTACTGCTCGTGCAGGCGAGCCAGCGCGTCCCGGTCGAGTTCGACGCCGAGCCCGGGCCGGTCGGGAACGCGGAGCGCGCCGTTGCTGAAGGTGAACGGCTCGCCGACGAGGAGGTCCTCGGTCTTCCATGGCCAGTGCGTGTCGCAGGCATAGCCGAGGTTGGGGACGGCGGCGGCCAACTGGACCATCGCGGCGAGGCTGATGCCCAGATGCGAGTTGGAGTGCATCGACAGGCCAATGCCGAACGTGTCGCAGATACCCGCCAGTAGCTTCGAGCGGTGCAGGCCGCCCCAGTAATGGTGGTCCGACAGGATCACCTGGACGGCGTTTTCCCTGATGGCGACGGGCAGGTGGGCGAACGCCACCACGCACATGTTGGTGGCGAGCGGCATCGGGGCCTCTCGTGCCACGCGGGCCATGCCGTCGATGCCCGGCGTCGGGTCCTCCAGGTACTCAAGCACCCCCGCTAGGTCGCGGGCGACGCCCAGCGACGTCTCCGGCGTCCACGCCGCATTCGGGTCGAGCCGCAGCGGGTGATCGGGGAAGGCGGCGCGCAGCGCCCGCACCGCCTCGATCTCCTGCGCAGGGGGGAAGACCCCGCCCTTGAGCTTGAGCGCGGTGAATCCGTACCCGTCGACCATGCGCTTGGCCTGAGCGACGATGCCATCGGGATCGAGCGCCTCGCCCCAGTCATCGCAGTCAGCGCCGGGATGCCCGGCCCACTTATAGAAGAGGTAAGCGGAGAACGGAACCTCCTCGCGCACGGCGCCGCCGAGCAGGTCGGCGACCGGACGGCCGGCTGCCTTGCCCTGAATGTCGAGGCACGCCACCTCGAACGGGGAGAACACCCGGTCGGTGGCCGCGGTCTGGCCGACCAGGCCGGAGGAGATGGTCGTCTCCTGCACCGCGATGTTCTGCACGCGGCGGTAGATCTCCTCGGTGTGGTACACGTCCGCGCCCTCGATGGCAGTCGCCGTCGCGCGCAGCGCGGCCAGGTGCTTCTCGTCCGCGTAGGTCTCGCCGAGGCCGCTCAGGCCCGCGTCGGTCGCGATCTCGATGATGGCCCGCAGCGCGAACGGCTCGTGGACGCCGACGGAGTTCAGCAGCGGCGGGTCGACGAACGCGACGGGGGTGACCGCCACGCTGGTGATACGGATGCTCCCCTTGGTCATGCCCCCATGCTAGATTCCGCGGCGATTTCTGTTATCAGGCGCCTCCCTGATGGTCTCCAGAGCATGAGCCATCTCAGACTCCTGTCCGCCGTGACCGCCGTGGCCGCGGTGGCGCTGCTCGCCGGATGCCGGACCGATGTCATGCTCACGGCGGAGGCCAGCGCCGCCCCCGCGGCGCAAGCGGCCGCCCCGCTGGCGCAAGCCAGCGCCGTGCCGGCGGCCCCGCACGGCTGGACGACCGCGTTCAGCGACGGCTTCGCCGGCCGCGCCGGGTCCGCCCCCTCGGCCGCCAACTGGTTCTACGACATCGGCACCGGCTACGGGACCGGTGAGGTCGAGCAGACGACCAACTCGACCAAGAACGTCTACCTGGACGGCCACGGGCACCTCGTCCTGAAGGCGACGCGCAGCGGCGGCGGCTGGACGTCAGCGCGGATCGAGACCACCCGCGACGACTTCCAGGCGCCGGCCGGCGGCGAGCTTGAGATGACCGCGTCGATCGAGCAGCCGGGCCCCGCCCACGCTCTCGGCTACTGGCCGGCCTTCTGGGCGCTCGGGTCGCCGATGCGGGCGGGCGGCGGCTGGCCGACCTCGGGCGAGATCGACATGATGGAGGACGTCAACGGGCTGAACAAGGCCTCTCAGACGCTGCACGAAGCGGCGGGCAGCCCCGGGCACCCGCTGATCGCCTGCCAGGGCTCGAAGTGCGAGTCCGGCTACCACACCTACTCGGTGATCATCAACCGGGCCAATACCGGGGCCGAGTACCTGCAGTTCCTGATGGACGGCCGGGTGACCAAAACGATCACCGAGGCGCAGGTCGGCGCGACCGCCTGGCATGAGGCGATCGACCACGGCTTCTTCATCATTCTCGACCTGGCGATGGGCGGGAACTACCCCGACCCGCTGTGCGACTGCACCGCCCCCACCGCCGCCACGACGTCCGGCGGGTCGATGAGCGTGAAATACGTGGCGGTCTACGAGAAGGGCGGCAACTCCACGCCCACCGCCCGGGCCGTCTCGACCGGCCGCGTCACCGGGATCGACCGGACCTGCCTGGCCAATCAGAACGCGCTCAACACCGAGGGCAACCCGATCGACGCCCGCGCCTGCAATGGCAGTTCCGGCCAGCAGTGGTCGGCCTACTCCGATCGCACGCTGCGGACCCAAGGCGGCTGCCTGGACGTCGCCGCCGGGGGGACGACCAGCGGGACCAACGTCGACTGGTACCCCTGCAACGGGACCGCCGCCCAGGTCTGGACGCGCACGTCCAACGGGGAGGTCGTTAATCCCCGATCCGGGCTCTGCCTGACCGACCCGAACGGCAACACCGCCGTCCGGCTCGACATCCAGACCTGCACCGGCGCCGCTGCGCAACGCTGGAGCAGCCCCGGCGCAACCATCGCAACAACAACCACCACCGTGGCCGCTGCCGGCTCAGGCGCGCCGCCGGCGTCTTTCTGGGGCAATACCGCCGCGATTCCGAAGGCGAAGCAGGTCCTCGAGGTCAAGATCATTAACCAGACCAACGGGCGCTTCCCCAACAGCGAGGTCTACTGGAGCTTCGACGGCACCGAGAAGTCGATCGCCCAGCAGCAGTACATCGACATGCCCGCCAACGCGGCCGGCCGCATGTACTTCTACCTCGGCTCCAAGAACAGCAAGTACTTCGATTTCATCGAGTTCACGGTCGGTTCGAGTTCCATCAACGCCGACACGACCCGGGTCGACCGGTTCGGACTCAAGCTGGCCCTCCTGGTGCACAGCCACGGCGGCTCCACCGAGGAGGTCGGCGAGGACTACGCCACGTTCAAGGAGAGCCGCGCGGCGACCTTCGCGCGCTTCAAGGCCTTCGTCCCGGCGCCGTTCAAGGAACTGGCGACCATCAACGCCCCGTACGGCATCCCCTCACCCGGCAATGACCCCTCGTTCCAGCCCGGCGGCAAATGGGCGAGCTACTTCACCGCGTACGCGGCCGCACACGGCGCCGCGGGCGACACCACCGCCGACGTCTTCGGCTGCGGCGGCACGCTGTCCGCCAACCCCCCGCTCTGCGCCGGGCTCAACCGCCACGTCGCTCAGCTCCCGGTGTCCGAGCAGTCGAACCCGGCCAACTTCTACAAGGCGGGCCCGGCCAACTACTATGCGGAGTTCTGGCACGCCAACGCCATCAACCGCAAGCAGTACGGCTTCCCCTATGACGATGACGCGGGCCAGTCCTCCGACATCTCCGTCGCCAACCCCCAGTACATGATCGTCGCCGTCGGCTGGTAGCCGAACGAGGCGGCCAGCAGGCAATTGGCGCAGTCCGCAAGCTGTCGGCCGATCCACCGCCGCAGGTGATTCGTCGAGCAGGCCGCTACCCGCCCGACGCCCCGCCTGCGGCATGCTGGTCTTCATGGAGGAACGCGCAACCAACCGGACCCGCCTGCTGAGCTTCAGCCCGATCTTCCCGGTGCGTGATCTGCGGCGCGCGCTGGCGCACTATGAGTCGCTCGGCTTCGACGTGGAGCCCTACACCGGCGGTGACGGTTACGGGTTCGCCGATCGTGACGGATTGCGCCTGCACCTGGCGCTCGACCCGACGGCAACGTGATCCGCTTCGGCTCGCCGATGCCGGGCAAGCCGGCCGAACGGCTGCGGGCGCACCTGGAGGCGCAGTACGGGATCGACGTGACCGCGCTGACCGACCTCGACCTCGGCGTATGGCGCGTGGTGCGCGCGGACGGCCCCGACTGGGTGGCCCGGTGGTTCCCGGCGGGCCGGCCGGCCGACGCGGTGGCGGGCGACGCGGAGATCCTCCGCTACGTGGCGGCGCACGAGTTCCCGGCCGAGCGGTGCGCGGCCGACGACCCGGTCTCGGCCCTGGACGGCCGGGCCGTCCTGGTGACCGAGTGGGCCGACCCGGTGCCGCGCGAGCGGCGGCGCGACGCCATCCGCGCCGCCGGCGGCCTCGGCCGGCTCGGGGCGCTACTCGGCCGGCTGCACGCGCTGCCCCCGGCCGACGGTGCGGTCGCCCGGCCCGGCGGTGCCTGGCATCACCTGGCCGACGGGCTGCCCGCGGCCGAGGTGGCGGCGGCCGAGCAGATGCTCACCGGCACCGCGCACCTTATCCCCGACCGTGAACGAGCCTCCTACGACACCCTCCGCACCGAGATCCGCGCGCTGGACGCCGCCGACGGGCTGCCGGAGGCGCTCACCCATCCCGACTTCGTCCTCGCCAACGTCGTCGCCACCCCCGACGCCATGGTCGTGGTGGACTGGGCCGGGGCGGGCCGCGGTCCCCGGGTCTGGTCGCTGGCGTTCCTGCTCTACGCGGAGGGCGCCAAGGACCTGCGGCGGGTTGACGTGGTGCTGGCGGGCTACCGCAGGCATGTGACGCTGACGGGCGAGGAACTCGACCGGCTGGCGGCCATCGCCCGCGCTCGCCCGCTCGTGCTCAGCGCCTGGTCGGTCTGCACCGGACGGGCAACCCCGACCGAGGCGGCGGCGCACGCAGCCGAGGCGAAGACCCTGGCCGAGACCGTCGCCGCCCGCGCCCGCGCCGCGCTGGCGCGCGCCCCGCGCTAATCCGAGCTCGTCATTCGACCCCCGCTGCGCGGTGGATCCTCGTGGTGTCAGAATGGCAACGTGAACGAGGAGCAGTTCGAGAAGATCAGGTCGGGACTCGGATTCTTCGCGGCCCTGGACCAGAGCGGCGGCAGCACGCCCGGTGCCCTGGCCGAGTACGGGATCCCCAAGGACCGCTACAACTCCGACGCCGAGATGTTCGACTTGGTCCACGCCATGCGCACCCGCGTGATCACCAACCCGGCCTTCGACGGCACCCGCATTCTCGCGGCGATCCTGTTCGTGCAGACGATGGAGCGGGACATCGACGGCCTGCCGTCCGCCCAGTACCTGTGGGAGCGGAAGAACGTCGTCCCGTTCCTGAAGGTCGACCTGGGGCTGGCCGACGAGGCGAACGACGTCCAGCTCATGAAGCCCATCACCACGCTCGATGACGTGCTTGAGCGCACCAAGCAGCACCGCCGGATCTTCGGCACCAAGATGCGGTCGTTCATCACGGACGCCAATGAGGCGGGCATCTCCGCCATCGTGGACCAGCAGTTCGAGTACGCCGAGCGGATCCGCGCGGCGGGCCTCGTCCCGATCATGGAGCCCGAGGTCAGCATCAAGAGCCCGCGCAAGGAGCAGGCCGAGACGCTGCTGCGGGACGCGATCCACGAGCGACTCGAGGCGCTGCCCGAGGACGCGGTGGTCATGTTCAAGGTCACGATCCCGAACGAGCCCGGCCTCTACGCTAGCGTGGCGTCCGATCCGCGCGTGCTCCGGGTGCTCGCCCTGTCGGGCGGCTACAGCCGCGACGAGGCCTGCGCCCTGCTCGCGCAGGATCCCACGCTTACCGCGAGCTTCTCGCGGGCGCTGCTGCAAGGGCTCACCGCCGAGCAGACGGACGAGCAGTTCAGCGCGGAGCTCGAGGCGTCGATCGCGGAGATCTACAAGTCGTCAGCCCGCCGGGAACTCGCGTAACCCAAGCGACCGGATTACCCGGCGCCCGCCGGGATCATCGCGACCCCGCCGGGCGAGACCTCACGGCCGTCCGGGTCGATGTAGCCGATGTGCACCGGGCGGTCGGTGCCCGCGACCCGGCGCAGCATGCTCGGGCCCTCGGCCTGCGGCAGGTGCTCGTCACCCCACTGCTGCAGCGACGCCAGCACGACCTGCAGTTCGCGTCCGGCCGGAGTCAGCCGGTAGGCGAACCGGGACCGCGCCCCGGGCTCCTGGTAGGGCGCCCGCTCCATCACCCCGTGCTCGACCAGCGTCGCCAGGCGGTCGGTCAGGACGTCGGGGGCGACGCCGAGCCGGTCGCGGAACTCCGCGAACCGCGTGACGCCGAAGAACGCCTCCCGCAGGATCAGGAACGTCCACCGCTCGCCGAGCACGCCGAGGGCGCGCTCGATCGAGCAACTGCAGTCAGGGAGCTTCGCCATATCTTCAGCATACCTCTAAGTTGTCTTTTCATACTCAGGCATGCTAGGTTGTAAAAACCTACTCAGGAGAGGCGTGCCCATGGATATCACCGGAAAGACAGCGCTCGTGACCGGGGCGAACCGCGGACTCGGACGGCACCTTGCCCGCGAGCTGCGCGACCGAGGGGCCACCGTCTACGCGGCCGCCCGCAACCCCGCGTCGGTGGACCTGCCCGGGGTCACCCCCATCGCCCTCGACGTGACCGACCCCGGCTCGGTCGCCGCCGCGGCGGCGCACACGGAGAACGTGGCGATCCTGATCAACAACGCCGGCTCCTCCACCGGGACCTCGCTCCTGACCGGGGACCTCGCTAACGCCAGGCTGGAGCTTGACACCCACTTCTTCGGCACGCTTGAGGTGATCCGCGCCTTCGCCCCGCAGCTCGCCGCGCAGGAGCGCAGCGCGGTCCTCAACATCCTGTCGGCGCTGTCCTGGGTGAGCTTCCCCGGCAGCGGCGCCTACTGCGCTGCCAAGTCGGCCGAGTGGTCCCTCACCAACGCGCTGCGGCAGGAACTCGCCCCCCAGGGCACCCGCGTCAGCTCCCTGCACGTGGGCTACATGGACACCGACATGACCCGCAATGTCACCGCCCCCAAGTCCGACCCGGCCGACATCGCCAAGATCGCGATCGACGGCATTGAGGCGGGCGACACCGAGATCATCGCGGACGAGGTCAGCCGGCGGGTGCTGGCCGGCCTCTCGGCCGGGGTGGCCGGCCTCTATCCTCAGCTCGCCTGATCGAGTGACCGCGGTGCCACCGGCAGCGCGGCTACGCCCAGGGAGTCGCGGAAGCCGCTGACCGCCGCTTCCTCCGCGCTGGCGTAAACGGAAAAGTCGTAGGCCAGTGAGGGGATCGAGAGGAGCCGCAGCAGCCGCGGCCGCGGCGCGGCCAGCAGCAGGTCGCCGCCGGCCCGGCGCGCGTGCTTACGGGCCCGCACTAGCGCCGCCATGCCGCTGACGTCGATGAACTCCAAGCCCGCGAGGTCGACGACGATCCGAGGCTGGCGGTCGGCGGCCGCCAGCAGCGCGGCCGTCACCGCCACGGCGTCCACCACGTCAAATTCACCGAGCAAGGTGACGACAAGGTAGTCGTCGCAGTCGCGGACGCTCAAAACCGTGCTGAACACAGGAATGCCTCCACGCCTTGCGGCAGGCGGGGTCTGGACCTGTCAACTACCCATAAGTTGCGAAATGAACATTACGCTCGCCAGTTGCCCCGTGTCTCGCCGAAATGGTGCGGTTTATCACGCGGCGGGGCCGGAATTCGGCCAGGTGATGTTCTGGGTGCCGTCGATGAAGCCGCGGGCCAGGTCGGACAGCCGGAGATTGCTGGCCCTGGCGCGGTCGCGCAGGACGTTGAATGCCTGGTCCATGTCAAGCCCGAGCCGCTCGGCGAGCTTGCCCTTGGCCTGCTCGATGACGACCCGGCTGTTCAGCGCGGCCTGCAGTTGCTCGTTGAGGGTGTCACGGCGGCGCATGGTGCGCTCCTGCAGCAGGCCGATGGTGGCCACGTCGGCCAGCGCCTGGCCGACCCGCACGTTCACCGGGTCGAAGTCGCCCGGGGCCGCGCGAAAGAGGTTGAGCGCGCCGATGACCTGCTCACGTAGCCGCATCGGCAGCGCCTGGACGGCGCCCAGGCCGGCCTCGGCGGCGGCCTCGGCGAACCGAGGCCAGCGCGGGTCGGTGCTCAGGTCGGTCGCGGTGACGGCGCGGCCGGAGCGGAAGCAGTCCAGGCAGGGACCCTGGCCGACCTGCACCTGGAGCAGCTCAAGCAGCCGGGCGGCCTCGCTCGAGGCGGCCACCACGCGCAGCTCGCCGCGCGGGTCGGCCAGCAGCAGCCCGGCGGCGGAGACGTCGAGCAACTGGGCGCTGCGGTCGGTCAGCATCTGCAGGAAGTCGATAACGTCGAAGTCGGCGACCATGGTATCGGTCAGCTCGACGAAGGTCTCCGACAGCAGCTGCCCGTCCATCCGCTCACTCACCATCCCTGAACAGCCCGGGATCGGGGTTCAGCCTCAGGCGGCGGGCGACGATATCACGGGCGACGTCGGCGAGCCGCAGATCGTTAGCGTAAGCATAGGCCCGCAAGCGCGTGAACGCCTCGGTGATGCCGACGTCGAGTTGCTCGGTGAGCATGCCGGTTGCCTGGTCGATCTCGGCCCGGTGCCGGGTCAGCTCCGCCTGCTGCCCGCCCAGCCCGTCATGCCCGTCATGCCCGTCATGCCCGTCATGCCCGTCATACTCACCAACCCCGTCAACCTGGCCGGCCTGGGCGTCGAGCAGCAGCAGGGTCGCGGTGTCGGCCAGCAGCAGCGCGTCACCGAGCTGGACGTCGCTCAGCCGGCCGGGCTTGTCCCGGTAGAGGCCGAGCACCCCGGCCTGGATCGCGCCGATCGCCAGCGGGAACGCGAACACCGCGCCCGCGCCCGCCTGGCAGGCGGCCGGGGCGAAGGCCGGCCAGCGACGCCCGGATTCCCGCTCGGCCAGATCCGAGGCAAGCGCGGGCCCGCCGAAGGCGGCCACATCGATCGAGGGTCCTTCGCCCAGGGTCAGCTGCAGCTCGGCCAGCTGCTCGCTGACCTCGTCCGTCACCTGCATCAGATGGCCCGCCTGCAAGCCCGACGCCGCGCTCAGCCACGCGCCGGTAACCTCGACTGCCGCCAGCGCCGCCGCGCACACATCCCCGGCCTCGACCCGGCCGCCCCGGCGGGCCGCCTGCGCCGCGACCAGCCCCCAGATTCGGGCCAGACGGTTATCCTTCACCGAGCACAGGACCACCTTCCGCCTAAGCAGCAAGGCGGAGTCTAGGCCGAGCGGCTCGTTCAGTAACGACTGCCTGAACTCTATGCCCAAAACGGGCTAGCGCATTCGCCCGATCCAGTGGCCGGGAGAGAGTAACCACGGACCGTTCAAAGGAAAAGCTTTAAAAGCCTTTTCTTCGGAACGTACGGTAGCTCTCACCCGGCTGGCACCGCGTCGCCGTCCTACCGGCGAGTAGGCGATCTTGCGTGGGCTCGGCCGCCGATGACATTCTGATGACGCGGACACCGGCGTCGACGGGAGCGGCCATGGATTTCAACCTCGCGGTGATGCTGCGGGAATCTGCCCGGCGGGCGCCGGGCAAGACGGCGGTGATCCTGGGCGACATCAGGCTCAGCTACGCGCAGGTCGACGAGCTGTCCGATCGGGTCGCGGCCAACCTGGCGGCGGCCGGGGTGGCGCCGGGCGACCGGGTCGGGCTGCAGCTGCCGAACATCCCGTGGTTCGTCATCGCCTACTTCGGGATCCTCAAGGCCGGCGGCGTCGTGGTTCCGATGAACGTGCTGCTCAAGGCGCCGGAGATCGCGTTTCAGCTCGAGGACTCGGGCGCCCGGGCGCTGATCACCTACGGCGGCATCCTCGGCGAGTCGGCCAAGGCGGCGGAATCTTCCGGGGTGACGGCGGTCTACGTCGTCGGCGACGCCGGCTCGGCCGGCACCCCGTTCGAGGCCCTGCTGGCGGGCGACGCGCCCGGCCCGCAGCTGGCCCTGCGCGGCCCGGCCGACCCGGCGGTCATCATCTACACCTCCGGCACCACCGGCACCCCGAAGGGCGCGGTGCTGTCGCACATCGGGCTGTACATGAACGCCGACATCCCCGGCCGGCTGTTCGAGTTCAGCGTTGACGACATCGCGCTGGTGGCGCTGCCGCTGTTCCACGTGTTCGCGCTGTCGTCCATCATGAACACCTGCGTCCTGCTGGGCGGGACGATGACGCTGGTACCACGGTTCGATCCCGTTGCCGTGCTCGAGATCATGCAGCGGGACCGGGTGACCGTGTTCATGGGCGTCCCGACCATGTATATCGCGCTGCTGCAGGCGGTCGACTCGGTCGACGTCGACCTGTCGTCGCTGCGGGTCGCGGTGTCCGGCGGCGCGCCGATCCCGGCCGAGGTCATCGACTCCTTCGAGAGCCGCTTCCGGGTGCCGATCCTGGAGGGCTACGGGCTGTCCGAGTCGTCGTCGACCGCGACCTTCAACATCAGCGTCTCCGAGCGCAAGGTCTACAGCGTGGGCAAGCCGATCTGGGGGACCAGCGTGCAGATCTGGGACGAGGCCTCCCGGCCGCTGCCGCCGGGCGCCGAGCACGTGGGCGAGGTCGTGCTCCGCGGCATGAACATCATGATCGGCTACCACGACAAGCCCGAGGCGACGGCGAAGGCGTTCGCCGGCGGCTGGTTCCACACCGGCGATCTGGGCTACCTCGACCAGGACGGCTTCCTGTTCATCGTCGACCGGATCAAGGACCTGATCATCCGGGGCGGGTACAACGTCTACCCGCGCGAGGTCGAAGAGGTCCTCTACGCGCACCCGGCCGTGGCCGAGGCCGCGGTGATCGGCGTGCCCGATCCGAAGCTGGGCGAAGAGGTGCGCGCGATCGTGGCGGTCAAGCCCGGGCAGTCGGTCACCGAGGCCGAGTTGATCGCGTTCGTGAAGGAGCGGGCGGCCGCCTACAAGTACCCGCGGACGATCGAGTTCCGCGACAGCCTGCCCAAGAACGCCACCGGCAAGATCCTCAAGAAGGAGCTCCGGCCGAGCTAGCCGGCCCTATCAACCGGGGCATGAAAAGGCCGGACACGGTCCCAGCGCGGGGGGGCTGCGCGGGGACCGTGTCCGGCTGCTTTCAAGCGGGCTAGCGCGCGGGCGGCGCGCCTAGCCGTTGAGCTTGGCCAGCTCCGCCTGGACCATCGCCTCGTGCTCTTCCTCGTCGCGCTTGGCGTCACGCGGGCGCCAGCGGCCGCGCAGCAGCGGGATCGAGAGCAGGAAGAAGATCAGTCCGCCGAAGCAGATCCAGTACCAGGTCTTCCACTGGCCCGCGGTCTGGCTGGCGGCGGTCGTGACCGCGCTGCCGTGGGCGGTGAGGTACGCGAGGGCCGACGGCGGGACCTTGGACAGGGCCGTCAGCTGCGCGCTGTACGGGGCCATGGCGGTCAGCTCGGTCGAGTAGGGCGCGATCGCCGTCAGCTGGGCCGAGTACGGCGCGATCGTCGTCAGGTCGGACGCGTACGGCGCGACCGTCTGCAGCTGCGGGCCGACCGCGATGACGCCGTTGATCGCGGCCTGGTTGGCGGCGATCGTGCTGAGCACGCCGAGTCCCTTGGCCCCGCCGCCGGCCGCGGCGATGGCCTGCGCCTGCAGGGCCGTGTTGGACGGGTCGGCCTTGAGCTTGGCGAACAGGGCCGCGTGGGTCTCGATCAGCGTCAGTTCGGGCGCGAACTTCTGCGCGTTCGCCAGCTGCACGCTGTACGTGGTGGCGGTGGCGATCACGGCCGGCGGGATCTTGGCCGCGGTGGCGGTCACGTTCGGCGGGATGGCCGCCGCGGTGGCGATCACCGTCGGCGGGACCTTCTGCGCGTCGGCCACCACGGCCGGGTGGGACTGCGCGAAGGCGAGCTGGGAGGCGTACGTGGCTGCGTAGGCCTGGACCGTGGACCCGTAGGTGACCAGCGGGGTGACCGTGCTGACGACGATCGGGATGATCAGGAAGGAGACGAAGACCACCACCCGCTGGATCCAGCCCCAGATCGCCAGGCCGGTCGCGGTGAGCGCGGGGTTCCTGGCCTCCACCGTCTCGGTGAAGCTCGCCATCCACGGGGCGAAGGCGATGCCGAGCCCGAGCGACAGCCCCGCCAGCATGAGCGCGATCGTGTAGTAGCCGGGGTGGTGCCCGGCCTGCTCCAGGTAGACGACGACCATGACCGCGGCGATGACGCCGCCGAGCACCATGAACGGCTTCCGCACCCGGAACCGGTCGGAGATGATCCCGACCAGCAGCACCGCGATGACGTTGAAGCCCCAGTTCCAGTTGCCGAGGCCGTTGCCGTCCTTGACCGAGAAGCCGAACACCGTGATCAGGTAGATGAGCGAGAACCCGACGGCGGTGTAGTAGATGAGCAGCATGACCGACACCGCGAACGCGGAGACGACGATGTCGACCTTGAGCAGCTGGCGGAACGGGTGCTTCAGCGCGGCCTCGATGTCGAGGCCCTTGGCCCGTGCCTCGACCAGGGCGCGGTCGCGGATCGACACCATCAGCTGATCGCGCAGCCGCGGGGAGAGCTCCCGCAGCCCGAGCAGGGCGATCACCCAGATCACGAGGCCCGCGATGCCGCAGTAGATGTACTGATCGGTCCAGATCCGGTCGTTGGTGACGACGGCGGGGACGGTAGCGCTGCCGACGACCGCGACGATCAGGCTGCCCGCGACCGGGCCGACGGTCCAGAAGCCCATCGCGGTGGCCCGCCCCATCTGCGGGGAGAAGTCGCGGATCAGAGCCGGGGTGGCGACCAGGCACATGCCCTCGACCAGGCCGACGGCGAACCCTTCGATGCCGTAGGCCCACTTGTTGGTCGCGTTCGGCAGGACGAAGGCGGTCAGGATGCCGGTGACCAGCAGCCCTCCGACCACCACGTTGGCCCGGCCGAACCGGTCGGTGATCCCGGCCAGCAGCGAGCCGAACGCGCCGATCAGGTTTCCGAAGGCCAGCAGGTACACGAAGAAGTTGAAGGACATGTGCAGGTTGGCCAGGACCAGCGTCGACACCGAGCCCGCAACGTACAGCTCGTAATAGAGCATGATCGTGGCCAGCACGGTAACCGCCAGGAAGAACATACGGCGGCCGGTATCGGGATACGACGCGAGCTGTCGTTGCCACAGCCACGATGCACCGCCGCCGGGGCGGCTGATACCAGTATCTTCCGTGGTCACACTCATACTGACCTCGCCATCATCATTGTCGGCCGCCCCAACGAACTGGGACGTAAGGTCAAGATAGTCGCACGGTACGTGCGAATTCAATGGTGTGATCGTGGCCACTCACGCGGCGAAGATTGCAATTAGGCGAAGGTCACCGCGTCGGCGGCTAGGCGAACCCCGGCTCGGCGGCGAACCCCGCCTCCGCCAGCAGCGCGGTGAACGTGTGGCGGAACAGCTCCTCGGCCTGGTCGAGGCCGAGGCCGAGCTCGGTCCTGAGCGACTCCCAGAATGACCAGATGCTGATCGCGTGCAGGCCGTCGAGCAGCCGCTGGCGCCGCTTGCCCGGGAGCTCGGCCAGTTCCGACGTGAAGACCGTCTCCAGCTCCGCTCTGGCCTTCGCCAGCGTCAGCGCCCGGCTGCGCGCGAGCGCGTCCGAGAACGGCTCGTGAATGCGGGCCGCCCGCCAGGTCGGGGTCATCTGCTCCAGGATCCGCGCCCGCTGGCTGGTGAAGACCGCGACCCGCGCGGGCAGCGGCAGCCCGGGGTCGATCCGCTCGGTCAGCGACTTCAGGATCTCGAAGTCGCGCCGATTGGCCTCGACCAGCAGCGTCTCCATGTCGGCGAACTGCTGCCAGACGGTGCGGACCGACACCCCGGCCCGCTCGGCCACGCGCGGGGCGGTCGGCCGGAGGTCACCCTCGGCGTGCAGCGCGCGCATCGCGTCGACGATCGCGCGGCGCGAGCGCAGCGATCTCGCGGCGCGGCCGTCGGCGGGCTCGCTGTCAGCGGCCGGCCGGCCGAGGGGTCCCGGCCGCTCGGCGGCATTCTTCACACTCGGCATAACACTCAGCTCCATATCCGAGCCCGACCCCGGCAAGCTCTTTGGCGCTCGTTTTCATCCTAAGACAGAGGCGCAAGCTGTCATCAGGGAAGGGTGAGCCTGCCTCGGGGCGGCCGGCCGGCGTCTTGCGGACGAACTTGCCGGGTCTGTACGGTGACGACGTGAGCGGGCTCCCTGGCGTCGACTTTGCCGCACTGACGCAATGGCTTGACGATGAGCGTCCCGGCCTGCGGCAAGGGCCGATCGACGGCGAGCTGATCGCGGGGGGCAAGTCGAACCTCACGTACCGGATCACCGATGGCGGGTCGGTGTGGGCGCTGCGCCGGCCGCCGCTCGCGCACGTGCTGCCGAGCGCGCACGACATGGGCCGCGAGTTCACGGTGATCAGCGCGCTCGGCGGCACCGACGTGCCGGTGCCGGCCGCTTACGCGCTCTGCGCCGACCCGGCCGTGCTCGGCGCCCCGTTCTACCTGATGTCCTTCGTCGACGGGGTCGTGTTCGACCAGCCCCCGAGGCTGGCCGCGCTCACCCCGGAGCTGGCCCGGCGGGCGTGCGAGGAACTGGTGGACACCCTGCTCGAACTGCACTCGATCGATCCCGCGAGCATCGGCCTGGCCGGCTTCGGCCGCCCCGACGGGTATCTCGCGCGCCAGGTCAAGCGGTGGCACGCGCAGTGGCAGGCGTCGGAGACGGCGCCCCGCCCCGAGCTCGACCGGGTGGTGGAACGGCTCACCGCCACCATGCCCGCGCAGGGCGCGCCGGCCATCGTGCACGGCGACTACCGGCTCACCAACGTCATCTACGAGCGGGACGTCAGCGGCATCGCCGCCGTGGTCGACTGGGAGATGGCCACCCTGGGCGACCCGCTGGCCGATGTGGGGCTGCTCGCCGTCTACCACCGCCTGGCCGCCGTGAGCGACGGCGTCATGCCCGCCATGAGCCCCGACAACGGCTTTCTCAGCGCCGACGAGATGGCCGCGCGCTACGCGGCCGGCGCGGGCCGTGACCTGTCGCAGCTGGACTGGTACATCGCGTTCGGCTACTACAAGCTCGCGGTCATCTCCGAGGGCATCCACTATCGCTACCTGCAGGGCAAGACCGTGGGGGAGGGGTTCGCGCACATGGGCGAGCGAGTTCCGCAACTGCTTGACGCGGCCCTCGACCTGCTGGCTGACCGCTGACCGCTGACCGCTGACCAGCTGACCGCTGACCCCGGTCCCGCATCCCGACCAACCGACCTAGCCGAGGAGCAGGGATGGACTTCAACCACAGCGACCGCTCGATAGAGCTCCAGGACCAGGTGCGGGCGTTCCTGGCCGAGCACGTGTACCCGGCCGAGCCCGCCTACCACCAGCAAGCCGCCGCCAACACCGCCGCGGGCGACCCCTTCCGCACCCCCGAGGTGCTGACCGGGCTGAAGCAGGTCGCCCGCAAACAGGGCCTGTGGAACCTGTTCCTGCCCGACGAGCGGTTCGGGGCCGGCCTGAGCGTGCTCGACTACGCGCCCATCGCCGAGCTGTCCGGGCGCTCCATGGGGCTCGCGCCCGAGGCCATGAACTGCGCCGCCCCCGATACGGGGAACATGGAGCTGATCGCCATGTTCGGCTCCGACTTCCAGCATGAACGGTTGCTGCGGCCACTGCTTGAGGCGGAGATCCGGTCCTGCTTCTCGATGACCGAGCCGGACGTCGCGTCGTCGGACGCCACCAACATCGCGACCAGGATCACCCGCGACGGCGACGAGTACATCGTCAGCGGGCGCAAGTGGTGGTCGAGCGGCGCGATGCGGCCCGAGTGCACGTTCGCGATCGTGATGGGCGTCAGCGACCCCGACGCCGAGCGGCACGCGCGGCACTCGATGATCATCGTCCCGCTGGACGCGCCCGGCGTCACCCTCGAGCGCTCGACGTCGGTCTTCGGCTACGACGACGGGCCGCACGGCGGGCACGCGCTGATCCACTACGACGACGTCCGCGTCCCGGCCGAGAACCTGCTCGGCCCGCAGGGCGGCGGCTTCATGATGGCCCAGGCCCGGCTCGGGCCCGGCCGCATCCACCACTGCATGCGCAGCCTGGGCGCGGCCGAGCGGGCGCTCGAGCTCATGTGCGCCCGGGCGTCGTCGCGCTCCACCTTCGGCTCGCTGATCGCCCGGCACGGCGTCGTGCAGGAGTGGATCGCCGAATCGCGGCTGGCGATCGAGCAGGCCCGGCTGCTCGTGCTCAAGGCCGCCTGGCTGATCGACAACGTCGGCGCGAAGGGCGCGCGGACCGAGATCGCCGCGATCAAGGTGGCGGCGCCGAGGGCCGCCAGCTACGTCCTCGACCGGGCGATCCAGGTGCACGGCGGGGCCGGCGTCTCGGCCGACACCCCGCTGGCCGAGATGTGGGCGCACCTTCGCACCCTGCACCTGGCCGACGGCCCCGACGAGGTGCACCTGCGCTCTATCGCCCGTGAGGAACTGCGCGCCTACCGCTGACGCTCGGCGGGCGGCCGCGTGGTCACGTGCCGAAGACTTGGAATTCCCAGAGCGAGTATCCCCACTGCGTGGCTCGCTGGGTCCCGTACATCCGGACGTAGCGGCCGCTGCCGTGGACGTGCAGTGTCTGTGAGCCTCCGGTGCCGCCCATCATGGTGTAAATATCCGTCCACGCCACGCCGTTGTCGGAGACCTGGATCTGGAAGGCGCTGGCGTACGCCGTTTCCCAGTCGAGCACCACCTTGGTGATGGCGTGCGGGGCCCCGAGGTCCACCTCCAGCCATTGCGGATCGCTGAACGCGCTTGACCAGCGCGTCCCCAGGTTCCCGTCGACGGCGTTAGCCGCCACCCAGGGGGTCCCCGGTTGATCCGACGACGCGGTGACCGGATGCCCCTGGGATAGCAGGACCACCAGATGCGGGCGGGCGGGCGCGCGGACAGTGACCGGATGGCGCGTCGCCGTAGCGCGGCCGGCGGTGGCGCGGCCGGCGGTGGTACGGCCGCCGGAGAGGTGGCTTGCCACTGCTACTGCGATAACCACCGCAGCCAGGGCAATCGTCGTCAGCCCGGCGACGATCGGCAGGCGCCGGCTTCTCGGCCGGGGTGGGCTGACAAGCAGGGCCGGATCCGGCAGCACGACGGTGGCCGAGTGGTCCGACCACGCGCTACGCGAGGGCTCGGCGTCGATAGCGGCCGGGGCCGGCCGGGGCTGGCCGGGATCGGCCAGCGCGGCCGCGCGCGCTACGCAGAATTGGAGGATCTGGCCGGGTGCGGGCCGAGCCTCCGGCTTCTTCGCCAGGCACGCCTGGATCAGGGGAACCAGCCCGGCCGGGCAGCCCGCCAGGTCCGGGGGCTCGTGCACGACCCGGTGCGCGACCTCGGTGATGTGACCGCGGCCGAAGGGGAGCCGGCCGATCGCCGCGAACGCGGCCAGCGCGCCTAGAGCGAACACATCGATCATCGGCGTCACCGGCAGATCCAGGATCTGCTCGGGCGACATGAAGTCCGGCGACCCCATCGTGATCTCGCTTCGCGTCATCGGGGTCGCCGCGAGCGCCCGGGCGATCCCGAAATCGATGACCCGCGGGCCGTCGTGGGCGAGCAGCACGTTCGACGGCTTGAGATCGCGGTGGATGACGCCGGCCGCGTGAATCGCCTGTAGCGCCTCCACCACCCCGGCTATCAGCCGGAATACCATCGCCTCCGGCATCGGGCCATCGTTGTCAACGACCTCCTGAAGGGACGGGCCCTGCACGTACGCGGTCACCAGCCAGGGCGGCGTGGCGGCCGGGTCGGCATCGATCAACTCCGCCGTGTACAGCCCGCGTACCCGCTGGGCGGCCTGGATCTCCTGGCGGAAGCGAACGCGGAAATCCTGGTCGCCGCCCAGGTCTGACCGCACCACCTTCAGCGCGACCGGCCGGCCGCCCGGCGTGAACGCGAGGTACACCCGTCCCATCCCGCCCGCGCCGAGCCGAGCCTGGAGCCGGTAGCCCCCGATCATGACGGGGTCATCGCTGGTTAGCGGCTGCATTCCTCATCTTTCTCGCTTCTCGCGACCGGGGATAAATGAGGATGGGCATGGTCATCATGCCGCGACAGACCAGATGATAACGCCCGGCCGCCTCCGCTCGGGCGGTCAACTGCCTGCGCAGCCTGGGCGGGGCGTAGCGTTGCCCTCATGACGACGACGAAGACCGGCGGTGGCTCCGGCGGCGGTCAAAATCAGGCACCGATAGTTTTCGTCCTCTTCGGCGCGACCGGGGACCTGGCCAAGCTGTTGGTATTGCCCGCGTTCTACCAGCTCTTCACCGAGGGCCTGCTGCCCGACCAGTGGCGGCTGGTGGGTAATGGGCGCGGCGACGTGGCGCACGAGGATTTCCGCGCCCACGTGCATGACGTGGTCATCGCGTCCGGCATCAAACCCGACCCGGGGCAATGGGACGCGTTCTCGCAGCGGGTGTTCTTCGCCGGCGGCGGGTTCACCAGCGACGACCCCGGCAGCCTGCTCGACGTGGTCGGGAAGGCGCGCGGCGCGCTGGGGGGCGACCCGCGATTCGTGCATTACCTGGCGGTGCCGCCGGTGGCCTTTACCGAGCTGACGCAGGCGCTGGGCCAGCACGGGCTGGCCAAAGACGCCCGCGTCGTCTACGAGAAGCCGTTCGGCACGTCGAAGGAGTCCTTCCAGGAACTGGACCAGGTCGTGCACTCGGTCCTTGATGAGCAGCAGGTTTACCGGATCGACCATTTCCTGGGTAAAGAGGGCACCCAGGATCTGCACCTGCTCCGTTTCGCCAACGAATCGACGGCCTCGTTCTGGAGTGGCGAGCACGTCGAGTCGGTGCAGATCGACGTGCCGGAAACGCTCGACATCACCGACCGGGCGCAGTTCTACGATGCGACCGGCGCGGTGCTCGACATGCTCGTCACCCACCTGTTCCAGGTCGCGGCCGAGGTCGCCATGGAGCCGCCGATCAGCCTCGGCTCGCTTGACCTGCAATCCGCGCGGGAAGAGGTGATCAGCCACTTCCGGCCGCTCGACCCCAGCGAGGTGGTGCTCGGCCAGTTCGACGGCTACCGGGACGAGGCGGGCATCGACCCCCGGTCCACCAGGGACACCTTCGTCGCGGCGCGGTTGTGGATCGACACTCCCCGCTGGCATGGGGTGCCGTTCTACCTGCGCACCGGCAAGCGGCTTGCGCAATCCCAGCAGCGGGTCAGCCTGATCCTGCGCGACCCGCCGGGGCCGTTGAGCGGCAAGCTGCCGAGCGGCGCCAACGTGCTCTGCTTCTCCCTCGCGGGCGACGGCGAGATCGACCTGTCGTTCGTGGCCAAGAAACCAGGACCGGGGCTTGAGCTCGACGTGGCGCATGCGAACATCCCGCTGGCGACCTTGCCCGACGCGGATCCGCTGCCGCCGTACGTCCGGCTCATCCACGACGTGCTCATCGGCGACCGGTCGCTGTTCACCCGGCCCGACGGGCTCGCCGCGGTCTGGGAGGTGGCCGATCCGCTGCTGACCAACCGCCCGCCGGTCAAGCCTTACGCGCCCGGATCGTGGGGACCAGCGGAGGCGGGCGACCTCATCGCGCCCGGGCGCTGGCTCCTCGGCCAGTAGCCGTGCCGCGGGCGCTTCAGGTGCCGAAGACCTGGAATTCCCAGAGCGAGTACCCGTACTGCGTGGATCGGTTCGTGCCGTACATCCGCACGTAGCGGCCAGCGCCGCTCACCGGAAGCGTCTGCACGCCGCCGGTCCCCGTCGTTGTCGAGTAGATGTCCGTCCACGTCGTGCCGTTGTCGGAGACCTGGATCTGGAAGGCGGTGGCGTAGGCGCGTTCCCAGTAGAGCACGACCTTGGTGACGGTGCGCGCGGCTCCGAGGTCGACCTCCAGCCACTGCGGGTCGCTCCAGCCGCTCGACCAGCGTGTCCCCAGGTTGCCGTCGACGGCGTAAGCCGCTGCCCACGGGTAGCCCTGCACCGACGAGGCGCTGACCGGGTGCCCCTGCGACAGCAGGACGACGGGCGGTGCGGGCACGGGCGCCCGTGCGTGCTTGGCTGCGGCCGGCCTGCGAACGGGCGTGGTGGCGCGGACGGCGCGGGTGAGCGGATGGCGCGGGGCGCCAGGACGGCCGGCGATCCCCTCGGCGGCGAGATGGCTCGTCATCGCGATCACGATGACCGCTGCGGCCAGGAGGGCGGCGGCCAGGCCGGCCGCGAGCGGGAGGCGACGGCGCTTGGCGGTGCCTGGATCTCCCGCCGCAGCCGGCCCTCCGCCGGGCAGCTGCGCCGGGTCCGGCAGCACGGGCGTAGCCGAGGCCGCCGGGCGTGCGCTGTGCTCGGGGGCTCCGTCGGTCAGGCCCCAGGCCGGCCAGGGTCGGCTCGGAGGCTGGCCGGGATCGGCCAGCTCGGCCGCGCGCGCCAGGCAGAATTCGAGTACCTGGCCCGGGGCCGGCCTGACCTCGGCGTTCTTCTCCAGGCAGGCCTCGATCAGGGTAAGCAGCCGGACCGGGCAGCCCGCCAGGTCCGGTGGCTCCTGCACCACCCGGTGCGCGACCTCCGTCATGTTCCCCTGGCCGAACGGGAGCCTGCCGGTCGCCGCGAAGGCGGCCAGCGAGCCGAGGGCGAACACATCGATCGCCGGGGTTATGGGCCGGTCCAGAATCTGCTCCGGTGACAAGAAGTCCGGCGAGCCCATGATGATGTCGCTGCGCGTCAGTGGCATCGCCGCCAGCGCCCGGGCGATGCCGAAATCGATGACCCGCGGTCCGTCGGCGGCGAGCAGCACGTTGGACGGCTTGAGGTCGCGATGGATGACGCCGGCCGCGTGAATTGCCTGCAGCGCCTCGGCGACCCCGGCGACCAGCCGGAACACCATCGCCTCCGGCATCGGGCCGTGGTTGTCGATGACATCCTCGAGGGAGGGCCCGGGCACGTACGCGGTCACCAGCCAGGGCGGCGTCGCGGCCGGGTCGGCGTCGATCAGCTCCGCGGTGTACAGCCCGCGCACCCGCTGGGCGGCCTGGATCTCCTGGCGGAAGCGGACACGGAAATCCTGGTCGTCGCTGAGCTCTGACCGCACCACCTTCAGCGCGACCGGCCGCCCGGCGGGCGTGTAGGCCAGGTAGACCTGTCCCATCCCCCCGACGCCGAGCCGCGCCTGCAGCCGGTAGTTCCCGATCTGGGCGGGATCATCGCTCGTGAGCGGCTGCATTCCTCATCTTTCTCGCGACCGGGGGTCAATGAGGATGGGCCTGGCTTAGACAAATGCCAATAGATCGATCGCAAATAGATGCAGATCGTTGTTGGCTGACGCATCCCCGATGTTCATACCGCAACAGAAAACATCATATCGCCCGGCAGCCGGGCTGCCGGGCGATATGCGGGAGCTGCCCTGCCCTGATTGGCGCTTGACTTGGCCCTGACCTAGCCCTTGACCTAGAGCCCTTGACCTAGCCTTTGACCTAGCCCTTGACGAAGGAGGTCAGCTCCTCCTTGTTGGTGAGGTCGGTCTTGCCCCCGTCGACGCTGATCAGCTCGCTCTGGACCGGGCCCACGCCACTGGCCAGCCAGGTCTTGTCGTCGATGGTAAAGTTGAAGCCCTCGAAGTCCGCCGTCTCGGCCACGTTCACGACGGAGGCGGTGTAGGTGCCGGCCGGGACCGTGACCGACTGATTGCCCTCACCGGTCGAGGTGATTTTCTCGGTGATCTTCTCCGTCTTGCCCTCGATCGTCATTTCCATCACCAGCGTGCTGTGGACGGGCTGGCCGCTGGACACCTGAGCGGCCGTCGGCCAGAAGATGCCTCCGGAGAGGATCTTGACCGAGGCGCCAGCGCTGGACATGGATGAGGTGAACTGGCTGGTCGGAAGCGCGATCTGCCCGTTTGGCTCGACGATGTAGTCGTAAGAGTCATGCGTGGTTGTGCCGTTGTCCTTGAACGAGGTGGCCATCGCCACCTCCTCGCCCGCCGCGACCTGCGTCGCCGACGTGATCTTGTTCTCGGACGTGGTGCCATTGGAGTTGCTGTAGTCCCAGGTGTCGCCGACCGTGGTCGGGAACGGCAGCGAGCCCGCGGACACGACGGCGGAGGCGGGTGCGGCCGAGCTCGTCCCGGCCGCGGAGCTCGTGCTGGTGCCGGTGCCCGCGGTGGTGGCGCCCGCGGTCGCGGCGCCTGTGGTCGATCCCGAGCCGCTGGCGCCGCCGCACCCGGTGAGCGCCAGTCCGGCGACGGCGGCGACTACCGCGAACGCGCCGGCCGACCGGCGTACATCCTGTGCGTGAAGCTTCATGATGCTGGGTACCTTGACCTTGGATTTGGCGGAGTGTTTGGCCGGGGTAGATGGCACCGCCGACTCGGCCCCGGCTGGCCCCTTTGCAGCCGGGATACGACGCGTGCTCGAGGCGCTGCCTCTTTCTATCCGGGTCAGACGGCCGGGCGCATCATGGCAACCATGTAAGTCGCCAGGCAGTCAAAGCGAACATAGAGCTCATTCGGGGATCGTGGCCGCCGCAGCATCGGCTGGCCACCCGGGGGCAGCCGGCGGCGCTATAACACGGCGCGTTCTCGGCCGCCACGGGCTAAGGATCTAACCGGGTCAGGCGCCGGGCAACGGCCGGCTGCGCGGTTGCCCGGCTAGCCCGTTCTCCATGGCGAACCTGGCCGCCTCGACCCGGCCGCCCAGACCGAGGTTGCGGTAGATGGTGGCCAGGTGGCGTTCGACGGTAGCGGTGCTCAGGTACAACTCGGCCGCGATCTGCTTGTTGCTCAGGCCGGCCGCCAGCAGCGCCAGCACCTCGGCCTGACGGCTGGTCAGGTTCTCGGGCCGGGACGGCCGGGCCGGCTGGGGCCGGGCGGCGGTGGCGGCATCGGGCCGGGTGATCTCGGCCAGGGCGGCCGCCGCCGCCGCGAGCAGCTGCGGATTGCCGATCTCGGCCGCCAGCGCCTGCGCTGCGCGCAGCCGGGCGACGGCGGCCTGCTGATCCCCGGTCTGGGCGTGCACCCGGCCGAGCCCGATCATCGCCTCGATCACGTCGTGCGGGTGGCCGCCCGCCTGCGACGCCGCGATCGCCACCTCGAACCGCTCGGCGGCCAGCGCCCAGTCCTCCCGGTGCGCGGCCAGCGTGCCCTGGTTGCAGGCGATGGTCCCGATCACCTGCGGGTGTCCGGCCGCGAGGACGGCCCCCTCGGTCAGCACGGCCTCGACGGCGTCCCACTGGCCGGTCCTGATCAGCACGTCCGCCAGGTTGGCGAGGCCAACGGCGATCGACCGGCGCTCGCCGAACTCGCGCTTGATGGCGAGGGACTGCTCGAACAGCCGCTGCGCGCGATCGGTGTTTCCATCGTCCAGCTCTAGCAGCGCCAGGTTGTTGATCGCGACCGACATGCCGCGCCGGTCGCCGATCTCGGCGCGCAGTTCCATCGCCCGTTCGAAGCCCCGCCGGGCGCCCTCGTGGTTGCCGAGATAGCGGTTGGCCGAGCCGATGACGGTGGCGGCGAGCGTCATCCGCGTCTTCAGGCCGAGCGGGCCGAAGATCGCCATCGCCAGCTCGGCCTGCCTGACCGCCTCGCTGTAGTCGCCGTTCTCCGCCGCCAGCACGGCGGCGGCGCAGTAAGCACGGCCGGTGACCTCGTCCGCGCGGTCGCCCACGGTCGTGAGGAACTTGCCGAGCCAGTCGCGGCCGACCGCGAGTCGGCCGCTGAACAGCCACCAGCGCCACAGCGCCGAGCTGACGTGCAGGCCGAGGTCGATGTCGCCGTTCTCGCCCGCCCAGTGCATGGTCAGGTCCAGGTCGGGGACGGCGGCCTCAAGCCGGGCGGCCCACTCGGCCGCGTCCGCTCCGGCCAGCTCGAGCTCGCTGTCGGCGGCCACGCTGGCGAAGTGGAGGGCGTGCCGGCGTCGGGCGGCCGGGCCGTCCCTGCCCCGCTCCAGTTGCAGCGCGGTGAAGGTGGCGATGGTCTCGAGCAGGCTGAACACGTTCTGCTCGCCGCCGCGGGTGACCATCAGCCAGGACGAGTCGACCAGCGCCCGGGTGGTGGCGATCGCGGTCGGCGCGTCCACGTCAAGGATCGCCTGCACATCGGCGATACGGAAAGGCCCGGCGAGCACGCTGAGCATCGCCAGCCGCCGCTGCTGCTCGGCGGTGAGCAGATCGTAGCTCACCTGGAGCACGTCGGCCAGCCGCCGGCCGCCGGGCTGCCCCGGCTGACCCCGCTGGGCCGGCTCGGAGTCGAGCAGGACCGCCCGCTGCTGCAAGATCTCCCGGACCGACAGCGTGCCGACCCAGCCGGCGATCAGCTCGATCGCCAGCGGCAGGCCGTCGAGACGGCGGCACAGCTCGGCGATCGCGCCCGGCGCGACGTCGGCGGCGCGGAAGTCGGGCAGCCGCTCGCTCGCCCGGGCGATGAAAAGCCGGACCGCGTCGGAGTCGGCGATGTCGGCCGCCTCCGCCGCCGCGGCGGGGCAGCCGAGCGGCGGGACGGTCCAGCAGACTTCGCCCGGCACGCCGAGCACGACCCTGCTGGTGACCACGATCCGCAGTTCAGGCACCGCGTCGAGCAGCTCGCCTGCCAGCTCGGCGACCTGATCGGCCAGCCGCTCGGCGCCGTCCAGCAGCAGCAGCTTTCGCTTTCCGGCCGACAGCGCCGCCTGCAGCGACTGAATCAGCGGCGTGGACTGCTGGTCATGGACCTGGAGCCGGGAAGCCAGGGCGGAGGCGAGCGTGCGCGGAGACCGCACCTGCTCGAGCGGGACGAACACCACGTCGGCGTCGTCAGCGGGACGGCGCCCGAGCACCTGGGCCGCCAGCCTGCTCTTGCCCACCCCGCCCGGGCCGATCAGCGTGATCAGCCGCGACTGGAGCAGCAGCTGCGCCAGCTCGGCCAGCTCGCGCTCGCGGCCGACGAAACTGGACCTCGCCACCGGCAGCGCGGTGCTGTCACCGGGGGCGGCCGTCCGGTCGACCCCGTCGGCCTCGTCAGCGGCAACGCCGGCCTCAAGCTCGGCCAGCGTCGCCAGCGACTTGGCCGAGATCTGGGTGCGGCCGGACTCCCATCGGTTGACCGTGGCGAAGGAGACGCCCAGCCGCCGGGCCAGCTGCTCTTGGCTCAGCCCAAGACGACGGCGCAAGTGGCGAAGCCGCTCGCCAACCGAATCCTCACCGCCAGGCCCAGACACCCTCAAAGGGTACGATTTTTCCGCCGCTTCGGCAGGTGGTAGCGGCAGCGGCCCGGGCGGACAGGGTACCAGTGCGGTTACAGGGCCTGCCGCCGCTCCAGGTACTTGAGGGCAACCCAGCCGATCGGCACCGGCAGCCAGAACGTCAGCAGCCGGTAGAGCAGCACCGAGCTGACCGCGACCGTGCTCGGCAGCCCGGCCGCGATGAGCCCGGCCGACAGGGCCGTCTCGACCGCGCCGAGGCCGCCGGGGGTGGGGACCAGGGAGCCGATCGCGCTCCCGGTCAGGTAGACCACCGCGACGCCGGCGATGCCGACGGAGCCGCCCAGTCCGTGGATGCACACGTCGAGGCAGCCGATGTACGCGGCGCTGAGCAGGAGCGCGCCGCCGATCCCCTGGGCGAGCTTGCGCGGGTGCTGCGCCATCTGCAGCAGCTGCGGCAGCACCTGGTTGATCGTCGGCGCCACCCGGGCGCGGACCAGCCGGCGCCCGGCCGGCAGGGCGGCTACGACCGCCACCACCACGACCAGCCCGGCGAGCACGAAGTACGCCGCGACCGGCACCTTGATCGGGCTTTTGCTCTCGTTGGTGCCGGTCAGCGCGATGAAGATGACGAGCAGGGAGATGTGCAAGACGAACGCCATCACCTGCGACACGCCGACGCTGGCGGCGGCGTTGGCGGCCGATATCTTCCGGCGCTGCAGGTAGCGGATGTTAAGCGCGGCCCCCCCGACGGCGGCCGGCGTCACCAGCGTGACGAACGAGCTGGCGAGCTGGACGAAGACCGTGAGCCCGAAGCTCAGCCGCTCGGTCACGAACCCGGTCAGTGATAGTGCCGCGCCGACGTAGGTCAGCGCGGAAAACGCCAGCGCCGCGATGGTCCAGCGCCAGTTGGCCGTGCGCAGGACCTCGGTTAGGCTTTCCCGCGCGAGCTCGCCCGCGAGCAGGTACGCCGCCACCACGGTGACGACCATGGTGGCCAGGGTGCGCAGCCGGATGCGCTCCAGCTGCACCGGCACGACCTCGCCGCCGGGGATATGGGCCAGCAGCCGCTTGCGCAGCGCCGACAGCACGTCCCGGCGGCGGCGCAGCGCGTGCCGGGTGGAACGGGCGAGCGCGACCGTCTGGAGCAGCGGCACGACCGAGATGATCTCGTCGGTCGGGATCTTCTCCAGCGCCAGGTCAGCGGATCTGTCCGGTCCGACCACGAGGGCGAGCTCGGCCATCAGCTGCGCCCGGTCGAGGCGGATCTGCAGGTCGGTGGCGGCGACGTCACCCGCGGTCGGGGGGAGCAGCATGACGCGGTCGCCGCCGGTGAGCAGGATGTGGCCGGCGGTGAGCGCGCGGTGCGTGACCCGGTGCGCGTGCAGCCGCAGCACGGCGTCCCAGACGTGGCCGAGCTGGACGTCGGTCGGCTGGCTGTCGTGGTCGGCCAGCGTCGTCCCGTCGTGGTGCTCATAGGCGAGCACGACCGCCTCCTGGCCGGCCCGGACCAGGGCGCAGAGCCGGGGCATGGGCACGCCCGCGTCCTCGGCCGCGTAGGAGAGCAGCGCCAGCCGCTCCACCGCGCGGTCCTGCGAAAGCGGCGCACCCCGCGATACCTGAGTCTGCAGCCGTACCAGCCGGTACAGCCGGTACAGCAGGCCCGCCGCCTGCTGATCCCAGTCGTACACGGAGACGTCGAGCCGGGCTCCGCTGAGCGCGACCGCGGCGTAGCGGCGGGACTCGGCGCCGGCATGCGTGATCCGCCGCATCTCCGATACCGGGCAGCCGGCGGTGTTCAGCGCCGCCGCGATGTCCTCGGCGCTGGGGCGCGTCGGTATCGAGCCCGCGGCGTAGCGGACGCCGAGGCCGATGGCGCCGCCGATGAGCACCGAGATGAGCAGCGACAGCACGGTGGTGGTGGAGGCGGACAGGTTCACCAGCGCGTACACGCAGATGAGCAGCCACATCGCGGTCCGCCAGCGCGTTTGCCGCCCGCCCAGGCCGAGCACGG
>Ga0302326_10003788_pt1 | contig 35456 bp, 33 predicted proteins | sample Palsa_T0_3_FD_202264 | JGI IMG/M metagenome (GOLD analysis project Ga0302326, IMG submission 202264) | Peat permafrost microbial communities from Stordalen Mire near Abisko, Sweden - Palsa_T0_3 | ecosystem: Environmental > Terrestrial > Soil > Palsa > Peat permafrost | place: Sweden: Abisko...
GGCGGCGCGCGCCGCCGACACCAAGCTCACCCTCCTTTCGGGTGATCGGGTGATCGTCCCCGACACGAGCGTGCCCGGGGGATGGCTTTGCAACCACAGCTGCAACCCGAACGCGGCGCTCTACTCGAGCGGCGATGGCCGGATCCAGTGCGTGCGCCCCATCGCCCCCGGCCAGGAGGTGACCATCTTCTACGGCTGGGTCACCCACAACGAGCCGTCGCGTGACCCTTGCCGGTGCGGCGCAGCGTCGTGCCGCGGCTTCATCAACTTCGATCTCGGCGACGACGACGCGGCGCACGCCACCGTGGTCGATGGCGCCAGCGGCCGCCGCGTCGAGCTCGACGACTTCTTGCGCGCCAAGTTCGCCGAATATGGCAGGTTCCTCGCGTCGATCGGCCAGGAGCAGGTGCTCGAGATCGTGGCGACGACGCTCGCGCGCCTCAAGCTGCGGCAGGCGGGCAGCATCGTCTGTCGCTACTAGGCAGCAACGCCTCGAGATGCGGTCCCGCCACGTCGCAGAACGCTATGGCCGGATGTAATACCGGGGCCGTGTGAGCGCGTGGGCGATGCCTACAAGGATGAGGCCGCCCACGATGGACCAGACGATCGGAAACGATCGCCCGCCCACCGCAATCATGGCGATCTGTGGCAGGTGCAACATTCGCGCGATCCAGGTCCCTACGAAGGCTCCGAGGAACCCGAGCAAGATCGAGAGAATGAAGCCACCCGCCGTTCCCCCCGCGAGCGCCCGCGCGACCGCCCCGCAGACGCCCGCCACGACGAGATAAACGACAAATTCGAAGAGCGTCATCGGCACACCTCGTTCGCTACAGCAGCAAAGCGTGTGCCGGTGGTGCTAGCTCAGCCTTGGCCGCTCTTGGGCCCGCTCTGGGCTTCGGCGGCCGCGTCTCGCGCACGCCGTTTGACGTGGGATGCGAGCCCGCCCTTGCGGCCTGCCTCCCTCGCCTCGTCGCTGTTGAACTCGTGCGCCGCCCCGAGGAGGTGCGCGGCCTTGCCGCCCTTGCGGGCGAGCTCCGTCACGAGCTTTCGGTCCATCGCCGCAAAGCCCCGGGGGCGGCGCGGCTTGGGTGCGTCGGACTGGGTCGTCGTCGGCTGCTGGCTCTGGGGTTCCTGGTTGGCGAGGCCGGGCGAAGTCTCGTGGCTCGGTGCGTTGTTATCGATCTGGTTCATTGGCTTCACAGCGCGTGGATCACGCGTCCTTCCCGTGTCGGACTTGGTTTCCGAGTAGCGCCGGCACTTGAGTGAACGTAAGCACGACCGAAGCACCTGCAACCCGCGGGCCCGGCGCCACCTCGAGGGCTGCCCCTACCGTTGCCCGGCCTTGTGGGCTTTCCACGCCTCGGTACGCGCGTGAATGTACTTGGTTGCCTCGGCGCTGGTCCTTAGAGCAGGGGGCATGTGGTGCGCTCCCCCGTGGGGGTCGGGCAGCGGGAGCATCGCCATCAGCTGCGCGTGCACCTCTTGAAGGTGCGACGGTGGATCCGAGTCGGAGTAGGGGCTGGCGGCGGAGACGGGCACGGTGACGCCGTGCAGCGGATCGTCGGTTCGAGGTTGCGCTAGCGTGAGCACGGGGCTCAGGTCGGGCGCCGCCGCGTCGCGCTTCGTGAGGGCGGGGACGCCCCACCGGTTCTCGATCGTCTTGAGGATCGAGGTGTGGTCGTAGGGCGTGGCTCCCGTGGGGGCGCGCAGCACGGTGCCCGCGGCGATGAGCGGCGACACGAGGACGCACGGCACGCGCAGCCCGAAGCGTGTGAAGTCGAAGCCGTCGTCGCCGGCAAACGTGTCGGGCGGTACCGCGCTGCGAGGCGGGGGAACGTGATCGTAAAGCCCCCCGTGCTCGTCGTAGACGATGATGAAGAGCGTCGCGTTCCAGGCGGCCGTGTTGCTGCGGAGCGCGTAGTACACGTCGTGGATCAGCTTTTCCCCGAGGGCCACGTCGTAGTTCGGATGCTGGCTGTTTCCGGTGGCCGACCACTCGGGCTCGAGGAACGTGTATGCCCCGAGCTTGCCCGCCTTCGCCGCGGCCTGAAACTGGGCGAACTTGCCGAAGTGCGAGTTGGGCGCTTCCTTCGTGTCGGGGAAATCGGCCCGTGTCAGGGGCTCCTCGTCGTAGCCGTAGATGGCCCACGCCAGATTCGCGTCCGACAGGCGGCCGAAGATGCTCGGCACGGTGAGGCCCTTCGCTTGCTTCGAGTCGTCGAGGTGCCCCTCGCTGGTGCCTGCGCACGCGAAGGCGCGGTTGGGCATCGTCTCCGTGGGGACGGAGCTGAACCAGTGGTCGCAGACCGCGTAGCCCTTCGCGAGGCCCGAGAGGACCGGGAGCATCGAGGGAGGAAACACGCCCATGATGTCGTTCGCCGTCGTCCCGGCGAGGACCTTGCGGTCGTTCTTCGCGTCCCACGGGAGCGTTGCCGCATAGTCCGTCACGAAGCCGGAGCACGTGGCCACCGGCGGGGTGGGCGCCGTGCTCGTGCCGAAGAGCTGCGCGTTCGTATGCGCGTAGCCCTCGCCGGGGTCGGCCCCGGGCATGAAGTACGCGTTCTGCTGGTTGGGCCTGATCGGGGACACCTTCACGGCATTGCCGCTCGCGTCCGCGTTGGTCTCGTTGCCCGTCAGCCCTTCGAACGGTTGACCGGAGGGCGTCTGCTTGCCCGGGTAGAGCAGCCCGAGCATGTGATCGAACGATCGGTTCTCCAGCATCAGGACGACGACGTGCTGGATCTTGGCCAGATTCGAAGTCGCGGAGCTCGCCATCGGATCCTCCTCGGCCATCGAGGCCGGTCGCGACGGTAAGCGATCCTGGCGCTCGGCGGGCGTTCTCCTTCGCCCCAGAGAAAATTGGGTACGCCGCGTGACGCGCGCGCGGCGACCGCGTCACATCATTCAGCGGCGCACGATCCCGGCGGTCGCGAACGTCGCCATGCCGCGCTCGAGGGCCACGGCGGTTCGCACGAGGTCCACGGCGAGGGCGGCCCCCGTCCCTTCGCCGAGGCGCATGCCGAGGTCGAGGAGCGGGCGCTTGCCGAGGGCGGACGCGGCGATCGCGGCCCCCCGTTCGGCCGACGCGTGGGAGAGGAGGAAGTAGTCGACGACGTTCGCGTCGAGCGCCTGTGCGACGAGCGCTGCGGCGCACGCCACGAAGCCGTCGATGACGATGGGCCGTCGCGCGCGCGCCGCCGCGAGGAAGAAGCCCGCCATGGCCGCGATCTCGAGGCCGCCGAAGCACGCGAGCCTGGCCAGCGGATCGCAGGCGCGCCGCGCGTGGGCGTCGAGCGCGCGAGAGACCACGGTCACCTTGCGCCGCAGGACGTCGCCGGAGACCCCGGTGCCCGCGCCCACCACGTCGTCGGGCGATGCGCCGGTCAGCGCGCATACGAGCGCCGCGGCAGACGTCGTGTTGCCGATGCCGATCTCGCCCGCCGCGAGGAGCTGGGCACCCGCGTCGATGCCGTGGTGCGCCGTCCGCTCACCGACCCCCATGGCGGCCAGGGCCTCGTCGCGCGTCATCGCGGGCTCGTGCGCCAGGTTGCCCGTGCCCGCGCGAACGCGCGCGCTCGTCAGCGGGACCACCGGGTGCACGGGGACGCCGGAGATGTCGCCCGCCACGCCCACGTCGACGAGCGCGAGGTCGATCGCGTATCGCGTCGTCATCACGTTGATAGCCGCGCCGCCCGCCATGATCGTCGCCAGCATGGCGGCGGTCACGGACGACGGGTAAGCGCTGACGCCTTCGACCACCACCCCGTGATCGCCCGCGAAGACGGCGAGCAGCGCGCGATCCGGCGCAGGAGCCGGGAACGCGCCGTGCGCCCCTGCGTACCACGCGGCGACCTCCTCGAGCCGACCCAGGCTTCCACGCGGTTTGACGAGGAACTCCTGATGCGCGAGCGCCGCGGCCTCCCCCGAGCGATCGAAGGGAGGAACGGACCCCAGGGAGCGAGAGGTTGGCTCGACGCGTCGCGCCGGCGGGGCCGGGCTCGGCTCGGCGGGCTCGGCTCGCCAGCGCTCTTCGTGCACGAGGTCATCCAGCGCGCGCGACGGCAGCCACCCCGTCTCCTCGAGCATGGGCCGGTCGCGGAAGTCGCGCGCATACCCGACGCAGAGGTACGCGACGGGCTCGACGCCGGGCGGCAGCGCGAGGGCTTCGCGCAGCACCGCGGGCTCGACGATGCTCACCCAGCCGACACCGATGCCCTCGGCGCGCGCGGCGAGCCAGAGGTTTTGCACCGCGCAGCACACGCTGGCGCGAACGGCCTCCGGCTGCACCGTGGTGCCGAGGATGGCCTCGTCGCGAGGTCTCAGGTCGGCCACCACGCACAGGTTGAGGGTCGATTCTTCGATGCCTTCGAGCTTGTAGGCGAGGTACTTCTCGCGGCGCGCGGGCGGGTAACGCGCGGCTTCGCCCTCGCGGCACCGGAGAAAGCTGGCGCGGATGCGGCTTCGCACGGCACCATCGCGCACCACCACGAACGCCCAGGGCTGCGAGAAACCGACGCTCGGCGCCAGCGCGGCAGCCTGCAGCAAGCGCCCCACGGTCGCCTCGTCGACCTCGCCGGGAACGAAGTCGCGCACGTCGCGACGCAGCGCCATCACGCGGTACACCGCTTGACGCACTGACTCGTCGAAGCGCGCGGGGACGGACGTCACGGGCGACACAGCTTGCGCAAGAGGGGGACGTCGATGCTCTCCCGGACCGCCGCGGCGAGGCGATCGAGCTCGTCGGGCGGTGCCGCGGACGTGTGCGGCGCCTCCGCCCGCGGGAGGCCCTTTCGCGCACGCAGGGTGGCGATGAGAGCATCGCGAACGCGCGCGTTGTCGAAGAGGCCGTGGATCATGGTGCCGACGACGGCGCCGCCGTGCGACGAAGCGCCGTCGACGTCGTCCTCGGGCGCGCCGTTGCGCGAGCGGATCGCGAACGGTCCCGACTCGCCCGGGTCGCGCTCGATGCGGCCCATGTGGATCTCGTACCCTGCGATGTCGGCGTCGCCCCCGTTGCAGAGAAACGAGGGGACCAGCGCCCTGGCCCGCACCTGCGTCGTGCGCTTGTCGCCCGAGAAGCGCGTCGAGATCGGCAAGAGACCCATCCCCTGGGCTTCGCGTTCGTCCGACTCCGCGGCGTCGGGGTCGGCGATCCGCCTGCCGAGCATCTGACAGCCACCGCACACACCGAGCACGAGCTCCCCGCGCTGCGCGCGCGTCGTGACGGCCCGGGCGATGCCGCTCGCGCGAAGCCAGTGGAGATCCGACACCGTGCTCTTGCTCCCCGGCAAGACGACGAGGTCCGCGCCGTCGAGATCCTCGGCGCGCTCGACGAAGCGGACGACGACCCCCGGCGCGTGCTCGAGCGGCTGGAAGTCGTCGTGGTTCGAGATGAGCGGAACCCGAACGACGGCGATCTCGACCTCGTCCGCGCGGGCTCGTCGCCGCCCGATCCGATCCTCGAGCGACACCGAGTCTTCGTCCGCGATGCGCAGCGCCGGCAGATAGGGGACGACGCCCAGCACCGGGATCCCCGTGCGTGTCTCGAGAAAGCGGAGCCCCGAGTCGAGCAGCCGCAGGTCGCCGCGGAACTTGTTGATCAAGAAGGCCCCGACGCGGGACCGCTCGGCGGGCTCGAGCAGCTCGAGGGTGCCGACGAACGCCGCGAAGACGCCGCCCCGATCGATGTCGCCCACGAGGACGACGTTGCAGTCCGCGGCGCCTGCCACGAACATGTTCACGAGGTCGCGGTCCTTGAGGTTGATCTCGGCCGGGCTGCCGGCGCCCTCGATGACGACCAGGTCGTAGGCGGAGCGGAGCCGCGCGAGCGCGTCGACGACGACGCCGCGGAGCTCGGGCTTGCGCTCGTGATAGTCGGCGGCTCCGATGCTGCCGATCGGCCGCCCCATCACGATCACCTGCGCGCGCGAATGGCCCTCCGGCTTGAGCAGGATGGGGTTCATGTCGACCGTGGGCGCGATCCCCGCGGCCTGCGCCTGCACGGCTTGGGCGCGCCCGATCTCGCCCCCCTCCGCGGTCACGTAGGCGTTGAGGGCCATGTTCTGCGCTTTGAAAGGCGCGACCCGCAGCCCATCCTGCCGGAACATGCGGCACATCGCCGCCACCACCATGCTCTTGCCGACCGACGACGCGGTCCCCTGGACCATGATGGCCTGCCCCGTCATGGGTACACCGCCGCGGCCAGGGCCGCGGCAAGAACGGCCGCCGCGACGGACGCGACCCACGCGATCCGCCACGCCCGTGTGATGTCGACCGACGACACGAGCCGCGTTTCGTCACCGAGCGCGTAGTGACCGTGTTTCTCGAGGCGCACGCCGAGCAATCCCGCCATCGTCGCCATCGGATGCCCGGCGTTGGGGCTCTCGGTGCGGCCCGCATCCCGCCACCACGTCGTGAACCCGCGTCGAACCTGCGCTCCGGTGATCGTGCCGGCGGCCAAGAAGAGCAGCGCCGTGACGCGCGCGGGCACCACGTTGAGCGCGTCGTCCAGGCGCGCGCCCACCTTGCCCGCCCATTCGAGCTTGCCGTGATACCCCATCATCGCGTCGACGGTGTTCGCCGCACGGTAGAACGCGGCACCGGGCAGGCCAAGACACGCGAAATACAGCAGCGGTGCGACCACGCTGTCGGAGGTGTTCTCGGCGACCGATTCGATCGCGGCGGCCACGAGGGCCGGCTCGTCGAGATCCGCGGCGTCGCGGCTGCAGAGGCTCGCGAGGGCGATGCGCGCGCCGTGCAGGTCGTTCGCGTCGAGGGCGTCGCGTACGTCGAACGCCGCGTCGCGCAGGGCGCGCACGGCGAACAGCGGTTTGAGGGCGAGCGCCGTGACGATCGTGCCCACCACGGGGACGCGCGCCGTTCTGGCGCTGATCGCGTGCGCGACGAGGGCCGCGAGCGCGGGCACCCCGAGCGCCACCATCGCGCCCCGGACGAACTGTCCGAGTCGCGAGGCGCGAAGCGCCCACGACCTGCCCCGCGCGATGGCCACCCCCATCCACGCCACCGGGTGCAGCACGTTGGGGGGTTCGCCGAACGCGGCGTCGAGGCCGAACGCAAGGGCGACGGCGAACGCCGCGGTCACGCCGGTTCCTCGAGCTCGACGGGCCCCGGGCGCAATCGAAGCATGACGCCGAGCGCCGCCAGGTAGATCCGGTCCGATCGGCGCGCGATCGTCTGGTGGGCGCGCCCGGCCACGTCGCGGAACCGTCGTCCCAGCGGCGACTCCGGGACGATCCCCATGCCGACCTCGTTGGTGACGACGATGGATGCGAACGGTGCGTCGTGCAAGAGCGTGGTGAGCGCCTGCACGCGCGCATCGAGCTCGCGCTCCTCCACCCCGTCGAGGATCAGGTTCGAGAGCCACAGCGTGAGGCAGTCGATGACGACGACCTCCGCCCGCTTGGTCAGTCGCGTCATCGTGTACTCGAGCTCGCGCGGAGCCTCGACCGTGACGAAGTGATTGCCCCTCTCCGTGACGTGGCGGGCAATGCGCGCGCGCATCTCGGCGTCTCGCGCCTCGGCCGTCGCCACGAAGGCGCGGGTGCCGGCGTGCTGCATCGCGAGACGCAGCGCGAAGGCGCTCTTGCCTGACCGCACCCCGCCGCCGATCAGGGTCACGCGACTCATGATGCCCCCTTGCTGGCGTCTCGCTTCTTGCGAAAGGCCTGGCAAGCTCGCACGAGCTCGAGCGGCACCTTGGCGTTCGAAGCCCAGTGCGCGTGGACATACGAGGCGACCACGTTTTTCACACGGTAGCCCTCGCGCTCGTTCTCTTTGGCGCGCCGGCCCCGCACCGCGTAAATGCGATCCACCGACCCGTCCGGCGCGGGCGCGAGCTCCGAGTAGCGGAACTGGTGCCCGCGAAAGCGAGTCCCCGCTTCGCCGAGAATGCTGGGCGCGGTCACTTCGACCTCGACGTAGCCGATCGATTGCAGCGCCGGGCGCATGCACGCGTCGGCCGGGATGACGCCCACCATCGGATGCCGGCTGCCGTCCGCGGCGACGATGGCGTTGCTCAGGTACATCAGCCCTCCGCATTCGGCGTAGATCGGGCCGCCGCTCTGTGCGAACGCCTTCACGGCTTCGCGCATCGGGGCGTTCGCTGCGAGCTCGCGCGCGGCGACCTCGGGATAGCCGCCCCCGATGTAAAGGCCGTCGACGTCCGGCAGCGCCGTATCCGCGATCGGGGAGAAGGGAACGATCTCGGCGCCGAGCGCTTCGAGCCGCCGCAGGTTGTCGGCGTAGTAGAAGTGGAACGCCGCGTCCCTGGCGATTCCGATGCGGCAGGCGGGGGGCGACGCGGCGGCCGCCGGCGCGGTCCCGGCGGGGGCGGCGAGCGGGGGCGCCGATCGCGCCACGTCGATCAGCGCGTCGAGGGCGAACCATTCCGCCGCGGCGGCACCCCAGTAGTCCAGCAGCGCGTCGGGCAGGGTGGCCTGGTCCGCGGTGCGAAGGCCGAGGTGACGCTCCGGGAACGCGTGCTCCGTGTCGCGCGGAAAGCCACCGAGGATCGGCGGCGACCGCTGCGCGCTCCGCAGGAGATCGAGGTGCCCGCGCCCGCCGACGCGGTTCGCGACGACGGCCGCGACGCGCACCGCCGGATCGAACGACGTGAAGCCCAGCGCCACTGCGGCGATGCTGCGCGCCATCGCGCCCGCGTCGACGACGAGGACGACGGGGGCGTCGAGCCACTTCGCGATCTCCGCCGTCGAGCCAGCGTCGCTCGTGGCGCTCGCGCCATCGTAGAGGCCCATCATGCCCTCGATGATCGCCACGTCGGCGCCCGCCGCTGCGTGCGCGAAGGTGGCGACCACCGCGTCGCGCCCCATCATCCAGCCGTCGAGGTTCTGCGACGCCGTCCCCGCGGCGCGCGCGTGGTACGTGGGATCGAGGTAGTCCGGTCCACACTTGAAGAGCGCCGGGCGCAGGCCCCGCGCGCGCAGAGCCCGTGCGAGCGCGACGACCACGGTCGTCTTGCCGACGCCGCTCGACACGCCGGCGACGACGAGTCGCGGGATCGCGATCGCGTCGCCCGGCATCAGAAGTCGACCCCGATCTGCGCCGGCACGCCCGCCTCGAACGGGTGCTTCACCAGCGTCATCTCGCTCACGAGGTCGGCGAGCGCCACGAGCGCCGCCGGAGCGTTGCGCCCGGTCACGACGACGTGCACGCGCGGGGGCCGCGAGCGCAGCGTCTCGAGCACGTCGTCGAGATCGAGGAAGTCATAGTGGAAACAGTACGTGAGCTCGTCGAGCACGACGAGGTCCCGCTCGCCCGAGAGGATCTCCGCCTTCGCCGTCGCCCACGCCGCCTGGGCGGCCGCCTTGTCCTTGCCGAGGTCGTCGCTTTCCCAGGTGAAGCCCAGCCCCATGACGTGAAATCGCAGCGCCGGCAGGCTCTCGGCAAAGAGGCGCTCGCCCGTCTTCCACTTGCCCTTGATGAACTGCACCACCGTGACCTTCATCCCGCGTCCGAGCGCGCGGAACACCATCCCGAGCGCCGCCGTCGTCTTGCCCTTGCCGTTGCCCGTGTAAACGACGAGCAGGCCGCGTCGTTTGCTGTTGGACTCTACGTCACCGCCGGTGCCGGTCGTCATGGGTGGTCTCCTGCCGGCAGCGTGCCCGGCGTGCCGGGCGGACGGTGCTGGAAAATGCTCCGCGGTGTCAATGATGGCCGCGCACGACGGCGAACGTCAGCAGCATCGCGCACTCGGCGAGCTGCTGCGACGCGCCGAGGAAGTCGCCGGTGACGCCGCCGACCCGCTTGCGAAAGTAGGCGCCGCAGGTGGCGACCGTCGCCGCTCCAGCGACGAGCGACGCGATCGCCTGGCCCCAGGGAAGCCCGCCTAGCAGATGCGCCGCTGCGCCGACGGCGGCTACCCACATGGCGGCCACGACGACCTGCTCGAGGCGGGCCGTCGTCACGGGTCCACTCTTGGCCGTGGCCGACGGGGTGACGTACGGGAGCGCAGCGACGAGCACCGTGGGACCGAGGCGCGACGCCGCGCTCACGAAGCAGAAGATCGACGGCACGTCCGGGTCGAGGCGATCCAGCGTGGCCACGCGCAGCAAGGTGCAAAGGATCAGCGCGCAAGCGCCGTACGATCCGATGTCGTGGTCCTTGAGGATCGCGAAGACACGCTCGCGCGAGTCCCCACCGCCGAGGGCGTCGGCCGTGTCGGCGAGGCCGTCTTCGTGCAGCGCGCCGGTGAGGACGGCCGCGACGGCGACGGCCACGACCGCCGAGACGAGGGGCCCGGCGCCCGCGGTGATCGCCCATGCGATCGAGGCGAAGAAGCCCACCGCGCCGCCGATCAGCGGAAGGTGACCCGCCGACCAGCGCCACTCTTCGTCGCCGTACGGAAACCCTCCCACGGGCAGGCGCGTGAGCAGCGTGGCCGCCGCGCGCGCCCCGCGAAAGAACGCCCGAGGCCCAGCGCTCGCTCTGCTCTCGTGGGGGTCGTCCGGGATCATTGCGCTCGAGGGGCGTCTTGACAGAGGGTCGCTGTTTGATACAACGCCCCTCGCTATCGGTGCTCGCCTGGGTGTCGCCCGGGCGAGATTAAAAGGGAACCCGGCGTAAATCCGGGACTGCCCCGCAGCGGTAAACGGGAACGAAGGTTGCCATAAAGCACTGGGTCGCACGTGCGGCCTGGGAAGCGGCAGCCGCTAGGAACTCGGCCGACTCTCTCGTAGAGCGCCGAAAAGCCCGCAAGTCCGAAGACCTGCCGACGGTGCGTACGCCGAAACTGGGACGTGCGCTGCTGTCCGGAGCCTTCGTGGGGAAGGCGGGCAGGCCTCGACGACGCATCGTCATCGCCGACTGTCTTCGTTCTCCACGTTTGGCTCGCGACCTTCTCGAGAGGGTGGTCAGAGCCACGTGGACGCCGTCGCCATTCCCGTAACCAACGACCCCTCACCGCTCGCGGTGCAGGAGGTGCAAGTCCACGCGGATGCGATCACCGATCCGATCGGGCCCAAAGACCAGGGGGTCGCGGGATCCGTTCTCACGCGCGACCGGCTCGTCGGTCCGGGCCTCGAGGCGCAGGACGTCCTCAGAACGCAGCCCGGAGTGGCCATCACCGAGTCGGGTGGCTTCGGAGCGCCCGCGACGGCCGCGATCCGTGGCGCGACGGCCGCCGACACACCGGTGTATCTCGCGGGCGTTCGGCTGAACGACGACGTCGGGGGCACGGCGGACCTGTCGCTCGTACCGCTGTGGCTCATCGATCACGTCGAGGTGTATCGCGGCAACGCGCCCATCGAGGCCGACCGCCTCGGCGCGGGCGGCGCGATCTTCTTCGAGCCGCGCCTGCCGACCAAGGACATGGGCGGCGCCGGGTACTACGGCGGATCGTGGGGGGCGAGCAGGGGCTGGGCATACGAGGGCGTGCACGCGGGCCCGGTGAGCGCGCTCGTCGGCGTGAGCGGGGATCGCGCGACCAACCGCTACCCGTTCGTGAACGACCAGGGCGAGCTCTTCGAGCCGCAGGCCGCCGTCGCGGCAATCCGCCAGAACGCCGACGAGAGCACGCTCGAAGGCTGGGGCCTGGCGCGCGTCGACCTCGGTCACGGCGATCGCGTCGACGTCCTCGTCAACGGCGTGTCGCGCGACGAGGGGGTGCCGAGCCTGGCGGTCCTGCAGACGCGCGAGGCGCGCGAGCTCGCGCAGCGCACGTTGGCCTCCGTTAGCGTTCACACCGCCATCGGCGAGGGTGATCGCGTCGCATTGGACGCGCGTACGTCGGTGCTCGTGGGCCGTACGGACTTTCACGATCCCCTCATGGAGCTCACGCTCTACACGCGGGAGCTCGACATCGTGGGGCGGCGCGTCGAGGAGTCGGTCGACGCGAGCGTGAAGGTCACCGACGGGCTCCGCATCCGGCCGCAGGTCGATCTGGCGCACGAGGGGATCGAGCGCGACCCCGACACGATTCCGCTGGGCCAGGCGCACCGCGACTTCGCGCGCGTCGCCGTGACCGCGGAGCAAGAGGCGACGCGATGGCTCACCCTCCATGCGCTCGGCAGCCTGGAGTGCCACAACACGGGCGCGCAGGCCGGGGCCGTCTGCGACATCTTCGCGCCGACGGGGCGCGTCGGCGCCGAGGCGGGGACGCGTCGCCTGCGTCTCCTGGCCAACGTCGGGCGCTACGTACGCGTCCCGACGCTGGGCGAGGTCTATGGCGACTCCGGGGTCGTCCACGGCAACCCGCTGCTCCAGCCCGAAGAGGGGTACACGGCCGACGTGGGGCTCCGCGCACAGACGCGCGCCTGGGGCGTCTTTCAAGGTGCCTACCTCGACGCCTTCGTGTTCGGTCACTGGGTCGACGGCCTCATCGCGTACGAGCACCTCGCCCAGGGCTATCTCACGCCGTATAACGTCGGTCGCGCGCGCGTCCTCGGCGCCGAGATCCTCGCTGGGCTCGCGCTGACCCCGATCGTTCGCGTCGAAGTCGCGACGACGTCGCTCGACCCGCGCGACACGACGCCCACGCGAACGACCGTCAACGACGTCCTCCCGTACCGGTCGCGCCTCATCGCGGCGCCGCGCGTGCGGGCCGACTGGAAGATCAAGAATCGCGACAGCCTGAGCGCGCTCGGCGCCGAGCTACGCGCCGTGTATCAGTCGAGCCGCTATGTCGATCCGGCGGGCCTCGGCATCATCCCGCAGCAGACGAGCGTGGACGCCGAGGTGGACGCCGGCTGGTTCGACGGCCTGCTGACGGCGCGCCTGCGCGTCGCGGATCTCTTCAACGCGACGCGTACGGACATCATCGGTTATCCGCTCCCTGGACGGAGCATCTACTTCGGAATGGAGGCATCGTGGTGAATCGCTCGCTCGTCAAATTGGGAACGTGGCTCGCATTCGTGAGCGCGGTGGGTTGCAACGTGTCGTCGCCGCCAAAGACCACGGGCGGAGTCGAGGGCGGGGCCGTTGCGGCGTGTCCGGGCGCGCTCAGCGTCGTCTGCACCGACTTCACGACGACCAACATCGAGATCGCCAGCCTGGACGGGACGAGCATGTCGGGCTCGTTCGTCTCCAGCGGCTCGACGCCCACCGGTTTGACGACAGCGCTCTCGGGCGACGTCGATGTCCCCTTCGTGCCGCCCGCGTCTGGCCGCGTCCTGCTCATCGACCGCTACGGCACCGACGTGCTCACGTGGATGACCCTCTCGACCGCGTCTGTCCTGGCGCAGCTCGTGGTCGGCACGGGCTTCGACTCGAATCCGCAGGACTACATCGAGACCAGCGCGACGCAGGCCTACTTGAGCCGTTACGGCACCAACGCCAGCCCCGGCCAGCAGATGTACGACCAGGGCGGCGACCTGCTGATCCTGAACACGAACAACTATTCGATCACAGGACGCATCGCGATGCCCGAGGAGAACACCGCGCTCCACCCGTGCCCCGCCGGGATGAACTGGGTCGGTTCGGACGTCGTCGTGACGCTCCAACGGTTCTCGTCGGACTTCAGCATGATCGGTGACGGCCGCTTCGTCGGCGTCTCCCCGGCGACCAACAGCATCGCGTGGACCGTGAACATCACGGGCTTGCAGGACTGCGGGCGCGTCTACGTATCGCCCTCCGGCAAGGTCGGCGCGATCGCGTGCTCGGGCCAACCCGACTCCAGCGGTAACTACGATCCCACCGGGAGCGACATCGTCCTCTATGATCTGACGCAGTCGCCCCCCGTCGAGACCAAGCGGCTCGGCCTCGGCGCATCGCTGACCAAGAGCGTCCAGCCGCAGCTCGCGTTCGCGAGCGAGACGACCCTCCTCGCGCTCACCTACGGCAACGCCGGCGCGCCGACGTCGGGCGATACGGCGATCGCGGTCGACATCGCGATGGCCGACAGCGGAGCAGCGACTGTGACGCAGCTCGCCTCCGAGACCATGGCCGACCAGCTCGCGGGGCCGTTCTGCTCGCCGGGCTGCAGCGAATACTGCATTCTGGCCGACTCCGAGGCCAACACCATCCTGCGCTGGCAGTTCGCCAACGGCACGTTCACGGCGGCGAGCAACGCGGTGGTCGACCCCAGCGTCGGTTTGCCGCCGATCGACATCGGCGGGCTGCTGTGACTTCCGTCGGCGCGGCGGCCGCAAAGGGCACCGCGTTGCGCAGCCGCGCGCACGCACGCTCTCCCCTGCGCGGGCCCTTGCGCTGCCGAAACGCGCACGCGGGGGCGCGCTGCCCCCTGCCACCACGGCGCTGAGGCAATCCGAAACATCGCCGCGACGGTTGTGACGCACAGGGAACGCGAGCCCTACGATCCGCGAGAAGCTCTCCCGTACAGCGAGACGGTACATCGATTGCTAATGGCCAGTTGCGAATGGCCTCCGACAGCGTGCCCCGCATCCTCGCCGACGCGAGCTCGTCGCGCATTCTCGTCGACGCCGATTCGCAACCGCGGATCCTCGACGGCGGCTGGGCTTCGGCGCTCGCGGTCCGATTGCGCGGGCGCTTGTCGCGTCGCAACGCGCGGTTCGAGATCGCGGGCTTGGCGCTCGTGCTCCTGCTGCCCACGGTCTGGAGTGGATTGAGCGTCGATGATTTTTTTCATCGGCTCGTTGTCGAACACAAGCTCGGGACGTCGATTGGCCGGTTCGACATCTTTGATTTCATCTCGTCCGACGCCGTGCGGCGCGCCCGGTTCATGGAGCTCGGCATTTACCCCTGGTGGATGGGGCCCCACACGCAGGTCAGCTACTGGCGGCCCGCCGCGGCCTTCGCGCACTTCATCGACTACGCGCTTTGGCCCCGGGCCGCGTGGGTCATGCACGTCGAAAACCTTGCCTGGTACGGGGCCCTGATCCTGGCGTGCACCTCCCTGTACCGGCGCTTCATTCCCGTGCCGTGGCTCGCGGCCCTCGCCGGCGCGCTCTACGCGTTCGACCATGCGCACGCGGGTCCCGCCGCTTGGGTGGCCAATCGGGGTGCCATCATGTCGGCGCTGTTCGGCGTCCTCGCCCTCCTCGCGCACGATCGTTGGCGTACGCGTGGATCGCGCACGCCGGGCGTCGCCGCGGCGGCGGCCTTCGCGGCGGCTCTCCTCTCTGCCGAGGCGGGCGTAGCGATCGTCGGGTATCTCTTCGCCTACGCGATCGCGGTCGAGCGTGCGCCGCGGTGGCGGCGGGCGCTTTCGCTGGCGCCCTACGCGCTCGTCGTCGTCGCGTGGCGGGTCCTCTATCGCGCCACCGGCCACGGCGCGGTGCTGTCGGGGGCCAACCTCGACCCGCTGCTCGACCGCGGCGCTTTCTTCCTCCACGCGCTCCAGGCGAGCCCTGTTCTGCTGGCGAGCGGCGTGACGGGCATCCCCGCCGAGGCCATGTTCCAGCACCCCGAGTGGGCGATTCCCGTCGCCGTCGGCGCGATCGCTCTCGTCGCCGTCTTCGGGTACGCAGCGTTGCCGATCTTGCGACGGGATGCTTCCGCGCGATTCCTCGCGCTCGGTGCCTTGCTCAGCGTCATTCCGCTCGGCGGCACCTTCCCGTCGGATCGCTATCTGTTCTGGGTCGGCATCGGGGTGATGGGGCTCGCCGCGCGGCTCATCGCGTGGGCGCTGGCCGAGGGGCCGAGGCGCGCGACCCCGCTGCGCTACGGAGTCGCTTGCTTGTGCTTGCTCTTGCGAGGGGTCGTGTCGCCGCTCGCGTTCCCCCTGCGCTCTGCAGGCCCCGGCCTGCTCGAAGACGACTTCGAGCGCATTGCCGAGACGATGCCGCGCGGCCCCGGCTTCGAGGGCAAGACGGTGGTGCTCCTGAGCGTGCCATCGGACCTATTCAGCCTGTGCTTGCCGATCGTCGCGCTCGGGCGCGGCCAGTCCCTGCCGGCACACCTGTACACGCTCTACGCGGGCCAAGACGACGTGACCGTCTCGCGCCTCGATCGGTCGACGCTGGCCGTGGCCTCCGAGCACGGCTGGCTCTCGCGGTTCACGGACCGCATCTTCCGCGCCGAGTCCCAGCACGCGGGCGACGACGTGCAGCTCGCGGCGATGAAAGCCCGCGTCCAATCGGTGAACGCGGAGGGGCACGCCGACGCCGCGACCTTCCGCTTCGATCGCGATCTGGACGACCGATCCATCGTCTTTCTCTCCTGGGGAGCCCATGGCCTCGAGTCCGTCGAGCCGCCCCCGCTTGGGGCCAGCCTCACACTGCCGCCCGCGCCGTATTTCCTCGCCGATGTCATGCGCCCGCACGTGCGGCATCGGCCGATCGAGGAAGACTCGAACTAGACGGCGGGGGGGATCGGGGTCGAGGTCCGAGGTTGGGGTCGGGGTCGGGGTCGAGGTCGCGGGTCGCGACGAAAGCGAAACGGCCCGGAACCTCGCGGTCCGGGCCGTTGCGTGCCGTGAGCCCTGCGGCTCGCGCTACTACTTCTTCTTGGCGGGCGGAGCGCCCTTGGCCACCGGCGCGGCCTTCGGAGCGGGCTGCACGTGCTGGGTTTCCGTCGTCGTCGTGTGCTTGGTCTCCGTGACCGTCGAGCCGTTCGGCTCTTTCGTCGTCTCTTTCGTCGTCTCGTGGGTCGTCTCGTGAACGGTCTCGCCGCCCTTCGGATTCTTGTCCACGGTCTCGTGCGTGGTCTCGTGGGTGGTCTCGTGGGTCTGCGCGCCGTGCGCGCCGGTGGTGTCCTTGGTGACCGTCTCGTGCGTGGTCTCGTGGGTGGTCGTCTCGTGGGTCGCCGCGCCGCCGCGCGGGCCTCCAGCCGGATGGGCCTCGGCTACGCGGTGGGCCGGCGCCGTTGCCTTGGGAAGCGGGCGAACGGTGCCTGTTGCGTGAACGTAGACGCCGCCCGGGCGCTTGCCGGGGGCAGGGCCCGCCCGGTGCTCGACGACAACGTGCTCGCCACGATGGTAGTTCGCGGGACGCTCCGCCGCATGGAACGTGATGCGGTCGCCGCCGTACGCGCGGTGCGGCGCATCGTGCGGACCCCAGTAGCCGTGCACGTAGACGACGCGGTCGCCCACGCGCTCGTAGTACGGAGCGATGTAGAACTGGCCGACGACCGGCTCGGACCAGCGGCCCCAGTTCCAGCCCCAGTCGGAGCCGTTCCAGCCCCAGTATCCGCCGACCCACACCCAGCCCGGGTTGGGAGAATCCGTCTGCTCCTCGTAGACCGGATCCGGCGGCTCGCTCGTCGCCTGGACCTCCTCGGGATCCCCCGTGGGGATCGGGTCGACCTCGACGTCGACCGCGGCGGCGGGTGCCGCGGGGGCATCCGGCGCAGGCGGAGCCGGCTCCGGCGGAGGCGGCTCGGTCCCCACGCTCACCGTCACCACCGGCGGGGGCGGCGGAGGGGGAGTCCTCACCACGAGAGTGCCACCGCATCCAATCGCCGTCATCGGAACAACGAGAACCCACCCTAAACGTTTCATCATAGCCTCCAGCTCGCTGGGCCGAGACTCTCACACCGATGCGGCCCCGCCCGCAATGTAAAAAAGGTCTTTCTCTACAGCACGAACGGTTCGTTAGGCAGGACAACCCAGTGGGAGATTGCCCCCGGGTGCACCACCGGTTGAGCGTGCTACGTTGACGTCCGTTACGGTTCGCTACCGGGAGGAAACACGATGTCCGGGCGCAGAAGCGGCTGGAAGGGAAACGCCTGCAGCAGGCATCGTCGTCCTTGGTTGGCTTGGTTGGCCGCGAGCCTGGCGCTGGCGATGACCGGATGTGGTGGGTCGTCGACCGCCGAGTCCGAGGGGGTGGACAGCGGAGGAGCAGACGCACACGTGTCGAGCGGCTCGAGCAGCGGCGTGTCGAGCGGCGGCAGCACCTCGAGCAGCGGCTCCGCCGGTGGCGGCGTGTCGAGCGGCGCCTCCTCTAGCGGCATGTCGAGTAGCGGCATGTCGAGCGGCAGCGGCTCTTCGGGCGCCAGCGCGTCGAGCAGCGGCGGTCCTTCGTCCGGCGGATCGGCGAGCGGTGGCTCTTCGGGCAGCGGCTCTTCCGGTGCCGGCGGTTCTTCCAGCGGAGGGAGCTCGTCGAGCAGCGGCGGTCCGGGCGGCTCCTCGGGTGGCATGTCGTCCGGGGACGACGCGAGCGATGCCACCGTCGCGAGCTCCGGGCCGGACGGCGAGTCGACAGAGGACGGTGAGGCTGCCGACGCGGAGGGAAGTCAGGGCGACGCCGGCGAGGACGGCCCTTCGTGCACCAACGAGTGCACCGCGGACGCGATGCAGTGCGTGGCGGGGGGCGGCTCGGTCGAGACGTGCCAGACGCAGGGGAACGGCTGCACGCAATGGATCGTGACGTCGATCTGCGGGGGCAACGAGACATGCACCGGCACGGGTAGCGCTTCGATGTGCACGTGTACCGCGTCCATCTGCACCGGGTCGGGGGCCACCTGCCAAGACACGCAGACCCTCGCGGACTGCATGATCGACGGCAACGGCTGCCCCTACGTCGACTCGACATCGCCGTGCACGAGCCCCGAGTCGTGCTCCGGGCTCGCGCCGAACGCCATGTGCTCGCTGACGTGCACAGACAGCTGCTCGTCGGGCCAGACAACGTGCGTGTCGGGCGGCCTCGCGACCTGCACGCTGGGCACCAACGGTTGCTATGCGTATGCACCTCCGGCGACCTGTCCCGGTAGCTTCCAGAGCTGCACGGGCGCCGCGGGGTCGGCGTCCTGTACCTGCAACCCGAGCTCGGTGTGCCCATCGAGTGCCGCCGTGTGCAGCGGCTCGACGGCCGTCACCTGCGGCGAGGACGCGTACGGATGCTTCTACGAGGTGTCGTCTTCGCCGTGCTCCGGGGGCCTGCCGGTCTGCCTGAACGGCGCGTGCGTGGCCTGCACCCCGAACGCCACGCAATGCTCGAGCACCGCGCTCCAGACGTGCTCGACGAGCGGGGCGTGGGTGACCACCGGGTGCACCGACACCAACCAGAGCTGCACGGGCTCCCCCGGATCGGCGAGCTGCACGTGCAATAGCTCCGTGTGCACGTCGACCGCGAGCTTGTGCACCACCACCACCACGCTCACGAACTGCGCCGAGGACACGTCCGGCTGCTTCTATGTGGAGTCGACCACGCCGTGCACCTCCTGCGAGGGCTCGACGTGCACGACCGGCGGGTCGTCGTCGGGCGGGTCGTCGTCGGGCGGGTCCAGCAGCGGCTCGTCGTCCGGCAGCTCCAGCGGGGGTGGAGACGCGGGCTGGTGCACGTACGCGCCGGCCACCTGCAGCACCCTGGGGGCGTGCGACCTTCAAACACACAACTGCTGCGCGTACGCCAGCCTCGGGATATGCGACGGCAGCCTCGGGATCTGCGTGACGGATGTGTCCTGCTCGTTGAAGCCGACCGGTTCAGGGGCCGCCTGCCCAAACCCGGACAACGTCGCCATCCAGTGCAAGGACGCCTGCGATTGTCCGGGCGGGCAGGTTTGCTGCGGGTCGACATCGTCTGCCAACACCACGTGCCAGACGGTCGCGGCCGGCGCCGCTTGCACCGGAGGGGGGACGGTCGCGCAGCTGTGCCAAGTGAGCGCCGAGTGCACCCAGGGCCAGACGTGCACCTCGCAGACTTGTACCGAGGACGGCGTGTCGGCGCAGTTCAGTGCGTGCGGCGTGCAAAGCGGGTGCACCGCCAACTGATCGGTCGCCGCGTGCCCATTGGCTCCGGTTGAGCGTGCTACCGTGGGGGCGCTAACGATTCGGTAAACGGGAGGTCCAGGATGTCCGGGCACAAACGCGGCTCGAAGTACGCAAGTCCCCTTCTGGCAGTGCTTCGCGCAGCGGCGCTCGTGGCACCGCTGGTCGCGGTCGCCTGCTCCAACTCCAGCGGAGGGGGCGGCTCGGGGACTGCCAGCGACTCGGGCGGGGCCGATGGGCAGGGCGCGGACGCGGCGGCGTCATCGAGCTCGGGTGGCTCGAGCTCCAGCGGCTCGAGCTCGGGCAGCAGCGCCTCTTCGAGCAGCGGCTCCGGGTCCTCGGATGCTGGCAATGATGCGACGAGCACCGACGGCGGCGACGCCACGCTGAGCGGCTCGTCGTCCGGCGGCGACGGCGCAATCGTGTGCGGAACGTACACGCCGCCGACGTGCGGCAGTGGCACGTGCGACCTTCGCACCAACGACTGCTGCGGGGAGATCACCGTGGGAAGCACCGCTCCCTCGTGCGATGCCGGCACGCCGTACCTCGACAGCGGCACGTGCTTCATGTGCTCGACGGGCACGCCGATCGGGAACACCGGCTTTTGCCAGGGAGCGGCGACCTGTAACCCCAGTGCCGACGATGGGGGTACCCTCTGCCAGAGCACCAGCGTCAACGAGGGTCACGACAACGTCAGCGTGGGCTGCGCATCCGCATGCGATTGCAGCGAGGGACAGGTGTGTTGCGCCGACCACATCGGGTTTGGCGCCAGCACCTCGTGCCAGACGATCGCCAGCGGCGCCTCGTGCCCTGACGCCGATGCCGGAGCGGGAGCGCAGTTCTGTCAGGAGAGCTCCGAATGCACCAACGGCCAGCCGTGCCTCGCTCAGACATGTCTGGGCGTGCTGGTCCACGCGTGCGGTGTTCAGAGCCAGGATCCGTTCGACTGTACGGACGGCGGGCCGCCCGAGGGAGACGCCGGCGCGGGAGACGACTGACAGTGGCATTTTGAGAATAACCGGTCTGCCTCACCCGGGCAGAACCGCCCCTGGGTGGACTCCCGCCACGAGCCGAGAGAGCGCGGAAACCGCTCGGTAAATGCGACGGTTTTGCGCCAAGCGCGGCGACGCTGCCGTGCTCGGCACGCGCATTGCGCTGCGGTCGTCTCGACCATGAGCTCCTCTTCGGTCCGCACGGCTGTGATCGTGCTCGTCGCGATGCCTGGCGTGCTCGCGGTGCCGTATCTGCTTCACGCCTGGGCCATGCGCGGCAACGCCCAGGCGTCCGTCTTGCCATCCGTCGACCTGGCGGCCCCCGAAGAGCCGGTCGCGGACTGGTGCGCCCCCGGCTTCGACGCCGTCGCGGGCGGTTGTCTCGCCGCGCCCGCGGGCGTCCCGGCCGAAGCGCTCGTCGTCTACCTGCATGGCCGCTACGCGCGGGACGTCGCGGCCGACGAAATCGATCGCCAGCGTCGCCTCGCCGCGCGGGCCACGAAGCAGCACTACGCCGTGCTGGCGCTGCGGAGCCAACTGGGCGTGTGTAGCTCCGCCGATCTCGCCGATTGGTACTGCTGGCCCACCTCCGAGGCCGCCGCGGACGCCGACGCGACGCGCCGGTGGACGCGCGTCGTCGACGAGGTGCAGCGCCGCGTGGCCGCCCCGCGGCGCTACCTGCTCGGGTTCTCGAGCGGCGGGTACTTCGCGGGCATGCTGGCAGCGCACGGGTGGGCGCCATTCGACGCCGTCGTCGTGGCGCACGGCGGCCCGGTGGAGCCTGTCAACGCGATCGGCGCCGCGCCGCCGATGCTCTTGCTCTCCGCGGACGACGACGTCGCGCAGCTCGACATGATGCGCTTCGACGACGATCTGCGGCGGGCGAGCTGGCCGCACGACGCCTACGCCCGCGGCGGTGCCCACGGCCTGGCCGACGGCGACATCGACGCTGCGCTCGCGTTCTTCGCGCGATCGCGCGAGAGCATGCCGCTGCGGCCGCCCCTCTCCTTGCATCGAGCCGTCTTGCACGTGCACGACGCCGCCGCGGAGGCGAGCGCTCCGGACGACGACGCCGGGTCGAACGCCGTGGCGCCGCCCGAAACGGCGTCCGATCCGTTCTCGGCGCCCGGGGACGACAACTGAGAGGTGAGCGTCGCTCAGCGCTCGCTGTCGAGGTGCTTCATCTGCTCGGCCGCGTAGCGCGTGCCGGCGATGGCATCCGGGGGCGCCAGCGTCTCGAGCGCAGTGACGTCGCTCGCCGAGAGCGGCTTGGCGAGCGCGCCGAGCGCGTCGTCCAGCTGCGCGCGCGTACGCGAGCCGACGACCGGCAGCAGCGTGGGCTGCTTGGCGATCACCCACGCGAGCGTGAGCTGGGCCGGCGTCATGCCACGCTCCGCGGCGAACCGGTGCAGCTTGTCGACGAGGGCGACGTTCTTGGCGCCGCTCTCACCCACGAAGCGCGGCAAGAACTGGCGGAAGTCGCCCTTGCCGGTGGGCTTGCTCCCCGTCAAGAGCCCGCGCGAGAAGACGCCGTAAAGTGTGGCGGACATCCCGAGCTCCGCGAGAGCCGGGAAGATCGACGCCTCGGGCGCGCGGCTCGCCAGCGAGTATTCGATCTGGAGATCGACGATGGGGTGCACCTTGTTCGCGCGGCGAATCGTGTCGGCACCCACCTCGGACAGGCCGATGTGCCGGACGTACCCCCCCTTCACCAGTTCGGCGATGGCGCCGACCGTCTCTTCGATGGGCACGTTCGGGTCGAGCCGAGCCGGGCGATAGATGTCGATGACGTCGACACCGAGGCGCTTCAGGCTGTACGCCGCGAACGTCTTGACCATCGCCGGCCGCGTATCCGTGCCGAGCCAGCTGTTGTCCGGACCGCGGAGCGCGCCGAACTTCACCGAGATCTGCACCTTGTCGCGCAGCCCCTCGATGCCGCGGCGCACGAGCATCTCGTTGTGGCCCATGCCGTAGAAGTCACCTGTGTCGATCAGCGTGACGCCACGCTCGATGGCGTGGCGGATCGTGGCGACGCCCTCGGCCTCGTCGGCCGGCCCGTACACCCCCGACATGCTCATGCACCCGAGCCCGAGCGGGAACACCTGCGGGCCCGTCTTTCCTAGCCAAAGCGACGAAGGCTCTTTGCTCATGCCGACGAGCTTACTTCTCCTGCGGCTGCCCTTGCACTCTCGGCCAGGCTCCGTTCGAGCTCATGTGGCGAGACGCCCGCAGCGAGGCCGCAAACAAGTCACTGCACGAGGTGAATTGGCGCAGTCGGGCCGGCGCATGTAAAACAAGGCCCGCGCCGGACGGCCTCTCTGTCCTTCGGTACGGCGCGTGCACTACAGGACAGCCGCCGATGCCCGCCGTGACCGCCAGCTCATCGTCCTCGTGGCCTTCGTCCGGGCCGCAGTCGGATCCGCCGTCCGATCCGCAGTCGGATCCGTGCTCGGATCCGCACTCCGGCGTGTTCTCCCCGCCTTGCGCGCCTGGCGACGTCATCCAGGGTAAATACCGCGTCGAGCAGCTCGTCGGCTCGGGGGGGATGGCGTGGGTCTTTCAGGCCACGCATCTGGCGCTCCAGCACCGGGTCGCGCTCAAGATCCTGCGCGTCGATCTCGCGGCCGACAACACCGAGGCCCTGGCGCGGTTCGAGCGCGAGGCGCGCGCCGCCGCGGCGGTCTCGGGCGAGGCGACGGCCCGGGTGATGGACGTCGGCGCGCTCGACGATGGGTCGCCCTTCCTGGTGATGGAGCTGCTCGAAGGGCGCGACCTCGACAGCGTCGTCCAGGCCCGGCCGCACCTGCCGATCCCCACCGCGGTGAACTACGTGCTCCAGGCCTGCGAGGGCGTGGCCGAGACGCACGCTGCGGGCATCGTGCATCGCGACATCAAGCCGTCCAACCTGTTCATCACCCACACGACCGACGGCTCGATCCGCATCAAGCTGCTCGACTTCGGCATCTCCAAGATCACGGGGTCGCTGGTCGACGCGCGCGTCACCGTCACGCAGGCGCTCGTCGGGTCGCCCGTCTACATGTCGCCCGAGCAGATGCGTTCGCGCCGCGACATCGACGGCCGCACCGACATCTGGTCGCTCGGCGTCATCCTCTACGAGCTCCTCGCCGACGGGTGCTTGCCGTTCGAGGGGCACACCTTGCCTGCGATCTGCGCGCAGGTCCTCGACAGCCCGCCGCCGCCGCTCCGCAAAATCCGCCGCGACATCCCGCGCTCGCTCGAGGCGGTGGTGCTGCGCTGCCTGCAGAAAGACCCCGACCGCCGCTTCCAGACGGTCGCCGATCTGGCCGAAGCGCTGGCGCCGTTCGGCCCTGCCGATGGCCCCGCCCGGGCCCGTCGCGTGCGGCGGATCCTCGAGGGCAGCGGCATCGCGCAGCGGCCCGGTGGCGCTTCACCCGCGCGCTCGCGTTCTCGTGGCCGCCTGGCGCGAGGGCTCGCGGTCGCCGCCGCTCTCGGCGTCGGTACCGCGGTCTTCATGCAGCATCCGTCGTACGGGCAGTCCACGATGCTCGCGGGGCGCGCGTGGAAGGGGTGGACTGAGGATTACTTCGCGCACGCCATCGCAGCGGCCACCCAGGAGACGTCACCGCCCGCTGCGCCTGCGCCGGCTCCGTTCGAGCCGGTTGCGCCGGTGATGGCGGTCCCTGCCTCCACGGCGCTACCGGAGGCTCCCAGCGCGCCGCCTTCCGAACCTGCCGTGGCTGCGCCGTTGGACCCGGGGGGCCCACCGCGGAGCGCCGTGCAGGCACCGCTCCCTCCCGCGTCCCATGTGTCGGCAACGGCGCAGCCCGAGGCGCTGCCATCGATCGACACCCTCCTCGCCGAAGCGCGAGGCGAGACGCCCTCGTCCGATACGACGACGGCGCGGGCGCGCGCGCAAGCCGCGCATCGCGCGGGCTCGCGCAAGCACTACGTGGCCGAGCCGGTTGCCTCGCCGGATCCGGCGCCGCCGATCGTGGTACCCGCGCACGTGACGGCCGCATCGAAAGCGCCGGACGAGCTGACGCCGTACGATGAGCCCGTGCCGGATTTGGGGAAGCGGGAGTAGGCGGGGTCGACCTCGATCCCCGAGGCCCTCGTATCGATCGCTCAAATGATGTGAGCCCGCCTCGTCGCCGTGTCCGCGCGGCTGTCGAAGACGACGCCGCAGTGCACGCAGCGGAAGTTGACGCGCGACGGGATGGATGTGCCGCCCCAGAGCGCGTAGATGGCGCCGAGGGTCGTGTATTCGCGCTCCGGCGTGGCTTCGCGGCGCGTGCGATCGGTGCCGCAACGGCATCTCGGAAGGCGAGGGGACGGAGAGGCGGAGGCGGCTTCGGTAGTCATGGGGATTCTTCCTTTCGACACTCCCAAGCGCAAACCCGATGCCGCGCCCGAAGGACTGTAGTTTCAGGGACTTGTCATCGCGGGCCCCGCTGTCCGCCGCGGTCCGCCGTGGTGCCCACGACCCGTCGTGGGTGTGCTACACGGGGATCGGTCCCGCGAGCTGCCGAACCCATGGCCCCTGTCGACGTGGCCGCAAGCTCACTCGATCGCGTCGCGCTCGCGATGACGAGCACCCTCGATCTCGACGTGGTGCTCTCGAGTGTCACCGCGGGCCTGGTCGACGACTTCGGCGTCGCGCTCGCGCGCGTCTGGCTCGCCGAGCCGGGCGATCCCACGCTGCGCCTGCGCGCGAGCTCCGGGCTCTCGACGCGACTCGACGGCGAGTACGCCCGCGTCGCCATCGGCGCGCGCAAGATCGGCCAGATCGCGTCGACCGGCGAGGCCATGTGGACGAACGACGTCGTCCACGACGACCGGATCGCGGATCACGCCTGGGCGCAGACGCACGGTCTCGTCTCGTTCGCCGGATGGCCGCTCGCGTTCCGGGGGACGTTGCAAGGAGTGCTCGCGACGTTCGCGTCTCGCCCGCTGACCGAGGCGGAGCGTTCGCGGATGGCGCTCTTTGCGCACCAGGCGGCGATTGCCATCCAAAACGCGCGCCTCTTCGCGGCGATCGCGTCGCTGGAAGAACGGCTGCGCGCGGAGAACGCCTATCTGCGCCGCGAGGCGGCTGGCGGCGACGATACGGCGGCGGCGAGCCTGCGGCGATGCGACGATCTCGGCGCCGTTCTGGCTCAGGTGGAGCAGGTCGCCGCCACGACCACGACGGTGCTCGTTCAGGGCGAGACGGGTTGCGGCAAAGAGCTCGTGGCTCGGGCGGTTCACGAGCTCGGACCCCGGAGCGCGGGGCCTCTCGTTAAGGTGAACTGCGCGGCGCTGTCGGCGTCGCTCATCGAGAGTGAGCTCTTCGGCCACGAGAAGGGGGCGTTCACCGGTGCCCAACAGCGGCGGGTCGGGCGCTTCGAGCTCGCGGACGGCGGGACGCTCTTGCTCGACGAGGTGGGCGAGCTGCCCCTCGAGCTGCAGCCCAAGCTCTTGCGCGTCCTCCAGGAGCAGGAGTTCGAGCGCGTCGGCGGCTCGCGGCCCGTGCGGGCCGACGTCCGCATCGTGGCGGCGACCAACCGCGATCTCGCGCAGGCCGTCGAGGCAGGCCGCTTTCGCGCGGACCTCTTCTATCGTCTGGCCGTGTTCCCCATCCGCGTTCCTCCGCTCCGCGAGCGTCCGCGCGACTGTGCGATGCTCGCCGATGCATTCGTCGGCGTACAGCGGCACCGGCTCGGCAAGGCGCTCACGGGGCTCTCGGCTGGCGCGCGCCAGCGGCTGCTCGCGCATGACTGGCCGGGGAACGTGCGTGAGCTCAGCAATGTGATCGAGCGTGCGGCCATCGTGGCGGCGGGCCCGATCATCGGCGAAGACGACTTGCCCCCGCTCTCCCGCGCGGACGTGCGCGCGCGCCCGTTCGTCGCCTCGAGCGCCGACGCCGACAGCGGTGCGCCGCCCCTCGAGAGACTCGAGACCGTCGAGCGAGCCCACATCGTTCGCGTTCTCGAGAGCTCGGGATGGGTGATCGAGGGCAAGAAGGGCGCGGCCGCGGTCCTCGGGATGGCCCCCAGCACCCTGCGCTCGCGCATGGCGCTCCTCGCGATCCATCGAACGGGACCGCGCTAGCAACCCCGACCCCGACTGGCACCCTTGCTACCAAGGTAGTAAGATTGTGACCCAGGATGGGCAGCGCTCAAAAGGTCAGCATCTCGGTCGAGGCAACCGATCTAAAGTGGCTTCGTCGGCGCGCCAAGCAGCGAGGCGGAAATCTGTCTGCAGTCTTCGCCGAAGCGACGCAACTGCTCCGCCAACGCGAAGCGCGCGACCGTCTGCTCGAAAGGTTCGGCGACGACGCGAATGTCTCGGCGGCCGAGGCCGACGCGATCCGAGCCGAATGGCGGGCCTGACATTCGACACCGGAGCCCTCATCGGTCTCGAGCACCGGCGTCATCGGATCCGGCGCGTCCTCGCGGTGGCGGTGCGAGACCATGTTCGCGTGACGGTTCCAGCCGCGGCTGTCGCCGAGTGGTGGCGCGGCCGAACTGACCTCGCCGACGAGATCTTGGCCGCGATCGACGTGGAACCCCTCGACGAAGGGCTGGCCAAGGCGGCGGGCGAAGCGATCGCGTTCGTGCCCAAGGCCACGGCCGTCGACGCCGTCGTGATGGCGTCCGCCGCGCGGCGCGGCGACGTGGTCTACACGTCCGACTTCGAAGACATGACGCGATTGCAGGCGCACTTTCGCGCGGTCCGCGTGCTCGCCGTCTGAGTACGGCACGCACGCGCTGCCGTCCGTGCCGTCCTCGCCAATCGGCTACGCGAGGCGCTCCGCGAGCGCGCTCAGGACTTCGCCCGTGCCGCCCTCGATCTTGATCGCGGCGCGGTCCTCGCCGCGAACCGGCCCGCGATTCACGATTCCGATGGGGATGCCTCGCTCGGCGGCGCGACGAAGGAACCTGTAGCCCGAGAAGACGGCGAGCGAGGTTCCTGAGACGAGGAGCGCCTCGGCGGCGTCCACGCAGGCGAAGGCCGCGTCGACGATCGGGCGCGCGACGTTCTCTCCGAAGAAGACGACGCGCGGTCGAAGATCCCCGCCGCACGCGCCGCACGTGGGCGCCACGAACGCGGCCACCGCGTCTGCGGCGATGTCCGCGTCGCCGTCGGGCGCGATCCGGGCCGCGGAGATCCACGGGCCGTTCGCGCGCATGGTTCGCGCGTGGACTTCGTCGCGCATCTCGAGGCGGCCGCACCCGAGGCAGACCACCTCGGCGAGCGCGCCGTGCAGCTCGATCACGTGCCGGCTTCCCGCCGCGTGGTGAAGGCGGTCGACGTTCTGCGTGATGAGGTGGGTCACGACGCCGCGGGCCTCGAGACGGGCCAGGGCCGCGTGCGCGGCGCCCGGTTGCGCCAGGCGGAACCTCTCCCAGCCGACGGACGCCCTCGCCCAGTACCGTCGCCGCAGCGCGGCGGAGCGGAGAAAGTCGGGGCCGTGCATCGGGCGTCTTGGCCGTTGCAGCGCCGCGGGGCTCCGGTAGTCGGGAATGCCCGATTCGGTGCTCACGCCAGCGCCGCTCAGCACGACGACGCGGCGGCCCTCGAGCTGGTCGGCGAGGGCGCGGATGTGGGACGCGTCAGGCCGGCCCAGGTTCGTGACGGAGTTTGCGGCGAAAGCGTTGCTACTCAAGAGCGGCCCAACGCTGGCGTAGCATGAGCGGATGCGGGCGAGCCATGTCGGGCGCGAGCGCTGCGGTGCCTTGCGCGTCACGTTGAACTTCTGTCTTTGCGCCTGCGCGTGCGGCTCGTCGTCCTCGTCGCTCGAAGTCACCGGCGCCGTGGACGGCGGGACGATCGACGCGTCGATGGTGGGAGCCGGGGCGCCGGACGGCGGCCCGGGCTCGGCGGAGGCCTCGGGTGGTGCGCTCCAGGATGCTGCGGCCCAACCGGACGCCGACGCGCAGGCGGCGCCGGACGGCTCGGCGTGCGGGCCGGTCTCGAGCACCTGGTCGCGCTGCGCGATGGAGCCGCTGTCGACCGCCGGGTACCAGCAGCCCGATGGCCGCTACGAGCTCTCCATCGGCGACCCGGACGTCCAGTTCGACCCGGACGCCGGCGAGTGGCTCGCCTGGTGGTCCACCGGCCTCGCGGCGCAATACTCGGACACGCCGCAGCTCGGCATCAAGTACGCGCACAGCGCCGACGGCGCCACATGGACCATCCAGCCGGCGCTCACCATCGAGGCGTCGACGAGCGCGACCGACTGGGACGGATCCAAGGTCGAGACACCGTCGGTGCTCATCGTCCCCTCCAATCCGCCTTCGATGCGGTACCTGCTCTACTATTCGGGGGCGCCCATCGCGACCCAGACTGTCAACGGCAGCGCCGTCACCTGGTACCAGATCGGGCTGGCCACGTCGGCCGACGGGACGACCTTCACGCGGCTGCCCGCGAGCCAATCGCCCTATGGCGAGGCGGGCCTCGTGCTGAAGGGAGTCGACGCGCTCCCTGGGATGACGGGCGTCGCCGACGGCACCGTCGCCGACCCGGAGATCGCGTCCGACGGGACCACGCTGCACCTCTTTTTCTCGTCGATGCCCGTCGACTCCACCTACACGCCGCTGGCCTTCGGTATCTCGCAAGCCACTTCGACCGATGGCATCCACTGGACGCCGGCGTCCGGCAACCCCATCGCCGCGCTGAGCGGGAGCAAGGGCCCTTCGGTCGTGCGCGACGCCGACGGGAGCTGGGAGATGTTCTACCAGAACGACTCCGCGACGGACCTGGCCCAGGTGCCGAGCACCTTCAATCCACAGATCGGCATCTGGCGCGCGACGTCCCCGGACCTCTCCGCGTGGACCGTTCCGTCGACCACCCGCGACCTGGAGTGGGACGGGTCGATCAATACCGAGAAGTACGGCTGGATCGCCGTCGGCGACATGGCCTTGGTCAACGGCGAATACCGCTACTACTACCCGGCCTTCAGCTACCCGGCCTCCGGCACGCTGACACCGCCGAGCTCCGACTGGGTCGTTCCGCTGCAGGGAGGCCAGTACGCCACCTCGCTCATCGTCCTCGACATGGCGCACCGCCTCTAGGCAGCGCCTCTGGCGCGGCGTTCCGGTAGGATCGCGTCATGAGCGAGGCCCGGCCCGGCCCCCTGCAAGGTGCGTTCTTCGACCTCAACGCCGAGCCCTGCTGGGTCATCGAGGTCGGAGCGGATCGGAGCCTCACGCTGACGCGCGTCAACGCGGCCCACTCGCAGAGGACGGGCACGAGCCCGGCCGACGTCCTCGGGCGCTCGCCCACGGCCGCCCTTCCAGAAGAGCTCAAGATGCTCGCCGACCAGCGCCTTCGCGAGGTCACCGCCAGCGGGACGGCGCGCGAGTTCGTGGAGGAGATCCGCTTTCCGAGCGGTGCACGTATCTGGCGGACGCGCCTCGTGCCGATGCGCGACGAGGCGGGCGTCGTCCGCTGGCTGCTCGGCTTCGCGAGCGACGTCACCGAGGCGAGCCACGCCGCAGCCGCCCTCGAACACAGTGAGCGCCGGCACCGCGCGCTCCTCGACTCGCTGCACGACGGCGTCTGGCAAGTCGACGCCGAGGGGATCACCCTGTTCGTGAACCCGCGCATGGCCGAGATCCTCGGATACACGGTGGGCGAGATGGTCGGCCGCCCGCTCTTCTCGTTCTGCGACGAGGCGTGGATCGAGGTCGCGAAGCCGCACCTGATGCGGCGCAAGCAGGGCGTGAAAGAGACGTACGAGCTCTCGTTTCGCGCCAAGGACGGCCGTCCGGTGCACTCGCTGCTCTCGGTGGCGCCGCAGCTCGACGAGAAGGGCGAATACGCGGGCGCCCTGGCGGGCGTGCAAGACATCACCGAGCGCCTTCGGGCCGAGGCGGAGCGCGCGAGCCTGGAGCGCAAGCTCCTCGAGACGCAGAAGCTCGAGAGCCTGGGCGTACTGGCCGGCGGCATCGCGCACGACTTCAACAACATCCTGACGGGCGTCCTGGGATCGACCAGCCTCGCCCGGATGGATCTGCCGGCGACCTCCCCGGCCTACGAGCACATCGCGCAGATCGAGAGCGCGTCGCGGCGCGCGGCAGACCTGTGCCGGCAGATGCTGGCCTACGCGGGCAAGGGCCGATTCGTCGTGCAGAACCTCGACCTCAGCCAGCTGGTGCGCGAGACGACGCAGCTGCTCGACCTCAGCATCAGCAAGAAGGCGTCGGTGCGCTACGACCTCGCGGAGGGCTTGCCGCCCGCCAGTGTGGACGCGACGCAGATCCGGCAAATCTTGATGAACCTCGTCCTCAACGCGAGCGAGGCCCTCGGCGACCGCCCCGGTGCGATCACGCTGGCGACCGGCACGCAGGTGATCGATCTGGAGTACCTGCGGTCGGCGGCGCTCGAGGGCGAGATCACCCCGGGCAAATACGTCTTTCTCGAAGTGCACGACAGCGGGTGCGGGATGAGCGACAAAACGATCGCGCGCATCTTCGACCCGTTCTTCACCACCAAGTTCACGGGCCGCGGTCTCGGTCTCAGCGCGGTGCTCGGCATCGTGCGCGGGCACAAGGGCGCGATCAAGGTGTACAGCGAGGTCGGTCGCGGCACGACGTTCAAGATCTTCTTTCCCGTCGCATCCACGTCGTCGGTGTCGCTCACGCCGCCCCGCGCGGAGGGCGAGTGGCGGGGCGAGGGCACGGTGCTCGTCATCGACGACGAACCGATGGTGTGCGCCGTCACCCAGCGGATCCTCGGTGTCCTGGGCTTCGAAGCAATCACGTCGTCCGACGGGCGGCAGGGGCTCGACATCGTGCGGGAGCGCGGCGACACGCTCGCCGCCGTGCTGCTCGACTTGACGATGCCCAACATGGACGGCGAGACGGCGTTTCGCGAGATGCGCGCCGTCCGGCCCGACCTGCCGATCGTGCTGATGAGCGGCTACAACGAGCAGGAAGCCGTCGCCCGCTTCGCCGGCAAGGGACTCGCGGGGTTTTTGCAAAAGCCGTTCACCATCACCACCGTTCGCGACGGCCTGCGCGAAGTGCTCGAGCCGAGCGCGTCGTAGCGGCGACGGGAGGCTACGGGAACGCGCCGCGGACGTAGCTGCACGAGGAGTTCGTCGGCACGCGGATGGCCGTGAACGACGTCGTGCCGGTGCTCGAAGGGGTGAAGACCGGTTGCGAGTTGTCGACGAACGCCGCCTCGGACGAAGCGCCCGTCGTGCACTGGCCCCCGTCGACGAGCTCGCACCCGAGGACGTGCGAATCGATGGCGGCCTTCGCGTCGATGGTCTGAATGCCCACGGTGCCCGTGATCGTGTTGCAGTTCTGCACCGTGCCGATCGTGGTCGTCACCTGCCGGATCGCCACGTAGAGGCTGCTCGCGACGTTGGTGGGCATGAACGGCGCGGGGACGCCGGTCGGGATATACGAGTAGTCGGTGGCCGTCGTGGTGGGCGTGGCGAGCGGCCCCTGCGCGACGGCGATCGTGACGCCCGGGTTGCCGTCCATGTCCTGATCGATCTCCGTCGCGACGGTCGCCGGCCAGGGGTCGCTCGCCGGCGACTGCATCGTGAGGCCGAGGAGCACCGCCGTCGGCGTCGAGCTGTAGGAGAAGGTGCCGTCGGCCTGCAGCGTGAGCGCGCCGTTGACGGTGAAGGGCGGGATGTAGCCGTCGTCGAAGAGCGAATCGGGGAAGCGAACGCCATAGACTTCGTTCAGTCCGAGCGCGGTGGCCTGGAAGTCGGGCAGGTCGATGCCGCAGACGACCGAGTTGTCACTGAGCTGCAGGGGAGCGGCGGCCGTCTGCACGCGCATGCCCTTGACCCACTGCGTGATCGTGCCCGAGCCGGAGGCCAGGATCACGCTCATGAGGCCCTGCGGCTGCCAGGTGACGTCGATCTTGATCTGCGTGGCCCACGTGCCGTTGAAGTCGCAGCCGCCGTCGAAGCCTGGGGTGCTCACGGTGCCGCCGTCTTGCGTCGTCGCGTCTTGCGTCGTGGCGGCGTCGTCGAACGTCTCCGCGTCCTCGCCGCCCGAGGCCATCGCGTCGGGCGTACCGCCGTCGTCGGCGGGGCCCACCGTGCCGCTCGCGTCGGGCTGCGGGTCGAACGTGACCGCGGGAAAGCTACATGCCGGTCCGACTCCTGCGATCGCGAACGCCGCGAGCGCCGCGACGAGACCCGCCACACCTGTCGCACCGCGCGCGAGCATCAGAACGTCCCTGCCGCGCCCACGCCCGTGGGCGCGAGGATGAGGGCCGACGAGCTGGAAGGCGAGTGGCTGATCGCGAAGAGCGTGATGCCGGCGATCGAGCTCGCAACGCCGACCACGCCGAGGACGCTGAACGCGGTGCTCGCGAACCGGCCCCGGTTCACGTCGGCGGTCACGGGGCCCTGGCTCGATGCGGGACACGGCGCGCCGGCGTAGCCCGGGCAGCTGGACTCGAGCGCGCCGAGCGCGGACTGCCGCACGACCAGGCTCACCGCGGCCCCTGCGAGGCTCGCGACCCCGACGCCGAGCGCGATCCACGCGCCGGTACGCAGGGGCGACGTCGAGGACGAAGGAGCTGAGGGTGTCGACTCGGCAGGCGCTGTCAGTGATTCGGCGCCAGGCGGGGGCGGCGGCGGCGCCGGCCAGAGCGTGACGTGCAAAATGACGTGCTGGCTCTCTCCCGCGCCGAGCATCACCGCCTGCACGTCGGGGGCGACGATGCTGGCGCCCGAAGCGCGCACCACGGCCGATCCGGAATCGTGCTCGATGACGGTCCCCAGGCGGTCCCTGGCAAGGGGCTGCCCGTCGACCGTCACGCGGATGCCGTCGTCCTCGCGCGGTCCCCGGGACGGCCCGCCCGCGGAGTCGGCGACGGCGACGTCGACCGTGAGCGTGGCGAGGTGCGATGCCAGCTGCGAAAGCTCGTGGTCGGCGTCCTCCGTCCAGCCGGCGTATTTGGGGTCGGTGCTTGCCGTGACGGCGCGCCGCAGCTCGAGCCACGCCGATCGCGCGGACGCGAACTGGCCGAGCGTCTCGTGACACACCGCGACGTTGCGCAGGCTTCCGAGTCCGGGCGGGTAGAGAGCGTAGGCCTTTTCGAAGAGGGGTAGCGCTTCGGCGCAGTTGCCCTGGGCGCGCAGGTCGCGTCCTCGCTCGAACAGCTCTTTGGCCCGGCCGGGGTCGGTCGCGCCGTCGGCCCACGCCACGGCAGGGCAGGCGACGCCCACGAGGAGTGCCCCCAGCAGCACGGCGGACGGCGAAAGGACCCTCACGATAGCCCCAGTCTCGCGCAGACTAACTAACCGGATCGGGATAGTCGAGCTGGAACCCGTCAGAAGACGTCGTTGCGATCCGCGGCGGGGACGTTCTGATGCTCGCGCGCGGCGCGCAGGGGGCGCGCAGAAGGCGCCGCGGCGGCGGGTTCGTCGGGGGGAGCCACTTTGGGCCGTGTGGGTGCGGGCACGACGGCGGGAGCGACGGGAGCCGCGTGCTCGCCGTGCTCGCCCGCGACGCGCCGCGACGGCGCCGCTGTCGCGATCGTCGCGACGGTGGGCGCGGCCATCGGGAGCACGGCGACCCACGCATCGGTCGTCGCCGGGGCCGGTTGCGCGAAGCTGGCAGAGCTGACAGAGGCGGAGCTCCGGACGATCGCGCTCGTCGAGGGCGCGGCGGAGGGGAGGGCGATCGCATTGGACGCGACGGGGTGGCTCGGTGCGTTCTGCCACGCCGCGCGGATTCCCATGACCGTCACCCCGAGCGCGACGATCGCCGTCGCCGAGGCCAGCACGAGCTTCGTGGGCTTCGCGCCGTACGCCCGGAGCGCGTCGCCCGCGAGCGTCGACGAGAACTCCGTCGCCGTGTTGCCTGTGTGCTCGGGGATGCTCGGCACCGAGGGAGGGATCATCGCGCCCGACGTGCCGCCCCCGCATGCCAGCTCGAACATCTGCGCGAGCGATGCCGCGCCCTCGAACCTGTCGTCGACGCGATCCGCGAACGCCCGATCGAAGAACGCGTCGACCGCCAAGGGCATGCTCGGGTCGCGCTTGCGCAGGGGCACGATGCGGCCCGCGCACACGTTCTTCATCACCTCTTCGGCGTCGCTGCCGTCGACAGGCAGGTGGCCGGTGAGCATCTGGTAGGCGATCGTCGCGAGCGCCCAGAGATCGCACCGGTGATCGAGCTTGGGCGACGCGCGCGTCTGCTCCGGGCTCATGTAGCCCGGCGTCCCGAACACGAAGCCCCGCTCGGTCGTGAATGCGCCCAGCAGGTGGTGCGCGTGGATCGTGCGCGCGATCCCGAAGTCGAGCAGCTTGACGAGCAGGCGCCCGTCCTCGTCGCGCGAGAGAAACACGTTGGCCGGCTTCAAGTCGCGGTGCGCGACGCCTTCGGCGTGCGCCTGGCTCAGGGCGCGCGCGATCTGCGAGATGATCTCGGCGACCTCGGCTGGCGCGATCGTACCGCGCGACCGGAGGGCGACGTCGAGCGCTTCGCCGTCGAGGAGCTCCATCACGATGTACGGCAGCCCGTCGTCCTCGCCGTAGTCTGTCACGCGCGCGATGTGGCGCGTCTTGCGCGACAGCCGAGCCGCCACCTGCGCCTCGAACCGGAAACGCTCGAGCGCGACCGAGGGATCCTCGGCGTCCTCACCCTTGGGCGGCCACGCGAGGATCTTGATGGCGACCTGCTCGCGGAGCGCTTGGTGGTGCGCGCTCCACACCTCGCCCATCGAACCACGGCCGAGCAGTCGTACGAGCTCGTACTTTTTCGCGACGACTTGGCCCACGTCGATCGGCATCTGCCCGCCCTTATCGTAGCGTTCTTGGCCCCCTCGTGCTCTACACTCCGGCGTCATGAGCGATCGTCCGGGCGCCTGGTCCACCGACCCGAAAGCCTTCGCAGTCGTCGTCGGCGACGGCGTCC